>JACZCT010027113.1_pt1 | contig 9880 bp, 20 predicted proteins | sample 8641871 | NCBI WGS metagenome assembly JACZCT01 (sample SAMN15324604, study PRJNA640507) | soil metagenome | isolation source: monocropping sugarcane control | place: China: Luxin town, Laibin City, Guangxi Province | collected 2019-07-25 | depth 10cm m | reverse complement strand
TGAATGCATAACAGTTGTCGGAGATCCTCCAACACCCATCGATGAACTGAAGTGTGAAAAACGGACTACCCTGACGTGTGCATGCAATGTTCCACTGACCGTCCCTCATTAGCAAGAACGTCCCAAGAGCGGTTTCAATCTTCTCTTGGCCAGAGAAGATTGAGGCAACATTCTTGACGAGATCCTTGGTGACCGCGGGGTTCGCAATATTGGCGTTGCCGTAAGCAAAGCTCTCTCGCTGTTTCGCCTGCTCGGCTTCGGTCATTCGGATATGTCGCGCTGCCTCAATCAGGTCTTCGGTCATCCCTCACTATACACCAATTGGGCGTACCGTTGATTCGCTCCCGGGTCATAAGGGGAGCAGCTGATTTGCTGCAGAATTCGTTCAACCCGATCGTGTGGCATCCGTTGTTGAAGGGCGCCCTTCACCCGTGCAACCACATCAGGGTAGGACGGAAGTTTGTGCGCAATGAGGTTGGTTGAGCACAACACTCCTACCAAGAGGTCTTCATTCAACAGGTCTAGTTGAAGGCGGGAGAGCAGTGTCTCGACCTCGGGTAAAGATTCCGAATCAACCATAGCTCCGATACCCTCGAACAAGGCATCCAACGCCCCATCCGAATCGTCTGCCTGAACGAGGTTGTAAACCTCTTCCACCCAATCATCATCCTTGAATTGAGAGAAGGTGCCCAGATAAACAAGAGGTTCTGTCATAATGCTTTCTAGGCCCGCTTTGAGCGCTGCTTCAGATGCAGGGGAGAGCGGCCATCGCGAGACATCCCAGTCTCGGTCATCCTTGTCAAAAACCCTCACCCCTAGTACGGATTCGACCCAGGGGAAGAAGGCGCCCACCTTGCCACGGTTGGGGCCAAACACCTCAAAGATGAGGTTCCCCTCATGGTTGGCCAACCAGATCCCCGCAGACTTAGCCGAATCCATCACGTAACAATCGCCGCAATTGAGGGTAACGTGGCGGCCTTCGAGGTTGGAAAATAGCCTAGGCAGGGCTTCCTCGAAGGGGATGGCAGGCTTCGTGTGATACCTGTGCGTCACAACACTTCCCATTTGGACCTCCAGAAACGGAAAACCCCGCCAATTCACCCACCGAAAGTGGATGAATGGCGAGGAAGATGGGTGGAACTGTAAGCTCGAATCGCTGCCTACGTCAAGTGTCGTTTTAGAGGCTCCAATAGTTGAGACCTTTGTCCTTAACTGCCACGGGGTCCAAACGACTCTTGACATCAATGACCAACCCTCCTGGGTTAACCAACTTGAGCAAGTCGAGGGATTCGTAGTACTGATGGGGGACCGCATAGACCAAAACGTCTAGTCCGTGTAGGTCAATCCAAGACGAAGCCCCTTCAACCGTCACCATGGGGTCATGAATCAAGGGCTTGATCCCGTATTCCTTGAGCTCATTCACGATATCCCAAACCTTGCTGTTCCGGAGATCAGGGACATCTTCTTTGAAGGTGAGTCCGAGAATTCCGATCCTAGCTGTGTTTGTCGGTATCCCGTGTTTCACCAACAACTTCATCACTTTGCTGGCGATGAACGCCCCTACTTGGTTGTTGACGCGTCGTCCCGTTAAGATGACCTCGGGGAGGTAGCCCAGCGCTTCAGCCTTGCTTGTGAGGTAGTAGGGGTCGACGCCAATGCAGTGTCCCCCTACCAGTCCTGGGGTGAAGGGGATGAAATTCCACTTCGTTCCAGCTGCTGCGAGGACGTCAGCGGTACGGATCCCCATCCGGTCAAAGATGAATGCGAGCTCGTTCATGAGCGCGATGTTGAGGTCCCTTTGGGTGTTCTCAATCACCTTGGCTGCTTCGGCCACACGGATGCTGGGAGCCTTGTAGACGCCCGCGGGCACTACAGCGGAGTAGACCCTGGCTATCCGCTCCAAAGTGGCTTCATCCTCCCCTGCGACCACTTTTGTGATGCTCTCGAACGTATGCTCCCGATCGCCCGGGTTGATGCGTTCGGGGGAGTATCCAAGTGAGAACAACGTTCGAGGAAGCACCCCTTCCGCCAAGATGGGGCCGCAGACATCCTCGGTAACACCGGGGTAGACCGTGGACTCGTAAACGACAACCACCCCAGGCTTCAAGTATTGAGAGATCGTCTTGGAGGCCTCTTTGAGTGGGGTCAGGTCTGGACGATTCTGCCCGTCAATCGGAGTGGGCACGGCGACGATGATGAACGTTCGATCTTCAAGTAGTTTTGGATTTGAAGTGAATCGAACGAAGATCCCTGTGAGGTCTTGCTCGCCCGTCTCATCGTATCCCCGTATCAACGCGTTGACGCGTTCTTCCCGGATGTCAAATCCCACGGTGTCGAACCTCTTCCCCATTGCTAGGGCCACGGGGAGGCCAACGTAACCCAAACCAACAACGGCGATCTTTTCTTCCATCGGATCCCCCTTACACACCGATGGGGTTGAAATCAAACGAGCCTTCTCAAGGTCAATGACCAATTTCTCGACGGTTCCGGCTGGGAGATGATCTCTCATCTAAATTCAAGGGGTCTAAACTTCTGACCCCCGGTGTCCGTATGGGGAGTATGACCAACGACGAGAAAGAAGCCCAAGCCAAGAAAATTGCCGAAACCTTTGGAATCGAGCCCGACCAAATCTACTCCGACAACGATCCCCGTGAGGGTGGGGTGCGATTCATCAGAGTCTTGTCCACGGTCTCAAAACGGGACAAGGCTTGCTGCGCTCGATCCAACCGTGACGGGTCTCAGCCAGGCAAAACCCTCTGGATCCGCTTTGACCGACTGAGCAACCCCAAGTTGTTCACGAAGATCAGGTAACCTCTCTTGGTTCGAGTCCCCTTCCAGCGGCTTTGCACGCTTGGTGCCAACGACCAGAGACGGCGGCGAGCTCTTTCCAGATCTGTTGACGCGTCTTGACCGTCCCGTCTGGGTTCTTGTTGAATGGGTTGATTGACTGTTCGAACTTAACAGTCTTGCTCCGTCGCTTCCCATCAGTGTCGTCCCACTGGAAGGAATTCTTCACTGTAACGACCTCGTAGGTATAGGTGGTTGTTCTCATGAGTCTCGTCCTGGGTTGTTTTCCATCTCTTGTTGGAGCTTATACCTCGCCAGGGCATCATCTAAATGCGTATCGAACGCAGAGAACATGTCCACTGCGTCTCCGGTATCCTCGTACTGCCACCCGTAGATACTGCCACGAACATAGCGTGTCTTGCCATCCGAATACCTGACTCGGGCTCGGTAACTAACGTGACCAACCTTCTCGACTACCTCAATGGACTCACGAGTCACTTTTGTTGGTTGAGGGGGCTCGTGGAGGTCTCGAAGCGGGAGGAAGGGGAAGAGGCGCTCGACCGCCCAGTAGAAGGGGAAGAACTGGCCTATCACGTAGCCCACGACGAGTCCGATTGCTAAGGTCACCATCTGTTCGGTGTATATACACCAATCATGAGCGAAGTGATGGTGACCTTCACCTTAGACAGCAACAACAAGAAGTTGACCCAAATTCTGTTGGGGGTTATCCCTCAAATTGGACATCAGGTCAAAATTAGTAAAGGTCACTACCGCGTCGTGGATGTAGTCTGGAACCTCGACATTCCTATGTATGTGGACGTCCGCGTTGAGGTGGTCTATGTTGTGGGCTGATCATGGTTGATGCCCCTTACAAGCCAAGGATCACCTGCGACCTCGACGGGATGTACGATCACAGGTCCGAGCACATCAGCTACATTGGTAGAGCTACCCTCTACCAATCGGGAAAATGGCGAGTCCTCGCCAACATTCATGGGGCCTTGTGCCTCGTCGAGGTTCGAATTTCGAGGAAGGAAACGACATGTCTGAAGTGACCCGTAAGGTGTGGAGAAGTGAAGCCCTATGCTTGGCCGCTGAATCGTTGGAGGACGCTGAGGCATGGTCCTTGAGGGAGTTCTGTTACGACCCTCAGGAGTACCCGTTTGAACCGAACCCCCTTCCTGATGACGAGGTCGTTTTCACTTACTTCCACGATGGGGCTGAGGACGATCGGGATTACCCCGCATGGGTGGACAACGAACCCAAAGCGGTCATCGAATGGGTAAAACAAGAGGGCTGGAACGGGTCAACGTACACCTCTTGGAATATCGCCAAAGTGAGTGCTCCCGCCCACATCTGGGCTCAGAACGTGGACGGACTCATCCATTACGAACTTTAACCTTTAGCGAGACTTTCACTCGTGTTCCCCAGTTAAGGGGTAGTTGCTGACACTTTACTCACATTCTATACACCGAATCACAACGTGAATTCAGGGTTGCCCGAAAAGCTAGTCGCTTCTTCCAGGCGCTTGATCTCTAGGAGGACGATGGTGAGGAGGCGGTCAGAGGGTTCTTCACCTTCATCCAGGAACCCGTACAAACGTTCGAGGGATTCTCTGAGACGTCGAAGCCTAGCCCTAGCTGAGTCCAACCTACGCATTCCATGTACCCCATACACCACAAAACACTTAGGTTGGTGTAGGCAGGCCCCATGATTGAAAAAGCTGTAGCATTCGTCATCGTACTAGCTGGGATTGGTATCGCTATTCCCATAAGCTACACCATCTGGATGTCCTCGTTCCACCCCCGAACTTTGGATGGGTGCTACATCGAGACAGGAACTGAATACCCAGTCGTCAACTTGTACGCAAGCATACGGTGGGCTCCTGATGAGAAGATCTTGAGCAGAACCACGATTCAAGAAGCTCAAAAGGTGATGGCCGAAACCCCTTACTGCAAGTAACCAAACCTCGAAAGGATCGTCATGAGCAAGCCTGTTGTTCTTCAACACTGGGAAGAGACCGAAGCGGGGTGGGGGACGCGTCCCGACGGTGTGACTCTCCACCTTAGCGAGGAGCACCGCCGTCAATACGTGCTTGCCTTCTGGAAGGAAGAGCACAAACGAACGGGTGGTAAGACGCCCAGTGAGTATACCCGTGAGGTTGGGGACCCTACTGTCTTCGACGTTGATCAAGAGACCTACGACAAGCTCGTAGCCTCATCAGACGGCAGTCTTCGCTTGTGGAGATCTGCCTGGATCAAGTTGCGAGAGGAACTGAAGGGGAAGACATCATGAAGAAGTTCCGGGATTTGGTAGCCAAGATGTCGCCGGTACGGCAGGTTGCCAACGCAGAAGCTACCAAACGGTTACTAGCCCTCGATGACTTCCGAGAGTTCATCAGGTCCCCCGATGAGGTAAGGGCGCGTCTGGAAGCCGCAGAGAGGCAATTGGCGAACCAATACGGGATCACGGGGGATGTCCGGCAGGAACTGCTCCGACGTAGTAGAAACCACGAACTTCCGGACATCCCCGAAGTTGTTGAGTGGCAGCTCGCCCTCACCATGTACCTCAGCCCTTAGGAACACAACCATGGATATCGGTGGGACAGACATAGTCGTAGAATTTGAAAAGGTCCGTTACCCTTCCATGCTGACTGCCATCTTGAAGGTGGTACGAGAGGAGTGGCCCGAGGCTGTGGTTGAACCAGGGCACTGGCGGGAAGCCTTTGTGTACCGAGACGCAACTGCCAAGGCGGCTTGGGACCTCGATGGTGGGACCGACGAAAATCAAGCCACCATGCTCATCATCATGATGAGTGATACGGAGGTTCTCATCGTTTACGGGAATTCAACGAACGAGCCCTTGGTTGCAAAGATCCTAGGTCTGTTGCAATCCCTTGGGGGCGTGGTACAATGTCCTCTCAAAACTACCCCTTAACTGGGGAACACGAGTGAAAGTCTCGCTGAAGGTTGCAATTTGCTCGAATCATAGCTACCCGACTTCGGGGGTGTGACCTAAAAAGGTCGCCGCTGCATAGCCAAATCCACAACAACCCCTAAGGCACCCGCGATTGCTGAGGCGGTTGCCAAGGTCCAGTCCTCGATTAGGAAAGCCCACAATCCAAGGATTCCGTTGATGATGAGGGCATAGGCCAAGGTCATATCGCTAGACACACCGAATCGGTGTATGTCCTTGAATGGCTGACAGAAAAGGATCACGCAAGAAGAAGGTTGTTGTCGAAGTTCAGACCGACCCCTTCCCCCAACGCATCAAAGAGGCGGTTGATCGCGAGAGGTTCCTCACTCTTGTCCAAGACAACCCTCGATGGGTTATCAGTGTGTACCGTCGCAATTGGCTTCATTCAAGATGCACCGAATCTGAGCCTCGTAGGGTTTACACGGCGGTTGCCATCATCACAACGTGCACCTTGACGACCCCCACTTTGGATCAATACAACCACGAGGAGATCGTTCTGCCCAACGAACACGGCTTCCGTGATGAACACGACACTCTTCTGAGTGAACTGAAGCGAACCTGCATGCATCGCCTCATGGGAAATTGGACGGACGGGGCCTAAACTTTCGGAGGACGAGATCCGTATGGGGGATCGAAAGCGAGAATTCCCATGCGAGTCGACCCTGAATCCTGGTTGTTTGTTGATCTGACCCCTGAAGAAGCTGCGCAAATCGAGGAAGTGGCCATGGCTATCTCGATGGGCACGCGAGCTGTCCACCCAGAACAAGAGCCCTTGTGGCAAATGTGGGCAGAAGTTTACCCAGTTCCTATGGGGCAATTGCTGCTCGTGTTTGCAACGGTTTTCCCCCTCCGTTGCTTCGCCTCGGTAGTCCACTACCGCGCCCATTGACAAGAAAGGGAAGGCGTTCAACCTTCCCTTTCTTCCAAACCACTCTCGGTAGCACCGTCGTTACATCACGTGGGTTTGGCCACCTGGTGTACACTCGGGCAGTGCAACCGAACGCTGGGATCCCAGCGAGTTACAGTCCCCTCTACCATATACCAAGACATGACGCAACCAAAACCCAACAAGGCAGCGCTCCGAACCAAGTTTGCAGAGCTGATAGCAAACGTCCCCGCCTTCGAAGGGGGAGTCTTGGCAGCCCCTCCATGGGATACCAAGACTCTCGTGGATGAGATCGATACCTTGGCCCCTCGGGTCAAAGCAACCCCTGAGTACTTAGACCAGATGCGGGGACTCGCGGAACGTCTCACCCGCATCTGCTACGGCTATGACTTCGGGGTTCTTTGGGTTCCCCCTCCCCAAATCGACCTTGATGGGGACATGGAATTTGCTTGGATCCATCTCAAACGCAAAAGCTCCCTCTCATTTTGGTTCGAGGGAGCCGAGCTTGTCATGACGCGTCAATACGGGTTCAAGTATGATGACACACATCAACCTACGGACGGGGCCATAGTCGAAGGCATCAATTGGATCCTCGCTGGGATGGACATCAGCGTGACTTGGGACACACTTTCGGACTAGCTCCGTAGGACTCCACGAAGTTTCGGATCTTGGCCTCAGCTCGTGAGATCCCCTCCCGCTGAGCCCGGGTCAGGTGGAAATCCGAACGCTGCTCCTGAGACACCTGGACAGCATCCGTGAAGTGAACCGTCTTGCCGAACGTACGCTTAGGCATCGGATTCACCGTCCTCGTCTTCAGCTTCCTCTGAGCCTTCCGGGGCCCCTTCAGAGGATGCGACTATTCTCATGAGTTCGTCGAGGGGGACTCTGATGAGTCCGACGCTACGCAACCCCCCAAACGGGGAGCTGGACGCTTCTCGAAGTGCAGCTACCTCAGCCCGTAGCTTCGAGATCTCCAACCGGAGCTCCTCAGCCTCTGAGGAACGGAGTTCGACGGGAGTCTCGGGCAGCGAACCCTCCAAGGGTTGCATGATCGTCGACCCATCAATCCCCTTCCCGTTCGAGGAAACGAACCAGTAGTCGATGACGCCGTTTTTCCGGATGAAAAGCCGTCCCGTTCGGTACGAGGACACAGGACGCGTGAATGGGGCGACTACGGCCGCCACAACCCGTTCTTTGGTCAACCAAACCTCGCAACCCTCACGGAGGTTGTGGACCCAATCCTGAGGGGGATTCTCGATGATCTTCATTGGAGCCCTATACACCAGATCGGTACTGTCCTCGGGCCCAATCAACTCAATCCGCGACGTTGCATCTCCACAAACGTCTCGTAGGCAAACACCCAATCCATCCCGATGTGCCCGTCATCCAACTGCCCCCCAAGAGGGTCGTTGTACATCCGAATGAGCTCAGTTCGCACATCCCCCTGGATGCTGAATTTGACGGCGAGCTTGGCCTCCAACGCAACCATTTCGGCGTCCACTTGTTCGAGAGTAACCGTGCACTCATCGATGTCTTCTTGAGTCAGCGTGACTACAGCTTCGATTGGTTCAGACATAGGGATGAGAACCATAGCCTAGAAGGGGTTCCGTATCAACACCATCGGTGTACCCCTTTCCATGTCAGAAGACTTTCGAGTGTGGCACCGCAATTACGTGACCCATAGTGCTCACGGGGATAAGCCAGCAGGAACCCGATGCGACGCATCCCGCGACTGGCGTCAGGACCTCATCGTGCTGAAGTTCGGGGAAGAAGAGACAGTGGAGCTCCCCGGATCCGAATGGCGGCTCACCACGGAACGTAGCATCCAAGTGGGCATCATCACCGCCATCGAAGATGAACGAGCCCTCAGGGCAGCGTTAGGACATGATCCTGATTTCCCCGTAGAGTCGTCCAAGAACTGGCCGAGCATCATTGCATTGAAACCTAAAGTGGCGTGAGTACGGCCAGTTGCTCTTGGATGAGCCGGTTCACCTTCGCGGCCGCTCTCCTTACATCCTCAGGGACTATCTCGACAAGCCGAGCAAATGCGGGGAGGTAGCGGCCCGTCTCCTCAACCTTCTTTCGAGTGAACTTCTCGGACCTTGCTTTGGGGAGCGATCTCAAGTTGTCGAGGCGGTCACACGCTTTGAGGAGGGGAAGCTCCCAAAGCGGTGTCGTTTGAAAGCTGTTGATGTAGAGATCCTTGTCAGGGCCGGCGGTCAACCCTTGCACAAGGAGCTCTGTGTAAACCCCACAGCAGTTGCGGATCATGTTCTTGGTGAGGGTTGTGTCTTCGAGGGTGTCGTGGAGCAGGATCGCTGAAATGAGGGAGTTGTTCCACGTTACCCCCAATTCCTCGATCAAGATGCGAGCTGCTCGTTTAGGGTGCTCGAAGTAAGGTACTGGCAGATTGGACTCGTCCCATTCCCGTCGAGTCTGTCCCGCATGTGCCATTTCAGCCAAGATGAACGCATCGTGCACCTCATCATCTTCGACGTACACGTCATTTAGAACCAATGTTTCGTTGAATCTATCCCACCCCGATTGCTTTGGAGTCATTCCGTGGGGATACACCGCTGACCGTGGAGCTCTCTCGAAATGAAAGAAGGGATCGAGGTTAAGTCCCCGATCCCTTCTTTCATTTCCCTTTAGAGGTTACTCAACGATTTGACCGTTGCTACGATCAAACGTACCAAATCCTGGTACGATGAACTCAGTTGCAGTGTCCAGGAGGTAGCTGTTGCCGTTGACGATGCTGAGAATCTCCAAGCGGTTCCCAACTCGATCGTTATACAACGTCGACACAGCAGGAGACCCCAGGAAGTTCTGGTAGCCTGTCTCATCAGGGGTAGGGCCCCCAACAACACGATCGTAAACCAGAACCTCATCAGTGATCTTGTTCCAGACAACTGTACGGGTAACCTCATCATGTACAACTCTGACGAGCTTGCTCGCGAAGTCTTCGTTGTACGCCGACGTCAAGTCCGCCAAAATGTACAAGTAGTTGTTGTTGCTCTTGACGTCCAAGATCTTTGAAATCCCGGCACTATGCAGGTTCACCTGATTGGGGGAATCTGAGAGAATCAACACATTGTGCTTGGCTGCATTCTCCATGTCGTACGAGGGGATTTCGTGAGTGACAAAAGCCCCGTTCGACCACAAAGAGAAGTGCCCTGCGTCATCGTGAATGTGGTCTACCGCACGCCAACCCGCTCCAAAGAAGAAGAACGAGTC
>JACZCT010012599.1_pt1 | contig 9885 bp, 5 predicted proteins | sample 8641871 | NCBI WGS metagenome assembly JACZCT01 (sample SAMN15324604, study PRJNA640507) | soil metagenome | isolation source: monocropping sugarcane control | place: China: Luxin town, Laibin City, Guangxi Province | collected 2019-07-25 | depth 10cm m | reverse complement strand
ACATCAAGAAAAGAGAACGGCACAGACGCTGAAAAAAAATTATATTCCACCATGAACTTTCCAGGATTTGTTTACCGTCTCATTAAAAATCGACCGCTTACTTTTTACAGCAGCGATGATAGAACACTACTCAGGCCCGATTATTTTATGAAATATCCTCAATCCAATAAAAAAATGCTCAATCCTGAACAACCAACCAACCGCTACAGTTCAAAAGGAATAGAATTCTTCAAAAATGCAAAAAATCATTTTGAAGCCCTAACAGACTACTTATGTTACGACGAAATAGCTTTAGCTGCTTTGCTGGGATTATCATGCCCTACTTTCTTTATTAATGATGGTGACCGCAATAACTATGCCGAACTTGGAGCAAAAGGCAGTTATGAATCACATGGTACATATAGAGGCCTTGTTGGAGCTCGCTTTGAACAACCAGGTCTCATGGAACGACGCCATATAATGATAGTAGATCCTGATAGCCCTCAAGATGATGCGAGTGAAAAAGGCAACAAAGATGATCTTGATTTTTGGCAAGCATTATATGGTATTCCTTTTTTGACTGGCGAAAAAATCAAAAAGCTTTCTCCCGATGAGTATGGTAAAAGATTTTTTAAATATACGGATTATCATTTCGATAAAAATATTTATAAAAAACGAATGGAGTTCCCCATTAGGGAATTTCTTACGCGTCCAAAGGAATGTAAAAAAACACAAACGGTATACGCTCACGTTGTTGGCCTTGGTCTTGGAGCTTGGGCAAAAAACGAAATTGAACAAGCACAATGTATACTTGAGGTTTTTGCAAATATAATACAAAACGATAAGAATGGTGATTTTGCTCACATAAGTGATCTTAATTTTAGCTGGTTTCCAGATGCAGTTCAAGAAATTGCAGGAATCAAAAATGGTGAAAAATTGAACCATATCACTATTCATTTTTCTAAAAGGAATCCAGCATATCCCTTAACTGGAGAAGATGCAGGAAAATTGCTTGTTGCAATGTATGCATGGGATGGTGGTTCATATATTGGAAATGAATATTGGATAAGTCAACTTAATTTATCTGGTGATCCAGCAGCTGTCTGTTGTTCTTTAATAGGTGAGTTGCAAAACCCACTTATCAATGGACATTATATCTTCATGAGCATATTAGATCTCATAGCAAAACATATGCCGGACAAGACAAAGGAAATGAAGTTATTGATGAAAAAAACTCAGGCTGAATATAGAGCTAAAATAGAAGAATTTGCAAAGTCTCATGCAAGTGTTGTAACAAATATTCCTCAGTTGGGTCCGAATCCAGAAAGTTCAAAAGGACAAGCATATTCAGAAGCAAAACAAAAAGCAGAAGCTGCTTGGAAAATGATTGATGAACAAGAAGCTACAAAGAAAGCTGCTTTGAAAAAGTCTATTCAGGAAAAAAAAGAAAGAGACACAGCTGCTTTGCAAGCAATTCAGGAAAAAAAAGAAGAAGAAAGCGCTGCTTGGACAGAGTATCATGAGAAAAGAAGAGCTGCAGAAAAAGCTTATCTGGAGCGCAAAAACAAAGGTGAACCGAGCATATGGCAACAGCTTGCCTCAGGAACATATTCACTAGCATCATCTCTTTTATCTAGTGCTTCTGCGGTGATATCTGGAATATCCTCTGGAATATGGAATATTATCCAATTTTTCCGCGGCAAAAAATAACAAGAGACCTGCAATTGCAGGTCTCTTTTAACGTTGTATTATTTCTATCGCACGATCTTCTGACACCTTTTACATAAATCATCAGGATCATTTGTTATATCCCATTGCCAGCAGCGAGGACATTTTTTGCCGGCAGCATGTTCAACGCGAGCAAATAATCCTTTAAATTCTGTTTCTTCAAGATTATTTGCATTTTGAGAAATGATACATTGTGAAACAATTAAAAATTCTCGTAAGAAATCCTCAACTGCTTCTCCCTTGTCTTCAAGCATTACAAAAAAATTATTTATTTTTTCGTAATGTTCACTTGCAGGATCAAAATACATAGTAACTTGCGCTTCGAGAGAATGTTTTATTATTTGTTTTTCACGCTGCAGTTCAATTGCTTTCAGCAAGGCTGAACGTATTTCTTTTAATAATTGCCAAACATCTTCCTGCATATGCTCAGATGCAATTTCTTCCATTTTAAAGGTAGTTTTGTTATAAATACCTTGGTGAAGCCCAAACGAATCTTGTATAGATCGCCTTTTTGCTAATAGTTCCCATATATTCTCAACAACTGAAAATTGCTGTAAATGAATTGAATCCGTTTTACCTTTTTGATACTCGTCTGATAGTTGCTCTGCAGTAAATGATAAAATTGGTGCCATAAGCTTTGTTAAGGTATCAAGAATGTGATAAGTCACCGTTTGGGCAGAACGTCTCTCTATGCCATCTTTCTTTTCAACATATAATCTATCTTTGATGATATCTAAATAAAATGCACTTAAGTTGACCGAGCAATAGGTTCCCAATAATTGTGAAACACGCGTAAAATTATATTCATCATATGCTTGAAGGATTTCTTGATTGAGTATGAACAATTCTTGCAATGCATACTGATCAATTACCTGCATTTTTTCAACCAAAACGGCATCAATTGAGATATCAAAATCATTAATGTTAGAAATCAAGAAACGGCACGTATTGCGTATTTTCCTGAATACTTCTTGTACATTTTTCAGTAATACCTCTGAAACTACTGCATCACCAGAATTATCAACAGATGATGCCCAGAAGCGTAATCCATCGGTACCTAATTTTTCAATCATTTCGCCAGGAGATACAACGTTACCTAATGATTTGGACATTTTTTTGCCATGTGCATCAACGGTAAATCCATGCGTTACAATTGTTTTGGTGCATGGTGTCTCTTCCAAAATCATACTGGTAAGTAATGAACTTTGGAACCATCCACGGTGCTGATCTTTACCTTCAAGATACATATCAGCAGGGTACGCGAGATCAGGATTTTGTTTAAGCACGGCATAATGACTTACACCGGAATCAAACCACACATCTAGAATGTCAGTTTCTTTACGTAATATACCAGCCGAGCACGAAGGACAGTTACTATCAGGGGTCATTCTTAAAATGCTTGTAGGTGATGCTGCCTGTACCATCTTAGCGCCCATCATTCCCGCTATGGGATCTGTTGCCGCACCCATGCCTGGATTCAATAATGCTTCGACAGAAACCATATCCCAATATTCAATGCCCATACGAGCAACAGCTTTTGCAACATCATTGATAAATTCTTTATTGGTATATACGAAATCACAAATATCACATATTAACGCCGGTATTGGCACACCCCATGTGCGTTGACGTGAAAGGCACCATTCAAGCCTGCCTTCTATAGTTGCTTCAAATCGATTGTGTGATGCTGCAGGAAGCATCGTAATGCGAGAAATTGCCTCAACGGTATTTTCTTTGAGGTTATTTTTTGATAAATCACAAAACCATTGTTTTGTTGCGCGGAAAATCAATCCACCACGGCAACGCCAACAATGTGGATATGAATGCTTGATGCTTGTTTTAAGTGCAAGCTTATTCATATCAAGTAATTTTTGGATTACCCAACCTTGTGCACTTGCTATAGCCATACCAGCAAGTTCTGCTGGTTTAATATCTGCAGTATAATGACCATCAGGAGTTACTGGTGAATAAATTTCTAAACCGTTCTTTACGCCCACTTCATAATCAATAGGTCCTGCTCCAGGAGCACTGTGAACACACGCAGTACCATCGGCAGTAGAAACTGAATCATCAACCAGAACTGGTACATAAAAATTTTCAATAAATGGATGTGCTACAGTTGCACTTGCTTGAACAAGTATTTCAGAATTGAATATCGCAATAATATTTTCGGAGATATTCAATAATTGTGCTATTGAAGTCACCAGATCTTTGCCAACTGCAATGTAATTATCACCAGCATCAAGTACTGCGTAATCAGTATTCGATTTTAAAAGTACTGCACGATTAAGCGGCAGTGTCCATGGTGTTGTTGTCCAAACCAATAAACTTAAAGGCTTGTTCTGTAACAATGGAAATAGCTCATTGCCTGTGTTTTTTTCCAAAGAAAAAAACACATAAAGCGATGGATCTTTGCGATCTTGGTATTCAATTTCAGCTGAAGCCAACACTGTTTGGCATGTTGGGCACCATGGAACGGTTTTATTTTTACGTTCGATATATCCACGTTCAACTAGTACACCAAAAGCATTCAAAATGCGAGCTTCATATCCAAAATCCATAGTTAGGTAAGGGTTATCCCAATCCATTACCACACCAAGTTGCTTAAATTCTTGTCGCTGAATATCAATCCATTTAGTAGCATATTCACGGCATGCTTTTTTAAGAGTATCACCTTGAAGCTCTGGATTTTCTTTTTTTACGGCAAATTCAATCGGTAATCCATGACAATCCCAACCCGGAATTACAGGAACGCATTTGCCCATCATCCGCTGAGATTTGGTAACAATATCTTTTAGGATTTTGTTATATGCATGACCAATATGAATATGGCCATTGGCATATGGAGGACCATCATGTAAAATGAATTTTTCTTGACCTTTATGCACATTGAATGCTCGTTGATATAGGTTTGTATCTATCCAACGTTGGACCATTTTTGGATCATCTTCTTTATGATTCGGTCGGATAGGAAAATCGGTATGAGGTAAGTTAAGCGTATCTTTAAAGCTTTTCTTTTCAGTAGTTTCTTGAGACATTTTCTTCCTTAATACATGAATTATCTACACATTTATATAGTGTATATTGTTTCGAAAAATGAGCACATATGAATTTAATGTTATGATGAGAACGAAAGATAGCGGATAAACGAATATGGTAATATTCATTTATCCGCATATAATTGAAATACAAAATGATAGAGCGATATTGACGGTAAGCATTGTTTTACCTGTTCATATAAAATAATATACTCATATAGTATATAGTTTTTATGAAGCAGAGCAAATAGCATTTATCTTTCTGCTTGTTCTTCTTTTTTTACTTTTTACTCAATTGGCGGTCGTTTGCCGCCGCGAAAAATGCTGGAAATAAGAGAAAGAACAAAAAGTACAAGGAATATGAAGAATAATATTTTGGCTATGTCCATAGACATTCCCTCAACCGTATAAAAACCAAAATATCCAGCAATAATCGAAAGAACCAAAAAGGTTATCACTAAGTGCAACATACCGACTCCCATCTATAAAAAATTAATAGTTCTGTATAAAAGTAAGCATAAAACTAAAATAAAAGTTTCCGCAATTTTTTCTTAATGAAAAATTCATTATTAAATAATTCTATTTTTTTGTTTTAACTTAATTTACATAATCCTATATTTATTATGCGACCAAAAGACAGAGATAGATTTTATTTTATATGATTAAACAATTTTTTATGCGATGAGGCTTAGAAGAGTTATTGCCAGGAATACATTTTAAGAATTTGTTATCGCTAAAAATAACGGCTATAAATTCGTAAAACTCTTTGGGATTGCTTTTATACTTATCAAATAATAGTGGGTAATATTCAGCTATAATTGAATATACATTCTTGTCTTGAACTGTATCAGGGACATCTAACCATGTCGCAAGCACATTTTCTTCTCGTAATGGTTTCTGGTTATACGTTTTATGGATATGTTTTGCTGTTTTATACCAGGACATTATAGGTTTTATCACCTTATCGCTTTTGCAAAAAGCTGCTAACTGTACCATCTCACAAATAATACAGTTTATTGCTTCTCTTTTTTCTGCAGTACTCATTTTTTTAGTATTAGCTATAAGCATTAAAGAATTTATATCGTTATTTTGTATGATAATATGCAATATGCGTCGTATATGCTTAGATAAACTATTATCGTGAGCGGATAATTTTTCTAAATACTGTTCTAGCATGACCGTATCACGAGTTATACATGCTACTATCAATGAATGAGAAGCAATATTGTTATCATTCATTGAGAAACAATTAAAATAGTTGTTTTCTCTACGAATAAGATTCCACTTTAAGCTTTCAGACAATCCTATAATTTCATTGCAATATTGAGCAGCTACATCCTCTTTAGCTGCTAGATCCTTTCCTAACCTGGCAGATACTCCTTCGATAAAATCGAGCTTAAAAGCAGGTATATTGTCTCTGTGAGCATTAAGGGTTCTTACAATAAGATCTGAAAGATCTTTTTTGCTGGCGTTCAAGTTTTTTTGAAATATAAAATTCTGGGCGTTTTCCAAAGATAAGAGACGGCTGAATATTTTACTTGTTTTACGAATAATATTTTTCTTAGAAGAATCTAGGTCACTTACTAGGAAGCGATCTAGTAGATCAGGAGAAAACTTCCCGAGATCTCCCAATGAATCATTCTTCCAATCAATAGAAGGCAATTTTAAATAGTTTTTATCTTCCAGTAATGATGGCGATGCAGTTAAGGAAAATAAAATGGAGGAAAAAATAGTAATTATCCGTAAATATACAACCATGCAAGCATCTCTCATTTCTTGTTGAAATTATATTTTCATAGTAGCACAATGATACAGTATAATCTTTTTTTGTAAAAGGATTCTTAGTGGATGAAGCACTCTCGTTCTATGTCAACAAACTTAAATTTTTTAACATGCAAAGAAAAAATCAAAAAAAAGGCCGCATTTGGTAAAAAATATCATTGTTTTTTCATCAAATGTGGCGAACGATTTATAGCGTTATCGATAAAAATGTTATCGATGTTATATTGTGCGATAAAGACTAAATTTAATCGCATTTTTTATTTTACTTAAAAAATATTCTCATTTGTTTTTTTTGTAAATAAAAACAAAAAAATAATTGCGAAGATCGAGCAAATCAAATCACATGTGTTATTTTTGTGTGTAAAACCAATAATTCCACCACTTACCCAAACGCTATTATAAAAAACAAAAAGCCCGATCTTTTTTGATCAGGCCTTCTTTTATAACATCGCAAACTAAAAATTATTTGAGCTCGTTAAATTTAAAATGTCTTTCTTTTAATAAATCATCTTCTACTTGTGCATAAACTTCTTGAGCATCTTTAACTTTCTTTGATCTTTCTTCCTTTTGCAACCCAGTCATCTTAAAGGCATTAAATCTGCTCGTTAGTTTTTCTTCGGTATTTTTTTTCAGAAAAGTACGATAAACTTTTACCGTTGTCCATGCAGATGATTCCATTGGCAAGTTTAAATATGTCTTGAGTAATTTTTCTGGACCCATAACAAATATATCTCTTGCATTAAGCTGTGCACCACGATCATATAGAGCTTTGAGGAGTTTTCTACGTTCAGGAGATCCTGGCAAATCTAATACATTTTTCAAAAGCGTATGTCCGCTTTCGCCAGGCAGGTTGAGTACTCCGTGATTAGCCAGCAAAGAATAATGATCAAGTTTTCGGATATCTTCAATAGTAGGAACAATGCCTTTTTTCACACGCTTATGCAATACATCAAATAACAGGCTTTCAGCATATTGCTTTTTTTTAGAGAAGAAAATAGAAGCGGCTTCAAAAGTATTTTCATTAAGATTTTTAATCTCTTCTTTTGGTACTCTCTTAATCTGTTCTTTCGCGAGGCTTTCAATAACTTTGCCCAAGCGAGCACTAACGCGCCCCATGGCATTTATTGAAGCTATATTAATCAGTAAAGCTCCTGCCAATGCTATTTTCATAGTAATATTTTTCATAAATCCCCCTTAGTTAGCAATTCTTATTGCCCATATTTCTATTATGCAATAATTACGCTCTTTTGTCAAAAGGGATGGAGAGATTTTTGTTTTATAGCATGTGCTACTAAAGTGACCCAATTAAAATTTATTTCCAAAGATATAGATATTTCGAGTTGGTTTTATATATAAAAAATACCGCAAGTTTACTTGCGGTATCTAATTTTGCTTTTTAGAAAAAGAAAGCTTAGAACTTAGTTAATTTTTCTTCAGCTCTTCTTTTTTTGTATTCTATTTTTTCTTCTTGTTTTCTTATTGTATTCTTTAGTGCTAAATTGCCTGCCAATGCTTTAAATTCTCTATATTCTCTGTATTGTGTAGCAACATCCTGATCAGAAAGAATTAAGCGAAATTGTGGTTTTAAAATACGCATCTCTTTTCCGGCGAATGGAAGCCTTAAATAGTCTATATTGCTTATATTCTCATATGAACCATTCTTCATACTTAATACTTTTTCCAGATCATCACAAGCCAGTTCCAAATCACCAGAAATAAAACGTGCTGCCTCAACCTCACTGCATCGTTCACTTGTTTCATTCTTCAACTGAGGAAGGAAAGTATAATCTTTGCTTTCTACCAAAAATGATTGAATCATGACGATTCCAACAAACAAATGTATCTTATTCATAATAAGTCCCTAATTTTAAGCTTAATCCTTAAAAAACTTTTCTTTTAATATCGTACCAAAACAATCAAAATTGTCAAATAGAAGCTTTTTAAATTGCTTTAGATATCCAATAAATTACTCATTTTCCGTTCAGGAGAAGCTTCTAGGCGCTTAATTCGTTCAATATCACCCAAATAAAGCTGGGTTGTGGTCGGAGCTGTATGGCGCATGGCAAGCTGAACCTCGTAAAGCGAAGCTCCTGCCTGCATAGAAAGTACCCCAAAGGTATGCCGCAGCCTATGTGCAGTGATTCGTTTGCTATCAAACCCTGCCGCACGCAGACGACCTTTAATAATACGAGAAAGTGAAAATATCGTTAGTTTTTTACCGTAATTGCGATCGCTTAATGAAACAAAAAGAGGTTCTCGTTCACTTTTTATCGTACGAACTTGTAAGTAATCATATAATGAAGTCAATGTCTGTGGTGTAAGCAAAACAAACTCATCTTTGCTTGATCGCCCTTTTCCATGAATCCATAAAAGCATTTCTCCTCGTTGTTCATACATATCTTCTAATGTGGCAGATGCTATTTCTTTTAAGCGTAAACCTGTACGGACCAAAATATTAATCAGCGCAAAATCGCGTTTACCTTGCATATCAGAACAATCAATTGATTGTAATAATTTTTTTAAAGAATCGATTGAAAGCGATTCTTTTTGATGGCTTTTTGAGTAACGCTTAATACCCTTTACACCACGAGAAACATTAGGATAAATATCGCTTTCTTCTGTCCATAAAAAAAATCGCCGTATCACCACAATATACATTGCTTTTGTATACGCGCTCAGTTGTTTGGAATCAAGCCAAAATTTATAGGATAAAATTGTTTCTTTTTTTGGACTAATTATTTGTTTTTCTTTGCACCATCGAGCAAACTGAATCAATGCGTTGAGATATGATGAACGAGAACCAAGAGAAATGTCTTGTGATGCAATAAAAGGATGAATAAATTCATCTATATTAAAAATTGTTGGTATCACATTCATAAAAGCCTCTTTTCTATAGAAATATGATAACAAAAAAAATTGACCTATAATAGCTTTGTTATGTAATCTACAATTTGTTGCAACAATTATTAGCACAGTTTAACCAAAAGATGAGAAAACTTTTATGAAACGAGTGATAGTATATTCCTTGTTGGTTTTTCCTTTCTGCCTGATACATCGAGATTCATATAGTGCAATGGAACCAAAACAAAAAAGTCTTGTTCTAGTGCAAGCAATGAAAAGACCAAAACCAGAATATCTTAGAGCGGAAGAAGCACCACTCAAGAAACAAAAAATAGAATCACAATCTTTTAAAGATAACAAACCTGCGTGCATAGAAAAAAAGCTATATCCATGCACATTATGCTCTGCCTCATTTGCTGGACCAAAAAATCTTGAAATACATACAAGAACTCATACGGGAGAAAGACCTTATTCGTGTACTATATGCGCAAACTCATTTGTGCGAAAATATCATCTT
>JACZCT010098817.1_pt1 | contig 9893 bp, 8 predicted proteins | sample 8641871 | NCBI WGS metagenome assembly JACZCT01 (sample SAMN15324604, study PRJNA640507) | soil metagenome | isolation source: monocropping sugarcane control | place: China: Luxin town, Laibin City, Guangxi Province | collected 2019-07-25 | depth 10cm m | reverse complement strand
CCGTTGTCCTCTTCGCGAGATCCCCAGAAAAACAAGGGAAATACGGGTCGTTGTAATTTTTACTTCGGCTGAAACCCAAAATTGCTCGATCTCGGGAGGCCGCGGGTGCGTGGGGGATACGCGGACGACGGTCTCGAATCGACCGAGGCGAGGGGCTTAAGTCCTGGGCCGGGCGGCCAAGCCATTTATCGATTAGACGCAGAATCGCGTTGCAGGTTCCGGTTTTTCGGGTTTTCCTGCGAACACCCTTCCCGCTCCCGGCGTGGTTTCTGCGGCGCCTTCCGTGCCGCGATCGACGCGCATCGTCCCGACAGACATTCCTTCCCGCCAGCCTGAATACCTTTTACTGAGTAAACCTTACAAGTTTGTGGGGCGAACCTCGCTCCGCCGCGTGGTTTCACGCGTGGAACGCGATTGAAACGCTGACGCGCAACCATCTTTTTATTCAGCAACTTAACAGGTTGCAACGAAGGGCATTCGGGTGCTGGGTGGGCGTACGACTCACGGGCGCGGAACTTGCTCCAATGCGGCCCGGCTCCCGAAAACCTAACGACCCATGCTGCGCCGTTCGCGCTCCGCCTCTCCCCGGCGTGCGCCCGAGCGATCGTCAGAGGGAGAGTTTTATGCTCAGACTTCTCGAGAGAAATATTGCGTCCGTCGAGGAGCGTCTTATCCTTCTCGCTCCCCCTCATATTCGTGTCCCGGCTTCGTTTTCGAACATCACCTACGATTCGCATCGCCATCAGCAGCTCGTTCGCGAGATGCAGCAGCTTCGCGGGAGCATCTACGTGCAGGACGGCGCCGTGCAGCCGGAGCAGCTCTCGCCCGGCGGGCTTCACCGGACGCCGGAGGACGAGAGGAGCTGGCACCTCCTGATGTTGAACAAGGATCGCCGCGTCAGCTCCTGCGCGTGGTACATGGAGCACGACGACACGGCAGCCTTCGAAAAGCTTCGCGTGCGCAACTGTCCGCTCGCACGGACCGAGGGCTGGCGCGAGAAACTGTGGCTCGCGATCGAGTCCGAGCTGGCGCGCGCCAAGCGCGATCATCTCCGCTACGCGGAGGTCGGCGGGTGGGCGGTGGCGAAAGAGAGCCGGTGCACATCGGAAGGCCTGCTGCTCGCCCTCGCCGCATACAGCCTCGGGCGGATGCTCGGGGACGTCCTCGGCCTGACGACGGCGACGGTGAGGCATTCGTCGTCCACGATTCTGCGGCGGCTTGGCGGGTCCAACCTGGAAGTCGCCGGGGCTGAAGTTCCCTCGTATTACGACCCCAAGTACAAGTGCGAGATGGAGCTTCTGCGGTTCGATTCGCGGCGTCCAAGCGCGAAGTACAACGGGCTGATCACCGTGCTGAAGGACAAGCTGGCGAACGTGAGCGTGGTCGCGAGCGGCATCCACGTCGGCGCGCTGACGCCGGTGCAGAGCCGGCTGGCGGCCTGAGAGACGTGACTTTCGGTCGTGAGGCCGAGACTACACTCGGGGGGTGCCGATCAGATATGTGGTCGGCATCTTCCCGAACGGGCCGTCGACTTCGAAGCGGCCGGAGTCCCATTCGTACGTGCCTTGATCAACGCTGGCGGCGAGCTCCCGGAGCTCCTCGGCGGTGTAGCTTCTGAGGGCTGATACCGCCCCGTCCCAGGCGAACATCGCGGGCGCTATCGGGATGATGTAGGAAAACAGGAATCGCGAGGGCGTGAGCGCGCCGACGCGATGCGCGTGCGTGAACCCGCGGACGAACGACATCAGGCCGACGAGCGACACCATGCGCGCCGTTCTTTCGAGCGGTTCGAAGACCGCTATCGGCGCTCGCTTGCGGATCGCGTCGGCCAGAATCAGGCGAGCGTGCTCGGGCCGGAAGTGATGGAAAGCGGTGAAGATCGTGCGCACGCCCGTCAGCTCGCTTGGTACGTCCAGCGCGCTGGTGGGCTCCAGCCGCACTTTGATCAGGCCGCCCGTGTCTGACGAGATCCGGGCAAAGGCCGCGGCGTTCGGATAGAGATCGGTCAGCAGGATATCGGCGGGCGATTTCAGCTCGTCGCGCAGCAGCCGCCCGATCTGCACGACGGGTCCCCCAGCCCCGGAACACAGGTCCACCACCCGCTCGCTTCCCGTTCGCTCCAGAAGCTGCTTCAGACGCTGCGCAATGGCCGAGTTGATCGGGGATCGCATCGCCTCCCCATGGGAGAAGCGCAGCTGGTCCGTGATGAAGTCCCGAAACACATTCGGGAGCCACGGCTGATCCTCCCATTCGAACAAGTGGGCTCGCGGCAGACGCATGACTCCTCGTACCGAACCGCGTTGCGGTTGTCAAGTGCTCCGACGGCAGAGGCCTGAGCGCGATCCTCGCGTGATAGACTGCCGTCGCCAGCGAACTTCACATTTCCCGAGAGGCTCGAGCCGTCGCCATGTCTGATGCAGCCATGACCGCCTTTCGTGAGCTGCTCGGTCCCGACCATGTCCTCACCGGCGATGCGGCCCTGCAGCGTTACCGTTGGGACACGACCCCCGACCATCCCCGCATCGCGGCAGCCTTGCGTCCGGCCACGGTCGAACAGGTCCAGGACATCGTCCGGATAGCCAATGCTCAACGCGTGCATCTCTATCCGATCAGCACCGGCAACAACTGGGGGTACGGCTCCGCCCAACCTGCCAGTGACGACGCGGTAATCCTGGATCTCGGCCGGATGAACGGGATCCTCGAAGTCGATACCGAGTTGGCGTACGCGGTCGTGGAGCCCGGTGTCACGCAGCGCCAGCTATACCAGCATCTCCAGGCTCACAAGATCCCGCTGCGCCTGAGTCCGACGGGCGCCGGTCCCGACTGCAGCATCCTGGGCAACGCTCTCGAGCGAGGCTTTGGCATAGGGCCGAACGGCGATCATTTCCTGACGCAGTGCGGCATGGAGGTCGTCCTTCCCTCGGGCGAGCTGCTGCGCACCGGCTTCGGCCATTACGAAGGTGCGCGCGCCACCTACGTGTACAAGTGGGGCGTGGGTCCGTACCTGGATGGTCTCTTCACGCAATCGAACTACGGCATCGTCACGAAGATGGGGGTCTGGCTCACGCCCGATCCGGAGCGCTTCGAGGCCTGCTACTTCATGTGCAACAGCGACGAGCAGCTCGGGCCGGTGATAGACGCCGTCCGGCGGTTGCTGTCCACGGGCGTGTTTCAGGGGCCGATCAACCTGCTTCATCGCAATCGGGTCCTGATCATGCTCGATCGCTATCCCTGGACCGAGATGAACGGCCGGACGCCTCTGGATGAATCGGTTGCGGCGAAGCTCGCGGCCGAAAAGCGCGTCGGCATCTGGAATGGTGTCGGTGCCCTGTGCGGCAGCCGCGAGCAGGTGCGCGCCGCCAAGCAAACGATAAAGCGCGTCCTCAAGGGGAAGGTCGATCGGCTCACGTTCCTCTCGGAACGGCAACTCGGGGCGCTTCGGCTGGCGCCAGGCCTCTGGAGCGCCGTCTTGAGGATGAATGTCCGGGAGTTGCTCCAGACACTCGAGGCCTCCTTCGGGATGATGAACGGGATCCCGAGCGAGGTGGCGCTGAAGCTTGCGTACTGGCGTCACAAGGAGCCGCCGCCAACCGGCGCGCCCTTGAATCCGGCCAGAGATCGTTGCGGCCTCATGTGGTTCGCGCCAATCATCCCGATGACGAGCGACCACGTCTCGACGTTCCGGCAGATCGTCGAACCCATCTTCGCTGCCCACAGGTTCGAGACGTGCATCACGCTGACCGCGGTCAACGAGCGGTGCTTCGACTGCACGCTGCCTCTCCTCTACGATCAAACCGACGCTGAAGAAGCGCAACGAGCGCGGGCGTGCTACGCGGAGCTCGTGGAAGCGTGCAAGCGCCACGGGTACGTGGCGTATCGCCTGGGGCTGCAGTCGATGGAGAAAGAGACGGGGCGCGACGACGTCTTCTGGGATGTCGTCACACGACTGAAGAACGCGCTCGATCCCGGCGGCATCCTGGCGCCGGGCCGCTACGCGCGATAGCCACCGCGCTGCCCGGCCAGCCACGCCGACACGGGAAAGAGAAACCGTCTCCCCAGCAACCCCACGCTGATCCACATCGTCGCAAACCAGAAGGGCATCCCCAGGAAATCCGGCCGGGGGTAGGACCACAGCCCTGTCGATACGCCAAACAGCTCGACGATGAAGCCCAGAATCAGGGCATAGACCGCGTAGTACACGTCACCCGTCGTGTGAAAGAGCACGAAGAGGAACGCCGTCGAACAGAGCGTCGCGACGAACAGTGCCTGCTGGTTCCCGGAGAACGCCGAAAACACGACGGACGTGACGAGCGTTCCGACAACGCCGGTCCATTGGAGCGGCGGCGGATCGAGCCCCGCGCCAGACACGAACCGTTTCATCGACAGGAAGTAGAAGCCCCACAGGGCCGGTTCGTAGTAGGGCATCAGGAGGACGTCCTTGAACGTGAACTCGAACAGGCCTGCCCGGAGACACACGTAGTTCTGAATCGTGAAGAATGCCGCGGCCACCAGGAATGCCACACGCTCGGACGCGCCGATCGGCCAGAAGATCGCGAGCCATCCGCAAAGCAGGAGGATCAGGGCGACCGGGCGATTCGGGACGAAGTGCAGGACGAGGAGGGTAAAGACGAGGCTGAAAACGCTGCGGAGCTTCTGGTGTGCTGGGAGCATTCCGGCGTGGACTGCCAAAAAACAAATGAGGCGGGGGTCGCCCCCCGCCTCTCAGAACCTCATGACCGGACCGATCCTAGCGCTTGCGGCTGCGGAGGCCCACGCCAAAGAGGCCGAGACCCAGGAGGGTCAGCGACATTGGCTCGGGAACCGTCATCACGCGCGCCGGGTCGTTGCTGCGCAGGCCGTTGACGCCGGCGCCGCCGTCCCACAGCGGGTTGAGGTTGAAGAAGTTGCTGAACCGGATGTCACGCGTTCCGAACGGAGTGTTGAACCAGTCGCCGTTGAGTGTGGACGCCCACGCGCCACCGGCCGCCAGGTCAATGTTGCCGAAGCTGTCCGCCTGACCCGAACCGGTCAGCGTCGTCACATCGGTCGAGCTCTTGATCGTGGTCGTCGGGTTCAACGGATCGATGCCGCTGGCGAAGAGGATGCGCCCCAGGAACGTGCCCTGCGTGAACTTGGTCACCGTGGCCGCATCAGGTGCGCACGTCTGGCCGGACGTGCAGTTCGAGTCGATCGTTCCGTTGTCGACCGAGTAGAGGTCGAGGACGCCGCCATGGGCCGCAGTCCCGGAATCCAGCTGGATGTCGTAGAACACGCCAGTCACCTGGGTTCCACCGACTCCACCGTTCGTGAACACGAAGGACCCGCCGCCCTGAATATCCTGGTTCGGGACGGTGACAGAGCCCTCCTGAATGCTCGTAATGAGGATTACACCCCAGTTGCCCGCGGTCCCGTATGGTCCGGGAACGTCGATGCTGTTCGTCAGGGTCGTGTCAACCTGTTCGAGGTTCACGAACTGGAAGAACAGCGGGGTATTCGCGGGCAGCACGGGCGCCGCCATTGCCGGAACGGCAATGGATAGTGACGCCAAGGCACTCAACACAACACGTTTCATCGTTGCACTCCTCGTTCTGTTCTGTCGGCGCCGAGTCCAAGGGGCCAACTTCACCCTCGCACAGTCTGCGGAACCCCCGCACCACCGCACCGCCCGCCTTGAAGCTGGCTCGACCGATTACGGCTCGACGGTCAGCAGAGCCGCCAAGTTGCCGCGTTGATGTGCAAACTGCGGGCCCTGATCCGCCGTACCGATAAAGTGCTGGAAGAACGGGGCTTATCGTTTCAAAAAAGCTCGACAAAACATCCAAAAGTCCTCCGCATTGGCGACATACGTCTCCCTTCGGAGGTTTCCGCCGAAAGTGATGTCCCGGGCAAGCCGCCTTCCGGACGCACGCTCGCGTATATTTGTCACCATGCGCCGACAACTCGCCGTCTTTACCACGATTCTCCTCCTGTCTACGGTCGGATTCGCACAACCAGAGCCTCCGATTCGTGGCTTCATCGGCGCATCGGGGGAGGCGCAGCATCAGATCGAGCGCCGCTTCCAGGCCGTCCCCAGCCCCGGCAAGCTGCGCGAGTACATGCGGAAGATCACCGCGGAGCCCCACCACGCCGGCAGCCAGGCGAGCCGGGAAGTCGCCGAATACGTGCTCTCGCAGTTCCGGTCGTGGGGCCTCGACGCCCAGATCGAGGAATTCGAGGCGTTGATGCCGTACCCGACGACTCGAGTGCTCGAGCTCGCCGGGCCGGATGGCTTCGTCGCCACGCTGAAGGAACCGGCGATCTCCGTCGATCCCGATTCGGGCGACGCGGGCCAGCTGCCGACGTTCAATGCCTATTCGGCCGACGGGAACGTCACGGCCGAGCTCGTCTACGTGAACTACGGCATTCCCGAGGACTACGAGCAGCTGGCGAAGCTTGGCGTGGACGTGAAGGGGAAGATCGTCATCGCCCGCTACGGCCGGAGCTGGCGCGGCATCAAGCCGAAGGTCGCCATGGAGCATGGCGCCGTCGGGTGCATCATCTACTCGGACCCGCGAGACGACGGGTATTTCCAGGGAGACTCCTATCCGAAGGGGGCGTTCAGGCCGGAGCAGGGGGTGCAGCGCGGGAGCGTCATGGACATGCCCATCTATCCGGGCGATCCGCTCACGCCAGGGTGGGCGTCGGAACGGGGCAGCCGCAAGCTGGCGCGTGCCGATGCGAAGACGCTGCTGCCCATACCAGTCCTTCCTATCTCGTATGCCGATGCGCTGCCGCTTCTGCGGAGCCTCGAGGGGCCGGTCGTTCCGGAGGCGTGGCGCGGAGCGCTGCCGATCACCTATCACGTGGGGCCCAGCCGCTCGAAGGCGCACCTGCAGCTCGCGTTCGACTGGCAGGAGCGGCCGCTCTACAACGTGATCGCGCGCATCCCGGGGTCGCAATATCCAGACGAGTGGGTCATCCACGGCAACCATCACGACGCCTGGGTCAACGGCGCAGAGGATCCCACCAGCGGCAACGTCGCCCTCATGGAAACGGCGCGGGGCCTCTCCGAGCTGCTCAAGACAGGCTGGCGGCCGAAGCGCACGATCGTCCTGGCGTCATGGGACGGCGAGGAATGGGGGCTGCTCGGGTCGACGGAGTGGGCAGAGAAGCACGCGGACGAGCTGGCCGCGAAGGCCGTCGCGTACATCAACAGCGACGGGACGGAGAAGGGCTGGCTCGGGATGAACGGGTCGCACTCGCTCCAGGCCTTCATCAACGAGGTCGCGCGGGACGTGCCCGACCCTCGCGGCTCGGGCAAGAGCGTGCTCGAGGCGAAACGTTCCCACGAGATCGCCGCCGCCACGTCCGAGGACGTTCGCGCCCGGCTGCGCGAGGGGGACCTCGCCATCAGCGCGCTCGGCTCCGGCTCCGACTACACCGCGTTCCTGGACCATCTCGCCATCGCCTCGCTGAACCTCGACTTCAGCGGTGACGGCAGCAATAGCGGGATCTATCACTCGATCTACGACTCCTACTTCTGGTACACGCACTTCGGCGACGGCGACTTCACCCACACGGCAGCGCTGTCCCGCGTGATAGGCACGGCGCTCCTGCGGCTGGCCGACGCCGACGTGCTGCCGTTCGAGTTCCGCGCGACCGCCAACACGATCGGCGGCTACGTCGACGAGCTCCAGAAGCTGTCGTCCACCTCGAAGGCCGGCGTCGATCTTCAGCCGCTCAGGAAATCGGTCGATCGCCTGCGCGGCGCGGCCGACAAGTACGAATCCGCGCTCCGGAAGGCGGCAGCAGCCGGCCGCATACGCGACACGGCGGCGCTGCCCGAGCTCAATCGCATCCTCTACTCGAGCGAACGCGCCTTCCGGCACGATGCCGGGCTTCCCGGCCGCGACTGGTTCAAGCACCTGATATACGCCCCAGGGATGTACACCGGATACGGCGTGAAAACGCTCCCCGGGATCCGCGAAGGCATCGAGCAGAAGCACTTCGACGAAGCACGCCAGTTCGTCTCGATCGTCTCGGCCGCGGTCGATCGCCTGCGACAGGACGTCGAGAAGGCAACGGGGTTGGTGGAGGCTATTCGCTGAGAGCGTGGAGGGCGATTCCGGCGGCGACGACGACGTTGAGGGAGTCGACGGAGGGAGGGATGGGGATCCGCACGCGAAGGCCGGCGGCGGTCATCGCCGCATCGGTCAGGCCCGGGCCTTCGGCACCAACGAGGACAACCGTTTTTCCGGCGGGGCTCCGCGCGAGTTCATCGAGAGGGATCGCGTCCGGCGCCGGCGTCAGCGCCGCGACGCGGTAGCCGCGCGATCGCAGCGTCTCCAGCGCCGCGGTCCACGGTCCGGGCTCGGTCCAGCAGACGCTGAACACCGCGCCCATCGACGTTCGAACGGCCTTCCGATAGAAGGGATCGGCGGTTCCCGGCCCGACGAGCACGCCGGCAACGAACGCCGCGGCGACCCTTAACAGCCCCCCCACATTGTCCGGATTGCCCACCCCCTCCACACCGAGGAGGAGGCGGCTGCGGGCGCATTCTTCGAGCAACGGCGGCGGAGGACGATGAGCGATCGCCAGGCAGCCGCGGTGGAAGTCGAAGCCCGTGATCCCTTCGAGGACGTCGCGGCTGCACACCCATACGGGAGCCGTCACGGCGTTGACGCGCTCGCCGAGCGCCCGGAGGGCCGTCTCGGTCACGAGCACGGACGAGAGGACGAACCGCGGCACCTCGAGCAGCCGCTCGAGGACGAACCGGCCTTCGACGGCGAACAGACCGCGCTCGCGCAGCCATCGGGCGTCGCCAATCCTGGCGTAAGCGGCTATGCGGGGATCGCCGGCGGAGTCGACGCGATCGATCACTCGGTGCGCGTCACCGTCCGGCGGCTGCGGTGGGCGTCGGGCACGTGCTGCCCCAGCCGCCTGGACATGAACACCTTCGATTCGGCGCTGTCGATGGGGTGCGGCACGAACCGGATCACGTCGAAGTGGAGCTGCGCCAGCGTGCTCCGCATCTCGTAGAACCTGTTCTTCGTCTTGACGATGATCTCGTCGAAGCCGTTGTCGATCGCCCAGCTCTCCTGCTCTTCGGTGAGCGCCCTGAAGTGCCCCTGCCCGCGCCAGTCGCTGCGCGTCCCGCCGATCCACTGGTACAGCACGCGGCGGTCGTCGAACTCCACGCAGCCCTCGAACTGTGCGACGAGGTCCGCGAGCTTGGGATCGCTTTCGTTGGCGCGCAGCTCGTGCGCGACCTTGAACGAGACGGGGACGAGCGTCGTCGGATCCTCGGGCAGCGGCGCCTCCGCCATGAGGATCTGATGGTCCCTGTCCGCGAGCCGCATCATCACCTCGCCGGCGGTCTTCTTCCGCGGAAAATCGAGGAAATACTCTTCGAGGTACTGGATCTCCAGCGCCCCCTGCTGGAGCCCGTACTGTTTGATCAGGTATTCCACGGGTCGGTACTATATTGCAGCTTTCAAGCTGCCTGCTCCCCGGCGGGCCGGCTCACGCCGGCCAGGCGGGATTGATGCACGCGTACATCCACTGATCGCGGCGAAGCCCGTACTTCACGCAGCTTGCGCGCAGCAGGCCCTCGCGCGTGTACCCCGCCTTCTCGAGCACCCGTATGGAGCCCGAGTTCTCGGCCAGCGGCAGCGCGTAGACGCGCAGCAGCCGCACGTCCGAGAAGAGATACTGCGTGAACATCGAAAGCGCCTCGGTCGCGATGCCGCGCCCCCAGTGCTCCTCGCCGAGCCAGTAGCCGACTTCGGCGGAAAACCTCTCGACGTCCGCGCCGCGGACGTACCCGATACCCCCCACCGCGTCGCCGTCCACCTCGATGGCGATGCTCGCCGGTGGATCGGCGCGCGTGGCCTGCGAGAGAAACGCCGTCGCGT
>JACZCT010103798.1_pt1 | contig 9941 bp, 15 predicted proteins | sample 8641871 | NCBI WGS metagenome assembly JACZCT01 (sample SAMN15324604, study PRJNA640507) | soil metagenome | isolation source: monocropping sugarcane control | place: China: Luxin town, Laibin City, Guangxi Province | collected 2019-07-25 | depth 10cm m | reverse complement strand
TTCTGGCGCTCGCGGGCTTCCTGCTTTGGGCAATCCAGACGTTCATCCCGATGGACCCCAGGATCAAGACGCTGATGTCAGTCGTCGTGATCGTCATCCTCTTGCTCTGGGTCCTGCAAGGACTCGGTCTCCTCACTGGGGGACCTACCATTCGTCTTCGTTAGCACCCGCGGCCGGACTCGAACCGACATAAAACAGCTTCGTAGGCTGTTGCCCAATCCATTAGACCACGCGGGCGTAGAGGTGTGGGTGGGGATCGAACCCACGCATCACGGTTTTGCAGACCGTTCCCTTACCACTTGGGTACCACACCATCTTGGTTGGCGGAGCGGGGATCGAACCCGCTGCCTCCAGCTTGTCGAGCTGGCGCTCTACCGATTGAGCTATCCGCCAGTGCTCAGGGAGGGACTTGAACCCTCACGCCCGCTATGGAGCTCCGGCTTCTGAGACCGGTGTGTCTGCCATTCCACCACCTGAGCGTAGAGGGGAAGTGTGGAGTCGAACCACGAGCTTGTGTGGTCTGCAAGGTGGGCCCCGTGAAGGGTCCGAGACGTAGACCGGATGTTAGGCTTGCGCCCCTACTTGGAAGGTAGGTGAGGAACCGTTCCTCATACTTCCCCAAAGGTTTAGGCGTTCGAGGGCAGGGTGCGGGGGTGAGTGCGATCGGTGATGAGCCGACAACCTCTGTGAGCAACCCTTGAAAAAGGATGGGCTTACGTTGAGCTACGCTTGTGTGCACCCTGCTGGTGAACGCCTTGGTGGAATCAGCCGGAATCGAACCGGCATCTGCCGCTTGCGGGGCGGCGGCTCTCCCAATTGAGCTATGACCCCAAGGTGCTTCCGTCAGAAGCACCATCGTCCCACACTTGAGGCGGTGGGCTGCCGTAAAGGTGGGTGCCTATGACGGGTACCCGTCTTCTCGGCTTTGTCTTATAAGGCGCAAAGCTGCCGTTGAATTTCCTCAATACCTCGGAAAATGTCTCCAGGTCAACCCTGGGATCACCAGGGCTTGGACAGGCATACGACCTCGGTCAGCCGAAGGTCAGCACCACATGCCTCAGAAGCTCCGCGGAGCCTCTTGGTGGAAACGAAGGGGGTCGAACCCTCAACCTCTGCGGTGCAAGCGCAGCGCTCTCCCGATTGAGCTACGTCCCCATGCGGAACGACCTAGGTCCTCAGTTATTCCCCGGCAGGGAGGACTCCGCGAAAGCCGGGCCAGATGTTCTCTTGTAGTCGTTCTGGAGAACCCACGAGTGCCGACGAGAGGATTCGAACCTCCACGCCCGTTTAAGAGCGCCAGCACCTCAAGCTGGTGTGTCTGCCTGGTTTCACCACGTCGGCGTTGCTTAGGCGATCGAGTCGGCAGTGCGGGGGTTGCAACGGGATTCGAACCCGTACGGTTGGTTTCTAAGACCAGTGCTCTACCAGTTGAGCTTTGCGTGTGAGCCCTGCCATGGGGGATCGCCTAGTCAAGGTGAGAGGACTTGAACCTCCAACGTCCGGCACCCAAAGCCGGCCCTCTACCAGATTGAGGTACACCTTGAAGATTTTGAAGGCATCCGAGTTGTGAGATCGTGAGCTGTTTTTGACAGTTCCTATATACTGTTGCCTATTCCGTTCGGCTACACCCCCATGGTAGGTCTTACGACCTGGTGGGGGCGGCAGGATTCGAACCTGCATTTGAGCTTGCGCTCGGGCTTGTGTGATCTCTCGGGGAGGATGCCTTCAGTCCACCGTCCTGGAATCGAACCAGGCAGCCTTGCGGCCCCGCTTATCAGGCGGGTGGGGTCAACCAGCTCCGCTCACGGTGGGTACTCTTCCAGAGCCGTATGTCCTATAGCGATGACACACAGCACAAACCAAATCGCATTTTGATATCTCCTTCAGAATAGCTGATTTTGAGTAGTCTCCATTGACGGCCACACTCACGTTGAAACGCTTTTGTGTAGGGTCTCTATGATCAAAATCCATCGCGAAGGGCTCGAAGGACTGACCACAGTCAACACACGGGCGTCCTACTTTGAAAGAGTCTATGAAGACTCTAAGGTTGAGTCGTTCCGCCCTCCTCCGATCGTTAACATAGTCGCACTGACACGCCTTGCAGTAACCCATCAAGTATTGGCCACGTTTGTGGAAGTCCTTTTTCGGAAGGTACTTCTCACATCTAGGGCAATACTTTCTGGTCGCGGTCTCTCTCGACCTGGCTTTAGCAGCCTTGCGGCGCACTCTGAAAAGACCAGCAGCTATCAACTCGGGGGCAACAATCACGGAGCGAACCCAGTTGCGAACCGTACTTCTTGGAACTCCGGTCTTGTCTGACACTTCTTTGAGAGTCAGCCCTTGCTTCCGAAGCTCTATGACGGTGTTCTTTGGCACACTTGGAGAAAGTCATCAACGAATTATCACGAGCAGGGCCGGAGGGATTCGAACCCCCATCTGACGGACTTGGAAACCGCTGTGCTGCCGTTGCACCACGACCCTAAATTGAAGACCACGTCACTGCCGAGTCGAACGGCATCCCACCAAGGGCTAGGAAGGAATCGAACCTCCACAGGAGCGACCTGCACGACCACCTCATGACGCGATCAGTGGAACCGAAGGGGATCGAACCCTCTACCTCACGCCTGCCAGGCGTGCGCTCTCCCAGATGAGCTACGGTCCCGTTTCTCTAGCGCCCTCGAAGGGAATTGAACCCTCCTCGACACGGCGTGACAAGCCGCCGTCCACACCAGTGGACTTCGAGGGCATGCGTTTGGGGTGACGTACGGGGATCGAACCCGCCAGTAACCGAGTCACAGTCGGCTCCCTTCACCAGTTGGGTAACGTCACCATAATGCTCCGAAGGACGCACTTCGAATGTGTTCTCTTGAACCGCGTCCACCACTTCCACAAGTGCCTACAGTAAGGCACCCCAGGCCTCCAAAAAGAGCGGGCTCCGCAATGACCACAGAGCGCTCGCGTATCGTCCCGGACGACCCACGGCTTACGTTTGGACACGACATCCTCCTGGCGTCCCCGGCAGGATTCGAACCTGCGACCTTGGCTTTAGGAAAGCCCTACACTATCCGCTGTGCTACGGGGACAGAACCACAGCCTGCTCACGGAGCACGGAAACCGTGAAATCAAGGAGGAGGTTGCTCGCACCGTGCATTGGGCGGCTTCCTCGACCTGGCTGTGGTTGGTGGGTCCTCAAGGAATCGAACCTTGTTCTTCCGCTCTTCAGGCGGACGCTGAATCTCCAGACTAGCTCAGGACCCAAACTTGCGACCCCAGGGGGAATTGAACCCTCCATTGTCCGAGTGAAAATCGGATCTCCGACCTTTAGAGGATGGGGCCATTTTACGGCAGCGAACGGGGCGTGAGAGTTGCAAAGCCTGGGATGCCCTCACGTGAGGAAACATACCCAGATGAGAACCCAGAACTTCAAGGACCACTGCGCCGCTATCGACAAACTCATGAAGCGCTTAGCGTTGCTGGCCAACGAGCTCGACGATGACTGCACGAGGATCACCCTGACTACCGGGCCCTTCGTACGGATCCGGCAAAACTTGCTCGAGGCATTCGGCACCGTTGAGGCGATACGGTCCGCGCACATGCCTCACGTGGACGAGGAAGATCCCCCGACGGCCTTCGTCATGACTCTCATCCTCCAACGTCTCATCGAGCGAGTCTCGACCATGGCGAGGCTCGTCTCTGAAGTCGAGAAGCAACGCTCCCGTGCGAAGTACCTACCCAGAGTCGTTCGTCCTCACGAACGGCAGATCCAGATGTGAACCGATGGGCCTGCGTGTCTCAGCGCGGGCCCTCACCATTTTGGTTGCGCGGGAAGGATTTGAACCTCCGACCTTCGGGTTATGAGCCCGACGAGCTGCCAAGCTGCTCCACCGCGCGATAGAGTAGTAGACCATTTCTTTAGCCCCGTCTACCAGAGGTGGAGCTGGTGCGGAGAATCGAACTCCGGTCGCCTCCGTACCAAGGAGGTGCTCTGCCCCTGAGCTACACCAGCTAATCAACGAGAGCCGGCGACAGGAGTCGAACCTGCCTAATCCTCGTTACGAGTGAGGTGCTCTCCCACGAGAGCTACGCCGGCATAGACGAGAAAGGAACAGGAGCAAGATGTGTTAGCGGAAGCCACGAAGAGACCGTGGGCGAACCCTCATCCCGGCATGACGCCTGGTCAGGTTTTGAGCGCCTTAAGAGGTCTTCGATCTTTCTGCAAACGTTCCAACGAATTTCTTCGTTAACAGATGATGCCTTCCTCGTCACGACCTCCGGAGAGGCCGCCTCAAGACCCGACTACTCGAAGAGTGCCGGGTCCAAGTCTTCGATCTCCACCTCACGGGTGTTTCCCGTCGCGATTCCAGCACGCAAAGCACCGGCACGCTTGGCGACCTGTGCTGCGAGTTTCACCGCCTCGGTCGGAGTGATCGTCGGGATCGCCCGGAGCTTGGTCGGATCGATCTCGTCCTCGTTGCTGTAGCTCGCGTACCGGTCCGGCTTCGGGCCGGCGGCCGTCCGCCACATCTTCTCGGCACGAGCGACGCCGCCGATGCTCTTGATGGCCTCGGACAGCGTGAGGGTCACACCCTCCACGGTGACCGTGACGAGCAGATTGTACCGAGCCTGGGCTACCTGGAGCTTGGCGATGGAGGCCTCGGCCTTCAGGAAGACCGCTACGACCTGCTGAGGGGTCTCCTTGACCGGAACCTTGGACGCCAGCTCGGCGGGCTGCGGGAACGCCTTCAAGGACCCGTTGAAGGCCCTGGCTGCCGTGTCCCTTCGGAGTTCTTGGAGCTTGATCGCCTCTCTCAAGGCGTACCCTGTGGTCTTCATCTTCATTTTCCTTGCTTGGACCCGGCCTATACACCGGGCGAAAGGTTTGGAGCGTCCGAGATGCGAAGCGGGGTAGCTCGTTAGAGCCGGTTTAGAGAACCGGTGCCTTTTCCAATTTGGCTACTTCCCCATGTTGGGGTCCGAAGACCCTGGAGGGGAAGGCAGGATTCGAACCTGCAATTTAGCGTGTATGCTTCACGGGGTGGACGCCCCGGAGAGGATGAAGGGACTCGAACCCTCAACATTTGCCTTGGCAAGGCAACTCTCTACCAATTGAGATACATCCTCGTACGAAAGCCCTCATATCTCTGACGGGAATCGAACCCGCATACGAGGCTTCTAGGGCCCCTGATCTACCAATGAACCACAGGGCGATGAGGTCTTACCCGTTACTCTTGCGAGACGGGCAGACAGACGCTTGCGCGTCCGGAGCGAGCTACGGGGATCGAACCCGTCGGTTCCTGCTTGGAAGGCAGGCGTCGCACCATTGCAACACAGCTCGCATTGGCTCCTGGGGGAAGGATCGAACTTCCGATAGGCCGGTTAACAGCCGGCTGCCTTTCCGCTTGGCTACCCAGGAATGGAACTACCGAAGGCTCCAGCGGTTGCCCGCATGGCGCTTCAAAGACTTCATGTGCTGCATGACGATGGTCGCGTCTCGCTCGTCGACCGTGATCTCGTCACCGCCGAGCTCGTGCATCTGAGCGAAGAGCTCATCGCGCGTGAACAGTGTGCCGGCCGTCGGCGTGAGAAGGATGGCCGCTACCTCGAGAAGCGTGACGATCGCTTCGAGGTCGTTACCCTGCATCGGTACCATCCGACGAGGGTACCCCAAGCGTGCGGCGCACCACAGCCCTCAGGGCGGAGATTTCGAAGGGCTTCGACAGAACCTCGTAAGCTTCGAGGTCGTCCACACCATCCCCCGTCGTGATGACCACGGAAAGCTCGGGGTACTTGGCCAAGAGCTCGTCGGCAAAGGTGGTGCCCTTGCCGTCCGTCAACCACAGATCCAGGAACGCTAGCTTCAGCCTGCTCCCGATCTGCGGGAGCAGAGCTCGGGCTTCACAGATAGTGGAGGCCAGAACCAGCTCGTGGCCTGGCGCCGTTAGGATACGTTCCAGGACCCTGAGCATCATAGGCTCATCATCCAAGAGCATCACCACCGGGATGTCCACACCCGAAACCTAGCACCTTGCGACCCCAGCGGGAATCGAACCCGCGTTCCTGACGTGAGAAGCCAGGGTCCTGACCGCTAGACGATGGGGCCAAACTGGATGACGGACAGTCTCGAGAAACGGGCCTCTTGCGAGGAGCGGCCCTCTTGATCTGTCCGTCACCACGGACAAGTCAGGAGAGGATCATGCTATTCCTTCTAAGATGTTGGCGCATCTCACCGGTTGGGCGGACGACCTTGTGAGGTCGTGGCTTGCCCGGACCCATCTCACAGAGCCGACGCCTTTGCCGGTTGCGAAAGGAGCGTTTCTCCGTGCCTTTTTGAGGCCCGGTGGAAACCGATCCAAGTCCTGTCGAGTTGTCAATGATCAAGGGAGCCCGAGGGCTTCCTCGTAGTTCCGGGGGCTGGGTTCGAACCAACATTCCGAGGTTCAGAGCCTCGTGTCCTGCCGATTAGACGATCCCGGAATACTTCTTCGCACTATCTCTCGTTCGATCGCGATCCTCTTCCACGCCTCACACGCCTGGAACTCCAAGAAGATGGCGAGCCTTCGCTCATCAAACTTCCGAAGCTCCTTTAGGAATGCTCGGTCTTCTTCGTGCCTGTCCATCCTTTGTGTAGTGGGTCTGGGGAGATTTGAACTCCCAACTAACCGATTAAGAATCGGCTACTCTACCGTTGAGTTACAAACCCGATAGGTCCGTGATCTGCGGTATGTGCGTCTGCGATGGCAGTTGGCACACACAACTTCACATTTTTCGATCTCTTTTATGAGGGCGGCCCAGCCGTACCCCTGTAGCAGCAACCTACTCACATCCTTTCGCTTTCGACCTCGCACATGATCGAATTCCAAAACAACCACATCGGACTCCCCACAATCAACGCAAGGGTGACTTTGAAAGTAGGTCAAGAGCTTCTGACGATTCTCTCGGCGAATCTCCTTGGTCCTAGCGTGTACGGCGGTTCTGTGTTTTGGCCCGTTAAGTTTGTAGTAGGTTTGGAACAGAGTCTTCGAGCATCCCTTACACTTGGATTGGCGCCCGTCCTTTCGCTTCCTATTGAGGTGAAACTCCTTTAGGTCCTTCTGCTCTTTACAGACCGTGCATGTCTTCATTGGCTTTTACCAACACATTGTCGATAAAAGCCGTAGTGGGCTCGGCGGGCCACGATCCCGCAACCTTACGGTTAAAAGCCGTCTGCTCTGCCGATTGAGCTACGAGCCCAGTACCGTTTTGGGCTGTCGCTCTGTTTTCGAATGCTGGACACAACTCTCCTGCGCCGCCTAAACGCGGCAGTGCACCCGTGTGGAATCGAACCACTCCGCCCTGAGGGCCACCGTTTTACAGACGGTTGTCGGCACCAGCCAACTACTCCGAGTGCGTGTTCTTGCTGTTTTTCTCCTGATCCGAAGCCCTGAAACGACTGAAGGCCGCGTCCTTGTCGGAGGCGGCCTTCAGATACCCTTCTGGGGGTTAGAATCTGAGACCGCCTAGGTACCCACCTCCGGATTGGCGGCAAAAATGGAGGTAGGGGCGAGCATCGTCGAATACGTATCCTGGCGGAGCCCTGCTTCCAAGCGTCCACTCAGGGCACACCACTTCGCCTGGGCTTTTTGCCCGCGGCTGGTGGTATGTAGTGTTGACCTGATGGAAGACATGAACCGCTTTCTGGATGTGCCGCGACGCGGAGTCGCAGCGTGCCCTGTGTTGGTACACCCGTTAGACGACCCAGGCAAGAGAAAAGTTTCGACGATGAGCTTTTTCTTTGTAAACCCACAATGTCGTTCGGACATCTGGACCGAAAGCTCTTTTGCGACCGCCCTAGATGATGGACCTCACGATCCCCGCAGACGTCGGGCACATGCTGAAGAAAGCTTCAGCCACGACCTCCAAGACTGCGGCGCTCGCTCCGAAGTTCACTACCAAAATCTGTAGCCCCGAGTGGAACCGCTTCATCGAGGAGTGGGCCCCGCGCTGCTACACGTTCGTCGCTCACGCGCTCGGTCCCTACGCAACGCAACCGTTGCCTGAGATCCTTTCGATCCACGACGGAGCTCACTCGGGCGGGGCCAATGCGTCGTTCCAAATGGACAACGGGCAGGTGCGCCTCTCCCCTTCGATCGTCGAAGGCAAGCCCGGCATCACGCTCGAGAAGATCACACACGAGTTCCTACACGCTTCCCTGGCCGCGTTCCCCGAGGGGGACCCGTTCTATGAGGAAGGCTTCGTCGATTACTCGGTCTGGGTCGTCTCCCACGCGCCCATCTGGGGTAGGTACCAGAAGGACATGACGGACGCTGCCGCGTTCAATATCGCCTGCCGACGTGACCGTGCGATGAAGGACCTCTCCGATTACGATCGCAAGCGCTGGGCTGGGGGCCTCTTCTGCTCCATCACCCATGGGCCCTGGATCGTGAGCCGCCTCAAGATGCGCAAGGACGCGGGTGACCTCCAGTGGTGACCTGACCTGGTTCGTCTACATCCTCCAGAGCGACACCACCGGCAAGCTCTACACGGGGATCACGAACAATCTCCCGCGGCGACTTCGAGAGCACAACGGGGGGCCGCGAGGAGCAAAGGCAACTCGCTTTGGAAGACCTTGGCAACTTGTCTTCACCGAGCCGCAGGAATCGAAGATCCACGCCATGAGGCGTGAACGATCGATCAAGAAATGCACACGAGCTCAGAAACTAGCTCTCATCGAGCGACATAGCGAGGTCGTAGAGCTGGCGACCGGATGAAATAAGCGAGACGTCTTCGACCTCCCCAGTGTTCTCGAAACCCATCAAGATCGCTCGCCACCCATCACACGTGAAACCGAGTGCTGGTAATCCGTTGAACGAGGCGTCCCACGCAACGATCGTGTCCTTGGGAATGACCGCTAGGATGTTCTGAAGCCGTTTGCGGCTCACAACAACACCTAGGACTCGTCCCAAGCCATCCGTCTCGAGACGGTTCAGAACATCTGTCTTGTCAAACTCTATGGCGTTGCTTGGAGGCGTGAGACGAAGGATCTTCAAGATCGCGCTGAGACCCTCAATATCTCCGCGGAACCGTGGTGAAGATCCTCGTCCCTTCGCCGCGATGAGCCACACCCGGTCCGTGGCGATGGTCCAAACCGATCCGTCAGGGTCAACCACTGTGAAGGGCTGGCTGAGCACAGGGTCCTCTAACCCTGTGAAGTTCATCAACGCTTTCACTCTCTGAACGACCCTGACGTCAGCGCCGCCGCCACATCATCATCCGACAGCTCCATGAGCAGGTCGAAGTCATCCCGCCCACCGTGCTTCTCCCGGAACTGCTCCGCTACTAGAACCACACGCTTGGACGAGATCTGGTGGAAGTGTTCATCGCGCTCAATCCCGGTGAATCGGGTCCGTTCTTCGAGGGCCGCGTGAAGCGTCGACCCTGACCCACAGTAGGGGTCGAGCGTGATCCCACCCTTCGGCGTCACTAATTTGACGAGCCATCGCATGAGAGCGACTGGTTTCTTCGTTGGGTGGTTGTTCTCGATCTGCCCGTCGACTGTGGTTTCCTTCTTCGAAGCCTTCGCCGTGTAGAAGAACGGAACCTCGACCGGGACTTGTCCTTCGAACTGCGGGAAGAAACGCGAAGCTCCTCCCTTGTCTGCGTAAAGCGTGCCCTGTGTCGGTTGGAACGTTGTGGCCTGCTCATCCGTTCGCTCGTACGTATTCGGCCTAGGCCCGCTCGAACCACACCCCGTCTGATCTCCACTCTGTTCGTCGAGCGCACGGATAGGGCACCCCTCCACACACTCGTAAACGGGAAGAGCCTCCGGTTGAGCTTGAGCTAGTTGGTTGCCGTAGTCGCCTGAGAACGTACCTCCTGAGGTCTTTTGGAAGCGATCCGGACCTTGTGGGTGTGGAGGCAGGACCTTCGTCCCAATCTTCTTGCACAACGGTGAGTGGCTCATG
>JACZCT010037450.1_pt1 | contig 9993 bp, 15 predicted proteins | sample 8641871 | NCBI WGS metagenome assembly JACZCT01 (sample SAMN15324604, study PRJNA640507) | soil metagenome | isolation source: monocropping sugarcane control | place: China: Luxin town, Laibin City, Guangxi Province | collected 2019-07-25 | depth 10cm m | reverse complement strand
GCGGAACTCGCTACGGACGCGGAAGCCATAGCGGGGTCGGACACGGGAAGGGTTCTAACGCCCTCCAACCTGAAGGCTGTTATTACCCGATCGGTGGGGCTTGTGAAGGTCATCCCGTCGTCGGTCGGCTCGGGTGCGTCCGTAGACGCTGACGGAGAGATTACGTTCACTAACTGCGCCAGCCTCCAGTTGAACGGGGTCTTCTCCTCGGCATACCGGCGCTATCGCATAGTCATTGAGATCGAGTCGCTCACGGCCAACGGGACCCTGTACCTCCGAATGAGGAACTCGGGGTCAGACAATACGAGTTCCGTCTATCGCTACACCCGAGACTACGGGTTCGGCAGCTCGCCAGCGGCCCCGTCGAACACCAATGTGAGCCAGATAGAGATTCCCGGTGGGACATCCAGTTATCATGCGGCTGACATTGAAGTGTTCTCTCCGGCTCAGGGCCAGAACACCGGATTGACCGCCCTCGCCACGTCCCTTCTGAGCAGCGGCTCTATGGCCCCCTCACAGTTGGCGGGAATGTTCGTCGGGAGCAACACTTTCGACGGAATCAGCATCTACTCGAACAACGGAAATATGTACGGGCACGCTGCGGTCTACGCCCTGGCATAATAGCTAGAAGGGGCTAAACCGCAATACGGAAGGAACACCAAATGTCGTACTCAACTATCGCCACCATCCAGGAGGACTTCGCGCTTCGCCGCAGGCTGAACGCCTGCGCGGCAGCGGAGGGGATTGAGCCGCCGGAACAGTGGGTGGCCGACAATTCATGGAAGCTCGCTGTGCAGCCGGGGTGGGCCGCAGCCTGGGAGTCCGCTATCGCCTCTGGTATTGAGTCACCCGGTCGTCGTGAGGACGTTATTACTGACGGCATGTTGCTATCGGCAGTCCAGGCGATTCAGGAATAGCCCCTCGTCCGCTAGTACAAAAGCGGGGGCTGGTACAATAGATGTATGGCTGACGAGATGAAAATTATTACGGAAGACGACGTGGAGTACGGCGAGTGGATCGATGACGGCCCGCAGACGCCAGATGGGAAGTCCGCGTAATGGCTAACGTCGATGCTTCAGCGGGAGCAGACCGCTACAACAGGAAGACCACGAATCAGCCGGGCATGTGTCTGTGGGAAGTTCAGGTCAATGGCTATGGTCCTGCCGCAATGCCCTCTATCGGGCCGCACGCGGGGCAGTACCCGATCGCTTACAACGGCTGGCTGTACGCGACGCAGCGTTTCACCGACGCTAACCCGCCGAAGGGTGCCGCCGTGTACTTCGGCCCCTCTCCGACACGAACGGACAAGAACAAGAACGCGGGGGACGTGTGCATCTCTCTTGGCGGCGGTCTGATCCGTTGCTCGGATGGTGCTGGCGCCGGTCGCATGGCGACGATGACGATCGCGGCCCGCGCGAAAGCGATCGCTCGCCCCTACCTCGGCTACACGACAGACTTCCTCGGGCATCAGCTTGTGAACCTCGGCCCGCGCGACGGCAGCAACGGGGTCCCCACGGTCAGCTACCAGTACATCAAGGACGAACTCGGCGCGGCCTATGTGACCGAACTCCAGAAGCAGCTTGGCATCACCGCTGACGGCCTCGTGGGTCCGCAGACAGTCAAGGCCCTCCAGAAGTGGACCGGCGTGAAGGAAACCGGGACGTGGGTGCGCACGGACAACGCCGCGATCCAGACCAAGCTTGGCATCAAGCCGGACGGCCTCTGGGGTCCCGCGACGACGCTGGCGATCAAGTCGGCGATCAATGAGAAGAAGTTTGCGCCCGCTCCTCCGGTAGAGCCCGAGCCAGAACCAGAGGTTCCCGAAGAGCCGGAAGTTCCTGAAGAGCCGGAAGAGCCAGAGACTCCTGAAGTTCCTGAAGAGCCGGAAGAGCCAGAGACTCCTGAAGAGCCTGAAGAGCCGGAAGAGCCAGAGAAGCCGGAGAAGCCCAAGCAGAACCTCCCCGTAATCGGCGTCGTGGTGGGCCTTGTCGTGTTCATTGGCGGGCTTTTGGCGGCGATCTTCGGCCTACCTCGCTAGGGCTAGTTTCCGGAAACCGCGTTTCGCAACAAGTTGCTTCACGGATAGAATCGGACCCATGATTGCTGCGCGGGGCAAGGTCGATATTGACCGTCTTCTCGGGGAGACTCTTCCCCCTCGTCCGCGACCGGCCAGGCGTCCGGCAACGTCTTTGCCCTGGAGGGCTCATCAGCAGCCGACCGGCTTTCGCAAGTGGGCGTTGAGTCAAGTCGCCGCTTATCGCGTGGGCCTTGTTCTCGGCTACCTCGGAACCATCTACTTCGGGTCACAGGCGTTCATTGCGGGGGTCCCCGCTTTCGAGTTCACCACCCCGCGCGGCTGGACTCCGATCTGGGCTGTCATCCTGATGGTGGGGGGACTTGTCGCCGCAATCGGCGCCATCCGCGCGGGAACCGAACCCGTGACTCGTGAAGTGCGGATTTTCAATCGCATAGAGCTGGGAGGCGCGATAGCGCTTTTCTTGACGCTGGGTGTGTATGCGGCTGTTCTGCTGATCCTCGGCTACGGCTTTGGGGATGTCAATCGTCAGGCCGTAGGGTCAGGCTTCGTCGCTCTCGGCATTCATCCCGCTGTCCGCATGATTTGGCTGATCTTCCGCCCCCGTAAGGTTGAGTAGATGGATGTCGATCCGTCGAATCTGGAATGGCTTGGACCGATCGTCACGGCGATCGGCTCTGTCGTCGTCGCTGCCGTCGCAGGGGCGGCAACCGTCTACCGGCGCCGTCAAGACCGTCAAGAGCACACTGAGGACGCCGAGCTATCCCTTCAGCCGAAGGTCACCGATGGCTGGGAAGAGGTTCGTCAGGCGCGGCAGGAAGCGACTACCTACTACAACCTCTATCGCGTGTTCGAGAACATGTACTACACGGTTGCCGCAGCGCTACGACATCTTGCGCGCACCATCCATGCCGCACACCCCGATCAGAAGTTCGACAAAGACGTTGTCGATGCTCTGGCGTTGAAGCCGCCGGACACCGACGCGAAGTAGCACCACCCCACCAAAAGAAGGAGTACCAACATGGACAGTATCCCTGTCTTTGATTTCCATAATCCCTGGGTCGCCCTGATCCAGCTCGCGCTGATCTACTTCCTGCCACGCCTCACCGGTCTCGTGACCGATCGCTGGTCCGCGTCAGGAGTGAAGATTGCCGTCCTCGGAGTCCTCTCGGTTCTCGCCTCAGCGCTTACCTGGCTACTCGACGTAGCCGTGGCAAGCTCTTGGGCAACGCTGGACTGGATCGCACTCATCAACGTCATCGTGAACGCAACGCTTACCTTCGCTATTGCTCAGGGCGTCTTCAAGGGCGTCATCGTTCCGCTGGGTCAGGCTGATCGCGACGCTGCGAACAACTCCATCAAGCTGTTCGGCGCCGACCCGGCACGACTGGCTGCTGAGCAGCCTCTCAAGACGACGAAGGCGGCAAAGAAGTGAAAGAAGAGAACGAGACGGTTGGCGGGTACCAAGTGCCGGTCGATCCGATGGACGACCTGAACTGCGACTCCTGCCAGTGAGGTAGTTTCCAGAAACCAGAGAAGCCCCGATGCGCTCATATGCGCACCGGGGCTTCTCCATCGGTAGAGGAGCTTAGCAGGGTGGGGCATCCTCCAACGGCACCTACTTGTCTTTGTCATCTCCCATTGCTAATCCCTTCCCTCTGTCGATATGTTTCGGTCCATTGCGTCCCCGTCCACCAGCGCTGTCTTCCAGAGCCTTCGGGATCGGGGTGCCAACCCGGGGGACGAGCCCGGTCGGCTTCGTCCTCGTCCTCGGTGTTCATGTGTACCTCTTATCTCCTAGTATCTTTTCGAGCGCTGCATTGAGAGCCGTCGCGGTGATAGGGGGATTGCTTCTAGTGATGTCGACCCTCAGAGCTTCCCTGAACTTGTCGTAAGTCGACCGGTGTCGTTCACACATCTCTTCTGTGGTTGCGCCGATCTCCTGCAACTGCGTGAACGTGATACCGGGATTAGCTATCCGGACGCAGATTGGACAGGGGGCGTCCTTACTCATCGACCTTCTCTTCCCGGAACCGTAGGAACTCTCCTGCAAGGAAGTCAGCCTCACCCTCCGAGAGAACCACGGCAAGGTTGTAGCTCGCGCTGTCTCGAATGAACTTCGCCAGCGCTGCCCGTTCGTCGTCAGCCGTATCCGGTAGGTCATGGCTGAGGATGTCACGCACTATGCGACGGAATCGGTTGTAGCCTCTTGCGTAGTCCGGCTTCACGAAGCCCTCAACCTCCAGCGGATCGAGGTTGAGAATCTGTTCGATCTTGCTCTCTTCGTCCATGCTCTTTTCCCTTCTGTATGTGCTCAGTCTACTACTACTAGATGAATAGTGCTTTTAGTGTTGGCATATGTCTCTGACGGCGTAGCCACGCGATCGCGTGAAGCTCCGCGCTGATAGCGTCGTCGGCATCCTTATTGCCGACCGTGCTGCCGGTGATAAGCAGGCCGTGCGTTTCCAGAAACTCTCGGCTCAGCTTCTTCTTCTGTTTCAGCGGCAACTCGCTGGACCCGATGAAATACTGCATCGATGGCTCAGCCCACTCGATGAAGCTCTCAAGGCCCCTCCCGATGAGCACGCCCTCCCCGCGCAGCGGCTCGACACTGTCCCGTGTCAGCTTGAACTCGCTGTTCTGGCGAGGTGTGAACTTCTCCACGACCAGCGCGTCAAGACGGTGCTGCCCGAGCCACAGCAACTCACTACCGTTGGGTTGGAGCGTCTTGGCGACCCCTTGACTTTTGATGAACATCGACAGGCCCTGAGCCCCTAGCGGGAACTGCCAGAGCTTGACCGCCTTGAACGGCGCGTCGTCGTCCCATGAGAAGAGGCAGACACCGTTGGACACGCCGGGATCGATGGATAGCCCGTACTTCATATCAGCAGCCCTCGATCCGGGCATCGCGCGGGGTCCAAGTCCCCCATGATCTTGCCGCAAGCGGAGCAACGGTACTGGTGCCAGCAGCGCCATCGCCTCCCCCAGAGCCTGATCGCCCACTCCGGCGCCGGACCGCAGTTCGTGGGATGGTAGCCCGACTTCTCTCTGACCACTTCGATCTGATGCTCGACGCCGACCTTTCCGCGACACCAGCGGTAGGTGTCCTTCTTGCCGGGCGACTTGCGCCATTCATCCGAAGCCAGCGGCTTCTTGCGGTTACTCATCTACTCGCCTCTCTCTTTTCAAGCCACTCAGCAGCCGTCAGGCCGCCGTAGGGCGCCTCTAGAAGCTCCAAGGCCCCAGGGTCTCGCTTTGCTAGTTCTTGCGCCAGGCGGGCGCTGAAGGCTCGCCACGCACGAGCCTCTTTGGTGCTGGAAACGCCCGAGAGAGGCGGGGCCATGACGGACAAGCGCTCCTGCGCCCAGCCCTTGAGTGCTGTGGAGCGTCGAGTCCACTCGGGGTCGGTGTCGGCAATTCTTGCACGTTGACGATCGATGCTCTCGATGATCTGCGTCAAGCCCCAACGAGTGCGCTCCACCAGCCGAGGGTCAAGAAGCTCCAGCCACGCAACGTCATCGCGCAGGCGCGCTTTGATCTCCGTGATGTACTCACGGGGAGCCAAAGCGGCAAGTTGTGCCGGGGTCAGTCGAGGCATCGGGTGATCTCTTCCATCATCTTCGTGATCTGCTTGAACATCTTCGCGGGGTTGTGCCCCGAACGCGGTCCACCGATAAACGCTCCCTTGAACAGGCCGTTGTACCAAGTAGCCTGCACTGCAAAGGCGTCAAGGTCTGTGGCCGTGATGAAGATGCACTGCTGCACATGGCTCGGCTTCTTGATGTCACCCTTGACGTAGGGCGAGGGGCTGTCCTGCTTGGAGTTGGAAGCGTAGTAGGTCGGTCCCACAAAGACCTCTGTGACCTGCACCTTTATGGTCAGGTTGTACTTCTGAACCAGTGAGAGGAACCGCTTGATCGAGGTGGCCTTCGTCAAGTCGACCGTGGCAGGGTCGAGGGACCCCAGTAGCCACGTCTTACCGCCACTGGACTCTTCATCCTCTACGAGTCTCTTCATTGGAACCTCACTTTAGCGATACGCGATTCGATGGTTTCGGAAACTTCTTGCCCCATGATCGCGCCGACCTGCTCACGCATGGAGACGAGTTCGATACCGTCCGCCGTGATGACGCTCACGGCGTCGGGAATGCGTTTCGGGTCCTTCACGATGAGTGCGTCACAGACAAAGGTCGGGGTCTTGATCGCGAGGATCGGGCCGGGACCACCGGGCAGCGCCTCGACCGGCGTGATGCCGTCGATCCGAGCAAGGGCCTCAGCGAGCTTCACGGGCATCGGCCACGGGAAGACGGGGACGATCTTCCTCATTGCCGCTCCTCCTCTTTCCTGAATTGGGCCACCACACGTCGCCCACTGCGTTCATCTGGCCATGCGGCGCGGGTGGTCTTAGGACCGAAAGGCGTGCGAATCTTCTTCCCGTTACGATCCAGCACGAATCGGCTGTAGCCGCTCTCGTTGAGGTCATTGACGGAGACGGTGTTGGGATCGATCCCCATTCGTCTCAGCAGGGCGCAGGTCTTAGGGTATGGGGTGCTCATGATCCCTCCGGGGCTAGTTCGTAGCTGTCACCGATCTTGATGATCCAGCCCTCTTCTGAAAGCTGGCGCAGGAGCCGATCCGCTACTTCGTTCGGCTTGAAGTTGCGCATGACGGCGCTGCGTTGGATGATCGCAGGCTTGCCGATCTGACGGGTCGCGTTCCGCTTGATCCAGACGAGGCAGCGCTCAACCTCGCGATCGAAGAACTCCTTGCCCGTCTCGTGGACGGCGAGCACCATGCTGCGGTGCCACGGTCCGGCATAGGTCATGGCAACCAGTAGATGCTCCAGCTTGACCGTCTCAGAAGCTTCGGCCATAGCGATCAGCGTGGCGCACTTCATGATCGAGATCAGGAATCGACGGTTGGCGTTGACGAATACGGAGTCGTAGAGCGGTTCTGATCGCACGGCGTCTGCGATCTGCTTGTTGAGGGCGTTCAGGCGCTGGTTCGCATCCTTATCCCATCTCACCGTCCGCCCGGCGCCCCACTTGACCTCCTGAAGTGCCCCGATGCGCTTGAACTCCCGCGCCCACACTTCGTACTGAGACGTGTAGCTGGCGCTGCTCGTCTCGAACTCGATGTCGTAATCGCCCTCTTCACGAGGGAGGCCGAAACCCCACAAAAACCGGTAGAAGAACCCATCGCGCCAGTTGGTGATGCTGATGGCGTCAAGGCTCAGGTCCGCGATTCCAGTGAAGTAGGTAGTGAGGATCGTCTTGGCTCGCTTGCCGGAAATCTCCTTGTCGTTCATCGTGTTCTTCGGCGGAACATTCCCTCCGTAGTAGTCGGAGAGATCACCCATGATGGTCCCCTGCCACTTGTTCGTCTTGATGTCCTGAAAGAATGATTGAACTTCGTCAGAATAAATCAGACTCGGCTTGCCGTCTCTCAAGATCAGGGTCCTGTGAACACTGAGCGCTGTCGCCTTTTTTGCATCCGCGATGATCGGGGAGTGCTCGATCCCGTAGTAGGCATCGATCATCTCCGTCCCGAACATCCACGCCTCGGACTTGCCTGAAGTCGACTCCCCCAAAACATTGAAGTAGAGGTTGCAGTCGGTCGGCTTGGCGCCTTGCAGCGGAATCTTCCCCCACGGCGAGGCGATGATGCTCAGTGTCGCCCACATTGCGCCGACGTGATAGGGGCGGTTGAAGTGCTTCAGTCGGGTCTGGACCCACGCGAGATAGTCAGCACCCCACCACTCGTATCCGTCTGCTATCGCCTGTTCTGCGGGAGTAAGAAAGCTGAAGCTCTCTGCGTCAGTGGAGAGCGACGTGATCCGCTTGGCAAGTTCAACCTCCCGGTCGATCTGCTTCTGCTGCTCGGCGGCAATCTCCTCCTCGGTGAGGGCGTCAGCGATGTCATGGTAGATCGGTTCGCCGTCTCCAAACCAGACGGAATTGATCGGAGCCTTGGAGTTCTTGAACGCCTTAGAGCCGGAGACGACGCCGATCGCCGTCGAGGGGTCAAGCCCCGCATCGGCGGCAACCTTGAACATCTCCCGCCGATAGCGAGCGAGATCAACCTCGGTACTAGAGTTCTTGGTTTCCGAAACTTTACGCTCAAGGGCCTTTAGCGCGTCTCCGGCGCCAGCGTCGGTCGCGATCCTGATCGCTTCCACGAACGGCGTGATTGTCGGAGTCGGCTTCTGCACTCGACCCGCCTTGTTGATCGCCCCCTTCAGGGCTAGGTCGAAGTCACGGCGATATTGGGGTGTGTCGTAGGGCTCACGCAGCCACGCTTCCTTGAGCTTCCTCAGCGCTGTTGCGACGCCGGTCTCCCTCTCCGACCCCATCCTCACAACGGCCCAAGCAAGGTCGATCATTTCCGGGTGCCCGAAGTCGCCCTCGGGGATGCGGTCCATGAAGTCGATGACCTTGCCGCTCGGCAGGGCGTCGTCGGGAATGGCTTTCAGCCAATCTTCTACCGATCCGGAGAAACCCTCTCCGGTGAACTCGCTCTTCTCTGACTCCTTGAGCATCCACTCGGGGATGTCGGTGCTGAACGCCTCCCGGGACTCGGGAACCTCATCCCCCCACCAGACGGCGTAGGAGCCTCCGGCGCGAATGTCGAGTCCTTCGATACCGTCATAGTCCCGACTGAGCGTGAGGTCTAGACGGTCCGTCTGGAAGACGTGATGCTCGCCGCCCGACTGAGTCGTGTAGGCGTAAGTCTCACCGACATCGAGACCGCGCTCCGCGATCGACTTGAACCCGTCCTTGCCGTTCGACTTGCCTCGGTCGAGATCAGCTACGAATAAGCCGGAACCTCCCGTCCAATAGCCGACGCCATACTCTTCCTCCCCGACGAAGTCGAGGCTGAACCATGTGGCGATTAGCTCGAAGTCATCGCTGGTTGCATCATAGAATCCGTTGCCCTCTTTGATCGCAGGGGTACGCCCCTTGAGCCGGACGGGAAAGACCTTGACGCCCAGTCGCGCCAACGCGAGGGCTTTACTGAGGTTATCCATCGGAGCGAATTAGGCGTCAGGCGTTTCGATGCCGAGCTGTTCTGCTAGTTCGGCTACTTCCTTCAGGTCTTCAGCCGTTACCGCAATCGCGGCATCATAGCCAGCTCGGGCCTCCTCCATGTGGGTATAAACGTAACGGGCGACTGGGTGGTCCCAGAACGTCTCTCCCTCTTCCTTCGACTCATAGACCGTCAGTTCTTTTGTGGTCGGGTGGAGGTAGAGCGTGCAGAAAGTCGCGTAGAGGTAGGGGGTGCCGGGGCGAGCGCTGCCCTTGATGCTGCCGAACCACGGATCACGAGGGCTCATGCTGAGTCGCACTTGCAGAACGTCGTACTCCTTCTCGCCGGGGACCAGTGAGAGCGGTTCGGGCAGGAGCGTGTAGGTCGGCTTTTCTATGGTGGTGGCCTCGCTGAGCGTAGCTTCTACGTCGATCGGCTCGGGGAAGGTAATCGTGGCGGGAACCTCGTCGCCAGAATTGCGCTGGTAATCTTCGCTGGAGCCGATAAGTCCGGCGGTACGGAGCTTGACGAGAAGTTGCTGAACCCCGCCAGGATAGCGGTTTCCGAAACCCTCACGAGCAATCCGAAGGACCGGGATGCTTGCGTTGTAGCTAGCGATCAGGGCGTCGTCTAGGGCTGCTTCGTGGGCCACAACCTCGCTGTCGAGTTCAAGCTTGATGCGCTCATTGCCCTCTTCGATCTTGCGTAGGAGTTCTGCCTCAAGCTCAGCGCGCATGAGGCTGGCGCGACGCTGGTACTCCTGAGCCTTGGTCTTACGAGCGATAGCAAGGTTCTGATGAGCCGCCTTGACGATACTGATGAGCTTCTGCTGATGTTCGTCAAGTGGCCGGGGTGAAGTTGACATTCTTTCGATGCCCTTTCGGTAATTGTTTCTAGCTGTAGAAGGGTGAGGCAATCCTACTAGAAAGGGAG
>JACZCT010126894.1_pt1 | contig 10007 bp, 8 predicted proteins | sample 8641871 | NCBI WGS metagenome assembly JACZCT01 (sample SAMN15324604, study PRJNA640507) | soil metagenome | isolation source: monocropping sugarcane control | place: China: Luxin town, Laibin City, Guangxi Province | collected 2019-07-25 | depth 10cm m | reverse complement strand
TCGGCGCCGGGCGCGGCAGAAGCCTTCGAGAAAGCCGAGCCGGCGCTGGCGGCCGGCCTCGTGGCGCTTCGAGACGAGGTGCGGCGGCAGCCGGCGCTCGTCGAGCGGATCAGGAAGAAGTACCGAATCAAGAACACGATCGGCTACTCGCTGAACGCGTTCCTCGACTTCGACAGGCCGGTCGATCTGATGCGCCAGCTGCTGATCGGCTCCGAAGGAACGCTTGCGTTCCTCGCCGAGGGCGTGCTGCGGACCGTGCCCGACCTGCCCGTCAAGTACACGGGGCTGCTGCTCTTTCCGAACATCGAGACGGCCGCGGCGGCCGTCGTCCCTCTCGTCGAGTCCGGCGCCGCCGCCATCGAGCTGATGGACAGGGCCGCCATGCGATCGGTCGAGCGGATGCCGGGTGTGCCCCCCTACATCGCGGCGCCCGGGCCGGAGGCGGCCGGGATCCTCGCCGAGTATCAGGGACCTGCCGGCACGCCGCTCGCGGCCCTGGAGGCCGCGGCGTCTGACGTCGCGCGCCGGCTCCCGCTCGTCGTGCCAGCCGACTTCACGAGCGATCCGCTCCAGCAGGCGCGGCTCTGGAAGGTCCGCAAGGGGATGTTCCCGTCGGTTGGTGCCGTCCGCAAGCGCGGCACGAGCGTGATCTTCGAGGACATCGCCGTGCCGACCGACGTGCTCGCGCCCGCCGCGCTCGACCTGCAGGCGCTCTTCCGGCGCCACGGCTACGCCGACGGCATCATCTTCGGCCACGCGAAAGACGGGAACCTCCACTTCGTCATCTCGCAGTCGTTCAACGACGCGGCATCGATCCGGCAGTACGACGAGTTCACCGCCGATGTCGTCGAGATGGTCGTGGGGAAGTACGACGGTTCGCTCAAGGCGGAGCACGGCACCGGACGCAACATGGCGCCGTTCGTCGAGGCCGAGTGGGGCGGCCCGGCGTTCGAGATCATGGCGCGGCTGAAGGCGCTCGTCGATCCGCACGGGCTGCTCAACCCGGGGGTGCTCGTCAACCGCGATCCGCAGGCGCACGTCAAGGACCTCAAGTCTCTGCCGGAGGTCGAGGACGAAGTCGATCGGTGCATCGAGTGCGGCTTCTGCGAGTCACGGTGCCCGAGCCACGACCTGACGCTGACGCCGCGCCAGCGGATCGTCGTCCGGCGGGCCATGCAGCGGCCTGGCGCTGACGTCGAGGCGCTTGCCGGCGCGTTCCAGTACGACGCGATCGACACGTGCGCGACCGACGGGCTGTGCGCGATTGCGTGCCCCGTCTCGATCGACACGGGCCCCCTGACGAAGCGCCTGCGCGCGTCACAACACTCGCTGTCAGCCCGACGGATCGCTGGCGCCGCCGCCCGGAATTTCGGCGCGATGCAGCGAATGGCGCGGATGGCGCTGCGGGCGCGCCGGCTCGCGGGTCCGCTGGCTGACGCACTCGCGCGTGCGGTGCCCGCTCTCGGCTCCCCCATGCCGGCCCCCGCCGGCCCGCTGCCGCTGACGAACCCTGCCGGAGCCGCTGCCCTGCTGGTTCCCTCGTGCGGCACCCGCACGGTAGGCCCGCTCCCTGGGGAAGCCGCAACGCCCCTGCCCGAAACGATGATCCGCGTGGCCGCGCGCGCGGGGCTGCGGCTGCACATCCCGGAGGGGGTCTCGCGGCATTGCTGCGGGATGCCGTTCGGCTCGAAGGGCTTCCCCGATGCACAGTCCGTAGCCGCCAACGCAACGATTGCGCATCTATGGATGGCATCGGGCGAGGGCACGCTGCCGGTCGTCGTGGACACCAGCCCCTGCGCGTACGCCCTGAAGGGGGGCGAAGGGCTCGATGCCGTCAACAGGCAGCGGCTCGCGCGGATGCGGATCGTGGACGCCGTCGAGTACTTCGCGACGGACGTCCTGCCCTCCCTGACCGTCAGGCGCCACGCCGGCACTGTCGTCTTGCATCCCGTGTGCTCGCTCGTGAAGATGGGCAGCACGCCGGCGCTCGATACGATCGCGCGTGCCTGCAGCGACGGCGTGTTCGTGCCACCGTCGACAGGCTGCTGCGGATTTGCGGGGGATCGCGGGTTCCTCGTGCCGGAGCTGACGGCATCCGCCACGCGGATTCCGGCCGAGGAGGTCCGTGCCGTCAGCGCCGACGGGTACTACTCGGGCAGCCGGACGGGCGAACTGGGAATGGCGCGGGCGACAGGCCGGCCGTACCGATCCTGGATCCACCTGCTCGACTGGGCCACGCGCGACAACCTCACTTGATCCGATCCGACAGCAGGACCACACTGAGCGCGTACGTGTGCGCGCAGTTGTACCCGAGAATCGCGTCGTAGTTGTCGTAGACGAGAAAGTTCCTGGCGCCGGCCGTCACGAGCGATGCGGGAATGGTGCTCGCTGGCAGCGGATGATTCCCGACGCTCCTCACGCCGAAGCGCTTCCACTCGTTCAACGGGCGCTGCACCGTCATCAACCGCTCGGCGCGGCAGCCCTCCTGCCGAAGCGGCACGCCAGCGACCGCCGCTCGGGCCGCCTTCGGGATCGTGACTTCCCTGCCCCACGTCGTCCTGTTCGACCACCCGTGCTGCTGGAGGTAGTAGGCGACGGAGGCGAAGATGTCCGGCTCCGACTTCCAGATGTCGCGGCGGCCGTCGTTGTCGAAGTCCTGCGCGTATTGGAGATAGCTGGACGGCATGAACTGCGGCTGGCCGAGGGCCCCCGCCCAGGATCCCTTCAGGTTCTTCAGCTCGATGTCCCCGCGGTCGAGGATCTCGAGCGCGTTGAGCAGTTCGCCGCGAAAGAAGGGGGCGCGGCGCTGGTCGTACGCGAGGGTCGCGAGCGCCGGAATCGTCGGCCGCACGCCGGCAAACCTGCCGAAGTTCGATTCGAGCCCCCACACGGCCACGAGGACACGCGGCGTCACGGAGTAATGGCCGCCGACTCTCGTCAGCAGCGTCCGGTGCCGGTTGAGCATCGACTGCGCCGTGCGCACGAGCGCGGGCGTGAGACGCCGCTTCAGGTACTGATCGAGCGGCAGCGTGAACTCGGCCTGCGCGCGATCCCGTTCGAGCACCGTGTCGACCGGCGCTTCGACGGTCGCCAGGGCTTCGTCCAGGACCTCCTCGCGAATGCCGCGGGAGAGCGCTTCCGCCCTGACGCCGGCAAGCCATTCCGGAAATGGTGGAGGGAGTGGAGGAACCGGGGGGATCTCCTGCGCGCGTGCCACGAGCACGCCGATCACGCACAGCGCCGCCAGGACCAGGGTGTACCGCCGCATAACCGAGTGTAGCAGGCGCGCCGTAGCTTCAGCGACGGCGGGCTTGTCGCGCCGTAGCTTCAGCGAAGGCGGATACGCCGGCTTCTGATCCAGATGCCAATCACCGCCGAGCCGACGATGCCCGTGATGAAGGCTCCCAGAAACCCTTCGAGCGCCTGGTTCATCGGGGTCGCGCTCGCGGCGTTGGCGGCGAGCGCCTCGGCGATCTGCGCCGCCGTGAACCCTCGCGACTGGAGCGTCTGGCGGTACACGCTCTCCATGTCCGCGAAGTAGTTGGGATACACCACGGTCGTGAAGACGAGCGACGATCCGATGAGGATCACGCCCGCTATCGTCGCCATCATCGTCCCGGCGACGACCTGCCCGCCGTAGGCGCGCCCTTCCTTCGCCGTGCGGCGAAGGCCCCAGACGAGGCCGGCGATCTCGATAGGGATGACGAGGAAGAAGAGGTTCTGGAGCGACGGGTCGGCGTACCACCCGGTAAACCCCATGATGAACGTCCACGCGGCACAGCAGATGCCGATGAGCACGCCCGCGCCCAGAATCGGATTCATCGGGACCTCGGAGCTTGTGAAGAACCTGTCGCTCTCAGCTCTCAGGCCGTCAATCGCGCCCCGTCGCCGATGCGCTCTCGGCCAGCGGGAGCCGGACGACGAAGGTCGAGCCGTGACCGGGGCCCGCGCTCTCTGCGGTGACGGCGCCGTCGTGCAGCTCGACGATCCGGCGCACGAGCGCCAGCCCCAGGCCGAGCCCGGAATCGGTCCCTGACGCGTCCCCCTGCTGCGCGAAGAGCTCGAACGCGCGCGAGAGCATCTCGGGGGTCATGCCGATTCCCGTATCGGCCACTGAAATCTCGGCGTAGCCGTCGCTGGATCTGAGAGTGACGGCTATGCGTCCGCCCGGGTCCGTGTACTTGCTCGCGTTCTGCAGCAGGTTGACGAATACCTGCTCCAGCCTCGTGGCGTCTCCGAAGACCGGCAGCACCTGCTCCGGGAGCTGCACGTCGCACGTCTGGCGGCGCTCTTCGGCAATGGGCCGGACCACCGCCACCGCGCTCCGCACCGCCTCCAGGAGATCGACCGACTCGCGCCTGACAGCGAGCTTCCCGTGCGCCATCCGCGCCACGTCGAGCAGATCGTCGATGAGCCGCTTCATGACGCCAATCTGCCTGTGCAGGACGTCGTTCGCGAGCTTCACCGCCTTGCCATCGGCGCCCTGGAGCCCGAGCAGGCCGACGGCGTTCGTCATCGCGGCGAGCGGATTGCGCAGCTCGTGCCCGAGCACCGCCAGGAACTCGTCTTTCGCGCGGTTCGCCCGCTCGGCTTCCTCGCGCGCCGCCTGCTCCACCGCCAGGCTGAGGCGCTGATCCTCCAGGCGCCGGTGCTGCACCGCGTAGCGAATCGAGCGTTCCAGCAGGGCCGCCGAGAGCGTGCTCTTGTGCAGGTAATCCGCGGCGCCGGCACGCATGCCGGCCATGTCCACTTCAGGATCGGGCTCGCCCGTCAGCAGGATGCACGGCACGTGGACGCCGCTCGCAATCGCCTCCGAAATCAGCGTCACGCCGTCACGCGCCCCGAGACGGTAGTCGACCAGGCAGGCGTCGAACGATCCCTGACGCAGCTTCTCGAGCCCTTCTTCGTAGGTGGGCGCCCATTCGAGCGAGTACTTCGCGTCGCTGCGGGAAAGCAGGCTCGACGCCAGCACGAAGTCGTCTTCGTCGTCCTCGATGACGAGCACCCGCGGACGGCTCATCGCACGCCTACCTCGCCTCGCGCTGCGGCAGCTCGACGATCTCGAACCAGTAGCGGCCGAGCACACGCATCACCTGCACCAGCCCATCGAACGTGACCGGCTTGGAGATGAACGAGTTGACGCCGAGATCGTAGCTGCGGAACACGTCCTCCTCGGCGCGCGACGTGGTCAGCACGATCACCGGAATGTGCCGCAGCCGTGCGTCGGCCTTGATCTCGGCGAGCGCCTCGCGGCCGTCCTTCCGCGGCATGTTCAGGTCGAGCAGGATCAGTCCCGGCCGCGGATTGGCCGCCTTGTCCTCGTACGGCGGCGCGTTGCGCAGGTAGGCCATCAGCTGCTCGCCGTCTTCGACGAAGTGCAGCTGGTTGGCGAGGCGGCTCTCCTGGAGCGCTGCCTCCGCCAGTTCCCGATCGTCCGGGTCGTCGTCGGCCATCAGGATCACAATCGGGGTGGACGGCTCGCTCATGCAGGTTGCTCCATCGGAAGTGTCACGCGAAACATCGCGCCTTCGCCGAGACGGCCGGACGCCGAAATGGATCCGTGGTGCCGTTCGACGATGCGGCGGCAGATGGCGAGGCCAATGCCGGTCCCTTCGTACGCGCCCCGGCCGTGCAATCGCTGGAAGATACCAAAGATCCGCTCCGCGTACTGCGCCTCGAAACCTATCCCGTTGTCCTCTATCTCGATGATAGCGCGCCCGTCGTCTGCATGGCTCCGAATCCGGACCACGGGCGGCACCCCCGGCCGGCGGAACTTCAGCGCGTTCGACAGGAGGTTCTGGAACAACTGCCGCATCTGGAGCGGGTCGGCTTCGATCTCCGGCATCGGCTCGAAGTCCACCGTCCCGCCCGCGTCGCTTATGCGGCTCTCCAGATCCACGAGCACATCCGTGAGGATGGCGTCGAGGTTCACCCGCACGAAGTCCTGCGCCCGGCTCCCTACCCGCGCGAACGCCAGCAGGTCGTTGATGAGCGTCTGCATCCGCGTCGCGGCGTTCAGCATGCGCGTCAGCGAGTCGGCCGCCGCCGGATCGAGCGAGCCTTCCGTCTGCATCCTCAGGCGATCGCCGAAGGCCAGGATCTTCCGGAGCGGCTCCTGGAGATCGTGCGACGCGACGGACGCGAAGCTTTCGAGCTCCCGGTTGCTGCGCGTCAGCTGCTCGTTGGCGATCGACAGCTCGCGCGTCCTCTCGCGCACCCGCGACGCCAGCTCGGCGCGCTCGTTCTCCAGCCTCACCAGCGTCGTCCGCCGGGAGCCGCCCAGCAGGCTGATCGCGACCCCCTGCAGCAGGTAGAGGGTCAGCGCCGTCATCTCCGACGGGTTGTCGACGAGCAGGGAACCGAGGGGCTGCAGGAACGAGTAGTCGATGAGGGCCGTCGACAGGATCACTGCCAGCAGCCCGGGGCCGAACCCGCCCACGACGCTCGCGAGCACGACGCTGAAGGCGAAGGTGATGAAGGGGGCCTGCGAGCCGATTATCGGCTCGAACAGGATCCGCAGGCCCCAGGTCGCCGCCACGGCCGCGACAGCAACCACGTACCACAGGACGAGGCGCCCCCAGGATTCGGTGGGCTGAAAAAGTTCTCGATCGAGCGAAGTCATCAATGATCCGTGAACCGAACCGGCGCCGAACGAGAGTATAGCCGCACCCCCGGGGTCAAGATTCCGGCGGGATTGACGATTGGATCAAGGACGGGGATATCTCCCCGCGGAGCCGCGCCATGCCGCAGGAAGCCCAGCACCCACAACTCGTCTACGTCGCCCGGCAGCCTATCCTGGACCACGCGGGCCAGGTCTTCGGATACGAGCTGCTCCATCGCGCCCGCGAGACCGACACGCAGTGTCTCGCCTCCGGCGACGCGGCCACCGCCAGCGTCGTCACCGACGCGCTGCTGACCATGGGGCTCGACATGCTGACGAACGGGAGGCCGGCGTTCATCAACATGACGCGGGCGCTGCTCGTCAGCCAGATCCCGACCGTCCTCCCCGCGCCGGCGTGCATCCTCGAGATCGGACACGAGATCGCCATCGACTCGGACGTCGTGCAGGCGTGCCGACGGCTGCACGACATGGGCTACACGCTGGCCCTGGACGACTACGCGGGACACGAGGACGCGACGCCCCTGCTGCCGTTCGTGAGGTTCGTCAAGGTCGACGTGCAGGCGATCGACGCCGAGCAGCGCGCGGCCATCGCGCGCCGCCTGATGCACCGCGTCCGCCTCGTGGCCGAAAAGGTCGAGAGCCTCGAGGTGTTCGAGGAAACGAGGAAAGCGGGCTACAGCCTGTTCCAGGGATACTTCTTCTGCCGTCCGACGACGATCAGGAGCAGCGCCCCGCCCGGAAGGCGGCTTGCGTCGCTGCGGCTGCTCTCGGCGATCAACCAGCCGGGCGTGACCCTGGCCGAGATCGAGGAGCACATCAAGCAGGACGTCTCGCTCTCCTACCGCGTCCTCCGCTGCATCAACTCCGCGGCGTTCGGCTTGCAGATGGAGATCCATTCCATCCGCCAGGCACTGGTGCTCCTCGGGATGGGGCAGGTGCGGAAGTGGGCGTCGGTGTGGTCGCTCGCCGCCGCGGCGCAGGGCGTGAACACGGAGGTCCTCCCCGTTGCGATCATCAGGGCACGCTGCTGCGAGCTGCTCGGCGACTCGCTGTCCGGCGCGCAGCGGGATTCGGGCCTGTTCCTGCTCGGAATGTGCTCCCTCCTCGACACGATGCTCGGCAAGCCGATGCGGACCGCAGTTGCCGATCTGCCGCTCGCGGCGGAGATCCGCGACGCGCTGCTCGGGAAGCCGAGCGCCGCGCGCGCGATTCTCGATGCGGTCATCGCGTACGAACGTGGGGACTTCACGCAGGCCGCCGCGATTGTCTCCGGCCTGCAGCTGCCGGAGACGGCACTGCCGGCGGCCTACGAGGATGCGCTGCGCTACGCGCGGGAGCTGTCGCGCGACGTCCTGGCCGCCTGATCTCGCAACCGGGCTCACCTGGCGCCGTCAGTCCGTGCCCGCATCGTGCTCGGGCTGCAGCTTGACCGTCACCGGCGTCTGCCTGTTCGCCACCACGCCAACCGCCCACGACCAGCGCTCGTAACCGGGAAGGTCCAGCCGCACCACGCGGCTGCCGGCGTCCAGACCACGAATCACGAGCGGCGTCCGCCCATGGACGACCCCGTTGATCGAGACTTGCGCACCCTTGGGCTCGGAGCGCACGAGGAGCGCCCCCGAAATCCGGTGCCGGGAACCGGCGCGGGGCGGCGCCTCCCTGTCAACAGCCTTGACCACTCTCGCTTCGGCCGCAGGGCGTCCCGGCAACCCGGCGTGCTCGCTGCCACCCGTTGCAACGGCGAGAGTTGCCGGTGCCATGGCCTCAGGTCCTGCCGTTGGCGCCGAAGGCGGAACGTGCGCTCGTGTGGCAACGGGCTCCGGCGCCGGTGCGACGGCCGTGGCCGTGCGAATGTCTGGCGCCGCCCGAGTCACCACCTGGGTGGCCGGCACCGCCCGAGCCTCGTAGGAGGCTCGAGTCACCGGCGAGCGGTACCCGGCGCCATCGCCCCTCCACATGTAGACGGTCCCGGCGAACACGGACACGCCGAACGCCATCACGCCCAGCGCGAAGGCCGTCGTCTGCTGCGGCAGTCCAAAGGGGGCGGGGCCGCGCAGATCGGCGGCCGCGTCGCGCGCGAGAACACGCAGGTGCGACGCGCCCGCCCGCAGGAGACCGACACCCTGCCTCATGAGAACGACGTGAGCGGGCGTACCGAGCCGCAGTCTGCGCGCCGACTGGTCCGCCTCGACCGGCTGCACGCCGCGCAGCATCGGCACTTTGTGGAACAGCGGCGGCATTGCTTCCGGCGGTTCGGGAAAGAAGACGAACTGTGGTCCGGACCGTGGCGCCGCCTGGACGGGAGCCTGGGACCCCGACGGCCATCCGGCGCTCACCCGCAATGCAGGATCGGCATCGGCTTGCGATGGCTCGGGCTCGTCGAGGAACAGTCGATCGGGCGGTCCGAACGATTGCGAGAGCGGCGCCGATCTATCCGTCAGCCATCGCAGCAGGAGATCGCGAAAGACGACGACCGTCTGCCGTTCGGCGGCGCGGAGCTCGATCTGCAGGGATGCGCGTGAACGGGAATCACCCGCAGCGGGAGGAAGCGCGCGTGGGTCGTGGGTATCCAAGGGTGCCTCCGTTGTTCGTAGCGTGCCGCGGCAATGCTGCCGGGGTCGTGCCAGCGGGACTGGCGGCCGACTCGCTTGCAAGCTCGCCGCCGAACACACGCGCCGCGCGACGGAGCCTCGACGGTAAGCGGCGCCGCGGCGGTGGAGGAAGCTCGAGCAGCGTGGCGCAAACGTTGCTACTACAACGGGTAGAGGCTCGCCGACTACACACGAACGCGAGCCGTCGAAACCTTCAGCGCACGTTCACGGATCGGTGGGCATGCGGCGCCGCCGCCCGCAACACGTGCAACGGGAACGGACAAGAGGCTCACCATGACACGACTATCCACTCCAGGCGCCCTGATGGCGCCAGCTACGGGTGGGACGGCACGGAACGAAGACCGGCGCGCGATGCTGGCCCGGCAGCAGCTCGTCTCTCGCGTGCGCGGCGAGTTCGCGGAGATGCCCTGCCTGTCGCTGACCGTTCCACAATCGGTCAAGCTGTTCCACATTCGCGAGGACATCTGCGTGCGAGTACTCGACACGCTCGTCGCGCAGGGCGTGCTCAGCAGACGAGAGGACGGGCGATACGTGGCCCGCTCCAAGGCCTGAACGCTCCGTCCTGACAGCTCATCGCTGACAGCTGATAGCTCATGGCTGTCAGCTGCCGGCCCCCTCCCGCCTGTTCGAAACCCAGACATCGACCGTTACGGTATACGACGCCTCCGGATGAGCCGACGAGGCAACGCGGATAAGATGGCGGCGCCGCGTGGCCTGAGCACGTCGAAGGGCGCGAGCGACGGCGTAGAGGGGGTCCGGGGCTGCGCCGCGTG
>JACZCT010196882.1_pt1 | contig 10013 bp, 7 predicted proteins | sample 8641871 | NCBI WGS metagenome assembly JACZCT01 (sample SAMN15324604, study PRJNA640507) | soil metagenome | isolation source: monocropping sugarcane control | place: China: Luxin town, Laibin City, Guangxi Province | collected 2019-07-25 | depth 10cm m | reverse complement strand
TTCCCCTGGGTCTGCGGCAACTGCACCGAGCCGAAGTTCAAGACCGGTACCGCCACCGCTGGCCTCTAACCGAAAGCGCGCATGTCCATCCGCTCGCTGGTATCGCTGTGCGTAGCGTGCGTCCTCGCCCTGGTCTCGACCGTGGCGAGGGCGCAGGATCTCCACCAAGCCGCCAAAGACTTGGGCAGCCCCGATAGTGACAAGGTCGAAGCGGCGGTCAGCAACATCGCCAAGTCGTCCGACAAGGCTGCGCTGACGCTGCTCGAAGCGCTGGCCAGCGACTCGCTACGCATCGATACCGCGGGCACGCCGTTCATCGCCGGTGAGGGCAACAAGCTCTCACCGGTGTTCGGCGGCGGCGCCGCTCCGGCGGGTGCCTTGACGGCGCCGATGGTCGACAACCGCATGCGGCGTCAGCTCGAGCCGGCGCTGGCGTCGTTGAAGCTCGCCTTTCCCGACCCCAAGGTGCGGCTCGAGGCCGCCAAAGATCTTGCCAAGAGCCGTAACGACGATCTGGCGCCGCTGATGCGCGCGGTCGCCGCGAAAGAGACGGTGAGCGACATCAAGGCCGCGCTCGCTATCGCGCTGGCGCAGATCGACCTGCGCGGCGACGACAAACAGCTCAAGCTCGCGGCGCTCGCCGCCATCAAAGACGCGGCCGACGCCTCGTTCAAGTCCGATCTCGAGCGGATGACGGCCAAGGGCGCGGGCGAGACCGACACCGACGTGCGGAAGGCGGCCATCACCGCGCTTCAGGCCATCGAGTCGAGGCTGCTGCTGGTCAGCCTCGTCGGCAACCTCTTTTACGGTCTCAGCCTGGGGAGCGTGCTCTTGCTGTGCGCGCTCGGGCTAGCCATCACCTTCGGGCTGCTACGCGTCATCAACATGGCTCACGGCGAGCTGCTGATGATCGGGGCCTACTCCACCTTCGCGGTGCAGCGCCTGTTCGCCACCTACTTCCCCGCGCACCAAGACCTGTACCTGCTGTTCGCGATTCCGGTCGCGTTCGCGGTGGCGGGTGGCATCGGAATGGCGCTCGAGCGCACCGTGATTCGCTTTCTGTACGGGCGACCACTCGAGACCTTGCTCGCGACCTGGGGCATCTCACTCATCTTGATTCAAACCGTGCGCCTGATCTTCGGCGCGCAAAATGTGGCCGTCGCCAACCCGAGCTACCTCGCGGGTGGCATCGAGGTGCTGCCCGGCTTCGTGCTCACCTATAGCCGTTTGGCCGTGATCTTGTTCGCCTCGGCCGTGACCGCGTTCGTGTGGTTCGTCTTGCAGAGAACACCGCTCGGCTTGCACGTGCGGGCGGTGACGCAGAACCGTCAAATGGCCGCCGGTATGGGCATCGCGACACGCCGCGTGGACGTCTGGACGTTCGGCATCGGCTCCGGCGTCGCGGGCCTGGGCGGCGTCGCGCTTTCGCAGCTCGGCAACGTCGGTCCCGAGCTCGGCCAACAGTACATCGTCGACTCGTTCATGGTCGTGGTGCTGGGCGGAGTCGGGAAGCTGGCTGGTACCCTCGCCGGCGCTTTCGGTCTCGGCATCTTGAACAAGCTGCTCGAGCCGGCCGCCGGCGCCGTGCTCGGCAAGATCCTGATCCTGGGCATGATCATTCTGTTCATACAGCGTCGACCGCAGGGCATCTTCGCCCTCAAAGGTCGCGCGGCGGAGGCGATGTGAACATCAAGTCGGAGCTACTGCGGCTACTACCTGCCAGAGGCTGGATCGGCTTCGGCGCTTTCGCCGCGCTCGGCTTCGCGATCCCGCTGCTGAACAGCGTGACGGCGGCGGACTCGGCGCTACACGCGCCCGACTACCTGGTCGCGTTGCTCGGTAAGTTCCTTTGCTTCGCGATCGTGGCGGTGGCCATGGACTTGCTCTGGGGCTACACGGGCGTGCTCAGCCTCGGCCACGGCGTGTTCTTCGCCATCGGCGGCTACTGCATGGGCATGTACCTGATGCTGTCGATCGGCGAAGCCGGCGTCTATCGCAGCAAGTTGCCCGACTTCATGGTGTTTCTGGACTGGAAAGAGCTGCCCTGGTTCTGGAGACCGTTCGACAGCTTCGGCTTCGCGCTGCTCGCCGTGCTGCTCGTACCCGGTCTGCTCGCGTACGTGTTCGGGTTCTTGGCCTTCCGGTCGCGCATCCGGGGCGTGTACTTTTCGATCATCACGCAGGCCTTCACTTATGCCCTCATGCTGTTGTTCTTCCGCAACGAGACCGGCCTCGGCGGCAACAACGGCTTGACCAACTTCAAGTCGATCTACGGCTACCCCCTGGCCGACACCGGAACCAAGCTCGGCCTGTACACCATCTCCGCCGTCAGCCTGCTGGTCGTGTTCTTGCTGTGCCGCTTCATCGTGGTCTCGAAGGCGGGGCGAGTGCTGTGCGCGGTGCGCGACGAAGAGAGCCGCAGCCGTTTCGCGGGCTACAATCCGACCAGCTACAAGCTGTTCGTGTACACGCTGTCCGCCGTCATCTGCGGGTTCGCGGGCGCGCTCTACGTGCCGCAGGTAGGCATCATCAACCCGAGCGAGTTCCAGCCCTCGAACTCGATCGAGATGGCGATCTGGGTTGCGGTCGGCGGTCGAGGCAGCCTGCTCGGAGGTGTGCTCGGCGCGTTCGTGGTGAACGGCGCCAAGAGCTGGTTCACGGTCGCGCTGCCGGAAGCTTGGCTGTACATCCTGGGCGTGTTGTTCATCGCCGTCACGTTGTTCTTCCCGGGTGGTCTGTCGAGCCTTTTGGTCCGAAAGAAGGCGACGGCATGACTACCGATTCGATCGCGTCAGGAACCATGGAAAGCGAAGCTGCGGCGCCCGAATCGGGCCAGATCGAGATCGAGCCCCGACCTTCGCCGACGGGCAAAGCGGCGAAGCAGCGGCTCAGCCTGCTGCCCAAGCCCAAGAAGATCGAACAAGAGCGGGTCGACGCGCTGACGCGCGGGCGCAAGGCGCTGTTGTGTGTCGACAACGTGAGCGTCGCCTTCGACGGCTTCAAGGCAATCACCGATCTTACGCTGATCCTCGACGAAGGCGAGCTGCGCTGTATCATCGGACCCAACGGCGCCGGCAAAACGACGCTGCAAGACATCATCACCGGCAAGACGAAGCCGGACGCCGGCTCCGTGTTCTTGGTGGGTGACAACACCGACCTGACGTCGCTGAGCGAGTACGAGATCGCCGAACGCGGCATCTGTCGAAAATTCCAGCGGCCGACCGTGTTTCAAGGGCACAGCGTCTTCGAGAATCTGGAGCTCGCGCTGCCCGGAAAGAAGGGCGTATTCGCGAGCTTGTTCTCGCGCCTTTCGAAGGCTCAGCACGAGCGGATCGATGAGGTGCTCGAGACGATCGGCCTCAAGGACCAAAAGTACGCGCCGGCAGGGCTGCTCTCGCACGGCCAGAAGCAATGGCTCGAGATCGGCATTCTCATCGCGCAAGAGCCGCGGGTTTTGCTGGTCGACGAGCCTGTCGCGGGCATGACCCACCAAGAGACGGAGAAGACGGCCGAGCTCCTGAACAGCCTGGCCGGCAAGCGCACGGTCGTGGTGGTGGAGCACGACATGGAGTTCGTGCGCAGCATCGCTCGCACCGTCACGGTGCTACACCAGGGCAAGATCTTGGCCGAAGGCAACATGGACGCCGTGCAGGCCAACCCCAAAGTGGTCGAAGTCTATTTGGGAGGCTCACACTGATGCTCGAAGTATCGGGGCTGAACCAGTTCTACGGCGAGAGCCACACGCTTTGGGACATGGACCTGAAGGTACCGGAGGGCTCGTGCGTGTGCCTGATGGGCCGCAACGGAGTCGGTAAGACCACCTTGCTGAAGAGCGTGATGGGCGCGCTGCCGATCCGCTCGGGTAAAATCAGCTTCATGGGCTCCGACATCGCGCCGAGCCGCGCCGAGATGCGCGCTCGCAGAGGCATCGGCTGGGTGCCGCAGGGGCGTGAAGTGTTCAGCCAAATGACGGTGCTCGAGAATCTGCGCACGGGCCTCGCCGCCCGTACCGACAAGAAGCAAGACATCCCGGAGCGCATTTTCGAGCTCTTCCCCGTGCTCAAGACGATGCTGCAGCGGCGGGGCGGCGACCTGTCGGGCGGCCAGCAGCAGCAGCTCGCGATGGGTCGTGCCCTGGCCATCGATCCGAAGCTGTTGATCCTCGACGAGCCAACCGAAGGCATTCAGCCCAACATCGTGTCGATGATCGGTGACGTGCTGATCGGCCTGAAAGAAAAGGGGCTCACGCTGCTGCTGGTCGAACAGAAGCTGCCGTTCGCTCGCCGCGTCGGTGACTACTTCTGCATCATGGACCGGGGCCGTGCGGTCGCGACGGGCAAGATGTCCGAGCTGTCCGACGACATCGTGAACAAACATCTCAAGGTGTAGGCGGACGGCGCGAGGCGGTGCGCAAGAAGGCAGTTGTCGGCCGATGTCGGTGCGTCGAGAAGTGGCCGGATCCCTTCCGTTAAAGAGCGAGCGCCCCTCCGAACCGCCGATGTAACCCAGCAGTGTGAGTGAATTGCGGCTGCGCTAGAGCGCAAAAATCAGCGGAATTTCCCGCCAAATCGGGCGCAAGTCGTCAGATAATTGACCGTCCATGTCCACCGTGGAGGTCTCTGCATCCGCTCGTGCGCCGCGGCCCAGCTCGGCACCGCCGAACCGGCGCCTGGTTCGGCACGAGTCAACCGGACTTTCGCTCGGCACGCGCGACAAGCTGCGCGCGGCCGTCCTCAGCGGCGTGGCGGGCTATGTCGACGCCGCGGGCCTGCTCTCGCTCGCGGCGATGTTCCCCGCGCACATCACCGGCGAGCTCGTGACCGAAGCCATCGCGCTGTCGAGCGGCCAGCGAGCGCCGGGTCTGACGCACCTTTGGGCCTTGCCGTCGTTCGTCTTGGCCGTCGCGCTCGCGGCGGTGGTTGCTCGTTTGGAGCGCCGCGCCGGGCGGGCCCCCGTGCCGACCCTGTTGTCGCTGGTTGCGGCAGGGCTGTTGGTGTTCGGGCTCAGCGGCGCCGTCGGGCGTGTCGCGTCAGGGCTAGACGCCGCGATGGTGGCTCGCGTCGGGGCGTGCGCCGCCGTGGCCGCCATGGGCTTCCAGAACGCGCTGATGCGCGAGGCGCTCAACGGCTCGGCGCCCACGACGTTCATGACCGGCAACCTCACCCAGCTGGTCATCGAGCTGGTCGACTACGCGTTCTCGTCCGGCAAGAAACCGGGGATGATGGGGGACGTCGAGCGCAGCGTGAGCCGCGCGCGGCTCAAGACGGCGGCGATCGCGCTCGCCTCGTTCTTGACCAGCGCCGCTCTCGGCGCCGTGCTCACCCGCTCTTTCGGTCCGGTGAGCGCGCTGGTGCCGTGCGCGGCTGTGGGCCTGCTCAGCTATCAGGCGTTCGGCGAGCGCCGCGCCCGAGCCGCGGAGGTGGTGCAACCCACGATCGGCATGCGGCGCCCGACTCCGATGCACCGAGCCTTCGGTAGCCAGCCGCGCGCGGAGTCCGGTACGCGCTTCAAGGCGCTGCGTCAGCTCGAAGAGCCCAAGAAGACCGGCGAAGGGTCGGCCTGAGACCGCTTGCGAACCTCGACCGTGCTGCCTAGGACAAGGCATGTCCATGCCGACCCCAAGGCCTGCCCTGGTACCGGGGCTCAGCGCGACGCTCGCGTTCGTCGTGCCCGAAAGCAAGACCGTCCCCAACCTTTACCCTGGGGCCCCGGAGTTTTCGACGATGCCGGCCGTCTTCGCGACCGGGTTCATGGTCGGGCTCGTCGAATGGGCCTGTATGCGCGCCATCGCTGCCTGCCTCGACTCGCCCCGGGAGCAGTCGGTGGGGACGGACGTCAAGCTCAGCCACAGCGCCGCCACCCCGCCGGGGTTTACCGTGACCGTGAACGCTCGGCTCGAAGCGGTCGACGGTCGCCGGCTCACGTTTTCGGTGTCCGCGCACGACGGAGCCGACGAGATCTGTCGCGGCACCCACGAGCGCTTCGTGATCGACACGGCGCGCTTCAACGACAAGGTGTCGCGCAAGCGCGACGCGGCCTGGTCCGGCAAGCCCGCTTGAGCGCGGGCGCCTCTCCGGTCACTCGCTGTCGGCGCAGCTGGCTTGCAGGTTCCAGCTCGTGAGCTTCGGGGCAGACTTGCCGTCGCTCGAGGGCACGAGGTACGAGCGGACGCGCAAGAAGCCCAGGTTGGGTAGGCGGTTCTTGCCCGTGAGCGTGCTCACCACCGACGCGCTACCGGTCTGGGTGGGCGTGGCGCCGCCCTGAGCGACGGCTTGCTGTCCCGCGAGGGCCATGGGGCCGGGGGGATTGGAAAACAGCAGTGGGTCCTCGGGCGCGGTGGCGAGACCCGCCGCCGTGCTGGCGGTCGTGACGAAGAACTGAATCTTCGAATCGCCGGGCGTGGCCGCCGACCAGGACCAGAGCGACCACACCGGCTTTTGCGACTTGCCGCAGGTCGTGGACATGTCGTAGTCGCGAACGAACGAGGCCGCCATGAACGGCGTCGAGGCCGTCGTGCCCGGATTATAGACGCCGGTGACGATCGAGGCGGGGGACGCCGACCACGAGAAGTTGTCGAGTAGCACCGTCGAGTCCCATTGGTTGTCGCCGGTGTCCCAGATCGAAAAATGAAGGGTGATCTCCTCGCCCGGCTTGACCGGAGCGCTCGTGTTCAGCCAGCCGGTGGCGCCGCCGCAGATGCTGTTGGGGGTGTACTTGCTACCCGAGTGGTTGTTGGCGCAAACCCCGTCGAAGCCAGTGCCGTTCAGCTTCGGGTGCGAGCCCGTCGCCAGCGGCGGCGAGCCGCCCGGAATCGAGAACAAGCCGTTGTTCACCGACACCGGGTTGCCGTTGGAGTCGAAGGAGATGTTCTTGTTCGCCTGGGTGTTGAGCGAGCCCAAGTAGTAGGCGACGAAGGCATCGTTATAGGCCGTGCACAGCCACTCCGGGTACTCCGAGGTGAAGAAGTCGAAGTTGTACGCGAAGGACTTGGCGTTCGTGGGGGCGCGGATCTCCAGCTTCAGCCCGCACGAATCTTTGCCGGCGGTGCCCGCGGAGCAACCGCTGGCGGCCGGGACGGCGTAGGCGGGCGTGCTGCTGGTGTTCGGCCTGTAGCCGCTGCCGTTCGGCTGCACGTAGCCGCTCTCGCTCGGGGTTCGGGCGGTGCCCGAAGAAAAGACGGACATCTTGCTGCCTTCGGTGGGCAGGTTGCCGCTGCCGAAGGTCGAGGCGATCTCGCGCTGCAGCGTGTCGGTGCAGGCGGTGACGCCGTCGGCGCGCACGAAGTCTGCGCTCACCACGCCCCAGCTGCTGCTGGTGGCGACCTTACATAGACCCATCGCCTTCGCATGCGCCCAGGCGTCGCCGCCTTGGGTGAGGGCGCTATCACACAGGGTGACGGCGTTGTCGGCGGTGCCGTCGCAGTCTTCGTCGACGCTGTTGGACGCGAAGTCGTAGGCGCCCGGGTTGATCTGGGCGTCGCACTCCTGACAATCACCTTGGGCGGGAGAGAACCCGTCGCCGTCGAAGTCGGTGGTCAGCGCCGGGTCGCGATAGCAGGCGACGCACTGGTTGGTGGCCGTGTCTTTCGAGCAATCGATCTTGCAGGCCGTCTTGACGCGCCCCAGGCAGCCCGAGTGCCAGCCCAGCGTGCAGCAGGTCGGATCTTGGGCGCACACGGCGGCCACACAGTACGGCGAGGCCGCGACGTTGTTGGTGCCGACCACGGCGAGATCATCGATGTTCCAGCCCGACACCTTGCTGGTCGCGGCGCCGCTCCAGCCGAACCGTACCTTCATCGCCGCGTTCTTGTACGCGGTCAGGTCGATGGTTTGGTTGGTCCAGGCGCTGTCGCTCACCGCCGCCACGTTGGTCCAGACGTTGATCCACGCCGCTCCGTTGTAGACGTCCACGGTGGCGGTGCGCGCCAGGGCCGCCTCGACGTTCAGCCAGCGCGAGAAGTTCAGCTTGACGGTGCCGTTGACGGTGGCCGCGTTGAACGCGGGGCTCGTCATGTAGCGGGTCTGCAGCGTGGGCGGCACCGTGATCTTGACGTCGTCGACGTGCACGTGCTCGTCGGTGGCGCTCTGCTGGGTCACGAAGCGCAGCTTGAAGCCGTTCACCATGTAGGTGAGCGGCAAATTGAAGCTCTCGGCGTGCCAGGCGCCGTCGTCGTGGGTGGGGGCGGCCCAGTTCGCGAGCTGGCTCCACACGACGCCGTTGTAGGCTTCGAGCTTGAGGTACTCGCCGTCCTCCATCGTGTCGGCCATGAAGCGCAGCAGGCTGACCGTGGCCGAGGTCTGGCCGAGCAGGTTGACGCCCGTAGTCTGGGTGATGGTGCAGCCCGTGTCGCAGTCGTCGGAGTGGGCGGCAGGCGAGCCGGACCCCGACGACGGATACTGGTTGCTGCTCGCGAGCGACTCGGTGTTCCAGTCGCCCGCGCCGGTCTCGGTCCAGTTGTTGAGATTGGCGAACGCGTCCGAGAACAGCTCGACTCCGCCGCCAATGGTCCCGCCCAGCACCGTACCCGCGACGCCGTTGTCGGCGGTCGCGGTCACGTCCGCCGCGGGATCGGCGTTACCGGTGGTTTGGCCGGTCGAAACCGAAGTGGAACCGATCGCCCAGGTGGTATCGAGCGTCCAACTTAGCGAGTTGTTGGCGAACGTGTCCGACAGCAACGTGACCGTCGAGCTACCCGCGCCGAGGTTGTCGCAGCTCGCGCTGAGCGCCGTGCCGGTCTCGCAAATATGATGCGCGCAAGCGCCCGTCGATTTCGGATAGGTGCCGCCGCTGCAGCCGAAGCCACCGCCCACGGGCGGGCCCGAGTTGTTGCCGTCACCCGGGAGGGTGATGCCGGTGGAGTCGCCCTTCAGCGTGCTCGGTACCGTCACGTCCTGAGGCGTGTCGATGAAGGTGATGCAGCCCGGATCACAGGGGTTGGTCGAGCACGTGGTTCCCCCACCGAGCGCTTGCGGCTTGCTGGCGTCGATCAGCGAGATGTCGCCGGTGAGCACACACTCACCCCAGCGACCGCCCGAGCACGTGGTCACGCCTTGCCCGCACATCAGCTGCGAGCCGATCTTCGCGTAGGCCCGGCCGCAGGAAGCGACCTTGCCCTGCTCGTCGCAGCCACAACCGGGGCTGGGCCGGCCGTCACACTGGCACGAGACGGTCAACTCGGGGTCGTCGTCGGCGCAGTCGTTGCCCTTGGAGCAGCCGATGCCGTAGCCGTCGCCGTCCTCGTCGACGCACAGCGCGGGCATGTGATTGTTGGCAGAGCCGCCGTCGGCGGCGGCCGGCTCCGAAGGGCTACTGTCGCACGCGCTGGCGAGACCGACGAGGGCGCCGAGCAGGGCCAACGCGCCGAGCCGACTTGCCAAACGACTGCCGGCTTCCTTCATGGCACGCTCCCGAAGTCGAAGTCGGCGAGCTCGACGGAAAAGATGGCGCTCACGGGGGTCTCCTTCGGATCCTCACGGCCTGGCTCTTCGGCGTCCCCGCGCTCGACGCCCGTCAATTGGTCGACGAGATCCGCGCGGCTCGCCGGAATCACGCCCGCGACGGTTGCAACGCCCTTGCTGCAGCCCGCGGAGGTGGTGACGGAGTAGGTGAGGTTGTCCAGCGGTATCTCGAGCGGCCCATCTTCCGTTTCGACGAGCAGGTAGCCGTGCGGCTGCGCGGTTTCGGTGCCGAACACCTCGCCGTTCACCCAGCCCTCCGTCGGCTCCGGCGCGATACCCGCGTGGAACGCCTGCTTGCCGTCGCTGTCCTTGCTGTACGAAGCGGCGACGCGCGGCGGCTCGACGTCGTTCAGCAGCACGAACGTGATCGGAGTCTGATCGAAGATGTCGCGATTGAGGGCTTGGGCGAGCGCCTTGTCGGTCGGAGCCACGAACGAGCCCGAGCGCGCCACGAACGCGCGCTGCCCGCTGCAGTCGGTCTCGCGCGGGGTGGGATCGCCGTTCGCGGCGCCGCCAGCGCCGGGGTCCGGCTCCGTGGGGCTGCCACCGTCCGTG
>JACZCT010260980.1_pt1 | contig 10026 bp, 19 predicted proteins | sample 8641871 | NCBI WGS metagenome assembly JACZCT01 (sample SAMN15324604, study PRJNA640507) | soil metagenome | isolation source: monocropping sugarcane control | place: China: Luxin town, Laibin City, Guangxi Province | collected 2019-07-25 | depth 10cm m | reverse complement strand
GGCGTTTACACCGTAATTGGACGAGCGGATAGCGTTCCTGACGAGTTCATCATTCCCGCCAAGAACGCTATCCCCGAATGGTGTCCCCATTTACTCGACCGGCGGACGCTTCTTACCGGCAGTGCTCACAGGCGCATTCGGTACAACGAGAACGCCGAGCGCGCCGAGCGCGGCGAGAACACCGGAAATCGCTTCCGAAATGTCCACGCCATACGCGTACAGCACGAACTGCGCAATAGCGAAAAGCGCAGCCACTACGAACTTCGCGTAATTCCCCATCTCTTTACCTCCCCTCAGTGGACTCGCAGCAGGACCGGCCACGTCTTCGGACCGACAATGCCGTCGTCGGCGACATCGCCCCATCGCTGAATAGCCTTCTCAGCCTTTTCGGTGATGTCGCCGAACTTTCCGGCTACCTTGACTTCCGGGTGCGACCGCGCAATGCACAGCCCTTGTACGTTCTGGACGAATTCCCCGGTATCGCCCTTACCGACTGTCGGCAATTCTCTCACAATATCCTCCGTCCAGTTCCCTGATGTGGTTCCGCCTCCGGATCTTCCCGGCAGTAGCGTCCCCTTTCGGACCATTCCGGTGACGAGAGTCCCCGGACAATCCGTGTTGTAAAAGTCCTTATGACAGGACTGCTTCCGCGCTACACCGTGCGCAGAATTCAGCCAGGAATGCAATTCCCGGACCCCATTGATCTGCGTATCGGCCAGGGGCTCACCGGGTCCGGTGAGGACAGTGCACGAATGCCACGTCGAATTTCCGCCGGGTTGTGCAGCCTGTTCCCGCATCGCGCCGCGACCTTCCAGGATGACCCCGTGAGGACACACCCCATAGGAATATCCGATATCGAGCCATCCCCGCGTATTCTTGTGGAAATTGCGTGTCCACCGCCAGTGATCCACACACGCGGAATGTGACTTGTTCCGGAGATTCAGTTTCGATCCATCGTAGTGAATGCACAACCCATGTGTGCACGCTGCACGACGCGCGGGAGTGGCACCCCACCCCAATTCACTACGGCTTGTGAGTCTAGATGAATAACTCATGGCATCCTCCTATGTCTACCGGTACCCGATGTTTCCGCGCATGAGAAGTTTTCCAGCGAATGAGACGCTTGCCGTTGCTCCCGGTGCACCGTTCTGGAAAAGTCCCGTAACTTTTTCTCCCGCTGCGACATCGAAAGCCACAGTAGAAGTGTTAAGAGAAGCCGAGTAAGTACCGTCAATGACGTTTCTAAGATCAGTGCTGTAACCGCGCAGAGTGTAATAAACAGGAACAGGTGACCCGACAGAAACGTTGATACTGACACGTTCCACACGCCACCTTTCCCAAGCCGATCCCGGGCCCAATACCACGGACCCGTTTCCCGCCGCGTCCAGCACAACAGACGCGGAAACGTTCAAGACCAGTTCAGTCTCCATACCACCGATCCCCGTACCGGCGCATTTCCCGCAAATCCGGATGCGCGGTCAGCGGCATTTCCCACGCCATGAACCACAGCAGTGCGAATCTCACAGCGGCCGAATCCTTTCCACGAGGTAATGCACGGTGGAAGCCGCGTCGGCGGTAACCCAAATAGGTTCCGTAGTGTGCAACACGACTTCGCCGGACACGTCCGAATTCACGAGGGGATATCCGGCACCCGTCCGAAGCGCGTTCTCATCATTGCCCACATAGATGACGGCACCCGACGCGGAGAGATTTCGGAGCATGACCCGCACGCGCATGGGGTCGCTGCCCAGCAGATTCATAACACCGTTGTTCACGGCGACCGCATCGGTGATGAATGTGCGTTCTTCCCGTGTAGGCGGCGCATTAGACACCACCTTGACCGGGAACGGTGTCTCCACTTCCACGGGTTCCGGCACCGGCACAGTGCGGGACGCCGCACGCTCTGCCTGCCGCCACTGGTCGTCCCATGGCTCTGAGACGTCCTCAGACGGCCGTACACCGTGTTCCACGCTGGCACCCTGCCCACGGTAGGGGATGGACGTAGATTCGTTCGGTGTACCGCTCTCAGGCGGTTCGGAATGCTTTTTCACCGGGTCCGGTTCTGGAATCGCGGCCTCATCCCGCACACCGGAATACTTCCCGAGATTCACGGGAAGCCGCCATGATGTCTTTTTCACGTCACTCACGAGGGTTCACCTTTCCGCATCGACATCTCATACGCCACTACTAGTACCGCTCCCACTAGTAGAAGTCCCGCCGTTGGCAGCCTGCCCACTTTGGCGCGGTTGAACAGAATTACCGCCACTAGACCGGACATCGCCGATCCCACGAGAACGGTTAGAGTTTCCCGATGCAATTTTCTTCACACCCTTTGATACGGTTCCGAAAGACATTCGTCCCACCACTACAGCGACCAATACCACACCCGCCGCCATGGTGAACGAACGCAACCAGAAATGAGTATTGGCAATGGTCTTAGCGATGACGACCAAATCCGGTACGATCGGCAGTCCATCGAACGGGGTAGTAGAATTCCCGTACGGCGAATCAGCGTTGTTGACACCCGCACCGGGCGGCAGGAATCGGCGTGCGAATACCCACTTGCGCGAGTTCAGAGGCATGATGCGCACGGGACCGCATTTCGTGCACGCGGCCTCTACGATCTGGGACGAGTTGATTTTCATCACCACATGCCCAGAATGCGGGAACAGAAAATCGCCGGGCATCGCCTGACTCACCTTGATTTTCTGCATGGATGCGAGCATGGTAAAAGTAGTCCACCGGCCGCCGACTTTCGCACCCGCCTTTTTGAACGCGTACCATAGCAGTCCGGAGCAGTCGAAAGTGTTCGGTCCCTCAGTCCCGTACACGTACGGTTTCCCGACCTGTGCGATGGCTATTTGTATCGCTTTCTGCGTCGTCCCGCCGATGAGGTAATCCGGAGAGGTCATTTCCATGACCCTTTCTCCGGAATACTCTTCCCGGTGAATACGGCGCGCACGACCTCCAGCGGATTCCTATTGGTGACAGAGCACCATATCAGCAGGGCACCCGCAGAGAGTAAAAAGAGATTGACAACGTTCATCCCTTGACCTTCCCAAGGTTCTCGAAAACAGGGATCGCATAAACAAGCATCACGCCCACGAGGATCAACACAGCAACCTGCCGTGCGAAATCCTCCCGCCATTCTCCAATGACCGCAACGAATGTAGCCATGATGAGACCGCCGACTACGATTTTCCCGGTCACTTTCTTACCGGTCGCCCACCGGCCGCCTACCACGAGAACCATAGTGACCAGTGCAAGCGATTGCGGACTCATGAAATCACCTCCGCCGCTTTACCGAGTTTCCCGCCTTTTACCGCCATGGCGGCCTTTGCAGCCTTTTCCTGCGGTAGCAGCATCGCAGCTTTCCCACCGGCACGGAGGACGTACGGAAGAATGGCGAACCAAAGAAGCGCCAAACCACCGACCGCTACGCCTACCCGTATCCAGTTGTGCCGGTCCGTGAAGAAAGTCAGAATCTTATGCAACTGCTGTAGCGCTTCCGTCGCACCGCCGATGGGGTTGGGAATGTCGATGCCCAATCCGGAGCCGGACAGTTTGAACGCGTCAAGAACCGTCTTCACTTTCTCGTCCGTCGGATTCACCTTGATAGCCTCACGGAACGATGCGGTCGTATATCCGTTGTCCGACAGAATCTTTTTCATCCGGTTCACTGCGGCGGTAGAGGGACCGATAGCACCCTTGAAATTGGAATTGCCGTACCCTTGCCATGGGTTGCAGTTCGGCGGGGAACCGCGTGTGCACCAACCGCCGGACTGCTGCCAGATCATGAATGCCGCATTCGCGTTCTTTTGCGGGTCCTGCCATCCGTCGCCGGACAGTCCGAACCGTTTCCACGCGTCCGGGTGCGCTTTCTCGTGGATCTGCCACAGACCGAAACAGCACGAATTCCGGTCCCCGGTATTCCACGACGATTCAGCGTGGGCGACCGCAACGGCATTGACGAGTTCGTTATCGGGGAACCCGGCGATGGACGCGGCGGCCGCCACACTGACCGGCGAAATAGTCGGCATTTCAGAGTTCGATTCCGAAGTTCTTCACCATTTGCTTGATCATGGGATTCTCCATCGCCTCCGTGAGTGAATCCTGTACGCGCTGTACGAGCGATTCCAGGAATCGAACGCGTTCCTCCAGTGCGCGGAATTCCTTTTCCGTGACGTGTTTTTGCAACCGTTCCGCGATTTCCGCCATCTCACCACTGAGACCGGTAGGCGCGTCACTCACGCAATTCTCCTGCGGATACATCACACATTCCTTGTCGGGTTGGGGACCACGAATTTCTGACCGGGATAGATCAGATTCGGGTTCTTGATCTTAGAACGGTTCGCCGCGTAGATACGTGGCCACAGCAGACCATTCCCGTAGTAGTGCGCAGCGATTCCCCACAGAGTGGAGCACCACGGCGCTTTACGTGAATTCCACTTGCACACTGTCACTGTAACCGACTTCGGCTTGGACGGCGGTTTCGCCGGTGGCTTTTCCGGCGGTTTCTCCACCGGCGGCGGCTTTTCTTCCGGCGGGTTCGGAATCGGCAGGATATCGCACGGTTTCTCAGGCGTCGGCGGAAGTAGCGGCGGCGGTCCCACATGCGTGAGAATCCAGCGGCGTACCGCACATTGATTCACTGTAAGGTTCTGACCGGCGAGGTACAATTCAACCGTATCCGTCGCCAACCCCGCATCGAATCCCGCAGCGATCGCCTGAGAAATGGCGAGTTGCGCCCATTCCTCATTCGTCGTCGGTGCCGTCGGCGGTGGCGGAGTCGTCACCGTCGCCTCTCCGGCGTCCCCTACTCCCGTTTGCGGGGAGTTCTCGGAAACGATGGGAGTTTCCACGTCCCCACCGGTTTTACGCGCGTAGAAAGCGATTCCGAGTCCGCCGATGACGAGCGCCACCCAAACCCACAGAGGCAGCGGTCCGACTTGCTTCGTGAGTGCGGACGCGCCGCCGCCGCCGCCGCCGCCGCCGCCGCCGCCCGCAGCCGGTTCCGCCATTATGTCAGCCTCCAACTCTGCTGATTCGTGCGCGGAATGTTCGGGCTGACGTACGTCATATCCACGGTTTCGGCTTCCGGTGCCTTATCCACGATATCCGCATCCCACGGGCGCGGTTCCGTCCGGTACGTATTCCTGCGCACTCCGGTAGCTGAAATCGGCGTACCGGTGTACTGATACCCGACGTTGGACTGTAGGTCAGCCTGAGAGTAGTGGTTTCCGTTCAGATATTTCGCACTACTCACGTCGAACGGGCGCGTGAACCGGTAGTTACTGGGACTCTGATTCTGAGTGACCCGGTTCGCTTCCGGCGGATTCCAGCGGGGATCAGCCGCACGCGTCTTCCGTGTGATCTCGTACGGCCAACCCTCCTCACCTTTCAGTTGCTCCAGTTGCCAGAGTTCTTGTTTCTGGAGAGGGTTGTACCGGTCCCATTGCTCCGGCGGAATTCCCGGCGGCGGTGCGAAATACTTTCCCGCCGCCATCTGTTCCTGTTCCGGCTTTGTGGGGTCCGGTTCATCGGCATAGGTGTACGCCGCTTTCACATACGGGACCGGCGGATTGTCAGGCGGTGCCACGAATGACGGCCCGAGACCCTTTCCCGGCGGTTCCGGCGGCGGCTTCTCCTTGAACAGGAAATCGAGGAATCCCATTGCGGATTACTTCCCGAGTGCGGCGCGAATGGACGTTGCGAACGCGTTACCCATCGCCTGGATCACCTTTGCCGAGTTGGCGTGGCTAACGATCGTAGTCACGAGCGCGACGGTCACGATTGCGCTCGCCACGTTGAACAGTTTGTCGAAGTTCATCGACTTTCCTTTTCAGTTCGCCCACCTGCTTTTTCAGCGTGCGGACATCCGTGATTGTGTCTTGTATCGCGTCGGCGATGCTAAACAGTTTCCAGATGATGGCGGACATTCCGAGAATCGCCCCGGAAACTGCCGCGACGATTCCCGGAACGTCGCCCATCCGTGTTACTCGCTACTGCGAAACCGGCCGAGCAGCATTTGCAGAAGCGGCAGCCCGATCCACACGAACGCCGCGCCGATTGCGAAACTCAGCCAATTGATCTTCGGCATTGTTCCTCACTTCCCGACAGAGACAGTTACACCGGCGAAACCCTTGCGAAGCAGGATGAGAATGCCGAGTGCCGTGAGCGTGATGATTCCGGCGACCATGGGCGTGCCCATGTTCAACCCGAATTCGGCCTTACTGGCCATGGTTCTTCGCCTTTCCCTTGATTCCCCAGAAATCGAGGATCTTTTTGAGGAGATCACCGCTTCCGGGTACGGTGCGGTTCATCTTCTCTTGTCTCCGCTTGCACGGATCGCATTCGCTGGACATTGTCCACCCCGATTGAGAATACGAGTAGGATCGCCGCCGCCGCGATGAAAGGTTCCCAGAATCCTGCGAAAGAACACGCAAGCGAGACCGTTGCAGCGGCGAGGAATCCCCATCTCATGGCGTTCACAGGAAGATATCGCCGACCGGCGAAACATCGTTGGTGTACACGGTGAGCGTTCCCGCGTTCGCCCATGTGCCTTTCAGTTCCACTCGGGAACTGGAGAGCGTGGGGAGCCACAGGTCCCGGTTTTCGTATCCGACCTTGCCCGTGAATTCGTGGGCGTAGTCGTACGCGAACACTCCCGTGTCCTGACCCTCTGCCGTGTCGATGGTTCCCGCGTACCCGTACCGCTCGTACATCTGCGAACGGAACTGATTCTTTTCGACCAGATCCACGACGCGGGTGTCCAGGAGAAGCTGAATCGGATCAGGCCAGTCCGAATCACCGTTTGCACGCGTACCGGCGGCGCGGCGCGCAACGAAAATCCAGTTCCGGACGTAGTTGCCCATCCGGGTGAGACGCACGGCGAAATCACCGGCGTTGTACGCGTACTGCTGTTCACTCCAATACTGCGTCGTGTTCATGGCGGGAGGCATTGTCTGATTGGACTGTCCCGCCGTCTGAACGTCCGGCTGATCCCACGCCTCCAGATACCCACGGATTCGCACGGTGGGAGCGGCGGAGACTGTACCGCCGAACACATCCGAGATCTTCGCGCGGGTAAGGGAGAGTTTGAACGTCGCCGCACTGTTCTGGTTCGGCAGAGCGCCGAGCGCGTCACGCTCGGAAAGCGCAACGGGAATACGCACGATGAAACTCGCGTTCGCGCTCGTACCCACAGCGGTAGAGAAGACGGGATGCCGCATGGGGTCGTTTCCCCACCGGTACCCGCCGTACTTGTGAGCGAGTTTGAGACCGAATCCGGAACTGACAGAGAAGATGGTCGCGCCGTTCGGTTCCTTGAGCTGAATGTTCTTGAGCAGGTTCCACGGAGCGTCTTCCGTGAGTGTCACAGACGTTCCCGTGCCACCGGTCGCCTGGACGAGCAGTACGAGACTGGCCATGTACCCGTACGCGGGAACGTCGAACGGTCCGAGATCGACGTCTCCGGTGGTCATCGTCCCCTGCGTGTCGAATGCGACCTCTCGGTGGAAACCGCTGGCACGGACGAACGGGACAATGGGCATCGCCGTTTTCTTGGAATCGCCCTCAGTCGTGGCGGCGGTTCCACCGGCGGTCTGATTCATCGTTGCGCCCGTAGGCATCATTCACCATTCCTTTCGCGAAGCTTCCGCAGAAGTTCCCGATCCTTTTCGGAGAGCTTGCCTTCGTATTCTCCGAGCAGCTTTTCGAGAGAGATCGTTCCGGTGTCCGGTTCGTCTTCGGTGTCCGGGAAGTCAGGATGTTCCTTGATGTACGCGTTGACCTCTGCGACGGAATCGAAATACACCGTCTTTCCGGGAGTGTCCGAGTCCTTCGGATGGGTCACGCTGTGCGGACCGTTCAGCGCCATTTTTCTGTTCGCCTTTCAGTAGATTGTGGCCATTGCCTGCCCGAGTGGACGATCCGCCCACTTCGCGGCGAGTGCGCGCCACATGAAACCGAAGATGATGATATAGCAGGCGGTGGTGAGGAAATCCAGCGCCGACAGATGGAAATGCATTCGTCCCCTCCTTACGGGGCGGGTGCCTTGGACCGGACCATTTCTCCGGTCACTGTGTTGATATACAGGAATTCGTGTTTCCGGAGACGCGCGACCAATCCCATCACCTGCGACGCTGATAGCCACGCAATGCCCGATATGCGGCGTAGGTTCCTTTCGTCATTGTCACGCCAGAAAAACAAGTGTTTACTCTGGTCGTAGATTTCCACGGGAACACGAGATGGCCGTTGGGTAGCGACCACCAAGCTGATATTGTTGGACCGTGCTTGTTGCAGATACGTTCGTATTTCCATTTCGAGTCGAAGATGATGCACGATGAACCAGAGTTCGTCAACATAAACGCACCACCCGCCTTCCCGGTAAATCTCTTCAAGCGCGTACTTGAATTCTTTCTGCTGTTTCTTTGCGCTGTAGAGACTGAGTGCGTCCGGCCAGAGAAGGCGCTTCGGCCACAAATGCGGCGACAGACCTTTTTCCCAATGGTCCAGTTCCCGGTACTGCTGAGACCGTTTCAGTGCCTCTAGGGTCTCGTCACGCGGTTTTGTGCAGAGTACCGTGATGAATTTCCGCTTAGCGAGTAGCGGGATTGCGAGAGTTGTCTTCCCCGATTCCGTGGGACCGATCATCGCGACATGTTCGCCCTGATTCCAGATGAACCCATGGTAGAACTCTTCCCATTCCAGATACGGAGCGAGTTCCTCATGGCGTTCCTGCCGGAATTCAGAGTAGGTTTTCACGCGGTATCCTTCGCGGCATCCTCCGCCGCTTTCATCGCCATGACGCCGAGCGATCCGAGCGCTTTCGCCTTGTCCGGTCCGTGATGCGCCATGATGGCGAGCATCATGGGAGTATGCGCCGTGACGATCTCGAATAGCGCGTTGCCGGTCATGAGGGTCATCAGCGCGCGGCGTACGGCGGGATTCTGCTTGGCCAGGTTCTCCCAAGCCTTCCCGACGTTCTCGGCGTTCTCCATGATGGCGGAACCGCATTGCATGTCGAACATGCCGACCATCGCGCCAGTCTGGGCGTAGACACGGGTCATGCCGTTGGCGATGACTCCGGGACGCGGCATGGGCGGCTCTGTACGGCTCTCTGCCGCGTCGCCACGCCGAGAGGTACGTCGGGTACCGCGTTGCGGCTTCGGAGCCTTGTCGGCGGTCTCCGCCGCTGTGAGAGCGTCAACGAGCGGTACACCGGTCTCTGCGTCGGAAGCCTCACGGCGCTTGATGGTCGGTTTGATCGGTTCGCGTGCGGGTGCCATGTCAGCGCTTCTTTCCGCGAGAACGGTAGAACCAATGTTCTGAATTTGGCGCTGAATCCGGCTTCGGTTCCGGCTTCGGTGCGGTCTCCTCCGCCGGTGCCTTTGCCGCATTGCTCGCACTGGCGAACTGCGAAAAGAAGTTGTTCAGCCCTTCTACCACCTTTTCGGGAATCTGCTGAACTGCGTTGACGGTCGCGTCGCGTGCGTCGAGTGACTGGGATGCGCCCTCCACAGAGATGTCGGCAGCCCGCCCGGCGGCTGACGCGGCGTCTTTCGCCTCATTCGCGTTTTCTTCGGTGCCGTCCGCTTTCGCGGCGGCAGCGCCCGCCGCACTCGCCGCGTTCGCAGCGGATTCCACAGCGGTTTTGGCGGCTTCTTCGGTTGCAGAATTCGTGCCCGCGTTGTCATCCGAATTGTCGTCGGTAATGACTGTCGTCACGGTTTCACACTCCCCATTGCATAACGCGTCGTTATGACTATTCCAGGGTCGATAACATCTAGGTCTAGTATACCCTTGCCCAACCCGGCCTAAAGGCGGTCTGACCTGGGTATTCTCTAGGTAGACCGCAGGTCGGGGCAGGGCAAAGGGAGTGATCATGATCCCGCCGTCACGGGCAGATGGACGAATCGTCTCCGATCGTCGCGGTTTCCGTCAATTCGCGAAAGGGGCTGCCGAAATGGCAACCGAAAACAACTCCCTCGTCGGTGCGATGCGGGGAGCGATGGAAGTCGAAGC
>JACZCT010176822.1_pt1 | contig 10060 bp, 6 predicted proteins | sample 8641871 | NCBI WGS metagenome assembly JACZCT01 (sample SAMN15324604, study PRJNA640507) | soil metagenome | isolation source: monocropping sugarcane control | place: China: Luxin town, Laibin City, Guangxi Province | collected 2019-07-25 | depth 10cm m | reverse complement strand
TCGCCGGGGTCGCGACGACGGGGAGGGAGAGGTTCGAGGCCGCTGGGCTGTAGATCGCCTGGACGTTCACCCCTGCTCCTGCCAACACCGTGCCCCTCGTGATGGCGCCGTAATGCGCGGTGAGGTCATCCAGGTGGATCTCGCCCGAACTGATGCCGTTGGTGGACTCGTAGATGTTGATGCTCGAGACGGTCAGCGGGTAGTCGACCACACCGTCGTTGTCTCCACCCACATGCGAGAAGTTCGAGTTCGCACCGTCCATGTAGAACACGCAACGGGTCCACTCCCGCAGGGCCGCGTTGCAGATCTTGGCCTCGAACCGCTCACCCGTCGCGTCCGCGAACTTCAGGTACACGGAACTGTTGCTCGTGTCGCCGAACACCCACAGCGACAGGGCGGAGGGCGAACCCGTGACGGGCTGGGAGAAGTTGATTCCCACCCCCCTGGCCGATCCGGAGAAATCGTAGGAGAGCTTCAGTCCGCCGTCGCCGGTGTGGCGGGCGATGGTGACCTCGAGTGTGTCGAATCCGCCGCCGATCGGTTCCACGGAGAAGTCCGACCTCGTTGCGAAGTCGTTGACCTTCGTCGACGTCCCCCCCGCCGTCGGAGACAGCACACCACCCGAGACCGTCTGATACATCACGGCGGCCGTTCGCGCCAGGGCGTGATACGCAGGCTTCTGCCGCCCCGAACGCTCGACGAGCCCGAAGTTGTCCAACTGGGTGCCGGAGTCGCCCAGTTCGATCATGTTGAACCAGGCGACACTGCGGATGCCCCGTGAGACGTAGTAGACATAGGCCCTGGACAGGTATTCGGCCTGCTGCGCCTCCGTCACCTGCAGCGGGCATCCGGTCGTGCAGGTGGACCAGCCCACCTCCGTGATCCAGATCTGCCTGTCGGGGGCATAGCGCGCCAGGTACGACTGCGCTGCATTGAGCCAGGTGTCGGTGATTCCCTGCTCCGGTGCATTGGCGACGTAGGTGTGCAGTCCCAGGGCGTCGAAATACGGAATGGCCCCCGCCGCGACCAATCCCTGCATGTACGGCTCGTTGAATCCCGCAACACCACCGAGGATGACCGTCGACTGCGGTTGAACCGACTTGATCGTCTGGTAAGCGGTCTTCAGCAGTTCGGTGTAGGCGACCGGGTCCGGCGACGGCTTCCAGTACAGGTTGTGGTTCGGCTCGTTCCACACCTCCCACACGGTCACCGTGTCCTTGTAACGCTCCACGACCTGACGCACGTAGTCCGCGTAGTCGCTCATCGAGTTGGGCGGGTAGTAGCGCAACTGGGAGCTGGAGGTTCCCGCCGGCGCCGACGTGGCCCAGTCGGCGGTGTAGACGAGCTTTCCGATCAGGTGCACGTTACGAGCCGAAGCGATCGCGACGGTCTGGTCGAATTTGGGCCAGTCGAAATAGTCGTTGCGCGGTTCGATCCGGTTCCACTCGAACTCTTCACGCGAGTACCCGACGTAGGCATCCTCCATGAGTTTCGCCTGCGCATCGACGGCCTGAGGGCTGTCGAGAGTCGTCATCGTTCCATTCACGGCGACCGGGGTCCCCGGTGAGGCCTTCCACTGCCGTGCCGTGACCGCGAGGAAATACGGGTCACCGTACCTCGTCAGCGCGGTATCCAGCGAGGAGTCCGGTGTGGAATCGTACTCGAGCACGGCGGACACCACGCCGGACAGCGAGGTGCCTCCCGAGGTCTTCCCATTCCACGCGATGCCAACCACTCCGGCATCTGCCGTTCCGGAGTAGGTTCGCGAGCGGCCGGAGAGGTCGGCGAGCACGAGGCGATAGTCGCCGGGTGCCCCTGCGTGGAGCTCGATGCCGATCGTTCCGTTGCCGGCGATCATCGAGTCCCTGCCGGAGACGCCGAGCGTCCAGTCCCCCGTCGTCACACGGAGGTTGTCGAGCTTCACCTCGCCCACGGCCGGCTGCGACCCGTTTCGCGTCACGGCCAGGCGGTAGAAACTGAGTGGCGCATCCAGGATGCCGTTCTCGTTGCCCCCGTCCACGTGCGCGGGCGTCGAGGACAGGTCGACGCTCATCGATGTCCACGAGGGGTCATCGAGAGTGCCCATGCGGTACATGAACACCTCGCCGGTGGCATCGCGCAGCCGCAGATACAGCGTGTTGAAGGTCGAATCCCCCTTGACGTCGAGGGTCAGCTGTTCGAGCGGCACGTCGGGGAGCAACGTCGGGGTCGACTTTCGCCCGATCTCAGCGGACGTCGACGAGACGTTGTATCCGAAGGTGAGGGAGCTGGTCCCTTCGGTCTTGTCGCTGGTACTTCCCGCGACGGTCGCGGTGCCGATCGCCGTGATCCAGGAACTGCCACCATCATTGAAGCCCTCGGCGAGCGTCGACGATGCAGCGGACGCACTCGTCGCCGAGAAAGGGTTCTGCAGGAGAGCCGTCAGGACGGCGATGACCGCGACGGCGCTGAGCAGTCGGCGCACGATGCCCTCCCCCGGTGGCTAGATCGACTTGATTATCTTGGCAGGAACGCCCCCGAGAATCACCCCCCCATGGAAGGTACCCCGCACGACCGCTCCCGAGGCGACGATCGTCCGCGGCCCCAGCTCACTTCCGGCAAGCAACGTCACTCGCGACCCGATCCAGCAATCGTCGCCGATGACGACACGATCCTGCACCGTTCCCTGCGACCGAATCGGAACATCCGCTGATTCATGGCGATGCTCCTGGGAGTGGATCAGCAGGTGCGGGCCGATGATGACGTCGTCTCCGATCTCGACCCCGCCGGATGCCCCGATGTGGAAGAAATCGCCGACACCCGAATTGCGCCCGATCGTCACCCCCTCGCCGAAGAGGGATAGGTGGCTCGTCGTCGTCACAGTGCCGAACCGACCGAGCCGGCTGCCGCGACCCATCACGAGCCCCCGAACGCCACGACCGTCGACCATCGAGTAGTCGCCGATCGACACACCCTTGGCCAGGCGAATCCGAGAACGCCCCCTCAGCCTGACGGCTCTACCCAGGAAGACAGGGCCGAGTCCTCTCACTAACCCGCGACACAACTGGATTCCGCGACGAACCAGCTCGGCAAGGAGGTAGCCCGACGGAATGCGCGGGTCGATGACATACGACCGCCCCGTGCGCTGCAGCAGGCTCGTCGCGAGACGTCGTACCGGACTAGTTCGGCCCATCCGTCCGTCCCTTCGACTTCTGAGGGCGTACCAACCGAGTCAGCGCAGTCTTCATGGTCGCGAGCAGTGCGTAGACGATCGCGCTGAATCCCGGCCGGCCGTAGCGAAGGCCGCTCATGAGTACTCTAACCATCGACGCGGCACCGGCTCGCCGCGCGAACCCGAGTGGTTGGGTGAGGATGAAGTCACCGAGAACCCGTTTGCCTCGACGCGCCAGCCGATCGCGAGCCCACTCGATGGAGGCGAGCGGGTCGATGCGCTTGGACACCGACCCGGCGAGGGAGTGGTACACGACGAGCGGTTCCCACACCTGGATGACCTGAAGCTCCGGGAACCGTTCCGTGGCATCGAGAAGCCAGCTGATGTCCTGGTGAAACCTCAATGCCGGGTCGAACGGTGTCGCGCGGGCAACGTCGATGGGAAACAGCAGGGTCGACGCCTGGATGAAACCGTGCCCAGACCACGGGGTGTGTTTCAGGAAGAGGTATCGAGGCAGATCCTCTCCCGTGCGCAATGCCGCGGTGGGAAGCACAGAGCTCTCCGACCCGGCCACCCGTGAGACTCGCGAGGTCGCGATCCAGGGCTGCGCCTCGGAGAGTGATGCGCGCTCCACCGCCTCGAACTGCGCGCGAAGACGGTCTGGTAGCCACTCGTCATCGTCGTCGAGCAGGGCGATGACGTCGCCACGGGCAGCATCGATGCCGGCCTGCCTGGCAGCATTGCCTCCAGCACCGGGTCCGACGCGCAGAAGCCGAACCCGCTCGTCCTCGGGCAGTTCCAGCTCGGACGGGGTATCCGCGACGACGAGAACCTCCGCAATCGGGTGAGTCTGCCTGAGCGCGGATGTCACCGCCCTGGACAAGCCGGCATGACCGATCGTCGGGATGACGACGGAGACTGATGGCATGGTCGTCTGCGTTCCTCTTCCCGGTGGCGACGTGCGCGGGTCACCCTTCCACCGCTCAAAACTCGGGCAGAGGCGTAACCCGCCATGTCTTAGAGTCGGAGGGTCGGTGTCGTCAACTCCCGGTCGCCGGGACTTGCTGTCACAACTGGCCAGGCCGATCCTTAGGCTATCAAGATAGCAAGCGAGCCCAACGGGATTGGAGTTTCTTCTGAAGCGGCAATTCCTCGGGCTGTTCCTCTCCCGGGTAGCAGCGGCGGCCATCCAGGCTGCGACCTTCATCCTGCTCGCGCGGATGCTGGAGGTGCACGAGCTGGGCATCGTCGGCGTTGTCATCAGCGTCGGCGCATTCTGCGCCCTTGCGTCCGACTTCGGAGTGTCCACGCTCACGTCGCGGGCACGAGCTCGCGGTGAGGACGCCCTCGTCAGGAGCGGCCTGAGGCTGAACAACGTCACGTCGGCCGGCATGGCCGTCCTGGGATCCGCCGTCCTGCTGGTCATCAACAATTTCAGTCTCGAATCGATCGCACTCGGACTCCTCTTCGTCGCGCTCATGTTCGAGCGGAACGCCGAGACCGCGCTCAGCGTGTCGTTCGCGGATGGGGACACCACGGCCCCGGCGGTCTCCATCGTCGGCCGTCGGGTGGTCGCCGTCTCGGTCTTCGTCCTGCTTCTCGTGAGCGGGGTCGGGCCGCTCGCAGCGTATTGCCTCGGGCAGCTGCTCGGCGCCGCCTTCGGATTCCTCCACAAGGCCTGGGTCGCTCGAGTCCAGATCAGCAAGGACAGCGAGCCCGCCCCGCTGCCCGAGGTTTTGCGGAAGTCATGGCCGTTCTGGATCAGCGCGATCTCGGGGCAGGCCAGGATTCTCGACACCGCTCTCGTCGGGGGGCTCCTGGGCCCTTACGCGGCCGGAATCTACTCTGCCGCCATGAAGGTCGTGAACCCGCTCAATATGATCCCCGTCGCGCTCGCGTCGATCCTTCTTCCCCACGCCACACGGGCGGACCCGAACGCCATGGGTCGGCTGGCCCGCAACGTCGTTCTCTTGTTCTTGTCGATGTATCTGCCCCTCTCCGTTCTCATGGTCTTCTCGACGGACCTGGTCGTGTTCGTGATCGGCGAGTCGTATCGGGAATCCGGCCCGGTCCTGGCGCTCGCCTTCGCGATCCTGCCCATCATCGGGCTCGCGAGCCCCCTCACCGGTATCCTCCAGGCGCGCGGGTGGGAGCGTTTCACCGCGTACAACAGCATCGTGTTCGGCATCGTCATCATCATTGCGATCATCATCGGCGCATCCGTCTTCGGCCCGGCGGGCGCCGTCGTCGCGATCGGACTCACCGGTCTCCTGCGCAGCAGTTCCCTCCTCGTTGCCATCGGCGTCCTCCACCGGAGCCGCTCCGGTGAGAGCGCGGGCCAGGCGGTGGGGACATGAAGACACTCTTCGATGGGCAGGAGTTCTCCGAACTCGCCTACTCCCCGTCGCCAGTGACCGGTGTGACACGACAACACTGGATGTCCGTCGCGGATCATCTCCTCGCGGCCTCCGAGCGTTTCCCCGGCCCACTTCCGTGGCTCTACCGCTATCCCGGCGCTGTCAGCGTCAATGGCGCGGCGATGGACGGCCTCGAGGGGTTCGCGCGGACACTCCTGCTCGGTTCATTCCGGATGGCGGGCGGGTCGGTCGAAGGCGAACCGCGCTGGATCGGCCAACTCCATGATGGCCTCGCCGGCGGCGCGGAGGCACTCGCGCGAAACGATGAGAGCGCATGGGCCGCCCTCGCCATGAGCTCGCAGGCCCTGGTCGAAGCGGCATCCATTGCGACATCGCTCGCGGTCGCCAGGGACCAGCTGTGGAATCCGTTGTCCGATGGCGCGAAGCGCGCGCTCATCGGGTGGTTGCGCCAGGCCACGATTCCGCGAAGGCACCTGAACAATTGGATCCTCTTCCCTGCGACCATCGCCGCTGCGCTGGAATCACTCGGGCACGGTGACGCGGCCGGCACGAGAATCCTGGAACGACTACCCCGGCTGATCTCTCCGTGGTACCTGTCCGAAGGCTGGTACTCGGATGGGCCTGGAACACGAATCGACTACTACAACGCGTGGGGGTACCACTACTACCTTCCCCTCATCGCGCGCTTCAGCGGCCGCAGGGAGCTCATCGACCTGGCGAAGGCTGGCATCCAGAAATTCCTCGTGACGTTTCCGGGGTTCTTCGATGGGACAGGGGCTCCGATCTATTTCGGACGCTCACTCACGTACCGCTTCGGGAGTCTCGCGCCCCTCTGGACCGCGCAACTCATCGGAGCAGAGGGCCTCGACCCCGGCGCACTTCGGGCAGTCGCCTCTTCCGGACTCCGCTACTTCGCACGGAACGGCGCCATGGCGGATGGCGCTCTGGGCATCGGATGGCACGGCGAGAACCCCGAGATCGCCCAGGCCTACTCGAGTTCCGCCTCCCCACTGTGGTCCGCCAAGGCGCTCGTCGGCCTGCTCCTCGGCCCTGACCATCCGGCATGGTCGGCCACCGAGACCCCGATGACTCGCACGCACACGCCCGCGGCCGTCCAGTTGACCGGCACGGCAGGTTTCCTCCTCTCGGGTTCCGGCGAGGAAGGGGTCACCCGACTCCATGTGGGAGGAGTCAGCAAATGGCCGGACTGGTCTCCTCAGTCCAGAAAGCACGACGCGCTCTACGGGAGACTGGCCTACTCGAGCATCACCGCGCCGTACTCGGGAACCGATTCACCGGAGAACACCGTCTTCGTGGCGGCGGGCGGCGTTCAGGCAAGCCCGGCGCCCGCCCACAGGACTCGCGTCGGGCCGGACTGGATCTCATCCACGAGTCGCCTGTGGTCGTCCACTCCGCGTCGATTCCCCCCGACCTATCGATGGGGGAGAGTGACGCGATTCGCCAAGCGGCTACTCGCTCCCGAGCCCTGGCGCCGGGCGACCGTGTCCGTGCTCACCCTGGTGGCCGGCGGAGGCGAGGTTCGTGTCTATCGGGTACGCCATGCGCCCCCGAACTCGACGGTGAGCATCGGATTGTTCGCCATTGCCGGGGTCCGGCTCGACCCCGACACGAGCCACGACGCGTCGCTGACACTGACCGGAGATGAGTCCCGGGAGGACGTGTGCATCCTGACGCCAGGATGGCGCCTCTCGACGGACACGCGATCGGATGCATCGAACCCGTTCGGCGCGGAAGTGGAGATCCCCACGGCGACAGCAACGACCGACTCCCGCGGGAATGCGCTTCTCAGCGTCGCGATCCGGCTGACTCGCCCCACCGACGACGTAGGCCCATGGTCTGGTTTCACCGTGTCGCACGAAGACGATAGCCTTCGGGTCGTGGCGGCGGACTCTCAGCAGTGGCTCTCCGTCGGGTTGCGAGGCGCCGTTCTCCTCCCTTCCGATTGGCATTCGCCCGCGAGTCGGGAGGCGGCATCGTGACCACCGCTCCACCCGTCGCCGCCATCGGCAGGATGAGCCGGCGCGCCGTGATGGTGGCGTCGATCGCCTTCGCCAACGTCGCAGTGCCGCTCATCGTCGTCGGGTTCCTGACTGCCGACGCCATCCTGCCGATCATCGCCATCGGAGGAGTGCTGCTCATCATCGCAACGCTCATGGCACCGACCCTCGGCATCCTGGCGCTCGTCGTCATGCTCCCCTTCAACGGGTTGATCAGCCAGCTGCTCGGCCGGGGCCTCGCTGCGACGGGCTTCGGCGCCCTCAAAGACGTGATCCTCGTCCTGCTCGTCGTCGCGGCGCTGCGTCACGGGCGATGGAAGCGGATCCGGGTCGACATCGCGGTACTGGTCGGGATCATCCTCACCCTCTCCTTGATCTCCGGACTCTGGGCTGAAGGGCTTCAACAGGGCGCATACGGATGGCGCAACGACTTCGAACCCCTGCTCCTGCTCCTGTGCGTCCCGGTTCTTCTCGACGAGACGTCGATCCGACGGATCACGACGACCATGGTCGTGGTCGTGCAGGTCAGCGCGGCCGTCTCGGTCGCCACCTGGTCACTCGGGCTGCCCTGGCTGCGCATGATCGGCCGACTGCCGGTGCCGCCCGGTGAGGACTTCCCCTCGTCGCTGTTCACCGCCGGCAACAACTGGCCCCGCGCGTTCAGCCCCTACGTCGCACCGAACGAGATGGCCGTCGCCGTGGTGATCATCGTCGCCGTGATCTGGTCTCGGCGGGATTGGGGAATCCGCACACGAATCCTGTTGAGCGTGCTGCCCACGGCCGCGATCATCCTGAGCTCGTCGCGCAGCGGTCAGATCGGGCTGGCCCTGCTGGCGATCGCGCTCATCACCCGCTGGCTCCACAATCGACGGCCGGCCTTCGCCATCGGCTTCCTCGGTGCGAGTGCGCTCGGAGGACTCACAGTGGCGGCGCTGTACATTGCGCGACAGCTCGCCACCAGGATCGACCCATCACTGCTCGGCCATGCATCCAGCATCCAGGACGCGATTCCGACCATGCTCGGGCATCCGCTCGGCGTCGGACTCGGCAGCGTCGGGCCGCGCGCCTATCGCTACCTCGAGACGCCGTACCACGTGGAGAGTTTCTGGCTCCTGATCGCGCTCGAGTCGGGAATACTGGCAATGCTCGCGTTCGTCGCGTTGCTTGTGAGAATCTGCATCATCGGAATCCGCGCGAACACCTCCATGGCCTTCCTGGCACCCGCTGCGGTGTTCGGATCGCTCGTCAGCCAGTTGGTTCTTCCCACCCTTCAAGAAGGAGCCGTGAGTTTCACGCTGTGGATCGTCGTCTCCCTGGGTCTCGCGACGGCCGCGCAGGGAAAAAGCCACACAACAAGGGGCGACACCCACATCGACTACGGAACCGCGGAGGGCGAAAGCCCCGCGAAGTCGTCATCCGCGAACGCGGTCTGAAGCTTTGTCACCTCATTCATTCGAGGTCGGACGGCCCACTCCGTGCCCGTCCATTTGCGGGCCAGGGTGGGCACGTCGAGGAAGCCCACCTGGTCGAGCGTCAGGTCCCGCAATTCGAACGCGGTGCCGAGCAGATATCGCGCCGAAAGGCCCTTGTCCATGGTGGTTCCATCGGCGACTGCGCGCATCACGCGGCTGAGAGTGATCGGGTTCAGGAGGGCACGCTCGGTGAGTGTCCTCTCCAGCACTGACTTCAGGTAGAGCTCCTGATTCAGCAACCGTTCGTCGTCCCCTCCGCCCTTGAACGCCTTGACCTCCCGGATGAAGGCGAGCGCGCTGCTGCCGTCCAGGGTGTTGGGGCCTTCCGGGAAGTGCAGGCCGGGCGGTGCGACCGGATCGAATGCTCTCGGATTGGAAACGGTGACGCCGCCGAGGGCATCCGTGACCTCTCCCACCATCCTGAAGTCGACCATGGCGACGTGATCGACGCGAACGCCGACGAACTTCTCGACCGCGCTCACGATGAGCGGAACGCCGCCGCTCTTGTATGCAGCAGCGAGCTTCATCTCGCGGCCATCCGGCAGGTCGAATACGAGGTCGCGCCTGAGGAACAGCACCTGGACGCTACCCCGATCCCCTGCGATGTGGACCATCATCGTCGTATCCAGCTGCACGGGTGCTTTCTCGTTGATGTTTCCATTGAGCGCGCCCCGGACGTCGGATCCGATCACGAGGATGTTCTCAGGTGACTCCGCATCGCCGGTCGTCCGGGGAGGACGCGTCGAGTCGTCGGGAAATGCCGTCACGAACCGGTTCGCACCGTCCAGCGTGGAGATGACACTGAGCGAGTAGGCGACAGCACCGATCACCGACATCACGATGAGCGAGCCGATGGAGATGAGCGCAACGGTGAGAACCAGCCGGGCCCTGGATGGCGTCGAACCACGGGGTGATGGTGAGCTCACGGAACTCATTCAACCAGAACGCCGGTGCAGCACCGCCGTTTCCTGAGGCCGCCCCGGCCGCTACAGCGCAGCCAACTCCTCCAGCAGCTCATCGCCCGGACGCACGTGGTCGAAC
>JACZCT010200243.1_pt1 | contig 10118 bp, 12 predicted proteins | sample 8641871 | NCBI WGS metagenome assembly JACZCT01 (sample SAMN15324604, study PRJNA640507) | soil metagenome | isolation source: monocropping sugarcane control | place: China: Luxin town, Laibin City, Guangxi Province | collected 2019-07-25 | depth 10cm m | reverse complement strand
GAAAGCAACCACAGCATTTTCCTGGTCTTCGACATAGGCGTAGTTTCCCCCTCCCTCAGCTGAGAGGTTGGTCAAAAAGGTGTGATCGCAATCCCCCCACACCGTCGTAGAGCCTGAACCATACCCAAACGCCGAAAAGGTCAGAGAGTTCCGACGGGTTTTGAGCAGGTGAAGGATCCGAGTTGAGTTCGTAATCCCCGATGTTGGTTGACCGTCGGTAAAGATGATGGCCCGCTTCAAGAAAGTCAGGGGGAGGTCAAGCCCGTCCACAAGGTCGATGGCTTTCAACATCCCATCCGAAAGGTTCGTGCTGCCCACGGGGGCCATCTTGTTGATGGCGTTCAGCAGCTTCATCTTGTGCTCAGGGGTGACGACATCGGGAGTAACCAAGATAGAAGCGGTGGTTGCAAACCCAACCAAACCAACGACATCTCCCGGGAGCATGTGGTCCACGAGCTTGGTCAAGCTGGTCTGGACTGCTTTGATCTTCATACCCAACATCGACCCTGAAAGGTCAATCACGCCAATGATACAGAGCGGGGGCCGCTTGTCTTCCCATTCGATAGCTGGCGCTTGTAGACTCAGTACGAGGTGGGGGTTGCTTTGATTCGAGACCAGTTTCTCACGTGACAACTTAGCTGTTACTTGCATTTGAGTCCTCCGTTCGGATTCCTAGGTTTTGCTCGGGACGCAGAATCGGACTAGGACTCTCAAATCCAGAACTCACACAAAGTCCAAGGCCAGCCAAACCGAAGTGCGCCAGCCCATTTTCGGAGGACCCAAACCAAAAAAGCGGTGTAGTCCTCGCCGCTGAGGATACACCGCTTTCGGAGAAATGCACTGACGAAATCAGGCAGCTAGGAACGGACGCCACTCTTCAGGGGCCCGGTCCGCATTGATGTAGGGCCCGTTCATCGGCAAGATTGCCGGCTTGACCGGGACCGACAGCAAAGGCATCCCAGCCTCGTCGGGGGTCATGTTCGCTTTCTTCGAGTTGCACTTGATGCAAGAGGCCACGATGTTGGTCCACACCGTCTTACCCCCACGAGACCTGGGGATCACGTGGTCGTAGTTCAACTGGGACATCGGGAGTTGGTTGTTGCAGTACTGGCAGCTGAAGTTGTCGCGGAGGCAGACGTTCGTCTTAGAGAACTTGACCCCAGTTTTCATGTCCCCAACTCGGCGACGTAGAACAGCCACTGCAGGTACCTTAATATCGATACTTGCAACATCCGTCGCGATCACCTGACGGAGTGCACGCTTCAGCTTCGGAAACGTGTTGATCGTCTGGGCATCGAGATGGGCCAATACCTCATCGTACTGAACGAGGACTTCGATTGAGCCCTTGAACATGTTCGTGACAGCGTCTTTCCATTCGACGATGTTGTGAGGTTTGTATTGCGTGTTGAGTATCAATGTCTGGTACATAAGGTATTTCTCCTGCAAGGGATTCTACCCCTAAGGAGTATCACAAAGGTTTCATGTGTCGAAACCAAAAAGAAAGGGAGCCCGGTTTTCCGAGCTCCCTTGTTTCACAACCTGACAGGTGCTGAATCGTTTAGCGGCTTCGCTTCGTGTAGTGCCGGGGGATAGCATCCAACGTAGAGGCCAAGACCCGGTTTGCTTCACGCTCCCCCTCGGTGAGGTTGGCTGACACCTTCTTGTAGTAGCTGTGCTCCAACCACTCTGCATACGAGAGATTACCGCGAGTCTTATTGCACTTGCGGCATGAGGCGGTCAAGTTGGCCTCAGTGCTGGGGCCTCCTTCCTCCCAACAAACCAGGTGGTCGACGGTGAGGGGGACGTCGTCAGCCCCGCAGTAGCGGCACTTATACCCGTCTCGACGGAACACCTTCCAAGAGACACCCTGCTCGATCTGCCGCTGAGACTTTCGAAGAATGGCCTTCTCGATGGTTCCACTCTGCGTCTTCACCAAACCCTGAGTCTCCAAGAGGTCGGTCTGGCGAATAAACGCCTCCCACTCCTCTTGAGTCATGTTTAGGATACAGACGTCATGGACTTGTTGTTGTTCGTTCACAACAGGGTCTTCAAAGACGCTGGTTCCAAGTTCAGTGACAAGATCTTCCTGTGGGAACATAGCCAGCAACACTTTGCCGTTGCCGATGTAGACGGCGCCCGCCAATTGGATTGAGTTGCCGACGTCGAATAAGTTCAAGTCCGAGAATTTCATACGTACCTTGGGCTATCGCGTAGCGACGCCAGAAAAGTGGAAAGCCTGAAAACAGATCGCAGATTTAGGCTGGTGTAGAAGACCTTCGCTGATGGCTTTTGACCCTGTACTACAGTCTTTGAATGACTAGGGCTGCAGATGTACCAGCTGATCTTACACGTAACAGTATTCGTTGGAGTTGAGACCGTGTTTGGACTTCACGACTCAGGGGTATCAGGCTTTCCTGAGGTGGGGGAGCACCCCCACCTCCCCTCACTCATCAAGGAGCGAGGGGTCCAAAATTACGGTTGGGACAACCCTGTTGTTGCCCTCAGAGACGAGCCCCTTCAAATGACCAAGAAGCTTGCTGTACTTCTCGATGAGGGTCGCCTTCTCTTCAAGTGAGAGCGCTTCCTTAGCCACAACCTGAGTTGTGTTACGCACCGGAGCGGTATGGGTCGTGTCGCGGTACTTCGACTCCTTCGGCTTCTTCGGAATGGTTCCTGCCCACAACTTGGTCATCCGTTCGTAGGCGCCCACGAGTTTCACGATCTCAGTGAGAGACAAGGATTTCCCCAAGAGGCGAGATTCGACGAAAGTCGTCGAGTTGAATGCCACTTGAGCCACCTGCAGCTTCACGATCTTCTGCTCTGCTTCGAAGATCTGCTCACTGAGCAACGTCGGAGACTTCTTGGTCTCACCCTCGAAGGAGTAAAGAGCGTCTTGGAACAAGGTCTCCAAGGTTGCTTTCCGGAGCTCCCACTTCTTCACCAAGTCTCGAATCGTATTACCTGTAATCGCCACAACTCACCTCACGTTAATGTAAGCGTCCCCAGAAGGACTCGAACCTTCAACCTCAAGATTAGAAATCAAGCGCTCTATCCTGTTGAGCTATAGGGACGGGATGTAGTACTGGAAGGGGACCAACGCTACAGGCTCCACCACCAAGATCTTGGGCTTTAGCAACCCCTTCCTCAGGTCTTGAATGAGCTGCACACGCCCCATGTATGAAGAGATGAGACCCAAAAGGTCATCAGCCTGCTCATACTGCTGCGCTTCCAGCTTTGCTTGTTTGAGCGACATCTCCCAAACGGGGGCGGGCCCTTCTGTATCAACAACAGTGAATCCGAGGACAGTCCCGGTAACCGAGTTGACTGGGACCAAAGCTTCCCTCGCTTTGGGCTTGTAACTCAACACTGCGTCGAACAACTCTTGCAATGTCATGGCTTAGAATTTTGAAGACACCCGAGGTGAGAGAGCGGGGATGATTGCAAATGAAGGATTTGAACCCTCGACACTCAACGTTCAAAGTCGATGCTCTACCAACTGAGCTATTTTGCTTGTAAGCTCTCGCGATTGGATGTCTTCAGCGCCCCTTCCAGGAGTCGAACCTGGCAAGGCTTGTATGCTCACATGTGTTGGACACCACGAGGGTGCCCGAGGGTAGCGAGCGTGTTCAAATTCACTTAACGGGTGATTGGGACCCACGTCCCTAAGGGGCAGAAAAGTTAGAAAGCACCCGAGCGTGAAGATCGGGGTAGTTGCAATGAGGGATTTGAACCCTCGACATTCGGTTCCGTAGACCAACGCTCTAACCAACTGAGCTATTTGCTTGTATGACCTTCGGTTTGAGTGCTTTCAGTGCCGATCCCTGGAGTCGAACCAAGAAGCTTGTATGTTCCCGGCGATTGAACCCCTTGCGGTGTCCGAGTGCCTTGAACGGTTTCAAATCACTGATGAGGTGAACGGGGCCCACGCCCCTTGATCGGCATTAAATTGGTTCAGCAGAGTGTCAAAAGCGTGTTGTTATGTGTCATCTTTCAAGGATGATGCCTTATCCACTTGGCTACATTCTCTGGCGAGAGTGATGGGATTCGAACCCACGTTTGCTTGTGTGCTTCTGTTGTTTGCTGAACCTAAATCGTATGTACACCGTTTGGATGGATCTGGTAACCCTTTTTCTTCGCGACCTTCAAAAAATCTTGAGCAGCCTTTGCGATGAGGGCCGAAACAGTCGTGATGAACGGAAGGTGTTCACCGTTCTCACACGTTGCTGTCCCACCAACAGTCTCTTGATCAATGCGGAAGGACTCGTCCCACACCACTTGTCCGAACGACCCGTCTGCAGCAACGGCTCCGTGTAAACACGGGATCTGGTGCTTACGAACGTACGTTTGAATCAAGTTGCGTGTAGCGGCGTTGTCCACACAGTCGATGACGAGCTGCGCACCACCCAACAACTGGTCGAGGTTATCCCCTGTCAACCGATGGGGAACCCCTTCAACCTTCGTCTTGAAGAAGAAGTCCATGGCCTGTTGCAAAGACACGACCTTGGACTTCCCGACAGTCTTGATCCCATGAAACTGGGACTGCGTGTTGCGCTGTTCCACCTTGTCGAAGTCGATGACCTTCAAAGGAACGGCTAAGTTCCTGAGGAACAGCACAACGTGGGAGCCGAGCGCCCCCACTCCAACAACGACAATTGGCTTCATGAGGTCACGCTCCGAACGGAGTCTTGGGGCGAACCGAGATCAACGGGTAAGGGCGAGCGTCGTTTGCCTCGAATCGATCCACCACGAAGTTGGTGATGTCGGCCGTTGGGGAAGCGGGGATCCCTGGGATGCTACCCGTCCTGATTGCCTCAGACACCCAGTTGAGAACTGTGGCGTCGGACACATCGAACATCACGGGATCCGGAAGTTCCCCGTTCTGCCCGCCATAGGTTACGTTCAACCTAGCCTGAGATACTTGAATTGCTGTTGTCATGTTCATTTCCTTTCCCGTAGCCGCTAAGGCTCCTCAGCTCCGGCAACCACTCTGGGTATACACCAAAGTCCTCATGTGAGCTGTAATTCTGCTTTCCTTGCCACTTGCAAGAGATCAAACGATTCGAACTCGTGATCCACCATTCAAGGCGGAGACCCAATCCTTCCTCCATCGCATCAAAGGTCGTAATGTCCTCGTACGAAGGGGAAGGAAGCCCACCTCCAGGATGGCTGTGAGCGATGCCCCTGATCTCATGTCGGCGTTCGTAAACGACGTCCCAGAAGGAGCGGCTGTCTGGAACTTTCACTGACGTCCTGCCATCAGGCAAGTTCCAGTAGATGGGACAATTGTTCTTGTCGATGACAACGCAAGCTTCAAGCATGACGGCGGATTACCAAGTGGTGTTCTTTGATGGCTTGTCGAATCACTGAAGGAAGGGATTCGAGAGTGAACCAAGTATCACCTCTTGTCCCTTGCTCAAACTCACCATCGTTATATTCAGCTGTGAGGCAGATCCCAGATTCCAAGATCTGGAGGTCTAAGTCACAGACACATTCGTAGCGAGCCCCGTCCAGTCGAAACCGAACCACACGATTGCCCTCGATATCAGGGCGGCTGTCCAAGAACTCCGCGTCCCCAACTACCAAAGCGGCCTTTGCGGCTGCATCGAAGTCAACCTTTGCAAGGTCTCGACGACCTTGCCCAGTTCCAATCAAACGAACTTGATCTCGCATTCGCTCTTCGTGGAGTCTTCGAGCTTCCCGTTCAGCACGCTGCTTCTCTACCTCTTCTCGGTGTCGAGTTTCGAACCAAAAGGTGGCCTCCATCTCTGGAGTAACCCCCGGAACACCTGCCACCGATGTAGCTCGGTCCAGGAAAGCATTGAGTAGCCCTTCTTCGGGCCCCAATGGCATCTCCTGGCCAAGATAGATGAGAGGACCATCCTCAGAGAGGGATCCAACCGATATGCGTGAGAATCGATCCAGGCCGGCCTCAAGGAGACAGACTGTTCTCAACCGAAACCCCTTCCCCTCAGGGACCACCAAACAGTTACCGACAAGGTAGCCTTGCTTGAGGAACCCTAAGAGGGAGAGATCGGGCTCGACCGACTCCGCTAAGGTGGCTTTGCGGCCCTTCAGCGAGAAGCGATACCACCCGAACTCTCTCGGGGTTTGAGTGAGGGTCCAAGCCCGTCCGTTCAATGCCTGGAGGGTTCTCCCACCAACCCAAGGCAGGATGATGGTCTCGTCCTCGGGTTGTAGAAGATCTCTCCAAGACATGACTTACGCTGCTTCTGCCCAAATGGGCTTCTTGAGGAGCTCGGTCTTCAAGATGATGTCGACCAAGGTCTCCCGTTGGAACGATGTTGGGTTCGAACCCGCCTTGCCAACCGGAGTGCTTGCAATCATGTGACGCAAGGTCTGCGGAAGGGCGTAAGTGTCCTCGAACACCTTGGGGTCCAGAATCAAACAAGGGATCTGAAGAGCCGCTGCAGTATCGCGAACGATGCCATAGGGGCTATTTCGAACCTTGATCAAACCAAACGCAACCGTCTTGTACGGCATGCGTCGAACCGTATCATCGAACCTTCCGGCCTCCTCCTCATCACCAATGAAGATGGTGAGGACGTCGTGATCAGCAGGAACGTTCACGTTCTGGTGTGCCAATACACCCGAGGCGTGAGTGGTAGCACCACCTGCCTTGATCCCACGGAACGCGTTTTCGACCCCAGCACCCGAAGCGTGCTTGATCTCTACAAGTCGCCCCGCAGAGTTGAAGACAGAAACGCTGATCTTGTCCAGAGGAAATGCAGGCAACAGCTTGACGAGGCATTGCTTCGCAACCTCGATGGCGTGCTCCATGGAGCCCGAGATGTCCACGATGACCTGAATGAACAGGCCCTTGAGTGTCTCGGCAACTTCCTTCTTGGCTACGTTCTCGGCCCCTTCCTGCAGTGATGCCTGAAGTTCCTTGGACTTGACCCGAAGGGCGATGTTTGCTGCTCGTTGGTCTTCTGCAGCATTGATAGCCGCGTCGACCTTGGACTTGATCTCCGCAACACTCAAGAGCCCAAGCTCTTCCAGTGTCGGAACTTGGATGACGAGATCCTTGGAGGACAGGGATCCTGCCTCGATAGCAGCACCCATGACAGCACGGGTGAGACCCACACTGACGGGAAGCATACCCACGATGCGCTTGAAGTTGGGCTTCGTAGCGACGATTCGCTCACAGATCTGACGCTCGGTCAAACCTTCCCACGTATCGGCTGCCTTGACGGCGGTACCAATAGCAAGGGCCCGATGCCCATTCTTGGACTGAGACTGCTTCCAACGCAAGGCTTCGAAGAATGCCGGAGACTCTGGCTTGTACTGCACGCTTCGAGCAAGATCCTGGATCTTGTTCGAGAACCCGCTCTTGACGAGACCCGCCAACAACTTGGGATTCTCCTCACGGTACTTGAGCCATGCCCGAGCGACCTTCGGAAAGCGACCCAAGAAGGGGTTGCGAGTCGATTGACCGAATCCCAACTGGCGGTTGATGTCCGCGATCTGTGGAAGGCTGAGCACCTCTCGAATACGAAGGATCAACTTCGCATCGAGGTAGTTGGAGCCATCCAGCAAAACCATGGCCTCACCGATGTCTCGGTAGTCCTCGTCGTAGAACGCAACCTTCCCGTTGTCGAGGACCGGGTCCCCCTTACGAGATTGGACGAGCATGAACGCAGCCATAATGACCTTGCGATCCTTGCTCTTGTCGTTCTTGTAGACGTAGGACGCCCACTTGGCCGCGAACTCGTTGTCGAGGTTCCACACCTCAGCAATACGACGGTACATGTAGACGGCCGCTTCAGTAAAGAGGCCCGGGGGCTTGTACTTCGCATTCGACCCTTCGATGGTGTTGTCCTCTCGCAAGTTCCCAAGCTTCGTCAGTTTGGTCTTCTTGCCGATCTTGTCCTTGCGATAGACTACCTTGTGCTCCCCTTCCTGCTTCCAGCAGGCTTGAGTCCAGGTTACGCCGATCGCGTCCGAGCTGGGGACGATTACGCCCGGACGGTTGTGGACCAAGTGGTCGTTGAAGGAGAGGAGCGAGTTGATGATGCGCTCTGCGGGACCGATGTTTTCTTGTAACATTTACATGTACCCCTTGTTGTTGGACCCCTGAAGAGTCCGAGTTGGGTTAGGACGGTGCGGTATACACCAAACGTCGTCACTTTGAGTCAAATTTCTGGTAACGGCGTCTCAATTGCTGGTGTACGCTTTTCACATGACACCATATCAAGCTACAAAAACCCTGCTCGAAGCAGGCTACTACAGTGAATGGCACGGACGAGTCCTCGTAGGAGGACTCAAGAAGGATTATTCCACCAAGCTCACTTACAAGGAGGTGGAATCCGAGCTCGTGAGGTTCGAGCTGTACCTCGTAGACAAGTCTACCATAGAACTTGTGTTCAAGACATCCGATCTTGAACTGTTCCCCGAGGGATTGCGTACTCAATTCACAGTAGGGGAACTGTCCCCTGACAGGCTTACACCCCTCAAAGCAGAAAGCAGGTTCTGGGATCTAGGAAGGGCCGTGGAGACAGTAATCAGTACCCTGAGCGTGATTCAGAACGGCGCCAACTACCGCCTTGATTCCTACGACCGTCGTGATGTTGATCCCAAGATGTTGTTCGAGCTAGGTCAGGCGTTCCCTCATGTGGGATCCGAAGTGGACGCTCTAAGCCACATCTGGGATCGCCCGAAAGTTGTGCGTGATGGGGTCGAATACCAGCTTCCCCTGGTTGTGACATCCAGTCCTACGACGATCGAAGATCGGTTGGAGTACGCGCTCACGGACTACGTTCACACCCCACTCGTAATCCCTGACTTCATGAAGGAAAAATCTCAGACAGTTAGCATCAAGAGCTTTCAGGAACTCGAAGATGACCGGGTTGGGCCGATTCGACCCGCTTCCGTCAAGAACTACTCCGATGTGTTCTGGTACCCAATCGATCGTCTACAGGACCCTGAGTTCCGAAGGTTCAGGAACCGTGACGGGGCTGTCGTAAAACAGCCTAAGCCAAAAACCGTCAAAGTGGAGTTCATTGCATCCCTGCTATCTCACACCCACAAGGACGGTCTCGACGTCTTACTGTTCACTTCTCGTGAACCTGTTGACGGGGTTGCCGATGCAATCGTCCTCTATACCAAGAGTGAACCCCCTCTCGGAGAGAATCAACCAGAATGGTTGGAGAAGGTCTTGAACTATGCCCCCTCTTGGGGGGAGCGAAAACAACCTGAAGTGATCCGCGTAAGCGACAGCATCACGAAGTTCGTTCATGAACATCTGACCAATCCCGCCAATCCTCCCAGCGACGAGAACAGCGACGACGAACCAAGCACCCCATGAAGGAGTCGAACCTTCCCATCAGGTTTAGGAAACCCGAGTCAGCAATCCCTCAGATGGGGCAGACAGATGTTGTTCGTGTACCTAGTTTGTGGTTTTGTTGGGAACTGGAGCCGGTTAAGGGAGTCGAACCCTTCTAGTCTTGTTTACGAAACAAGTGCTTTCACCACGAATAGCTAAACCGGCATACGTGGAGGCCCGAGAGGGATTCGAACCCTCTACTTCAGTTTTGCAGACTGAATTCCGTCCAACAGCCCGGGCCAAATAACCAAGAGAGCGGGTGGCGGGAATTGAACCCGCGTATCAGCGTTGGCAACGCTGTGCCTAACCACTCGGCCACACCAGCAAAATCCCAAACTCAGAAGATCGTCTTTGGAGGATTCGAACCTCCGACACAGGGTTGAAAGTCGCTTACGCTGTCCCTGGGTTTTACCCCTAAACTAGCAGACGGTTCCTTGTTTGGGCGTCACTTCAGCCAACCACAACATAACGACTTCAATCTGACAAGGCCTGTCCGGACCATGCTTCCGGCTCACGGTTTTTTAGCGTTAGCGACTGTTACCTTGTCGTATCTCTGTCGTCAGAGGATGTGGCCCTCCGAAGTTACTTGGAGCCCCTACTGGGAATTGAACCCAGACCTTCTACTTACCAAGCAGATGCTCGACCTTCGAGCTGTAGGGGCATATTTGGAGCCGGCTAAGGGAGTCGAACCCTTCTGGTCTTGCTTACAAAGCGAGTGCTCTCACCACGAGTGCTAAGCCGGCATTGTCATGACCCATGACGAACGTACAAGACG
>JACZCT010091164.1_pt1 | contig 10183 bp, 12 predicted proteins | sample 8641871 | NCBI WGS metagenome assembly JACZCT01 (sample SAMN15324604, study PRJNA640507) | soil metagenome | isolation source: monocropping sugarcane control | place: China: Luxin town, Laibin City, Guangxi Province | collected 2019-07-25 | depth 10cm m | reverse complement strand
CACCCATTACTTTTTTCATTTGTTCTCTTGAGAGAAGATCATTGACACTTAAACCGAGCATTTGAAGTTTTACTCTTTTCATAATAAATAAATTTAGAGATTAAAAATTGACCACGTTTGTTGCGGGTACGTAATCTTCACCCGTTTCTTGCAAGAAATATTTTAAAAAAAATTCATTCAAACACAAAGTTATTCGCCACAGGTCTACTATAATTATAGTGCAAAATTTCTTGAATACTTTCAAGCTTTTCGAATAATTCATTGCTTATTGGATTGCTGTAGTTGAGGATGCACTATAATTGATATTATAAATCGGTTTTATAAAATAAGAGGCAAGGCTGATAAAAAATGCCTTGCGATATATTATTCTCTACCTGGTTAACACGGCTGCCAATCTAATGGCTGGCTTTGCAGTTAAATGATAAGTAAATTTAAAATTCAAATACTTTAAAGTTTAAATTTTTGCTTAAGCAAGGCCCTTAATAGCTCCAAACTATCTGTTTCATTTTCTCTGTTGAACTTATTATATAAAATCACTCCTTTCTCGTCTATTAAAAAGATAGCAGGGATTGGATTTATCCGAAATGGGTCTGTCATAGAACTAGCGTTGAAAAGTTGAATCCAGTTTAACTTATTTTCATTAATCACCTTTATCATCTTAATACTGTCCCTGTCTAATGATACAGAAACCATGACAAGATTATTTCTTTTAAATTCTTCATTAATGTGTTTTAGATATGGAAGTTCTTTCATACATGGCCCGCACCAGGTTGCCCAAAATATAATCAGCACATTCTTACCAGATAGAGAACTGTTGTTTATTAATTTGCCGCGTATAGAACGACCAGAAAAATAAGGAGCTCTTGTTCCTTCTTTTAAAGATTCTTTTAATTTTTCCAATTTACTCTCTACAAAGATTTTAGTATTGGTGCTCCTGATTTTATTCTTTAAGTTTTTTATATAAAATTCATTTGCCTGGTTATATTCCACATGAAAAAAAGGAGGATTAATTATAAATACTGAAAACAAATCGATACTATAGGGATTCTTCAAATGTTTTTTTACAAAATCAAAACCTGCGTTCAAAGAATATTGTTGTGAGGAAAGCGGATATGCGGGATTATTTTTGACAAGAGAATCATATTCCTGCATTTTAGAAGTGTAATACCGGTTATATTGGTCGTAAAGTTGCTCAAAATTGTATACGTTTTTTAATTTGAAACGAATATGATTTCTAAGAGAAAAAGAATCTTGCAACTCTATCAATAAGTCATTACCATTACTTAAGAAAAACAAGGAATCATTTACTGATGATAAACTGCCTCCGAAATAAATTGAAAACGAGCCCAGCTTATTCGAGTCCAGGCTTACTAAATACGTGCAAACCCTTTTGCCTTCCCTTACATTGCCTGATATTTTTGATAAAGTCTCACCTTTAGGTCCCTTAATTAATAAGGTATCATAGGTTAATTTAATCGGATAGACCAATTGAAGTTTTGCATAATGCGCTTTTTGAGCTGCCAAAGTTAAACATAGGGTAGAAAAAGTTATAATTAATAGAAATTTCATAAGACTTTTAAATTGAAAACAATGTGTCATTGAATACATTGTTATTAATTGTTACTTTTAATAAGTACAAGTTCCCAACCCGTCACTACAATAGCATAAGTGGTCTGCTGCTAACAGACATGAGCCGGTCGTTATGTGAGTAGCCCCTTGACGATCTGTCCAATGATAATCGCAAGAACCACGACAAATATCACCTCCACTGCCACCACTACCACCCATTATTTTTTTCATTTGTTCTCTTGAGAGAAGATCATTGACACTCAAACCAAGCATCTGCAGTTTTACCTTTTTCATGATAATAAATTTTATAAATTAGAAATTGATTGCGTTTGCTGCAGTACACAATTCTTTTACCTGTTTTCTTGCAAGAAATATTTTTGAAAAAGTTGATTCTAATACAAAGTTACCCGAGTGAGGTCTACTATAATTATAGTGTAGAAATTTATCAAAATCGCTTTATGTCAAATTATATGAACTCAAGTTTATCTATGAACGAGTTTTCATTTTACAAGTACTCCAGCAACCAATTTCTTAGAAGGTTGAATGAGATATAAATTCTTTCACTTTTTACCATTGACTAATTTTTTGTAAAGAGTTAGAGCCTGGGCTACTACCTGATCCATATTATAGTACTTATAAGTGGCCAGGCGCCCGACAAAGTAAACATTTTTTTCACGTTCCGCTAATTGCCGATATTTTTTATATAGTATTCCATTTTCTTTCCTCGGTATAGGATAATATGGATCCCCGACGGCCATCGGAAATTCATACGCAATAGTAGTTTTAAGATGTTTTTGGCCGGTCAGATATTTGAACTCAGTAATTCTGGTATAGGAATGTTCATTAGGATAATTAACAGTACCTATATTCTGATATTTTTCCACGTCCATAGTTTCGAATTTAAATTCTAATGAGCGATAAGGAAGTTTCCCATAACAATTATCATAGAAATAATCTATAGGACCAGTATAAATCATTTCTTTGAAAGGTATAAAATCAATTATTTCTTTATAATCTGTGTTTAAAAGTACTTCTATGTTTGGATGGCCAAGCATACTTTCAAACATGCGTGTATAGCCATGTATCGGAATTGCCTGATATATATCTGTAAAATATCGATCATCGCTATTGAATCTTGTTGGTATTCGGGAAGTGACTGAAGCATCAAGTTCTGATGCATCTAAATCCCATTGCTTTTTTGTATACCCCTTAAAAAATTTCTCATACAGTTCTTTGCCTACCTTGCTTAACACCACATCTTCTGATGTTCGAATCTTTTCCTTTTTTTCTGCCTTCGATTGAAAAAAAAATTCAGCTTCTTCACTGTTTAAGTCTAACTGATATAACATATTTATTGTAGTTAAATTAATAGGAATAGGAACCTGCATCCCATCAACGCTCGCAAGAACGCGGTGTTCGTAATGACGCCATTGAGTAAATCTACTCATGTATTTAAAAACTTCCTTACTATTAGTATGAAAAATATGAGGGCCGTACTTATGAACTAAAATCCCGTGTTCATTATAATAATCAAACGTGTTACCTCCTATATGATTTCTCTTATCAACTAGTAATATTTTTTTATTAGAATGGCAGGCAAGTCTTTCTGCAAGCGTTCCTCCTGCGAGTCCAGCCCCAACAATTAAATAGTCAAACATAATTTGCGAAATTTAATTTTTCAATGTAGTACGTTGACAGGAGAGCTAAAATGAAATTCTTTAGAAACTTAGTTGTTGAATTACCTTTGTGATTAAAACAAGATATCCTTACTGGATACGTTTCGAATTCTCGGATTTATTTGGCTATAGTATGTCCAAATAATTTGTCGGGTCAAATGTCGCTATCTCCAATTTTAGGTCGAAAGAAATATTTATAAAATGTATTTCAGTTCTTCGATCTTATATTTTTCAGGAAGTCGGTAACCATTAATAAAAATAGTTGGCGTAAAAGATATGTCAGCTTCTTGACACCATTCATTCATTTTTTCTATCTCTTGCTCCTGCTGCTTCATTTCTCCATTCAGAGGATACTTTTTAGCAAAGCCATCATAATCTTTTCTTTCCGCCAGATACCAGTCATTTAAAGCAGTTTCAGTTTTACTGTTATTTTTTTTGTAAATAGCCAATAAATGCCTTGCAGCAATTCCTCGCACATCATCTTTATCATTCGTTGCGGTGAAAATTAATTTCAGTTTTACATTTTTATTATTATTAATTATTTCATCCAATACAGGATGACTGATGCACTGGCAATAAAATGTACCGGCAAGGAATATAAAAAGAAAAATAAGGATAATCCGAAAATTAAAACAGAAGCCGCGATAATCGCACTTGTTTTATTGACGGTAATAATCTCTTTTCTTCTATTTATCATAAAATCTTTTTCACCGCTTTTTGCGTCAGGCTCTGCTTGTAATATGATGTTCTCAAAGTTTTTCAGAAAATCGTCTTTAGTAACTTTTTTTGCCTTCTTATTTTCAGCGATGTATTCCACCTGCTCATTGGTAACGGAAGTAACGAGCACAAAATCTTTACCCGGTATTCTGTCCCCTGGCATAAGCAATATAAGGTGTGGTAAGATTTTCCAAATTTTCTTTGTCAATTTTAACAGCCTGGTGTGGAATGTTGAATCTTTCAAAGGCGTTACTCAGCGAATAAAGGCTTGGAGAGAAACGATTTTCGTTGAGGTTCTTTAAGAATAGTTTGCTAACTTTTATTTTTAATTGTTTTGTAGGAGGAAGCAACGTTTACTAGATTGGTGTGATAACTTTCAGCCATTAAAAAAGCGTTTAATAATAGAAGTATTAATGAAACATATGCTTTAGCAAAAATTGAAGCCAAAAGTATTCTGTAATTTTTCCTATCACATTCAGATTTCTATTGCATAATTTTATTTAATTCTTTCTAAGAAATTAAACTAAAATATTTTAAACTCTTTGAGATTTGGATATATTATTCTCCCATTTTCATTGACTAAAATTTTAGTTCGTAAGGGATAGAATCTATCACTTTCAGTTTTATGTGAATAGGTGTAAATTCGAACATATTCTCTCCATGTGCCATATTTGGTATCAAGGCATTCCATATAATTAAACGGTATTTTAAATTCCGATCCTTCAAATGTTACATTTTTAAACTCTCGAAGCACCGCGTTAGGCCATATCATTCCATTCTTAAAAAGTATGTCAGCGTCTTTAATATTGTGAATCCAAAGATCAACAAAGGGAAAATTATAAGTGTGATTCAAAATGGAAGTTCCTGATGTTAGCCAGAATTTGTAATATTCAACACCTGTTCGTTCTTCAATAAAACAGCCATACCTTAAATCAGTATTTTTATTAATAAAATCCAGAAATCTTGCTATGTTCTTTTCTTCAATACCAATATCTACATCATCATCCCAGGGGAGGATTTTCTGCATCTGAACATAACCTAACAGAGTGCCGCCCTGTAGCATCAGATCTATATGCAAAATGTCTGCAGCAAAACTTAATGATTTTAAAATTTCTTTAACCAACATTTTATCAGTCATCGTCCACGCATTTGACTCGAAAATAGCTTTTTGAATATTTTCTTCCCGTTCTTTTATAAAATATTGAGCTTGCTGGTTGAAATCATACCATTCAACATTTTCTGCATATAAGTTTAGTTCACCTTGGAATGATAAAAGCAGTATCTCATCTTCAACTCTTTGTTCAATTTTGCCAATTTTTAAAAGTTTTTTTGCTCCCTCTTTAGAAAGAAAATAAATGGTACTCCCCCAATAATAACCTAATAAATAGGGTTCAAATATTCCTTTTTCGTGAATGTTATTGTTTAAAAGATTGCTTTTTTTCTGAGTTTTATTATGAAAACTGTTTTCATTATTATAGGGAAAAAACACATCCCATTCTTTAGGTAATTGACTAATAATTGAGGTCAACTTAGATTCATCTAGTTTTTGTTTGAAATTATCTTCCACTATTATTGCACAGTCAAAAGACGATGCTGATAAAAGTTTCCATGCCTTCCTGTGTTTTAGAAAGCAATTTATTTCCCATTGGGACAATTCAAAATTATATTTTGTTAGATGAAATGACTGATCAATTTTAATATCTTCGTTTCCGGTAAACGAACTTATATTTTCAATTTGAATGAAATTGCCAAAAGTATTAACCTCACGTGGAGTTGTATTTTCCTCCAGTAAAATGTTATAAAGAAGTATCATAGTTTGATGTTATGTTTGCTCTGATATGACGACTTACGACGAAGATTTAAATATTTTTATACCTGCATTTCAGTTTCTCCAACGTGGAAAACGGATTGTATGTTTCATATTTATTTCTTCTTTCAATGCGCCATCTTTCATTCCATAGATGAACTGCTCTTGCTTCGGCAGGCAAATGATATTCGTAATCAAACAGAAGTTTATTTATTTCATACCACGGTATCGGGCAGAATATTTCAGGCGGCATAATATAATTCCGGCTATCATACAGCTCTAGTACTTTCGTTAAAAAAAAAGGACCAAAAGATCCCCATATAATTTTCTCAAACGGCTCCTCTTCTATATAGTTAATGCAATCTCTTAAATATTCGGCGTTTGATGGGCTTTTGATGTATGTATTGGCAACGACATTGCCTTTCCCAATATTTATCTTCTCTGTAGCAAAACAATATTCATCTGGAAAATCAAAGTAGCGTAAGCACACCGTGTCCATATCTACCCACCATCCGCCTTTATTAAATAAAAGTTTATACCGGAAATAATCAGCAAATGAAGCAAATCCATTATGAGAATCAAGAAATATATTGGTTTTGTGTACGATCTCATTTGCATTATAAACTTTTACGCCCTTTGGAATATTATCAATGGCATTGTACGTATATAAATGAAATTCATGGCCATTTTGTAAATACGAATTAATACATAACGATTCGACGGGAGAGAGATAATCACCAATCCATAAACTTTGTATGACCTTATTATTATGCATGATTTTTCTATTTGGGATCTGTTTTGAACTCCTTCAATATCATAATCATAATGCTTTTTGCATGTTAATCATTATAATCATTAATTATTGTACCTCACGGCTTGATTATAAAATTTAATACAGAGTTATTGTTAAATGCGACCTCTATTATATTTGTTGCTGACACGTTGTAACTCTTCTATTCTTTTAGATGTTTTAAGAAAAGAGCCAGAGATTTTATTTGTATTTATTTTTGTGCTGGTATCACAATATCCAAAATCTTTCTCTACCGATATAAAGGGAAAGAGCGTCATTTTATTACTTGTAAGCTCAGATAGTAACTCATGTGGGATAACGTTATTGTCAAAAGGCTCCTGTAAAATTTTAATAAAAAATTTCTTGTACAAAATGATAAATTGAGTAGATACAAAAGAGTCTATCCATAACCTGTTTGGTGTTAAGGGAAGGGTCTGATTAAAATTGGCAGTAGTGCCGCATAAAATATCAGCGCCTTGGTAATGAGCCTCAATAATATTTTGTATCAAAAATTTCTTTGAATAAGAATCGCTAAATTCATGGTCGTCTTTGCAGATGATTATAACATCGTCTTCATTGGCAACAGCCATTTGGACAATTTTACGGATAGTATGCCACAATCCAACCGCACCAATTTCATGTTTCACTGCTTCTACTATGGTTACATCAAACTCTTTTCTTTCCTTAAATTGCTTTTTAATGTGCTCCAGCCTTTCTGTTGTTTGATGCAAGGTTATAACATAAGCAGGTACGATTATATTGTCGAAAGTTTCCTGCTCATTTTCTTTTTTTATATTTCTCTGAATGGATTGATAAAAAGCTACCACTTCTTGTAAGTGGTGGACTGTGCTTGAAGTTCCATTAAATAATTTTGTAACCCGGCCTTTCACATTGTTTTTTAGGGTAACGTCCGAATAACCAAATTCTTTTTGTGTAGAAATAAAAGGATGAATAAAAAACTTTTTAGTTGTAAGCGAGCTTATTTTATAATCTGCCGCATCATTGTTTCCAAAATCTGCTTCTAAAATAGTTTTAAAAAATTTACGGAACAAAACAGTAAATTGGAGCCCGCTAAATTTTTCTAACCAGCACAAAGATTTCGAAACAGGAAATATACTTAGTCCTGAACTTACCCCACCTAACAAAACATCTGCCTCTTTTTCCTGTGCTTCCTCAAGGCAGTTTAATAAAATTTCTTTTGAATATTGGTTTGTAAATTGATGATCATCTTCACAAATAATTATGTATTCATCTTTGTCATTTAAGAGGTTTTGAAGAATATGATTTACCGTTTGCCATAAACCTATCGCGCCCACATGATGCTCACATGCTTCAATAATAGTAATGTTAAATTCAGGACGACCTGCAAATTCTTTTAAAATATGTGCTTTACGGTCCCCACGGTTTCTTAAATTCATAATATACGTTGAGAGCGCGATCTCCTTCATTTTTGCGTTTCCAGTTAAGGAATTTGAATTAATTAATAGAAAATCGTATTCATTTGTTTGTTATCATTATTATGTTGCAGGGCTTCGCTTAAATTTCTTAAAATCATTTCCTCATTGTGAATTTTAAAATTTGTATTGTTTATTTTGCACATAAGTATGCTATGCCATTAAAAAATGAATTTTATTAAATTATTGATAAGTTACTTTCACCGCCCCCAATGGCATTTTATGGGATCCCATTTTATTGAGTCTTACATATTTGGCAGTTAATATTTGACTGGTATCTAACTTATCTAAAAGAGAATATTTATCAAATGTGATTAATTTTTTATTCAAAATAATTGGCAGATTAGCTTCTTGTAACTCATAATCTATGTTAGCTTTTGCATAAATATACCGACGTATATCTGAAGCAAAAGAACTTAAAAACATATATGGATGATTAAAGTTTTCAATTCCTAAATGCTTTAATTTTATAGTATCACTTATTCTTCTTACAGAATTAATTTTAATAATTTTGGGAACTAGATTATTTTCTTTTAATTCAAATCCATCAAGCACTCTAATAAAGTTTTTCGAATTAATATTTAAAGTTAAAGTTTGTGAGTTTCTTTTCTCTTTTAATAATTGTTTTTGAGCCCCACATAACTCTGCCAAAAAACAAAAAAGCATTATAAATAGCGTTTTCATATAATTAAATTAAGTTCAATAAAGTAATTGTTTTAGGACTTTTTAAAAAATTAAGTGGGAACTAAACAAAGGTTTTGATAGACAAAAATTGAATAAACTTATTTATTAAAAGCTCATTAAATCAAATAAAAATAATGAATCCTCCCACTTAATTATTAATCTGTTATGCCCATCCACAATCCCCTAAAATTTGTATAGTATATTGACAATTTCCATAGCCATCAGAACCCAAACAATGCGCAATTCCGCATTGAGAGCCTGATTGATAAAAGCAATTTGCACCCCACTGGCAATCGCCAAAATTACAGGGAGTATCGCCGCCACTACCGCCATCGCCACCCAAAATTTGTTTCAACTGGCTTCTTGTCAATACCTTGGCATTTAATTTCTGAAAATCTAATTTTAATTTTTTCATTTTTTTTAATTTTTAGATGTTTTGAAAAATAAGACTTTATCAAGCGTAAATAAAGATATTTGATCCGGCCACAATGCCCTAAAATTTGTACTATATATTGACAATTTTCATAGCCATCATAACCCAAGCAATAGGCAATTCCAGATTGAGAGCGTGATTCATAAAACCAACTTCACCCCATTAATAGCCCGCCAAAATCACAGGAAGTACCGCCGCCACACTACCACCATCGCCCCCAAAATTTGTTTTAATTGACTTCTTGTCAATATACATCGGGCCTTTAATGATGTAACTCTTCGAGTAACAAAGGGTAAATTGTTTTAAAAATATAATCAATTGCATCACTTTCTGAAGTCTTACCTCCTGATTTCCAATATTTTATTTTTCCTTCTTTATCCACTATTGCATTCACAGGGCAGCCAAAGCTTTCATTTAATCTTATAAACTCCTGATAGGACACAGATATGATTTTAAACTTTAGGTTGTATTTTTTCCTAACATTTTTGATAGCCTCCTCATTTTCAAATGTAAAGCTGATGAATTGAAATTCTTTATCTTTACGTAATTTGTCATATAGAAGATTAAATCCTTTAAACTCCAAAAGGCATGGTCTACAGGATTCAAACCAGAAATTTACCAAAGAGATTTTATTTAAAAATATCTCATTTGAAACTTTCTTTTCCCCTAACATAAGCATAAAAGATGGAAACGGCTGCCCTTGGAGAGATGCCCCTCTTTTCTCCAATTTTTTCAGGAATTGTTGAGCATTAACATTTGTTGAATCTTGTCCAATCGAAAAAAATGGGATTAAAGAAATTATTATAATCAAGATCGCTCTACAAGTCATTAAGTGTTTTTTTGAAAGTAAGATCACGGCAAGCTACACGGAGACAATGGACAAGGTACATCACAGTATATTGGTTCGTAAGTATGACTATCACAAAAATCGCAATAGCATTCACCACTGTAACCTCGTGTACCGCATAGGTATGCATCTTGATCACTACCTCCCCCACTACTGGAAAACCCACGTAAATTGACCCCCTCCCGCCAAATGAAAGTGACCCCCGT
>JACZCT010020182.1_pt1 | contig 10252 bp, 8 predicted proteins | sample 8641871 | NCBI WGS metagenome assembly JACZCT01 (sample SAMN15324604, study PRJNA640507) | soil metagenome | isolation source: monocropping sugarcane control | place: China: Luxin town, Laibin City, Guangxi Province | collected 2019-07-25 | depth 10cm m | reverse complement strand
GCATTCATCCCCGGCTTTGAAAAGCCAGGGTTTTCTGCTCAATTAAATAAATATTTATTTTGTTTTTGAGATTGACCTTACATTGTCTTATTGCTATCCTCTGACCAAAAAATATTTTAACAGAAGAGGATGTAATGAAGAGCAAGTTTTCTTTTTTCTTTGGATTTCTTTTTTTTATGTATGGTATTTGTTTAAGTATATCGAGTATCTATGATCCATTACTTGTCGTTGTGCTTATGGTGAAAAATGAAGAAACGGTGATGCGAGCAACTTTGCAACCATTTGTAAATGCGGGTATTAATTCTTATATTATTTTTGATACAGGTTCTACTGATAGAACAGTGGCTGTAACACAGGAAATGTTTGATGAATATGGTATAACGCAGGGTTATATAATACAAGAACCATTTATTGATTTTGCTACTTCTCGTAATCGTGCGCTTGATTTAGCACAAGAGCAATTTCCGAAAGCAGCCTTTATGGTAATGCTCGATGCAGAATGGTATCTCAATGATGCAAAGGCTCTGCTAGATTTCTGTCAAATGTGTTTAGATCAAGACGATATTTATTCTTCTTATTTAATGCATATTGTTAACGAAGCATTGGATAATTATACGTGTCGTCTGCTTCGATGCAATCGTGGTTTACGTTTTGGTGGAGTAGTGCATGAAACTATTACGCAACCATCTCTTGTTAAAGTGCCAGATACTATTTTTTTTGAATATTTGCCTGAAGCTATTGGCATGGAAAAAACAGCAGCGAGGTTTGTCAGAGATCGTGAACTTTTATTAAGAGAATATCAAAGAAACCCTCATTGTTCTCGTACTTTATTTTATCTTGCACGTACTTGTGAAGATCTTGGTGATTGGACAAGCGCTTATGATTTTTATAAACAACGTGTTGAAATGGTAGGCTGGGATGAAGAAGATTTCATTGCGCGATACCGTCTTGCAGAAACTATTAAAAAATTAGTTTTCCGTGCAAATCATCCTGATTATCAGTGGTCAGAGGCATTGATGTATTTTTTAGAGGCGTATGAAATGCGTCCTCATCGTGCAGAACCATTAGTTGCAATAGCAGATTATTATGTTCAATTAGATGAGATGCCTACAGCATTTTTATTTGCACGAAAAGCAGCTGAAATGCCCTATCCAGAAAAAGATATTTTATTTGTTGAAAAGTATCTTTACAACTACTATCGTTATGAGGTTCTTGCGCGTTGTGCATGGTATACAAGTGAATTTGAAATTGGTGAATGGGCTGCACGTAAAGCATATGAAGCATATCCCGATTACAAATATGCTCGTATCAATATGGAATGTTATGCAAGGCGGCATGAAGTTTGTGCACAATTTTAGCCTCAATCTCTCTATATCGATTGGATACCTCAAATTAGGAGAGTTTTAGCATTTATTTCTCAAGATCAGTATAGTGATTTTTTCTATAATTCAAGAACTATAAAAGAGCTAAGGACTTTTAAATAAAGTCCTTAGCTCTTTTATGAGCATATTTTTTTGTGTTATGGCAGTGAACATGTTCTCGTGTATCTTACTGCAATGGAAGATAGATAAATATCATCATCATATTCATTTTCACTATCTGGGTTAACACGAGTGATTAAAAAGAAGCCCCAATCATTATCAAGCATCAGTGCATTATTGAGTGGGACAGTTACAACAATATGTCGTAAGTTATCATTATCAATAGGCTCTATAATAGGGAAATCTCCCGAAAGTATAGTTTGAGCAAATCCGGTTGCAGGAGCATTATTCCCTAACTCTGCACCATTTGTTTTGTAATCTGCTTGTAGTTGAAGTTGCGCATCTCCTGTTTTATCAAATTGTTCAATTAATAAATGAAAATCAAGAAAAACTGGTTGTGTGGTATCAAGATCATCAGGAATAATAAATTGTGTTCCAATAAAGTGTTGGGTTAAGAAATCAGGTCCTGTTGGCGATGGTGGTAATATCCATGCTGAAAAACGTGGTGCGTTATATGATCCACCATAAACACCACCGAACTCTCGATCCGGTACCGTAGTTGTGCTGACTGTCCCAGGGAAATTTCCTTCTTGTTCAAGCATAGTGTATGGATTTAAAAAGAAAGAACCGTTTCCGCATCCGCCAGTAGCTCCAGTCGCCCCTGTTGCCCCCGTTGTCCCACCACCAGATGGTCCTGGAATACCTTGTGCTCCAGTAACTCCTTGTGGTCCGGTAGCACCAGTATCACCTTGAGGTCCTTGAGGTCCAGGAATGCCTTGTGCTCCAGTAGATCCTTGTGCACCGGTTGTACCAATTCCAGTAGCACCAGTTGCTCCCGTAGCTCCAGTAGATCCTGTTGCACCAATTGCGCCCGTTGCCCCAGTAGATCCAGTAACACCAATTGCACCCGTAGCACCAGTTGCTCCTGTAGCGCCAATTAATCCAGCTGAACCAGTAGCGCCCGTTGCCCCTGTGGCTCCCGTTGCACCCGTAGCACCAGTATTACCAGTAGCACCGCCTGTAGGTCCTGTTGCACCGGTTGAACCAGTTGGTCCTGTAGCTCCCGTAAGTCCAGCGGCACCAGTATTACCAGTTACTCCGCCAGCAGGTCCTGTAGCTCCCGTAGATCCCGTTATACCGCTTGGGCCAGTAGGGCCGGTATTGCCTTTACGCCCGCGTTTTCCTCGTGGTCCTCTTTGAGAACAAATTTGACAACATTGCGAGAGTATATTTCTGTATTTTTCATCAGACGTAATGGTTCTAATTGTATCAATGCTATTATTATGATTTAAAGAATTAAGATAATTGATCAGATAATCTCGAATGTTTTCAAAATGGGATTGGTTTGAGAATTTACTCTGTGCATTTTTTAAAAGCACAAGAGCATCTTTTGTCGCATTTTTTAAAATATTTAATGAAGGAGGAGGTCCATTTTTTTCAAGAATATCAGTAAGCGTCTCTAGAGAAGGGGTTATTTCATCGGGATGAGTAATATCATGAATCAGTTCTAAAGTAGCAATATAATTCTCTGACAAATGTACGATTGCTATTTCATCTATATCTGCGTAGGTATTAATATGTGACGTAATAATACCTAAAAATAAAAACATAAGTGGTATTTTTTTTATCATTACTTTCTCCAATGATATGAGAACATTAATTATGTTTAAGGTTTAATAAAAAATCTGTTCAAAAAGCAATCAATTTTGCTGAGAATGTATTTAGGGATTCAAATCACTCTAGAATAGTTTATAATTCTGTTGGTCTTGAGTGTATTTTGTCTTCAAAAGATATTGCAGATAGTTATCATTTTGTTTTTGAGAATAAAATAAAATAGAAATGGAGGGAGGCACAGATTGCCTCCCTGATTCAGTTTAGAATGGATCTTCAACAGAAAAAATAGAAACAAGAACTTCATCGGTAGCGGCTTCGGTGATAGTTACACCTTCGGAATTAAAAGCCTTGGTAACGAATATTGTACAGCTTCCGAGTGAGTTGTTAGAAACAATGGCGCTATATGTGATTGAGGGATCAGCAGCTCCTGGTGATTGGAGAGATACGTTTATTATTGGAGGATTAGAAAAAGAAAATGGATAAGTAAAAACCACACCGCCCGCTGCATAAAGTGCACGATCGCTGACAAACTGTAATCTATGGCGAATAATATCATTAGAATCGAGCGATTCCCAGATCATTGATCCTGGTACAGGAATAGAATAACATTGAAATAATATTCCTAAGAATAGTGATGCGATAATACGCTTCATAATATTTTCCTTTTTAGTATTAGCTACCTATTTTTGTATATTGAATTGATAATTCCGTTAAGTAAATAGGCTCGAAATAATCAAGGCCTGTTGGAGCAACACGGTCAATTGCAATAAATCCCCATGTTGCACCCGTTAGTAATGCTGGGTTGAGAGAAACGGTAAAGGTAAAATAGCGCAAGTTTGTGCCTGCTGGATCGCTAATAGTGTGAGGAGTGGTGATTATTGTTTGTGCATATCCAGTTGCTGGTGCTAGATCACCGAGTTCTTCGCCATCTGCTTTATAGTCTGTACGTACTCTAAATTGTACATCTCCTGCTGCGCTGGGTACTAATTGGTTAAAACAATGAATAATAAGTGTTACTGGTTGTGTTGTATCAAGTGTAGTTGGAATAACGAATTGAGCTCCTACTACATTTGCATCATTGCTATCGCCTGCACTGTACATTTGCCATGCATTGACGGTGGTTTGTAAGCCATAGGTATTGAGGAAAATAGTATCAGCCGTTTCACCTACTGCATTTGTCATCATGAATGCATTAATAAATAATTCATCGGTAAGATTAGTTACGCCAGTAGCACCAGTGGCTCCTGTTGAACCTGTAGCGCCAGTTGCGCCAGTGTTACCGGTAGCACCAGTGGCTCCTGTGGCACCAGTGGTGCCGGTAGATCCAGTGCTGCCTGTTGCTCCTGTCGAACCTGTAGATCCAGTTGCGCCTGTAAGACCAGTAGCTCCTGTGTTACCAGTAGCACCAGTAGCGCCGGTAGATCCAGTGTTACCAGTAGAACCAGTTGCTCCTGTCGAACCGGTACTTCCAATAGCACCAGTGGCTCCTGTTGGCCCCGTTGCTCCACCGCCAGGTCCAGTAGCACCAGTAGTTCCTGTTATTCCTACTCCAGTAGCGCCAGTAGCTCCAGTGGGTCCAGTAGAACCAGCCCTACCTCGGTGGCCTCGTTTTCCACGTGGGCCTCTTTTTTCGCAAGGGTTGCAACAATCAGAAAGCATTTTCCGACATTTTTCTTCAGTAAGTACAAGACTTTTTTTTACAGTAGCGATAAGGTTATCGTTGTTTACCTGACTGTACACAATATTATTGAATGCTATGGTACATAAAAAAGATAATATAAGTGGTGTTTTTTTTATCATTAATCTCTCCCTTTGGTAAAAAACCGCTCAATAAGTGAGCGGTTTTTTACTAATTAATATCTGTTAATGGTTTAAGGTAATAAACATTGCCTGCTATATCTCAATGCAATAGCGGCAAGATAGATACTGTCATCATATTCTTGCTCATCTTCTGGATCAACACGAGTGATTGATAAATATCCCCATCCATTATTAGTCATTAAGGTGTTATCAAGTTGAATGGTAACAACCTGATGTCTGAGATTATCATCATCACCAGTTGGTTCTATGCATTGGAAATCCCCTGAGAAGAGAGTTTGAGAAAAACTGTTGCCACCTGCTCCCGTACCGAATTGGCCTGCATCCGCTCGATAATCAGCTTGTACTCTTAATTGAGCACTGATAGGATCACCACTGTCGTGGCCAAATTGGGCGATAAACAAGTGGACATCAAGAAATACGTTATCCGTTAAATCAGCATCTTCTGGTACAATAAATTGTGTTTGAATACGATGGATTATAGATTCATCAATTGGTCCCAGAGGAGTTTTAGGCAATGTCCATGCTTCAACAATGGGAGCATTGACACCTAATGGAGTACTATCTTCATATACATCGTCAAATTGTTCATCAGGAATATAGTTCAGATTCAATACACTAAGATCGGCGTGTTGTTCCATCATTGCATATGCATTCAAAAAGAAACCACCATTTCCGCATTGTCCTGGAATGCCTGGAATGCCCGGAATACCTTGTGCGCCCGTTGAACCAGTAGATCCTGTAGCGCCCGTTGCACCAGTATTACCAGTAGCGCCAGTGGCACCAGTAGCTCCTGTAGATCCGGTAGCTCCCGTTGCACCAGTATTACCAGTAGCAGATCCAGTAGGGCCAGTTGCACCAGTTGCTCCCGTAGGGCCAGTAGCTCCTGTAGAGCCAGTTGATCCTGTGCTACCAGTTGATCCCGTAGCGCCAGTTGCACCAGTAGCTCCTGTAGAGCCAGTTGCGCCGGTACTACCAGTTGATCCCGTGCTGCCAGTCGATCCGGTAACGCCTGTTATGCCAGTTGCACCAGTAGCTCCTGTAAATCCTGTGCGGCCACGTTTTCCTCTGCGTCCACGAGGCCCTCGTGGTCCGCAGCTTGGATCACAAGGATCATCGCAAGAAGAACAGCTTCTGGTTGTTTCATCTTCATAATCGTCTTCGATAAGGGCAGAAAGCGTTGCTGATATATCGGCAGGATCGCTAAAATCACAAATGAGACGAATCGCTGTTTGGCATTTTTCTGCCAAATGTGCGTTAGTTTCTAAGGCATGTGCAGTATGGTGCGATACAATTGTGCACGATAATAGCAACGCCAATGACATTTTTCTTATCATCGCAGGGCTTCTCCTTTTTTTGTTAAAATATTAATTACGTTTAAGAGCTAATAAAAATTTTTAAAAAAAAGCAATCGATTTTTGATCGAATTTTTTTTGTATTAAGTTATATTCCTATTGCAGTAAAATGAACATTTACTTCCGAATCTAAAGCTTCTGTTATGATGCCAGAACTATTTTTATATATCATAACTGTTGCTCCGGTTGAGCTTTCGACGCATACTTCAGCAGTGTATGTTATATTGTTGGGATGAATAGCTGTGGAAATGGTTAAACTAATTACCGGAGGTACGGTAAACATATTTGTTGGATAAATAAAAACAAGACCTCCGGTAACATATGGTTGTATATCAGTTATAATGTGGCCAGGAAAACGTTCTATTACATTGGTTGATATGATATCCATAGTTGCTTCATAAATGGACATTGCATTGTTGTTACAGAACTGTACGGTTATTACCACGAGTAAAGCAATTAAATATTTTTTCATTTTTTTTCAACTTTCTATATTTAAAACGTATTAAGAACATATTCTTGTATATTTAAAGGCGAATAACGCTAGATAAATATCTTTGTTATATTCTGTAGATCCTGCCGTTGGTGCAATACGGATTAAGTTTATATAAGCCCAATTTTTGCCTGCCATGAGTGCGCCATTAAGAGTTACAGATGTAACCATGTGGGTCAGATTTTCTTGAGCGCCTGTGCTACCTGTAGGTTCGGTGATAGTGAAGTTGCCAGAGGTTACTGTTTCAGCAAATCCCGTTGCAGGGGCTGAAATTCCAATCTCTACACCAGATGCAGCATAATCTGCTTGTATTTGAACATTGGCAGTATTTCCTGAGCCATTTTGATCAGAAATGAAAAAGTGAATTTCAAGGGTTATAGGACTTGCTGTATCAAGATCTTGTGGGAGGGCAAATTGTGTATCGATGGGATCTTGTGGCATACCACTTGATCTCACTCGCCACGTATCAATACTTGGAGTGCTCGATGCCGTTCCATATACTTTGGTGAATGTTGTATTGGGGTTCGAGGATGAATTATTTGCCATCATAAAAGGATTGATAAATAGTTCATTGTTTCCGCAGCTTCCAGTAGCACCAGTAGATCCTGTAGATCCAGTTGCTCCGGTAGCACCAGTCGATCCGGTTGCACCAGTATTACCTGTGGCACCAGTGATGCCAGTAGATCCTATAGATCCCGTTGCTCCAGCAGAACCTGTCGCTCCTGTCGAGCCAATACTTCCAGTAGCGCCAGTTGCCCCGGTAGAACCATTCGATCCGGTTACACCGGTATTGCCTGTAGCACCAGTGGCGCCAGTAGATCCTGTAGATCCAGTTGCCCCGGTAGAACCATTCGGTCCGGTTGCACCAGTATTACCTGTGGCACCAGTGGTGCCAGTAGATCCAGTAGATCCTGTTGTTCCAGTAGAACCAGTCGATCCAGTTGCACCAGCATTACCCGTGGCACCAGTGGTGCCAGTACTTCCAGTAGCGCCAGTTGTGCCGGTTGGCCCTGTTGCTCCACTGCCAGGTCCGGTAGCACCAGTAGCTCCTGTTATTCCTGTTGGACCTGTGGATCCAGTATAGCCGGTATGGCCTCTATGGCCTCGTTTTCCTCGGGGACCAGAACAACATGTTGGACAATCTTGTGAATTATGATTCCAAAAAATAGGATGGGAATGTTTTTTTCGTTTATGCAATGCGTCGCACGCAACAATATATTTTTTGAGTTGTGGTGGGATGGAATTATTTTTACTGAGGATATAGGGTGGATAGAATAGTAATAATAAATGTGCAGCCAATTTCTGTACTGTTGTCATAAAGTCTCCTTAATAATCAATAAAGGAAATGGACTAATACAGAAAAAAGCTAGCAAAATGATTTTTTATAAGCAAATATTTTTAAATGTTTCTTGAATTTGTTATTCTTTAACGCTTCTCCATACCAAAAATGCTTCAATGAAATCAGTTAACTCGCCATCAAGAATTTTATCGGGTTGTGGAGATTCAAAATCAGTTCGGTGATCTTTAACCATTTTATAAGGATGCAATACATATGAGCGTATTTGCGATCCCCATTCAATTTTTCTTTTTTCAATACCAGCGCTGAGCTTTGCATCTTGTTCTTCTTGCATTTTTTGTGCGAGTTTGGCATAAAGCATTTTCATAGCAAATGCTTTATTTTGTTGCTGCGAACGTTCATTTTGGCATTGCACTACAATATTGGTTGGTAAATGCGTGATGCGTACTGCAGAATCAGTCTTATTTACGTGCTGTCCGCCTGCACCACTTGCGCGGTATGTATCGATACGTAAATCTTTAGGATCGATATTCACTTCAATATCAGGAACTTCCGGTGTTATCATAACACTGGTGAAAGAAGTGTGGCGTCTTTTGTTAGAATCGAAGGGGGATATTCTGACAAGCCGATGAACTCCATGTTCACTTTTAAAATACCCATACGGGTTTTTACCTTTGATAAAAAGAGTGGCTGATTTTATACCAGCTTCTTCGCCTGGTTGATAATCAATGGTATCGGCGTGGAAATTGTTTCGTTCACAGAATCGGTAATACATACGTAATAGCATATTTGCCCAGTCTTGCGATTCGGTTCCACCAGCACCAGCATGAATATGCACAAAACAGCATGATGAATCATTGGGGTCATTGAGCAGTAGATGTATTTTAAACGCAGCTACCTTTTTTCGTAATTCATTAACATCGGGGGATATTTTGATGAGTTCTGATTCATTATCTGCAAAAAGATTGATAAGTTCTGTTAGATCTTTGTGAGAGCCTACTATATGTAGGTATTGGTCTCGAAGTGTACGGACATGCTGCAATTCTTTGGATATTTCTGTTTGCTTGGGGTTTTTCCAAAAATCTTCTTGCTGAGAAAGAGCTTCCAGTTCTTGAAATTTATTTTCCAATTGAGCGTTGGTCCAGAATGAGGTAATAGTTTGGATATCGGGTTCCATGTTTTTTAGTTGTTCATAAAGATCATCGATGAGCATGTCTATCCTCATAATACTTTGTTGTGTTGTTATTTATATAAAGCATAACATATTTACTCGCTTTTTTTGTATTTATATATATTTATACATATAATAGTAAAAAAAGACCTGTATGTTTTTTGCCTGGTTCTTCGATATATACAAAAAGATCGGTTTCTTTTGAAAAATGGTTGATCAGAGATCAGTTTTTGCTGACTTTTCAGGTTTTGAACTACTTTTCGTGAAATAAATAATATGTTTTTATAGAGAAAAACAAGCTTATTTGGCTGGGCTGATAAGCAGCATTTTTTGGTTGAAAAATATTAGCAAAACAGCGATCTGTCCGATGTTTTGATTGACATTAAAATCGGTAAAAGTTTCGTATTATTCATTAAAAATCGAGACTTCCTGATAGGGCTTACACATTTTTTTTTAAAAAAGTTTAAAAAAAGTGTTGACTTAGTGTGAAATAGGTTTATAATTTTCATTAACAATTGATTAAAACGTTTTCAACAAACCGCGAATCAATCGCAAGTTTAAGAAAAATTTAACAATTAAAAAGTTCTTTGAAATACACAAGAAAGTTTCGTACCTATCAGTTTTGGTAGGACCCAAAATTCAAATCAGTGATGAAGAGTTTGATCTTGGCTCAGAATGAACGTTGGCGGCGTGCCTAACACATGCAAGTCGAGCGAGAAAGTTCCTTCGGGAATGAGTACAGCGGCGGACGGGTGAGTAACACGTAAGAATCTGCCCTATAGTGAGGAATACCCTCGAGAAATTGAGGTTAATACTGCATAAGTCCCTGCGGGGAGAAAAGCGTCTTTTATGTCGCTGCTATAGGATGAGCTTGCGGACTATCAGCTTGTTGGTGAGGTAAAGGCTCACCAAGGCTATGACGGTTAACCGGCCTGAGAGGGTGTACGGTCACATAGGCACTGAGATACGGGCCTGACTCCTACGGGAGGCAGCAGTGGGGAATATTGCGCAATGGGCGAAAGCCTG
>JACZCT010096126.1_pt1 | contig 10305 bp, 31 predicted proteins | sample 8641871 | NCBI WGS metagenome assembly JACZCT01 (sample SAMN15324604, study PRJNA640507) | soil metagenome | isolation source: monocropping sugarcane control | place: China: Luxin town, Laibin City, Guangxi Province | collected 2019-07-25 | depth 10cm m | reverse complement strand
TCGCGGGTCATCCTTCCCTCGCCGGGCCGGACGTAGCCCTGCGGGTAGATCATGCTGGTCCGGAGGATGTAGCCGTTCTCGTCCAGGTGCTGGTCCTTCAGGGCACCGCAGCGAGTGCAGGCCAGTGTGCGGATGAATCCGCCATCCTCGCGGCCTGCCGTGTGCGGAGCCCACGAGTGCTGGACGTCACGACACCAGAGTTGGTCGTCGGTGGGCTGCCACGGGTGACCCTTCAGGGTGAACCGGGGCTTGCGCCTGCTCATGAGTTGCCTCTCTCCAGTTGATTCCGGATCAGTCGGTCCTGCTCAGCGATGACATCTTCCATCGCCCGGTCGTACAGGGTGTCGGCTCGAGCCTTGTTGAGCCGGGCTCGTTGACGACGCGAGAGGACCTCGCGTTCCAACCCCGCGTTCGGCAGAGGACTGTGAGCCAACTGCCCGTTGACAGTCCACGCCCCGAACGCCGTGGCAGTGGAGAGTGCGCCACCGATGAGCAGGGAGATCAGAGGCCGGAGCCATTCGTCACTCAGCACTAGTCCGGCCAGCCCGTAGATCGCAGCCGTTCCTGTGATGAAAGACAGGAACACCAGCGTGTAGAGCGCCCAGCGGTCGATCATGTCTCGATCCTATCTGCGTAGTGGACGAACTCGTCCCTGTCCTCGTCGTAGTCGGTGCCGATCCATTCAGCCTCGCCCTTCTCGATCAGAGCGTTGACCTTCTCTCGCGTGGATCGGTTGTACGAGTAACCGCTCCGGGTCTGGAGATAGTAGAGGTTCTTGCTCATCAGCCCTCCCGCAACTCACGGCGGTACGCACACTCCGCGAGAACGAGTAGCGCGTGGGCTGTTGCCACTGAGGCGAGGATGGGTGCACCCTCGGGGTCACCCGCCGCGTCCAGCGCCTGCTTCGCTTCAGCGAGGTGGTTCTCCATCTGCTGGAAGTTCATAGGTCTTCCCTGCCTTCCTCTTGGATATGACCGCAATCACGACAGACCTCGAATGATTCGAAGTCCGGGGGAACTTCCAGCCGCAGCCTCGGGCTTCCGCACTTCTCGCAGACCTTCATGGTCAGTACCTCCCCGGGCTGTCAGCCAGGAACAGGTGTTCCACGAACAGAACGCCCACAGCACCCTGATCGGCGTACCTCGAGACGAACCGCTCTGTGATCGAACGATTGCGGTTACCCTGTACAGAGTTCGCCTGATAGCGACCTGTCCCGTGGTCGTAAACCGCGACCTGACCCTGAGCGTTCGCCACGCACCAGATGTCGACATGGTGGAGGAGATGGGCGGCGTTGGGGATCTCGGTAGGGTCGATCCACGCTATCGTCTTCCTGCTCATGGCCGGTGCCACCTCCCCCACTTCTGCTCTTGCACGAACCCCGCCTCAACGAGAAGCCGGCGACGGAGCGTTGACTGTCGTCCCCGCAGGATGTTCAGGGGTGGTGGCTTCTCCAGCAGAAGGTTGATCGCCGTGGGTGTGGGGGCCTTGTCCGGGTCTCGACGCAGGCACTCGTTGAACGCCCACGTGAATCGGGCCTCTTCACCCCCGACCTGCCGCTTCCGTAGTTTCTCTGGCATCGTGCTCATGTCAGTTCCTTCCGTCCATACAAGTTCGCGTTCTGTGCGGCCGACCGACCGGCGTCGGCTGCACCGCCCGACCAGTTGCTTGTTCTGCTTCCCTTCCAAGAGCCCTTGACGCCCTGCCGCTTGAACTCGTGGGCGACGTAGTCCTGGACCTCGATGGCCTTCTCTCGCAGTGCAAGTTCGGTACTGGTGGCCGCGTTCCCGTCGGTCAAGGCCAACGTCTCAACCACTTCGCGTTCGGTCTGCTGCACAGCCTCCCTCAACCGACGGCCCACCTCCCATGCGAAGTTCTGGCAGAACGTGATCCGTGCGCTGACCGACGCTGCGCCGGAGTAGCGGTGCTCGGGCGACTTGAGGTAGCGGTCGCTCTCCTCGAACATCATGGGTGTGATGCGGGTGAGCATGAGTTCGGTCAGGTAGACGTCTTCGGGGAACCCGTAGAACGTGATGTAGGTGGACTTCCCCCGGATCGAGCACTCCGCCCCGTGTGCCCGAGCGATGGCGCTGCCCAACTCCACCGCGAGGTTGCGGTACGTCGTGTTCGGCAAGGCGTGGAGTGAGAAGAGACCCCCTGTAGTGGGACGATCCCCATGCCCGTCGGCATCGGCCTGCTTCTTCCGGATGAGCGCGAGGTTGATACTGTGCTCGGCGGCCAGCCCCTCCGCCTTCTCGATGTAGGTCCGGCGCTCCTCGTCGGTACCAGCCTTGTCCGCGTGGAGCAGGAGCTTGTTGACCTTGTCGGTGATCCCGTCGGCCTTGTCTGTCGTGGTCAGGCCAGCCTGCGCGTAGCAGTCGGCCAGCAGGTCGGCATCCCAGCCGAGCACCCGTAGGCAGTCCACCATCGCAGCCCGGAACGCCGGTCCGTGGCCTGCGCTCGGCGACAGGTGGTGCGCGAACTCATGCACGGTGGTCGCGGTGGTCAGCGCCCAGACCCCGCCCTTGTCATACGGAGGGAGATGGACAGTGGCGGTGCTGGCGTCGTAGTGAGCCTTGAGCGCACCCTTCCGGGGCTTCACGGCGGGCGGCTTCACATCGGCCACACCGCCCTCCCGACACCGCTCGGCGAGTTCGTAGTAGAACGGCCAGACCTCGTTCCAATCCCCGAACCTCGTCCTGGCCCGTGGCTCCCTCTTCTCCCAGAGGTCCTCGGCCGCATACACGGCCTGCGTCTGGTCGGTAGTCATGACGTGACCCCGAAGGTCAGGTGCCACTGATTGTCGGCGAAGGTGGCGATGACAAGGGTGCCGCTGATTTCGGTCTCGATCACGGCGCGCCGAAGGCTGCCGTACCCGCTGCTCGCTTGCTCAACTTCTTCGAGTGAAGCGCAGAACGAGGCGAGTTCACCTGCTTCTACACCTGTCTGTGTCGCCATGACTGTTCTGGTCATGACACGTCCACCCACCGCATCGCCGTCGCAAGGAGATGGTCGTAGTCACCGGACGTCGACTCCTCGATGTACTGCTGGATCTCTTCGCTGGACACACCCGCCCGCCGGAGGGCGGCGGACACCGCCCCCATGATCGCGTAGGCGTTGCCGTCCTCACCGGTCAACTGGACGTGGATGTCGGGGTACCTGATGTCACTCACTCTTCCGGCTCCTTCATGTATCGGTCCCAGCACTCAGGGTGAGTACCGGTCATCACCTGCTCGCGCTGGTCGGCGGTCAGGAGTGGGAACGCCTCCTGGGCGAACTTGCCGTGCTCCCAGTCCCAGAGCCCCTGCGCAGGCACGACGGTGACTGCGCCCTGCCCGCAGAACGGGCAGTCGCGGACCACGAGGTACTGGTCCAGGTTCAACTCGTACCCGAGGTTCATGTCTTCCACCATGGACGCATTCACCACGACGTAGCCGGGGCGTCCTTGGTCACGGAAGTCTGAGACCTTCATCACAGAGCTCCGATCTCGATCATGGCCTCGACCCACTCGTTCAGGCCGATGCCGGGGTGGTCCTGCTGCCACTCCTCCGCCTCAGCGATCTCATCGCTGGTGGGCTTGCGGTCCAGGTAGTAGAGGAGTTCGTCTCGAACACTCATCGTTGCCACACTCCGTTCTTGATTCCGTCCCGGACGTTTTCGTCGCGGGTGCCGTAGGCCAGATTGCTGACGTGGTTGTTCGTCTTCACGTCGTCCAGGTGCCGAACCTCCATGCCGGGAGGCATCGGCCCCACGAAGGTCTCCATCACCAGCCGATGGACTCGGACCTCACGACGTACCCCGTCCTCGCGGTACAGGTTGAAGGTGACGTAGCCCTTCGGGTTGACCTGTGGACGGAGGGTGTGCCACCTGCCCCAGAGGGAGTGCCACGCACGGACGTCGCCACGGTTGCTCACCTCGTAGCGACCGAACCCCCACGCGGCCTGTCGCCACTCCAGGTCCTGTGCGATGCTCATCAGAATGCCTCACTCTCGGGGATGATGTTGAACCCTTCGTCGCCGCACCAGCCCGCGGATCCGGACAGGTCAGCGGTGCCGTGCTCGTGCGCGGCAGTGATGCTGTCGAAGACCTCGCCGCAGTTCCGGCAGCCGAGGTACTGCTTCTCCGGCTCGTCGCCATACATCTTGTCGACGATCTTGTCGACCAGCGGGTCGCCCATCATGAGTGGCCTCCTAAGTAGATAGCCCACGTGATTATCAAGCAGACTACTAAGAACAGCATTACGAAGAACAGAGGCTTAGTCATCCGCGTATCCCTTTCTCACCCATCACCACTCCCCGTGGTCCCAGCCCGCATCGGCGAGCATCTCGAGGGCCGCGTCACGCGGGGAGTAGTCCGAGTCGTACGCCGACCAGTAGTCCCAGTCCTCGAGGTCGTCGTAGGACATCATCACGCGCCGCCGGACGGAACGGTCGAGGACCTCGAGCCAGATGGCGAAGTGGACATCGACGGTGTGGTGCCGCTTCTTCAGGTCATCGCCGTTCTTCTCGATGACTGACGCCAGCCGGGGACCCGGGAGGCTGTCGATCCAGGCGTTCATCGCTTCACCACCTCCAACTTCAGGTGGTCGGGCTGGCCGTTCAGGTGGTCCACGGTCTCTGCGAAGGTGTTGAACTTCGCAACCGTGGGGCCGTGGGGTCGGGGCTGAAGTGGTGCGTCTGCGGTGTACCGAAGGGTGAACACGGCTAGCCTTTCTCTCGTAGCGGAGGACCTCCCCCCGCGTTGCCTACGGCTAGCCTAGCAGGTGGCTAGTCTTTCATGCTAGCCGTAAGCGTCAAGTCCTTTGGCCCACTCCCGCACGGCATCGGTGGACGAGAGGACGAGGACCTCGAAGCCGAGAGCTCGTAGTCTGTTGTGGATGACAGTCTGGTGAGGAGCGACCGTTCCGGTCGGCGACTTCAACTCGATGAAGGTCAGTCTCCCGCCCGGGAGGAGGACCATCCGGTCCGGCAAGCCCGAGACCGAGGGGAGGAGTTTGATCGCCCATCCTCTCCGGGCCTTGACCTCCGAGCCGAGGATCTGCTCGACACGCTTCTCCCTCACAGGATGTCTCCCTTCAGACCGAACCATCGCCGGCACCCACCGCAGAAGTGATTGCCCTCGGTGTGCCCACCGATGCACCGATGCGTGTGCCCCGGCGTGTCCATCGAGGCGAGCGTTGCGGTGCAGTCCTTGCGAACGACCTTCTTGGCAGGCGGCTTCCCGGGACACTCCTTGAACGCTGCGGGCTCGTTCTCGAAACCGTCCACCCGGCAGTCCAGGCAGACCGGAATGGGGCGAGTACCGTCTGCGTCACGGAACATGCGCTCGCCCCACTGGTGCGACTCGTGGAGGGTGTCGCTCATCGGTGAGACCTGCCGAGACAATGATCGCTGCTAGCGGCGAGGGGGTTGTCACAGATGTCCGGGGACGTGGACCACACGAAGACCAGCGCGGCCCAGGACAGCAGGCCCATCGCGATCCAGATCCAGTGACGACAACTCACGCTCTCATCCTCCTGAGGATCTCCTCCTGCACGGTGTCTCTCTGGAAGCGCAGGTCCAGCGCGTGCATCCCGGCATCTGGTCGCTTGCTCCGGTCAGCCGCGTGCAGCCGGTGAGTCAGTGCGGCGAAGGTCCGCAGCAGTCCTTCGTCAGTGGTCTCTCGCAGCAGGCGCATCACCTCGTCTGTCATCGCTGCTCCTCCGTCTCGGCTAGTCCGAGGGCGAGTTGCGCCAGCGCCTTGAACGCCTCTGAGCGAGTAAGGTCGATGCGACGCAGCCGTCCACCGGGTGTGAACCAGTAGATCGCCACGCCCCCCGTCTCGCGATCCACAGCGATCTCTCTGAACTTGTCGCTCACTGGATCCAGTCCTTCTTACCCAGCCACGGCTCCAGGTCGTGCGGGATGCTGCCGACCTGCGTGCGGCAGAACTCCCGAGCGAGGTCGTGGTTCCCCTCGTCGATGATCATGAGCGCGGTGGCGACGACGAGATCCAGCCAGACCCCGTCGGCAGACGACTCCCCCGTGTCGGCACAGAAGTCTTGCTCCGCCTCCGCGAGCGCGGCGTTGGCCCCTTCCAGCGTGGTGATCACTGCTCCTCCTCGATCTTGGTCGTGGTTCGTGTCGTCATGATGGCCGTGACGATGGCCCGTGCCTACTCGTCGGTGAACCCGTCGGAGAGTCGGTGAGGCTGGCCGTCTGCGTCTCGCTCATTAACAGGATGGGGACAGGCAGGGCGAAGTTGGAGGCCATTCCGTAGGCGTCGCAGAGGGCACTGGACCCGACTTCAAAGTGTTCGTCACATACCGGCATCGCCGCCACCGAGACGACTCCTTCTGGCAGAGGTGGAGTATCGACGTATTCCCGAGGCGGCTCATTCCTGACGTAGCACGAGGTCGTCATGCGGGTCGCTGATGCGGCGCAGTACGAGCACCGCGCACCGAAGCGCCTGTCGTCGCTCATCTGCTCATCCTCTTCCTTCTCGAATGTCGCCACCACGTCCAGCGGAACGCGGAAGTTGTGCCCGATCTTGATGCAGCGGAGCGTTCCCGCGTGGATGAGGCGGTAGACCGTCATCTTGGACACGCGCCAGCGTGCGGCGACCTCGGCGACGGTGAGTAGGTCACTCATTGCGCACCGCTCTCGTCGGCACGGGCGATGCGGGCGGCGCGGTCACGCAGCCATCGCCAGTTCCTCGCGGCGCAGAAGGGGAGCCTCGTGACGCTGGCCGCCTCCCGTATCGCCTCTGCCTGCTGTGTGACCACCGGGAGCAGGGCTGCGGCGACGTGGGCGCGGTGCTCGGCTAACTGGTCGCGGTCAGGTAGAGCGCCACTGCTCGCGGTCCACTCGCACGGCTGTCGACAGCGCAGGAGCGCGCCGCGCCAGCGATGAGCGTGCGCCGCCAGTCCAGCGGCCAGCGCCGCCTCGATCCCGTCCCTCTCGGCGCTGTGTCCCATCACGCACCGCCTTCGGGATCGTCGTACGGGAAGGCGTAGGCCTCGAGAAACTCACCCGTGTCCGGGTCGGTGATCTGCTCGCCGATCTCACCACCGACTTCAATGCGCGGCGGCGTCGCGGCCAAGCGGACGCGGTGACGGTCGAACCGCCCTCCGATCAGCAGGACTGTGTCACTCATCGTCGTCCTCCTGTGGGCTGACCTGATCGCAAGGGTAGAGGTTGCTCATCGCGGGTACCACCTGTCGCTGATGTCCAGACTCAAGGCAGGGGTCAGCTCCTCCTCGTGTGCTCCGGTTGGGCAGGGACGTCCGCAGTACGAGCACTCCCACCCGTCGTCGGTGTGATCGCAGCCGGTGCACTCGTGCTCCTCGTCGTCGCACTCGTCCCCGTCGTCGCAGTTGAAGATCCCGGCCTCGTGCTCGCAGTAGCCGTGGCCCGTCCGCCACTGCTGCTCGACCTGAGCCTTGATGCTCTCGTCGCTCCCGTACAGGCTGCCGTCACAGTCGCCGGCCTCGTGTCCGCAGCACGGGTAGTCCTCACAGTACGTTGCCATCTCTCATCCTCTCTCCGAACCGCTGCATCGCGGTCGTCGCTCTCTTCATGGGGGCCTCCATCTGCTGGAAGGCCGTGGACATGCTCTTGATCTGTCGCTCGAACTGCCCGAGACGTCGGCGCTGGGCTGCTCGCTTCAGGTCTCGGGGGATGGCCCACATCAGCCACCCCGCGACGATGACGAACAGGCATACCGTGATCACGGCAGGACCCGGAACCATGCCGCGAAGATCACGGCACCCAGCCCTGCGAGCATCAGCACGCTGAGGGTGAAGGCCCACACGTCGGGGTTCTTCCACCAGCCGTAGGGCAGACCGTGGCTAGGCATGGTCTTCCTCCTCGTTCACGTACATCCAGTCGCCGGGGATCCAGACCCGCACGAGTGCGCGCCCTCGGCCCTGCCGCTCGTTCCGCAGGGCGGTGGACCTGTCTCGTACGATCCAGGGCCGTGCGTCCGGGTCGGACACCTCATCGGCCCGGTCCGTCGCGTACTGGACCAATTCGTCCATGTACGGGTAGATCCGGTGATGGAGCGAGCGCGGCGGCTGCTCACCCACCGGCTCTTCGTTGACTGTCATCTGGGGATCTCCTTCTCTCCTGGCCGGGGCTGATCCCCGGCCGAGTGCCCGCCCCGGACTCGCACCGGGGTGTCTGCTGGTCGGGCTGTGTTCCTCAGTACCCCATCTCTTCGGCTCGGTGATCCCGCTGCCACGAGCGCTCGGCATCGCACTCGTCGCTGCACCAGACCATATCCACGGCGTGGGAGCCCTCGTCCGTGTCCTCGTACCACTCGACCCCGTTCGGGGTGACGTCGAGTCGGCCGTACCCGTGGAGCGTGACCGCGTGGCCGATCATGCGCTGCTGAAAGAGCAGGTCGCCGTTCCGGTCGCATCGCTCCTCGAGGGTCATCTCGGCGACGTAGCCTCCGGTGTACGTCCCGTCGCAGTCGCGCGACCGGGTGCTCACGTGAGCGTGGAGGCGGTGGTGCCGTTGCCACGCGACCGTCGTACCGGCCCAGAGGTCGTCCTGCGACACCGGCCCCCGTCGGGTCGCTGCCTCCAGGTCCACGTAGAACGCGAAGTCCCCGTCGTACGCCTGGACCTTCTTCACGCGGCCCACGGCTCCGTCGATGCGGCGCTCCACCCACTCGCCAACGCTGAACTCGGGCATCACAGCACCTCCCGGAAGTGCGAGGCGCAGAGCGCGACCTCGTCGGCCCCGTGCTGGCAGATCACGGTGAGCACCACCATCGCCGGCTCGCCGCAGGTGAAGGTGTGGATCGGCGGGTCGCCCCACGCAGAGTTCCAGTAGCCGAAGTCAGCGTCGCTGACCGAGTGCTCCCACTCGCACGTCCTGACGACGTCAGCGGGATCGAACCCACTGCCGCCCATGAAATCGCTGGCCATCTTCGTTTCCCTTCTTCGTGGCTGGGGCTGATCCCCTGCCTGTGGAGTGCCCCCGTCGGTCGCGAACCGACGCCGCCTGCGCGGGCGGGGGCTGATGATCAGCCGTGGGCCTTGATCACCTTGGCGAGCACCGCCACCGCGTCCTTCTGGGGCTTGTCCGTCGCGGCCTTGTCGGCGGCGGACAGGGCGGCAGCCATCGCCTCCGGGATGGGGGTGCCGGACGGGACGGCAATGTCGTCCGCGTAGGCGATCACCTGCGGCGTGGTGCCCTTCGCCCAGCCGACCGCTCCGCCGGGGGTCTTCCAGGCGAGGTGGGTGATCAACTGGAGGGGCTGCGTGAGGTCCACGTTGCCCTTCGCCAGCGACTTCGCGGCCTTGAGGGCCGGGGTGAAGTCCTCGACCTCGCGGTAGGTGGACTTCGCCGGGGCCTCGGCCTTGGCCGGGGCGGGAGCCGCCTTCTTCGGGGCGGGAGCCGGAGTGGCTGCCTTCTTCGCCGCCTGCTTCTTCGTGGTGGTGGTCATGGGACCGTTCCCTTTCTACTTCTGGCCTCCCCCGGTGGGCTGCCTACGGCTAGCCTAGCACGGCGGATAGGCGATGCGCTAGGGGGTTCTTCCACGGATTGTGCCTAACATCGGCGGCGGGGTTGACGAGGGTCGTTGTGCGGGTACAAACGAGAGTCGTGCGGGTACGGGTACGCTGGTACGCGGGTACGATCGCGGGGCGGGTTATGGGGGCGGAAGAGGGCGCCTAGCAGGCTGTTAGTGGATCTAATGCTAGCCGGAGTGGTCTTCTTTCGTCTACGCGAAGCGGCATGGAAAAATGGCGAGACCGATTTCGCTTTTCTCAAAGGCGTACGATGCCCATAACCCGCCCCGGGATCGTACCAACGTACCCGCGTACCCGCATGAGTCTCGGTGTACCCGCACGACCGCCACCTGTTAGGCGGAAAGTCAGGTACGAACCCGCCTAGCACGTGGTATCGCAACGACCCCTGTCCGAGGACGTACGAGGAGACGTACGAGGCCCCGCCGCGTCCCTCGGTACGACGCGACGTACGAGCCACCTCGCCGGCCTCGCCGCAGAGCCGGGGACGAGGATCTGTCTCGGCCCCGTAGACGGCTGCGCCGTCGTCCGGCGAGACAGATCCTCGGGCCTGACGGCCCCCGGCTCCGCGGCTGACCGTCTGCGCCGAGATGGATCCTCGCCCCCCGGACCCGAAGGCCGCAGCCGGAGCAGCCGTCAGCGTCGGAGCGAGCATCTCGCCCCCGACACCGATCGTCCTTGTCCGGCTGCGCCATTCTGCGGCCCCCGGCCGACGAGGATCGGTCTCGGCCCCGTAGACGGCTGGGCCGGAGACCGATCCTCGGCGGGTGCGCCGCCCCGAGACCGATCGT
>JACZCT010210984.1_pt1 | contig 10355 bp, 7 predicted proteins | sample 8641871 | NCBI WGS metagenome assembly JACZCT01 (sample SAMN15324604, study PRJNA640507) | soil metagenome | isolation source: monocropping sugarcane control | place: China: Luxin town, Laibin City, Guangxi Province | collected 2019-07-25 | depth 10cm m | reverse complement strand
GGCGCACGGCAGGAGACGGTCTCGATCACGCTGGGCAAGCTGCTGGATCAGACCGGATACCTCAAGGCGCTTCGCGAAGAGGACAGCGAAGAAGCCAGGGAGCGGACGCAGAACCTGATGGAGCTCGTCTCGGCCGCCCGCGAATACGAGGTGCGCGATGCGGAGGCCTCCGTCGGGGGGTTCGTCGATCGCCTCTCGCTGCTGTCCGAGGCCGACGAGGAGTCCGGCTCTCGCGAGGCCCGCGTCTGGCTCATGACGATGCACGCCGCCAAGGGGCTGGAGTTCCCGGTCGTGATCATCGCCGGGCTCGAGCAGGGACTCTTCCCCCACTCGCGATCCGCCGAGAGCGACGAGGAGCTCGAGGAAGAGCGCCGCCTGTGCTACGTCGGGATGCCGCGCGCCGAATCGCAGCTCGCCCTCACGAGCGCCGCGCGCCGCCGGGTGTTCGGCGAGTACCAGTCGACGCAGCCGTCGTGCTTCCTCGACGAGATTCCCGCGGAGCTCGTGGAGGTCGTCACGCCGACGTACGCGTCACCGTCGTACGGGGGATTCGGCCACAGCCACTACGAGTTCAGGACGAACCCGTATTCGAGGAAAGGCCAGGGCCGCGGGCGCACGCGGGAAGAGGAGCCCGCGTACGCGTACGAGGCCGAGGATCAGTCGCTGAGCGGCGGCGTCCGCGCCGGGATGCGGGTGAGGCACGCGCAGTTCGGCGTCGGGAACGTCATCTCCGTCGAGCCGCAGAACGACGACGTGAAGGTCACCGTGAGGTTCAACAGCGTCGGCGTGAAGAAGCTCCTCGCCAAGTACGCGAAGCTCGAGCCCGCGTAGTCCGCTCGATCAGCTCTCCTCGTCAGGTTCTTCCGCAGGAGTCGCCGGCGCGTCCGGCTCCGATGCGGCCTGCTCCCCCGCGCCGTTCTCGGCGTCTTCCCGCTCGGCCAGGCGCGCGACGGAGACGACCTGATCCCCTTCGTCCATCCCGATCAGCTTGACCCCCTGCGTGACGCGCCCGATGGAGCGGATGTCGCTGGTGACCATCCGCAGGATCTTGCCCTGCTGGCTTATCAGCATCAGCTCGTCGTCACCGCTGACGTACTCGATCCCGACGACCTTGCCGTTGCGCTCGCTCGTCTGGATGTTGATGATGCCGACGCCGCCGCGCGACTGGAGGCGGTACTCGTGGAGGTCCGTCCGCTTGCCGTAGCCGTACTGCGTGACGGTGAGCATCGCGCCGCCATCGCGGACGACTTCCATCGCGACGACTTCGTCGTCCTTCCGGAGCGTGATGCCGCGCACGCCGTGGGCGGCGCGTCCCATCGACCTGACGTCGGTCTCCTGGAACCTGATGGCCATGCCGTCCCGCGTGCCCAGGAATATCTGATCCGAGCCTTCGGACAGTTCGACGGCGATGACGGCATCCCCTTCTTCCACGCCCATCGCGTTTATGCCGCCGGCCCGCGGGTTGCTGAACGCGAGGAGGTCAGTCTTCTTGATGACGCCGTTGCGCGTTCCCATCACGATGAACTGCCGCCCCTCTTCCGCCGGCCATTCCTTGACGGTGAGCAGCGCCGCGATCTTCTCCCCTGCCTCCATCGACACGAGGTTGGCGATCGCCTTGCCCTTCCCGTCCGGGCCGACGTCGGGGATCTCGTGGACCTTGAGCCAGTACGCCCGGCCCCGGTCCGAGAAGATCATGAAGTACGAGTGGGTCGAGGCGACGAAGAGATGGCTGACGAAGTCCTCTTCGCGCGTGCGCATGCCGATCCGGCCCTTCCCGCCGCGCCGCTGCATGCGGTACGTCGAGATCGCGGTGCGCTTGATGTAGCCCGTGTTCGTGACCGTGATCGCGACGTCCTCGTCGGCGATGAGGTCTTCGATCCGCAGCTCGCCGCTCTCGTCGATGATCTCCGTCCGGCGCTCGTCGCCGAACTTGTCGCGCACGGCCTCGAGCTCGCCGACGACGAGCTGCATCAGCAGCACGTCGCTGCCGAGAATCGCCCGGAGCCGTTCGATCGTCTTCCGCAGCTCCTCGAGCTCGTCGAGGATCTTCTGCCGCTCGAGCCCGGTCAGCCGCTGCAGCTGCATGTCCAGGATCGCCTGCGCCTGGATCTGCGACAGCGCGAACTGCGTCATGAGCCCTTCGCGGGCCTCCGCCGGGTTCCTCGACGCGCGAATGAGCCTGATCACCTCGTCGAGATGGTCCAGCGCGATCTTCAGCCCTTCGAGGATGTGCGCGCGCGCTTCGGCCTTCCGCAGCTCGAACTCCGTCCGCCGCCGGATGACCTCGCGCCGGAACTCGATGAAGTGCTCGATGACGTCGAGCAGCGGCAGCACCTGCGGGCGGCCCCCGACGATCGCCAGCATGATGATCCCGAACGTCGTCTGGAGCTGCGTGTGCTTGTACAGGTTGTTGAGGACGACGTCCGGCACCTCGCCACGGCGCAGCTCGATGACGATGCGCATGCCGTCGCGGTCCGATTCGTCCCGAAGATCGGTGATCCCCTCGATCGTCTTCTCGCGGTGCAGCTCGCCTATCCGCTCGAGCAGCCGCTTCTTGTTCACCTGGTACGGGATCTCGGTGATGACGATCGAGAGCTTGTCCCCCTTCTTGCTCTCCTCGATCGACGAACGGGCGCGAAGCGTGATCGAGCCCCGGCCTGTCGTGTAGGCGCTGCGGATCCCCTGCCGGCCGACGATGAAGCCGGCCGTCGGGAAGTCGGGGCCGGGAACGGCGTCCAGGACCGCCTTGAGCCTGGCCTCGCGCGGCTCCGTGCGTGCCTTGATGACCGCGATCACGCCGTCGATCACCTCGCGCATGTTGTGCGGCGGGATGTTCGTCGCCATGCCGACGGCAATGCCGGCCGATCCGTTGACGAGCAGGTTCGGGAAGGTCGCCGGCAGGACCGTCGGCTCTTCGGTCGTCTCGTCGTAGTTGGGGACGAAGTCGACGGTCTCCTTGTCGAGATCCGTCATCATCGCTTCCGCGGCTGCCTCGGGGCGCGCCTCGGTGTAGCGCATGGCCGCCGGCGGGTCGTCGTCCACGGAACCGAAGTTCCCCTGGCCGTCGACGAGCGGGTAGCGCATGTTGAAGTCCTGCGCCAGCCGCACGAGCGTGTCGTAGATCGACGCGTCGCCGTGGGGATGGAAGTTCCCCATCACCTCGCCGACGATCTTCGCGCACTTGCGGTACCCGCGGTTCGACGCGAGCCCCATCGTCCGCATGCCGTACAGCACGCGCCGGTGCGCCGGCTTCAGGCCGTCGCGCACGTCGGGCAGCGCTCGTCCGATGATCACGCTCATCGCGTAATCCATGTACGAGCGCTTCATCTCGCTCTCGATGTTGACCGGGACCTTGTTCAGTGCGATGTCTGTCATAACAGCTGTGTTGCTAAATCGAGACTCCCAAGCGCGCCGTCAGATATCCAGGTTCTTCACGTCGAGGGCATGGTCCTCGATGAACTTGCGCCGCGGCTCGACCTGGTCGCCCATCAGCGTCGTGAACATCAGGTCTGCCTCGGTGCTGTCCTCCGCCTTGACCTGCAGCAGCGTCCGCTTCGCGGGATCCATCGTGGTCTCCCACAGCGTGTCGGGGTTCATCTCCCCGAGACCCTTGTAGCGGTTGATGTCGAACCCCTTCTTGCCGGCGCTGATGAAGTAGTCGATGACGGCGTCGATGCCGTCGATCGTCACTTCGGCCTCGCGTCCTTTCGCCGCGACCTTGGGCATCGAGCTCGCGTCGGGAGTCTTGTCCTCCGCCGCGAGGCGCGTCGCGTCGTCGAGCGGCGCTCCGCCGATGGGCGTCTCGTTGGCTGCCGCTCCGTTCTCGTCCTCGGCCGCCACGTGGGCTGCCTGGGTCCGTACGACCATGCGTCCGCGAACGCCCCTGACGGCCTGATGGCTGTTGGCCAGCGTGCGGAACTCCGTGGTGCTGACGAAGTCCAGATCGACTCGGTGATGCCGCGGGTAGCCGCCGCTGCGATCCTCGATGACGATGCTGTAGGCCTGGTGCTCCTCGTCCGGCTGCACGCTCGCGCTGCGGTCCGGCCGCGCCAGCGAGTCGGCGAACTCCTGCAGCGTCTCGCGATCGCTGAAGAAGCTCTTCTCGTGCCCCCGGCGCTCGAGCAGATCGAGGATGACATCGCGGGTGGGCCCGCGGCGCTCGACGATCTGCAGGTACTTCTGGAACGCCATCAGCCCTTCGAGCGTGGCTTCGAGGTCCGCACCCGCGATCGTCCGCCCATCGGACAGGACGAGCACGCGCGATTCGGCCGCGCGCCGTATGAGCCACTTCTCCATGTCCCGCTCGTCGCGGATGAAGAACTCGCTCCGTCCGCGCTTGGCGCGGAAGAGCGGCGGCTGCGCGATGTAGACGTACCCGGCGTCGACGAGCGGACGCATCTGACGGTAGAAGAACGTCAGCAGCAGCGTCCGGATGTGCGATCCGTCGACGTCCGCGTCCGTCATGATGATGATCCGGTGGTAGCGGAGCTTGCCGAGATCGAAGTCCTCGGTCCCGATGCCGCAGCCGAGCGCCGCGATCATGGTCTTGATCTCGTCGCTGCCCAGCATCTTGTCGAACCGGGCCTTCTCGACGTTGAGGATCTTCCCCTTGATCGGGAGGATCGCCTGGAACCGGCGGTCGCGTCCCTGCTTTGCCGATCCGCCGGCCGATTCTCCTTCGACGATGTACAGCTCGCTCTTCGCGGGGTCGCGCTCCTGGCAATCGGCGAGCTTGCCCGGGAGGCTGCTGCTGTCGAGCGCTCCCTTGCGCCTGACGAGATCCCTCGCCTTCCGCGCCGCCTCGCGCGCGCGCGCCGCGTCGACCGCCTTCGAGATCACGCGCTTGGCGAGCGCCGGGTTCTCCTCGAGGAACGCGCCGAGCTTGTCGTTGACGATCGCCTCGACGATCCCCTTGACCTCGGTGTTCCCGAGCTTCGTCTTCGTCTGTCCCTCGAACTGCGGGCGCGGGATCTTGACGCTGATGACGGCCGTCAGCCCTTCGCGGATGTCGTCCCCGCTGATGTTCGCGTCCTTCAGGTCCTTCGCAAGGTTGTTTCGCGTCGCGTAGGCGTTGATCGTCCGCGTGAGCGCCGCCCGGAACCCGGAGAGATGCGTGCCTCCCTCGTGCGTGTTGATGTTGTTCGCGAACGAGTAGACAGTCTCCGCGTACGCGTCGTTCCACTGCAGCGCGATCTCGACGTCGATCCCTTCCTTCTCCCCGTGCATGTAGATCGGCTTGTCGTTGACGGCCGACTTGCTCTGATTCAGGTACTGCACGAACGAGTTGATGCCCCCCTCGTACAGGAAGTGATGGCTCTTGCCGTCGCGCTCGTCGTCGATGGTGATCGTGACGCCGCCGTTGAGGAAGGCCAGCTCGCGCAGCCGCTGCGCCAGCGTCTCGAAGCTGAACTCCGTTGTCTCGAATATCTCCGCGTCGGGCTTGAAGGTGATCTTCGTCCCACGCTTCTTCGTCGTCCCGGTGATCTCTAGCGTCGTCGTGGGCACCCCTCGCTCGTAGCTCTGCTTGTAGACCTGACCGTGCCGCCAGATCTCGAGATCCAGGTTCTCCGACAGCGCGTTGACGACGGACACGCCGACGCCGTGCAGGCCGCCCGACACCTTGTAGCTGTCGTTGTCGAACTTGCCGCCGGCATGGAGAACAGTGAGCGCGACTTCCGCGGCGGACTTGCCGCTCGAGTGGAGATCGACCGGGATCCCGCGGCCGTTGTCGACGACCGTCACCGAGTGATCGATGTGGATCGTGACGTTGACCTGGTCGCAGTAGCCGGCGAGCGCTTCGTCGATGGAGTTGTCGACGATCTCGTAGACGAGATGGTGCAGCCCGGGCGCGCCGGTCGAGCCGATGTACATGGCCGGGCGCTTCCGCACGGCCTCGAGCCCTTCGAGGACCTTGATCTTGTCGGCGCCGTAGTCGTCCACGGACGCCGCTCCGCCGTTGGTCCCGGCATACACCGGGTCAGCGATCGCAGGGTCCTGCTCCACCGGCCGTGGCTGGTCGTTCTGGTGTTCTAGTTGAGACATGGAGATGTGCGTGTCACCGGCCGCCCTGGCGGGACGTGCGCCCGCGGGCCGCATGGGCGACCGGGTTCTTTCGTGAACGGCTGAGGGACCGGAAGGATCCGGATGGTCATACCCTCATCGGCATGATCACGTATGTGTAGTCGTAGCCCTCCGCGCCAACAGGCTTCATGACGGCCTGGCTCATTTCGTCCTTGAATTCGAGCACGACCGAGTCCGTTTCCACGACGCCGAGAAAATCGAGCACGTACTGCGCGTTGAAGCAGATCGTCACCGGCGCCTCGGCGTAGTCGACGATCAGGACTTCCTTCGCCTCGCCGAACTCCGGGCTGCTCGACGCGATCTCGACGCGTCCCTTGTCCATCTGGAACTTCACGGCGCGCGAGCGCTCGTTCGACAGCAGCGCCACGCGACGCACGGCGCTCGTCAGGCGATCGCGATCGAACTCGACGCGCTTGTCGTTCGTCTTCGGAATCACGCGCTCGAAGGCCGGGAACTGGCCATCGATCATCCGCGAGATGAGCAGCCGCCCGCCGATGTCGAAGAACAGGTGGTTCTCGCCCCGTTCGTACTTGATGTCCCCGTCCCCCTCCGAGAGCAGCCGGCCGAGCTCGAGGAGCGTCTTCCGCGGAAGAATCACGCGCACTTCGTCCGCGTCCGCGTCAGTGGCTCCCTTCACGGGCTCCCGCGGGACCGACACGAGCGCGAGCCGATGGCCGTCGGTCGCGACGAGGCTCATCGAATCGGGACGGAGGATGAACAGCGCGCCGTTGAGGAAGTACCGCGTGTCTTCGCCGGTGATGGCGAACTGCGTCTTGCCGACCATCTGCCGCAGGACGTCGCGCGGGAGCGTCGCGTTGACGGTGCCCGTCGCCTCCGGCAGCGTCGGGAAGTCCTCGCGCGGAAGCGTCTGCATGCGCGAGTCGAACCTGTCCGCGGCCACCTTCACGCCCGTCCTGTCTTCCTCGATCCGGACGTCCGTCTCCGGCAGCGGCTTGACGATCTCGTACAGCTTCTTGGCCGGCAGCGTCAGCGCGCCGGCCTTCGAGACCGAGGCCTCGCAACGGCTCCGCAGCCCGACCTCGAGGTCGGTCGCGAGCAGCTTTACCTCCCCGTCGGTCGCCTCGATGAGGACGTTGGCCAGAATCGGGATGGTGTTCTTGCGCTCGACGATGCCCTGGAACAGCTGGAGTTCACGCAGCAGATCCGTCTTGCGAACGACAAGTTCCATGTGGTGATGACCTCGCGCGGAAGGCGCCGCCGCGACGCGGGGATCCCTTCACTGTTAGAGGGAGATTCAGGTAACAAAAGATTATAACAAGAAATAGGTGCTGTTGAAAACACAAATCAGCGGCGTTAGTCCTTTCTGATGTGTGATTTAGCCTGTGCACGCGGCGGTGGAAGCAGGGGCGTGTTTCCGGCCACTTCCGGTGGAAGAATCCGCCCCCGCCGTCCGTCAACAATCCATCCGCAGACCGGCCTCGAACGAGCTGTGCAAAACCTGTCCGCCGGGCCGTTTTCCTAGCGGAACGTTTCCATGAAGTTGTTGATAAGGTTGTTGAAATCGCCGTCCCGCTGGCGCAGCTCCTCGATTTTCTTGATCGAGTGGATCACCGTCGAGTGGTGCTTGCCGCCGAAGCTCCTTCCAATCTCGGGCAGGGACGCGCTCGTCAGCCCCTTGCACAGGTACATCGCTATCTGCCGCGGCATCGCGATGGACTTCGAGTTGTTCCGCGACTTCAGCTCGCCGAGCTTCAGCTGGTAGTAGTCCGCCACGAATTTCTGGATGATCTCGATCGTCACGGCCTTGTCGTCGTGCTGCAGGATGTTCTTCAGGACGTCCTGCGCGAGGCCCAGCGAGATGTCGCACCCGGTCAGCGACGCGTAGGCGATGAGGCGAATGAGCGACCCCTCGAGCTCGCGAATGTTCGACTTGATCTTGCCGGCGATGTAGATCGCGACGTTGTCCGGGAGAGGAATCCCTTCGCTCTCGGCCTTCTTCTTCAGGATCGCGATCTTCGTCTCGAGGTCCGGCGGCTGGATGTCGGCGATCAGCCCCCATTCGAATCGCGATCGCAGCCGCTCTTCGAGCGACGAGATCTCGTGCGGCGGGCAGTCGCTGCTCATGACGATCTGCTTCTGCGCGTCGTAGAGGGCGTTGAACGTGTGGAAGAACTCGTTCTGCGTGCCTTCTTTGCCCCCGATGAACTGCACGTCGTCGACGAGCAGCACGTCGACGCTGCGATACCGCTCCCGGAAGTCGATGATGCGGTCGAAGCGGACGGCGTTGATCATCTCGTTCATGAACCGCTCGGACGAGATGTAGGTGAGCTTGAGGTCGGGCAGGTGGTTCAGCACGTAATGCCCGATTGCGTGCATGAGGTGCGTTTTGCCAAGCCCCACGCCGCCGTAGATGAACAGGGGGTTGTACGAGCGCGACGGCGCCTCGGCCACTGCCCGGCAGGCCGCATGCGCGAACTGATTCGAGGGTCCGACGATGAACGTGTCGAAGGAGTAGCGCGGCGCGAGGCTCCCAGGCCGGCCAGCCGCTTCGGGCGCCTCCGGCTCAGGTTCCGGCTCGATATCGGGAAGCTCTTCCGGAGGAATGTTGTCCTCCGTCACGAAGAGCACTTCGCACCCCTGGCGATGCACCTCAGCCAGAGACTCGCTGAGCACGACCGAATAGTGCTTGTTGAGCCAGTCACGGAACAGGCTGTTCGGCACCTGGACGTGGATGCTCGTCCCCCTGTCCGCGACGAAGACAGTGGGCTTGAACCAGGTGAAGTAGATGTGCCTGTTGACCTTGGTCTCGATACGCGTGAGGACCTGATCCCAGATGGTGCTGCCGCTCATCTTCGAACGCTCGACATTTCCGGACTTTCGCCCGATTGGGAACCGGCTGTTACCACGCGTTTACAAGCAATGCATGCGCGAAATCGCGATTTCCGGCCTGTTTTTCACTTTCGCCACGAGAAGACCCGCGCAGGCCGGACGGGGGGCCGGGCCGAAGGGCGAAAACGTTGGCTTTTCCACATTTTTTTCCACAGTTGTGGAAAACTTCGGGGGGAGCCCCTACGGACCCGCAGGGAGAGCCGACTGTAACATAGCGTCCGACCGGTGACAATGCGGCCCGAAACGGAGTCCCACAGGGACTGAGAACGCGAGCCCGGCCGATTGACACATCCCGTCGGAATTCGCTACCATCAACGTTTCTCCGCCACGAAATCCCGGCGACAAGGAATCCGAGATCATGAAACGTACGTTCCAGCCGAACCGTCGTCATCGCCGCCGCACCCACGGCTTCCTGGTGCGAATGAGCACGAAGAACGGCCGGCTCGTCCTCAAGCGTCGCCGCGCCAAGGGCCGGAAGCGCCTGACGGTCTCTTCCCCGGCATAGGCGGCGTCCGGGCCTCTATGGAGGCCGGTGCCCCTGGCGGCATGCAGTCCCAGCGTTTCACCAGAGACCGGCGGGTCCGCCGGCGCGCCGATTTCCAGCACGCCTTTGGCGCCGGGACGCGCACGCACGGACGATTCGTAACGCTCGTTCTCGTTCCCAACAAGGCGGAAACCACGCGGCTCGGGCTGGTGGCGAGCCGGAAGATCGGCAACGCGGTTGTCAGGAATCGAGCCAAACGGTTGATACGCGAGGTGTTCCGCAGGAGCGTCCCGCACGGCACGGGGCCGGCGCTGGACGTGGTCGTCATTCCGCGACGCGAGTTCTTCGAGGCCGATTTTGCGACGCTCGAGCACGATTTCCGCTCGACACTGCGCCGCGGCACGGCGCGCGCGGCACGTGATGCCCGCTGAAGCCGCGCCTGCCGGGCGCCTGTCGCCTGCCCAGCGGGCGGCGCTGACCCTTCTTTCCGTCTACAAACTGATGTTGTCGCCGCTCTTCGGAGGATCGTGCCGTTTCCTCCCTTCCTGCTCGGAGTACGCCGGGGAGCCTGTCATCGTCCATGGGACGGCCAAGGGCGTGTGGCCCGCGGCGCGACGGCCCTCCCGCTGCCATCCCCTCGGCTCGAGCGGCCTCGATCCGGTGCCCGAGCGCAGCGGCCGCGTGTCGGGCCGGATCTAATTCATGGAAAAGCGCGTTCTTCTAGCGGTCGTCCTGTCGTTCGTGGTGCTCTACGGGTACCAGGTGCTGTATCCGCCGCCGAAGCCGGCCGCCACCGACACTGCGGCATCAGGGTCCACGCCGAACGGCCAGTCCCCGACGCCGTCCACACCAGGCGCGACAGGCAGCGTGGCAGAAACTCCCGCGGCTCCGGCTCAGGCTCCGCAGGAGGGTCTGCTCGTCGGCGCGCGCGCCGAGCGCG
>JACZCT010221294.1_pt1 | contig 10427 bp, 15 predicted proteins | sample 8641871 | NCBI WGS metagenome assembly JACZCT01 (sample SAMN15324604, study PRJNA640507) | soil metagenome | isolation source: monocropping sugarcane control | place: China: Luxin town, Laibin City, Guangxi Province | collected 2019-07-25 | depth 10cm m | reverse complement strand
CGGCCTATACCTGTACGCCCTCCGCGAGGGCGGGCAACCCGAACACCTTGCGATCGGTGATGCGCGCGCGATTCCGCTCCAGGAACTCCACCAAGTGCGCCACCTCGCCGATGAGGCTGTCCCGGCCCGCCTGGGTCCAGTTGTAAGACTCCTCATAGATGTCCCTGAAGTCCGTCACCAGGTACGTGAATCGGTTGATCCCGGAGGGCTTCAAAGCTTCCAAGTAGAGCGGGTGCTGGAAGTGGTGCAGATACTTAGGGAACTCGTACTTGCTGGTGGTCTTGATGTCATAGCCGTGGTCGGCCAGGATCTCGTCCATCTTCCCGTACAAGCGCACCGGCCCATGCTCGGTTTCGACGACCGTTTCCACGTCCACCTGGCGGACGGCGCCACGAAGGCGGTTCGCGAAGGCGTTCGGGATAAACCCCGGGCAGTCGACGTCGTGCACCTGGACCTCGGTATCCTCGTCCAGGCGGTCCCCGCTGATGGCCAGGTCATCCACCAGCCTTTCGAAGGCGATGCCACGCAGCATCGCATCGGTCGGCGGCGTCCTCACCCGATTCACCTTGTCGAGGAACTCCTGCAGGGCGCCCTCGTCCTCGCTGCGCTTGTACCATGCGAAGGCATCGAGCAGCGTGGGATAGATGTTGTACATCGGCTTAGGCAAGGGCGGCCTCCTCCTTCATCTCGTACAGGCCCTTGCCGGCGTTCCAGGTGAGGCCCAGGGCCTTGGCCTTCTCGCGCAGCATGGCCTTCGCCTGGAAGGCGGTATCCCAAAGGTGCTGCGCGGACTTGGCCCAGACGATGAATTCGTTGGCCTCGACGGGGCCGACCACCTGGGCGATCTTCGACTCCACTTCGGCCATGAGGCGCTGGTAATCGCCCGCGAGCTTCGCGCGCGTTTCCCCCGCCGCGGCGAACCGCTCGCAGACCCAGGTAAGGAAATTGTTGGGCGCGCCGGGCTTGCTCAGGTCGGGGAGCTTGATGACGGGATCGAGCCCGCAGGTGTTCTTGCCGTAGAACTTCTCGCAGGGGTCGAAGGATATGGTGCGGTCCTGGCCACGGGCTTCGATATAGCCAACGAGGTCAAGCTCCTTGATGAGGTCGCCCGAGCTCGAGCCGCCGATCTCGGGACGGATCACTTTGATGTCCCCCTCCTTTTCCTCCTTGTCGTGGGCCACGAACCACAGATTTTTCCCCATGCCGCGGACTTGGTTCAGGAAGGTGCGGAACATGATCTTGCGCTGGCCATAGCCCTGTTGCGTGAGGGCCCCGCCCCGCTGCCCGAGCTTTCCGTTCTTCTCGATGAGGTGCTCGGCCATGAAGTCGAGAGCCTTGCCCGCCGTGTCGATGGCAAAGGACTGGTAGGCGCGCAGGTCCTCGTTGGCGAACAGGTCGATGATGTTCTGCCAGGACTTCACCTGCACCGCGTCGCACAGGTGATCGGGCCGGATGCGCTGCGCTCCCCCGTCGAAGTCCAGCAGCAAGGTGTCCGGGGCCGAAAGGCCCAAGGTCGACTTGCCGATGCCTGGCTGGCCGTAAATCAGGCCGGCCACGTTCTTGCGGGTTTCCAGCTGGTGGGGCTTGCGAATGAGGGACATCAGAAATTCTCCTTATGATGCGCCCGGCGGTGGTTGACCAGCGCGCGGGACAGGTTTTCAAATCGCTCTTGGGCACAGGGCAGGGCCGGGTGGTTCTCGTCCACGGCGGACAGGGCATCGACGCGTGCCTCGGCCAGATCGAGGGCGCGCATCAGCCGCGCGGTGCGGTTCTCGATGCGGGCTTCCGCTTCCGCGGCGATCCAGGATTCCTCCTCGAGCCGCTCGCAGATGCAATCGAAGTGCGCGCAGTAGTAGCAGAGCGCGCCGCTGGCGAAGCCGGGATCAACGGCCATGGCCGCCTCGCTTGCTCCAGGACCCCCAAGCCCGCTTCCGCCCCGCTACCCACTTCCAAGCCTGTACGGCCCAGAATGCCAGGTGGCATGCGAGCATGAGGGTGATGAAGCCTGCCATGCATTGCAGCAAGGTCGGATTACGCACGGTGGCCTCCTTTGGCGACACGGTCGCGATCGGGCTTGAGGGGCAGGTGCCGCGGCCGGTGCTGGATCTCGCACCCGGGGCAGTCGCACGGGGCGTGGTCCACAGGACCGCCCGCGACCATCCACAGGAATAGGATCGCGTAGGCCAGGACTGCCAGGAGGGTGATGACCTGGGCGAGCGTCATGGCCGCTCCTGGTTGGCGATCTTGAGCTCGGCGGCCAGCTCGCTGTTTTCCTGCTGCAGGCTCACTATCATGCCCTCGGCGCGTTCCAGTTGGGCCCGCAGGGCCTCGACCTGGGCCATGGCGCCCGGGTAGCCTGTCACCGCCAAGGTGATGAACTCGGCCACGTCCTTGGGCACGGGAAAGAGCCAGGGCCGGAATGCGGACCGGTTGTGGGCGATGATGACCTGGTAGTCGGCATGCACCTGCTCGACGCACGCGCTCACCTCGAGCTCGGGCAGGTCCTGGGTGGGATCGAATCCTTGGCAGGTGCTCATGCCGCACCCACCAAGGTCCGGTACTCGCGCAGGACTTCCTCCGCGAAATAGGCATGGGCCTGCCGGGTGACGGGATAGCAGACGTTGTGCCCGCGGCCGTCCTTCTTGGACACGATGCGCGGGAAGGCGACGAACAGGCCCGCGCGGCCGGCGACCACGCGGATGCCGGAGATGGCGAAAGCATCATTCAGCACCACGCGCACGTAGGCGCGCAGGTGGCCGTCCGGGCTTGCGGCCGGGCGGATGGTGATCTCGGTGATCTCGAGGTCATTGAACGCGGACTGAGGCTCGTCGGCAGGCCCCTGGTTCCATCCGGTGAGGATCCGGTCGGCCTCCTCGCGAGGGCTGAGGAAGGGGCCCACCGATTCGGCTTGCGCCGCCTGGGCTCCGCTTGTTACTTTTGAATCATCGCTCATCAGGGTATCCTCCTGTTGGGTGGTCACGGGCTCCGGGCGTACCAGCGCCGCGGGGCCCGCTTCGTTATTGCCGGATACCGACCGGCGCGGGTTCCTCGGCCCAATTCATCAGGGCCAGACGCTCTTGCTTGCTCATCCCCCGCCAGAACAGCCAAAAGTCCCGCGAAGGGCCGTTCGCAACTTTGCGCAACTCGATCGCCAGCGCAGTGCGGCTGCGGGGTTGGGGGTTCTGGGGCTGGGTTTTCAAGGTTCTCTAACTCCTTCTGTTTCAATCCGTTCGGTGGCTCTTGCCGTTTCGGTGGGGGCTGGTGAAATTCCCTAGGCGGGCGTGGGCTCGGGTTCGGGGCTTTCCAAGAAGCCGCGTACCTCGACCGGAAGCTGTTCCCAGGCGGTCATGATGGCATCGGCAGCGACCGCGCCGATCTCGTCGCCGCCCTGGTCCTTGGCCCGGCGCAGCCCCGCCATTTTCTTGGCCTTGTCCCACGCCTCGGCCGAAACGACGATTTGCCGGGTGGCTTTTTGGGGTTTGGGGTCGGACATGTTACCTTTCCTTGATTGATTCGAGCGATTCGACATATTCGATTCACTCGATGGATAGAATCTATCACGAATAAAACGAATCGTCAAGCGATTCTCGGGTTTTGATGGACAGATTTTTGAGTTCCTTGAAGAAATGGCTTAAATCCTCGAAAATTGAGCAGGGGGATCTCGCCGACGAATGGGACGAGAATATCAAGAATCTATCTGCCTATGTGACCGGCCGGCTGCGAATGCCCGATCACCTTCGCACGAAATTCATCATGATTGGGTATCAAGGCCCATGGCCGAAGGAAGAGCTCGAGGAATGGAAAGAGCGGAACGTGGCCGCGCATTCGGTCATGGAGGAGCCTTCGCCCTCGTATTCGGCTGGGGTAACAATGATGTTACCCGCTCACGTTGAGCAGGCCTACGTTATTCTTTGCGAGGTACTGGACCTGAAGAAGAAGACGCCCGCCGATGGGGACCGGAAGGCGGTGGCTCGAATTCTAGGGAAAGCTGCGAGGGAGCTGGGGCGCGGGACGCCCCAAGAGGAGGTTCGGCGGGAGCTCCTCGCGGATGCGGAGCTGTTCCTTCGGATTCTGACGTGAGCTCGCGGATGGCCTCTTCGTCCTGGTGCATTTGCAAAAGCAAAGCGCGGATCTCCCGCTTCAAGTCCTCGAGGCCCTCGGACATGGCCAGCCTTTCTCCGCGGCCCGGGCGGGGCTCACGGGCATGATGTTGAAAGCGCGGCGGGCCGTCCCTGGCCTCGAAATGCCATCCTTGGCGACCAGGAAAACTGTTTAACGTGGGGGGACAACGGATGACCCGGAAGCTCGCTAACTCCTTGATTTTTCTTGCAGCGATCGCGTGCTTTGGATGCCTCGAAGGACCCGCGGGGCCGCAGGGTGAACCAGGTCAACCAGGGGCTGACGGGAAAGATGCGACGTCAGATTGGCGCGTGAAATACGTCCATTACGACGACATCGAACCTTATTTAAGTGAGTTCTGGACAGTTCAGATTCCCGACCTCACGGCCAACTCTGCTATCCAGGTTTATGCCGGATATATTCTGAATTTTCAAAATGGCACCAAAACTGATTACTGGGAGCCCATAGCATTTACGCATAGCAACAAATCGATAACGATGAGAAACCTTGATGAGACCACAAATCAGATGACTACGTCTTACGATTGGCAGGTTAAAATCGTTTATTTGCCCATTCCATGAAAGTGACCGCGGACACGGCCGCCCGCGCGCGCCTGCGCTACCTTGAGGGCATGTCCGAAACCAAAATCATGTCCCGGGCGGAGGTCGCTGCGATGCTCGCCGGGCTGCCTCTTCCTCCAGTTCCTTCAGGCGGGCATCCGCCTCCGCCCTCTCCGCGCGCCGCCGATCCCGGACCCACGGCTTCGCGTCCTCGTAGACCGGAGCGCTCCGGTCATACCACGCCAGGACTTGGCGGGCCGCTTCCATCCATCGGGACAGTTTGAGATCGGATACATTCCGGATACGGTGCTCATGCGCCCGTCGCTGGGACTTCGCTATCTGGGCCGGGGTGCGAAGGAGGTCGCTAAACACGGCGCGCCAGCTCCGCGCGCGCCGCCTCGTAGTGGGCCCGCATGTTCGACGGCGCGCCCACCACGTCCTCGGATAGGCATTCGACCAGGCTCCGCAGGTCCTGCGTTTCCATACCCGGGAGCTCGGCGATCCGGGCGTCAGCTTCTTCTTGGGACCAGGGGGTGTACGGGGTCAGGGGGGCATCTCGATCCATGCAGAATAAGATACCCCCTGGACGGGGACGGAAACCGCCCTGGGGCGTTATATTGGATCCCAAGGAGAAAGCGAAATGGCGGCTTTGCTTATATTCTGGCCGGTATGGTTTCTGATGGTCGCACTTGGCTCGGCCATCTTCGCGCGGGACCCGTCTCGGGGTGGGTTTGCCTTTCTGGCCTTCCTCGCCTTGCTTGGCTGTTTTCAGGCCTTCATGACCTGGAGGCTGGCACGCAGCGAACTCCAAGGATGGATGGCAAGGAGGGACGGGGGCGCTTGAATGGGGTGCCCCCTACCGACGCGGCACCACGTCGGCGGGCTCGCCCGTATACCCGCCGCTGCCCGTGGAATCCGATTCCGCCACCTGCCGAAATGGGACAATCTTCCCGCTGAGTTCCGCCTCGAGCTGGCGCTCGAAGGATTGCAGGGCCCCCGGGCTCCGGGTCTTGGTGGCGGCCTTGAGCAACTGGACGGCCTTCTTCGACTTGGCCAGGCCGTCGAGCCTGTTCACGGCCTTGTAAATCGCCAGGGCCGCCGAGGGCGAAGTGATGCGCGCGCCAAGTTCCTGGCCGAGCATCCCTCCCACAGCGATTCCAACGCGTTCATGGCCAAAAAATCTACCCACCAAGAACCCGACGCCGGCGCCCGTCGCGCTCCCCGCCACGCGGCTTCCCGTGGCGAATCCAGTAGGCTTTAGGTTCCGGGTGGGGACCAAGCCCTTCTCGTCGATCCCCAGCTCCTTGGCCGCCCAAGCGTCCAGTGCCTTCTCCGTGAAGCGGTCCTTGCCCTTGAGGCCGAGGACGTTGTCGAGGAACTCCAGCTCGCGCAGCGCGTACACCTTGCGCGGGTCCTGCCCGCCCAGGCCCCGCACGTTCGCGGCGATCCGGTCCACGTCGGGCGTCTCGGAGCGGCCGGCCAGGCGGGGATAGGCCGGCGTCTTGCTCAACATCTTCCAATCGGGCTTCTCCGGAAGCACCGGCTTGGCCACGTCGAGCGGGGTGTCCGGCTTCGGGATCGGCGCCGGCTTCTCGGGCAGCTTGTAGCGCGAGGTGGCGGAATTGATCCGGGCCACGCGCTCGGAGCCCAGGGCGTCGACGAGCAGCTCGCGGTTGTCGCGGTACTCGGCGTTCCAGAGGGCCGTGAAGCGATCGGGGGAAAAGGCATTCCCCTCCCTCGGGTCCAGGGAGGAACGGATCATGTTGTCGAAGAGCATGGTGCGCATCTCCTCGACCACCGGCTTCACCTCGGGATGCTTTTGCGCGGCCTGGTTGAACGCCTTCCAGTTGTCGGCGCCCATGGTCTTGATCTTCGCGATGAAGTCCTCGGGATCGGTGGTGCGGCCGAGGCCCTGGGAAACATCGTTCAGGTTCTCGAGGGCATCGCTGAAATCGGCATTGAGCTCGCGGAACGCATCCCGGAAGGCGGCCCCTTTCTCGTCGCCCAGGACCTTCGCCGGCAGCTCGGCGATGAGATCGTTGCTTTGATCGTAGACCGACTTCAGGAAACGGTAATCGTTCGCGCCCTGGCCTTTCCGGGGGAAAAGGGGCGTGGGGCCGTCGGAGGCCTTGAAGAGCTGATCCTGGAAGTTCCGCCGGAACTTGAGCAACTGGCCCAAGGTGCGCTGGTTCTTCGCATATCCCTTGCGCTCAAGGGCCCACTTCACCGCGGCCTGGCTGACCTCTTCATTTCCCTGGTAGCCTTTCTTGGGATCGTACCCGACGTTCCGGAGGGATTCGTCGATGAAGTCTTCCATGGGGTTTTGCCGCGTCACCTTGACCACCTGCTCATGGATGGGCATGCCGGCGGTGTCCACCAGGCCCGTGGGCCGGGTGCCCTTCACCTCCTTGATGACCCGTTGCGGAAGGGGCTGGGAGGACACGCCCGACTGGTGGAAGGCCTTCGAGAGCTCCTTCCCGAACTTCTTCCCGATGGCGTCCCGCGCGGCCAGGGCGGCCGTCTCGAGCCGCTTTGCGGAGGCATACGGGCCCACGGCCGAGGGCGTGGGGAGGGGCCCGCCCGGGCGCGCGGAGGTCACGCCCTGGGTGAGCTGGTCCTTGGCGCCCTGCACGGCCGCGGCGTGGCCGGCTTCCTGCCGGGCGGTTGCGTCGGCATGCGCAGCGGCGCGCCGATCGATCTCGCCCGCGCGGCCGCGCAGGCCTTCCTGGTGAAGGTCCTGCACCTCGGTCACCGCGGCCTCATGCTTCGCCTGGTCGGCCGCGCGCTCGGCCTCGAGGGCGTTGGCGTTCGCCGTCCGGATGCCCCCCACCTCATCGGCGATGTCGTCGGCGAGCTTCTGCTCCGTGCCGGCGGCGGCCTTCACGCCGGGTAAGTTCGCGGCGCCCCGCTCCAGGGCCGCGGGCGGCACCTTGGCGGTGTTGGCGGCCAGGGCCTTGATGCGGGGCAAGAGGTGCTCCAGGCCCTTCAGGCCGCCGGCGGCCAGGCCGGAAAAGAGGGTTCCGGGATCCTCGAGGATGGTGACCGCGGCGTAACCGGTCGCGGCCATCTTGAGGACCTGCTCGTCGACGTGCTTCTGCAGGAGCGTACGCTCCTTCTTGGAGAGGTTCCCGAGGCGCTCGGCGATGATGTCGCCCAGGTGGTCCCGGGCCGCGCGGCCGAGACCGGTCTCCGGGTCGGCCATGGCCTCCTTGAAACTCGGGAGGCTTCCGTCCGGCTTCGTGCCACGCGTGGCATGGGAGCGCACCGCGGCGCCGGCGGCGCGCGTGGGATAGCCCGAGCCGAAGGTTGCGCCGACTGCAGCCCCCACGGGCCCACCGGCCGCGAATCCTGCGATCCCGCCCACGGCCGCGCCAATCGCCGGGCCGGGGTCCGATTCCTTCACGGGCACGTATCCGGTGATGTTCCCGTCTCCGTCCCGGATGGGCTCCTGTGGGCCCGCCTCGGGACCGGGCTTCGCCGGCGGCCCGGGCGGCGCCATCTTCTCCCCGCCGATTCCCGGCACGCCCGGGATCGGCTTCGGCTGCATGAACTCGGGCTTCGCACCGGGCGCGGGTGCGGCCGGGGCCTCGGAAAGGTCCACCGAATCCTTGTACTCCGGATGCTTCGTGACGATGCGGGTCACCAACTCCCGATCGTCGAGATCCTTGTAATCGGGATACTTGGCCTTGATGCGGGCGGCGAACTGCGCGACGGATTCCATCAGAAAAGCCCCAGGGGGTCGGATTTCGGCTTCACGGGCTTGGCGGCGGGAGCGGCGGCCGGCTTACCTGCCGGCTTCTTCGAGAAGATGTCCTCCGAAAGGAGCGAGTCGAGCTCCGCTCCGAGGTCCTTCCCGAGCACCGCACCCTCGTCGATCGAGAATCCCCTACCCTGGTACCCTTTGACGCGATCGGAATAATCGGACCGGTGCGCCACGTACCCCTCCCGCTCCGCATTCACCAGGCCGCGGCCGGCCTCGAGAAGATTCTTTCGAATCGGATCGGTGAGCTTGCCCTCCTTCAGGTTTTCCAGGTATTGCCCGAAGGCGCCCAGGGGCCCGCCGGCGGCCCGCTCGCGCGCGGGGCGCTCTTCCGCTTCCCGGGCCGTCGATCCCGGATCCAGGGTGCGCACGTAATTGATGATGGCGCTATAGGCGTCCGCGGGGTTGTTGCGGGCCAGGGCCTGGTGGAGCTTCCGATAGGCCGTCGACGCGGTCCGGAAAGTTTCGGTCTTCTTGTCGAACTCGTCGCGCAGCGCGTTCTCCTGCTGGAAAAGCTGGCCTTGGGACTTGAGATCCTGGTTGGCGGCCGCAAAGGGATTGGGCGCGGGCGGCGCCGCCTTCTTGACCAGGTTGTCCCGCCACTTCTCTGCCGGCTCGTACCCGGCCAAGTCGTTCGGGAAGCTGTCGGTGATCCTGTTCAGGATCTTGTCGTTCAGCTCGTAGTCGGCCGAGTCCATCATGCTCGAAACCGCTTTCCGCCAAGCGGTGAAGGATTGGGCGAGGCCCGCCTCCTTGTCGGCCTTCTCCTTCGCGGTCTTGTCCTTCGCCGCCTGCTCCCGGGCCGAGTTGACCAGGGCGGTGGGATCCTTCGTCATCCGGGCCGCGGCGCCGGCGGCCTCGTCCACGTCGCCGGCGGCGAGCGAGGTGGCCACCTGGTTGCGCTGGTGTGCCTCGGCGGCGAGGCTCCACCAGCTGACGGTCGCGTCCCGGGTATCGGTGAAGAGCTGGGGGTCGGGTATCCGCTTCCGATCCTCGGGCGAGAGCTCCCCCCAGGCCTGCTGCATGGCGGGAAGGCCCGCTTGGAGGATTTGCTCGAAATGTGCCGCCTTCTCCCGCTTCGCCTTCTCGGCCTGGAGGTCCTCTACGGCCCGCCCGGCCTTGAGGCCGCCTTCCAGGGCCCCGGCGAACTGGATGGGCGTGCGCGCGAGCTCGGCGCGCCGGTTGATCTCGGAAAACCGCATCGCGGCGGGATCGAGGGTCATGGGGGCGTTAGGCATAGGCGCTCCTGATCCCGGTCTTGATGTAGCGCGACCGGAGGGTGGTGTTCTGGTTGATGAGGCTAGTGATGGCGTCCCGCTGCGCGGCCGCGATGCCCCACGCCTTCTCGAAGGCCGCCTGCTTCCGGTTGTAGCGGAGCTGGGAGAGGCTATCCTGCCTGTCCCGCTTGTCCCGGGCCGCCTGCTTCTCCTCGATTTCACGGATCAGCTTCTCCGTTTCCGCCTTCCGCTTGTTCTCCGCCTCCACCTGCATCCAGGCCTGGATGGAGGGGGTGGCCAGGCCAATGCCGCCCCCGCCCGCGGCCCCGACCGGGCCCCCGACCATGGCCCCCGAAGCCGCCCCGGAGGCGGTCGCGGTCCCGATGTTCACCGCGGCCGAGGTGGCGTCGTAGGAGGGCCCGACCTGTCCGGCCGCGCCAATCCCCGCCGCGGCGCCGCGCGCCCCCTGGCCAAAGAGCCCGGCCACCTGCTGAGGCTGCGCGCCGGGCATGACGGGGCCCCCGCCCCCCTGGGGCAAGAGGGGCTGGGAGGCGTTGCCGGCGAGGACCTGGTCGACGCTCGCCGGCATGGTGGAGGGAAGCGCGAGGCGCGGTTCTTCGAAGAGCCCGAGGACTTGATTGGCCATATCAGATATCCTTCGAAACTTGGGAAAGCTGCACTTCCTTCCCGGTGGTGGGATCGATGCCGTACATCTCACCGCTCCGGTACTCGTCGGCCTTAATCCCGAATGAGTCGGCGGTTCGCCGGCGG
>JACZCT010067316.1_pt1 | contig 10440 bp, 9 predicted proteins | sample 8641871 | NCBI WGS metagenome assembly JACZCT01 (sample SAMN15324604, study PRJNA640507) | soil metagenome | isolation source: monocropping sugarcane control | place: China: Luxin town, Laibin City, Guangxi Province | collected 2019-07-25 | depth 10cm m | reverse complement strand
TGTGCCGTTCTCTTTTCTTGATGTAAAATACTTCTCATAATTTAGCAAAACTCTGGGATCTATTAAGACAACAGTATTCCTTGCATCTTCAACTATTTGTTTTTTTACATGCGACTTATTTTCAGCTCTTTCTACAAAACTTTTCATACGGTTTGTTATAGGTAAGTAAATAGTTTTGTTGAGATTCGTAAAAAAAATATCCGATTGGCTTTGTAAATAAGCAAATTCTTTTTCAATTCCGATAGGAGCTTGATCCATTGCTACGAGGGACAATCCAATTGTCAAAGATAATAAAATGTATGTGACCAATCTCATGATACTTACTCCATTTATCAAAAGAATATTAACATAGAGTATACGCTTACAGTAGAGCTATGTTCAATGGTATTAAAAAAGAAAGGCCTGCAAATGCAGGCCTTTCTTTCTAATCAACATATTTTTTGCTATTGTTCATCAAATGATGGAGGAGTTGGCATAGACGGAATGTCTGACCAATCTCTTTCTTTTGCCGCAGGTCTTTTCGGCGCTTTCGCTACTTTAGTATCAAATTTTTTCACCTCATCAAGAAGTTCAACTATCTTCTTGCTCACATCAAATAATGATACTGGTGTAATGGTTTCAGTGAGCTTACTTTCCTCTTCATTTAGATTATCTATAGGTCCGCCAAAATAAGCCCATTGTTTTGCAGCAGGAAGATCAGAGATGTTGATTTTTTTTACTTCATCTTTTGCTGCAGTAGCATGTAAATGTGGTTCAGCTTCTTTTGCTTCTTTTTCTTTTTCCGTTTCGAACATGTTTATCATGTCAACAAACGGAGTGAGCTGCTTTGCATGTTCATCAAAAATCTTTTTGATTTCTTTTTGGTAATGAGCAAGATCATCAGCATTCAATTCTTTTTTATCAATTTTCTTAAGTTCTATGCTGATGTTATCAATTTTTTTGTCTATAACGCGTGGTAAAATATAACTGACTAATGTTTCATCAATCTTTTCGTCATTATTGGTAATATGTTCAGAAAATTTTTGAAGATCAGCCAATTTTGTAGGATTATCTTCTGTTTCAGTCATTGCTGCTTTGATATCTTCAAAATCTTTTTTAATATCTCTGATTGCTGTATCGAGTTCAAAGTTTGGGGTAAAGCTTTCTTTTTTCTTTTTTTTATCTTTCTTATCTTTTTCTTCTTTATCTTCTTTTTCTTTATCTTCTTTGCCTACGCCTGCCGAACCATCAGAAGAACTTCCGCCACCTGAACTTCCACCACCACTTCTACCGCCTGATCCGTATCCGGAATCATATCCATAATCTCCGCCATATGAACCGTAGCTAGGAGAGTAGCCATAATCGCCATAACCGTAATTACCACCATAGTAGTCATCATAGCCACCGCCATAATAATCACCGTATCCATAATCCATTTCTTCTGAACCAGCTTGTGTTTTTGCTGCAGGAGTTCTAGTCGCTCTGCTTGCTTCTTGAGCTCTTTTTGTAGCAGCTTCTTCAGCAGCTTTTATTTTTTCTTCTTCTGGTGCATATTTTTCAAAAAGAGTATCAAGTGATTTTGGAATATCGAGTAAATAGAAACTTTCTGTGTATTTTCCTAAAGCGTTTTTGAGGGCTGTTTTGGATTGAGGACTTAATTTTTCTATACTAAATTCTGGAATCTCAATAGTTGGAATAATATTTTTCAGTTCATCTCTCAGTTGAATCAAATTATTGTATAAAGCTTCATCTGCAATTAATTCAAAAAGATATTTATATTTTTGAGTTGTAAGATCCTGTTCTTCAACCCGATATAATTTTTGAATAAATGTTTCAATCTCTGTTTTGAAGGTTGTCCATGTTGCTTCTGGTTGCCAGTGAGCGATTTCATTTTTTGTTGCCCATTGATTGATTTTTTCTGGCAGTTCAGACGAGCTATTAACGATAACCATGAGCATATTTGATTGTTTGATAATATCATCAAGAATCGCAATTGCTGTTTCAACCTTTTTCTTGTCTTCAGTATTCAGAACAACTTCTACCACTTCTTCTTGTGGTGTCTCTTGAATTGCATCAAATGGATTTGGCTCCATCATCATTGGTTCATCAGCAAACATTTCACCTAAGAATTGTTCAAATTCATCTTCATTCATATTCTCAAACATGCGAGACATTTCTTCAACTTGTCGATTAAATTCCGCTTGCTCTTCTGCTGGAAGACTTGCAACATATTCTTCTATTGCCCGATTTGCTTCTGCTAATTCTTTTTCAAAATCATCCATATTAGGCATCATCATGCCTGTTGTGATAATAGAAGGAATACAACACAGTACTCCCATTAATAAGCTAAAAAATAAATTGCGATATGTCATACCTGTACCTTTTCATTATAGATGTTCTTTAAAACCATTGTGACTAAACCAACTCATTTGTGTACTTTTAGCCTTGTTCTCTATTATATTTCGAACGAGGATTCCCGTAAAGAGCATAAGGAAATAAGAATGAAATATGAAAAAGGTTTTCTCCTTATTGAGTTAATGATTGGATTATTAGTATCAACTCTGTGTATGATAATTATTACCCATTATATAATTGAAGTTAAATGCTCGCAACAGAAAGCGCTAGAAAAAATTGAAAGCTTTTCTACTGCGCGTAATGAAATCGAAAATAGTGCAATTGATTGCACAAAAAATATTTCAGGAAAATAAAAATGCATATGCAGTATAAAAAAGGATTTTCACTGATATCATTTTTAATCTATCTTTTACTTTTTTCTCTGGTGACTACTTTTACGTGTCATATAATTACAACACTCATTATTCCTTCTTTTTTTTCGTTACGAAAAACTCAATCGCTTATTGCAATACATGTTGCAACTGATTGTTTTATTCGTGATGTAAAAAATAGGAAAGAAGGTAAATATACCTGGAATGTAATACAGCCTCATGAACTTATCTGGCAGGTTGGTGATCATAATATAGGGTGGTCTTTTGCTGATAATCGGGTGGAAAGACGAGAAGGAATATATAAGAATGGCTGGAAAGAGGTAAAAACGAGCATAGTGGCAAAAGGCGTTGCAAGTGCTATTTTTGCCGTTGAAAAGCATGGCAATGATATTATAGGAATTGAATTGAGCTTAACTCCGTTATATGCACCTCAAAAGCCCATTACCTGCTATGTTGCCGTTAAAAAACAGGAAAATCATGAAAAAGAATAAGCCAGGATCTTTGATTATCATGACTTTAATCGTAATGACGGCATCCATCGTTATTCTTCATTCAATGGCACGTTCGGCATCTTATCTGGTTTTATTGGCTCAGGAGCGGAGAAAGTGCACATACTATTTTTTTTCTTGAAAAATCTGCTTTTGTCCCATTTCTTTTTGTTTTAAAAGTATGCTTTTTAGCTTTCCTGGCTCTTGTACGTGAGTTGATTTGCTCGTATACGATTCCAAGGCTTCAATAATACGTGCAAGAGTTGGTTTTTGTTCTTGAGAGTTTAAAACATGTGCAACAAGAGGTAATTGTCGTAAGTAAGGAGGAATATGGTGAAAAAAATCGGAATTATTGCTTTGTGAGATATCTTCTAATGGCCTCATTGATAGATAACCTCTCCATTTACCACCACCCAAAAGACCTCCCGCGAGTAGGTCATGCAGATCATCATATTCGATTACAAGCGGTTGCATTGCATAGTCCTTTTTTTCTTCTGATAACAATACATAGACACTTATTTGCTTTTCATTTTTTATTCCACTGCAATGAATAATTACATTCTCATAAAAAATATTTCTTTTGGGGATGTAAAGTTTTTTAATGACAAATGTTACCGGCCAATACTTGAGATTTGATGCAAGAAAAGTTTTCAATAAGACATTGCTACGATTAAATTGCCAATTTGGGTGATAAAGAGGACCCTCATCAATGATCTCTTTAAAAATATGCAAATCATTATTTTTTAATTTTTGAGTTGTCGGTGATATAACGTTAGGATTAATATCTACAAGATTTATTTTGATCGGAATATTAATGTAATCAGGATATATAATAATATTTTTGATATTCTTATCAGTACAATCAATAGAGAGATTTTCGAATTCGTGAGTTTTTACATTTGACTCTGTTATTATTTTAACTTCCTTATCAACATCAATCACGCTGAAAATTCCAATCGATGGGATGTATATAAACGGTTGTACATTAACAGGAAGCCCTTTTGTATACTCGAGAGGTTCGATCATAAAAGCAATAGGATCTTTTTGGTTTGATTGTTGTTTTTCCTTAATAAATGCAGCTGAATTACCAAAAAAATTTTCAGCTCGTGTGAAAAAATCTTCAATTTTATTCTCTTGTATCGTAACTTCCGCTACATGTTCGTTGATGCCTTGTGCTATAACCATAAAATTAACCTGCAATCGCGCAAGTTCTTCTGTTACGTGAATAAGGTTTATGCCTCCACCAAAACAAGTGAGATAATATAAGAGCGAACAGTTAATTTTTTGAAAACATTGTAAAAGTTCTTGGAAGGTTTTTACAGGTAGCCCGGCAATTCTTTCATTTGGAAGGCCATGGCCAGTTAAAAATATATTCCATGTGGGTGAATTTGGCTTTGTCGGAATGGTGAACATCGATTCGATAGCTTGCACTAAAGATACATTGTTTTGTTTAATACTTTTGTTGTTTGTAAAGTATCTCACAAGGTTGGGCGATGAAAGATTACCTATTTTTTTCAGATAAGTCGTATTAAATCCACACTTATTCATCTGTTGAGTCAGTGTTTCTCCATGCTGTGCAAAATTATTAAGATAATTTTTAGGCACAAGTAACATGATATTGGCTTGCGAATGATCATAGCAATACCAATCATCATTAAATAGATCTGTTATGCCATATATAAGATTATATATATGACCACCTACTTCAAAAGTACTTGCCAATTTAGCACATTCGTGAACTGTATTGGTAGATACGAGAATAGGAAAGCTTTTTCGCTTAAGCGATTCTCTTAAGGCTATCATCATCGTTTGCGTTTCACGCCCAACTCCTTCTTCACCCAGATCATCGATAATCATCATCAAATCAAAACATTGCTTTAATCGTTGGGATTTTATCATCTGTGTTTCTGCTTCAAGTTGAGCATCGTTTGCAGCTTGTATTCTCTTTTGTTTTGATGTTTCTCTGAGAGCTTCTTGTGCATGTTTTATAGTTTTGACTGAGGCTTTGGGTCTTTTGTTTAATTGTGAAGCTCTTTCCATTGCTATCATATCGGTTATTATTAAGCTAGATATGCAGCAGTTTATCGCTAAAAATATCATCTTTTTCATGACAATCCTTTATATTAAGTTAAACCCGAGCAGAAAATTCCTATTTGAATCGTAACAAAAAGTTATGGAATTGTTCAATATATAATGGTTCTTTTGAATAAATTGCCATTAAGAAAATAAGAGGTTTTCGCTTAGGAATGGGTTTCTAAGGATATGGTAAAGGTAAGATCTGGCTCATCAATGTCAAAGTATATTGATTAAAAATCCTTTATTCTCAAGTCTTTTTTTTTAGGATATACTAAAAAGTGTGTATTATAGCCCATATTTAATCACTAAAAGGAGCGCAAGATGGAAGTATACCTCTACAAAGATGTCGAAAAAATAGGGTTGGCTGGGGAAATCATCAAAGTAGGAGATGGTTTTGCTCGTAACTATCTCATACCTCAAGGGCTTGGGGTTGAAATAACCACCCAAAATAAAAGCCAATTCCTTTCTAAAATCCGTAAAGTTGAAAACCGAAAAGAAGCAATAGTTTCGCAAACCTCCATGCTTGCTGAAAAACTCAATACCGTTACTACTACTCTCAAACGAAAAATGCATGATAACGGCCAATTATATGGATCTATTAATGCGTCAGAGATAGTGGAAGCATTAGCAGAGCAGGGTATTAGTATCACTAAGGGACAAGTTGAGTTTGATAAACCTATTAAATCCAAAGGCACATTTAAAGTAAATATTGAATTATCAACGCGTTTAAAATCGACTATAACAGTAACCATTATTGCTGAGTAGTTATTTATATGAGTAAAAATTCTTATCATAATAATAATGCCGTCTTTAAAAAGCCTACTATTGAAGGTGTTTTAGGCAGATCGCTTCCTGCGCATATTGATGCAGAAAAATCTGTTTTAGGAGCGTTATTGTTAAATGATGAATCTATCAGTACTGTTTCAGAAATCATCGTTCCTGATGATTTTTACAGTCCTGCTCATAAGATGATATATCAAGCAATTATCGATTTGGGACAAAAACATAAACGAATTGATATCGTTACTCTTCAAGATGAACTTATTAAAAGAGATCAACTTGAGGCTATTGGCGGCCTTGTATACCTTCTCACCTTACAAGAAGATATACCTTCCGTTGGATTAATTGTTCAACATGCAACTATTATTAAAGAAAAATCAGTGTTGCGGCAGCTTATTGGATCTGCCGCAACAATTATCTCTAACTGTTATACGCAAGATGAAAGCTCAATTGATGCAGTTCTTGATGATGCAGAAAAAGTTATTTTCAATATCTCAAATAAAAGATCAAGCAATAGTTTTATTCAGCTTGATATCTGGTTAAAAAAAACATTCCAACATCTTTCTGATATAAAAAGTCATACAAAAGGTATCACCGGTATTCCATCGGGTTTTGCACATCTTGATGAGATGACCTCCGGTTTTCAAAATAGTGATTTTATTGTACTTGCTGCACGTCCTTCTATGGGCAAAACAGCTCTTGCACTTTGTATGGCATTAGCTGCTGCTCGTAGTGGAGTTGCTACTGGTATATTTTCTCTGGAAATGTCAGCAGAACAGTTGACTTTACGTTTGTTATCAGCAGAGTCTGGTATTGGTCATCATAATATTAGAAATGCAACTATCTCTTCTGATGAATGGATTGATTTAACTAATGTGGCAGCGCAATTAGCTGAAATGAAAATTTTTATCGATGATACTGCTATGCTTAATATCATGGATCTGCGAGCGAAGGCTCGCAAATTAAAGATTGAACATGGATTACAATTTTTAGTTATTGATTACTTACAATTACTTCACTCTAATAAAAAACACGAAAATAGACATCAGGAAGTTTCTGATATATCACGGTCTTTAAAGGCTTTGGCAAAAGAACTTAATATTCCTATTATTGCCCTTTCACAGCTTTCGCGAGCAGTAGATAGTAGAATGGATAAGCGTCCAATGCTTTCCGATTTACGTGAATCAGGAGCGATTGAGCAGGACGCAGATGTTATAATGTTTTTATATAGAGATGCTGTTTATAACCAAGATACAGAGAATCCTGCATTAGCAGAACTGATTATTGGTAAACAACGTAATGGCCCAACGGGCACGGTGTTTATGAATTTTATACGAGAACTTACAAAATTCGAGGATTCAGCAGACTTCGAATAATAAATTTTTTATTGTATCAAAAGTAAAATACTAAACAATGGTGATGGAAGGGACTATGATGAAAAGCAGATTTTTTCCAAGAAAAGATGAAGTTGTTTTGAGTGCAGTAACATTATTGGTTGTTCTGGGATTAGTCCATCTTGGTTTTGATTCGTTGGCTCATGGCAAAGAGCATGTTATTTTTCAGAAAAGTTCCGCGGTGAGTAAAAAGTAAAATCTCATAAGACATTCATATGAGATGTGTTATATATAAAAAAAGGTCTGCTGTAATACAGCAGGCTTTTTTATAAAGAAAGCGAAAGTGATCAGATCATGATCAAAAAAATACGTTATATTTTTATGTTGTTAACGATAATTTTTTTTGGATTGGGTAATTCAAACACATTATGCAAAAGCTGGCAGCTCATTCAAGAAGAATCTCGTGATGCTGTAGTTCATATTGTTGTTGTGAGAAAAGAATTTAATTGGCGAAATCCTTATGTGATAGAGCCTCCACGATATGCTTCAGGTACAGGATTTCTTATTGACCAAGAAGGAAGTATTATAACATGCTCGCATGTTATAGAAGATGCAATTTCTGTGTTTATTGTTGTCCCATCATTAGGTAAACAAGTCTTAAAGGCTTGCGTAATTGGATTATGTCCAGAGCATGATATTGCATTGCTGCATCTTGATGAAGAATCACGGATGGTAATGCATAAAAAATTTGGTAGAATACCGAATGTATCATTGGGAGACTCTGATTTTGTAAAAAGAGGTGAGAGTGTTATTGCATTAGGATATCCAGGGACAACTATTGAGACTCATCAACTGAAAGGTACAACAGGAGTAATCAGTGCTCGTCTTAATAGTGTATTCCAATCTGATGTTGCACTTAACCCAGGTAATTCCGGTGGACCTGTAATTGATGAGAATGGCGCTGTTATTGCTATAGCATCATCGGTTATGAGAAATGCACAAAATAGTAATTTTGCAATACCAATTAATACTGCAAAATCATATTTACCAAGTCTTTATAAACATAAACTAGTTAGAATTCCATCGTTGGCAATTGTATGGACATATACAACTAAACAATTAAGAGAATATCTTAATCTTTTTGATGAAGAAGGTTGTGCTGTGCGTACAGTAATGAATGATGAAACTGGTTTACAAGTTAATGATGTTATTTCCAAAGTTAACGGTTATTTAGTTGATAATTACGGTGAAATCAAAGTTCTAGCTGATGGTGATGCTATACGATTTGATCATTATATATCACAACTTCCTTTAGGGACATCCGTTATTTTTGATATTTATCGAAATGGCCTGCCGTTGCAGATAACCATGATCACTAACCAGGCTCAAGAGTTGCCTGTTGCAACTAAATATCCTGCTTACGAAAAAATAGAATATGAAGCTTTTGCTGGCATGATCATTATGCCATTAACAAGTAATTATATTGATTGCGCTCAAAAAGCTATTCCTTCTTTGCAGCGTTATCTGACTAATCTGTGTTCTAATGGATCTCGTTTGGTAATTGCCGAGATTATTCCAGGTTCTTTTGTTGCGCAAAATAAAATAATGAATTGGGGGGATACCATCAATGAAGTAAATGGCGAAAAAGTTAGCACGATTGATGATTTTCGTACAGCATTACAAAAAAGCATAGAAACTGGTATAGTAACTATCACAACAACTGATGAGCGAAATTTGTTTTCCGATAATATATTGAATGTTTTATCACTCAAAGATAGTTGTGATGAAACAGTGCAATTATCCCAAGTACATGGATATCCAATATCAGAGACGGTAAAACAATTGATTGAAGGAATCTGCTAGATTTATAGGTATTTCGAAAAATAACTTTTTTTAAATACAGATTTTTTATTATTCAAAAATCAATTGAGCATATTCCAAATAAAAATGGAAAGAAGGAGTTAGTGTGGTAATTCTAGGTATTGATCCAGGATTTCAGTTTGCTGGATTTGGTATTTTAAAAAAAGAAGGGCGCCAGGCTCTTCTTTTAGATTATGGTTGTTTAACCATGTCATCATCTGATAGTATTTCTCATCGTATTGGTACATTTTATGATTTTTTCGAAAAAAAAATTATAGAATATACAGTTACGGTTATAGCGCTAGAGACTCCTTTCTTGGGCAAGAACGCCCAAAATTTTTTAAAGCTTGGTTATTTACGTGGAACTGTATATCTTCTTGCGCATAAGCATAATTTGAGCATACAAGAATTTGCTCCTCGAGAAGTTAAACAATCTGTTACGGGTTTTGGCGGCGCGAGTAAAGATCAAGTTGCGCGTGTTGTTTTACAATTATTTCCGGGGATGGAAGTTCCTAAAAAAGAAGATGTGACTGATGCTTTGGCAGTTACCTTGTGTGGATTATGGGCAAGCAATCAAAATAATATGATCATGAGATAAATTAATAAAAAAGGCTTTCTCTTGAGAGAAAGCCTTTTTTATTAATTTATGTTAATTGTATGATGCACTAAGCAATGTTTCTAATTGGCTGATACGTGTAGTAAGATCATCAATAAGATCTTGATGTCTTTGTAATTCTTGAAGTAAAAGTACTGGTAAAATTTGATAGCGTACTGAATATGGTTGACCTTCTAGATCATACACCACAAGCTCAGGAAACACATCAGCCACTTCTTCTGCGATAAGTCCAATTTGTGGTGTGCGTGAATCATCGTTTTTGTATTCAAATGTTACTGGACGAAGACGGCGAAGTCTATCTGAAGATGAATCCATGTCTTTTATATTTTTCTTAAATTGAGCAGAAGAAACAACAGTCCCCAATTTCCCTACAGCATCAACCTCAACTGCTAGTCCGCCACCAGCTACAGCTGCTCCAAAAATTCCTTGTATATATGCTGCAGTCTGTATACCGAGTGCACCAATTCTGATGGTGTTACTTTCAACTGCTAGGCCTCCATTAGCAATATAGATATTATTGCTGCCAGTTGTTAATGACCCCCCTGCATTTACGCCAAGAGTAGTGTTAGAGCCGCCGTTTG
>JACZCT010014315.1_pt1 | contig 10490 bp, 5 predicted proteins | sample 8641871 | NCBI WGS metagenome assembly JACZCT01 (sample SAMN15324604, study PRJNA640507) | soil metagenome | isolation source: monocropping sugarcane control | place: China: Luxin town, Laibin City, Guangxi Province | collected 2019-07-25 | depth 10cm m | reverse complement strand
GCCAACCCGCAGCTGCCGGAGGAACTGCACAACCAGCTCGGCATCGCCGTGGCCCGACAGACCTACCGCGCCTACCGGGAGCTGCTGGCTTCCCCGCGCTGGAAAAAGCTGGCAGCCGCGGGTGCCCCGGTGCAACGCGTGCTGTGGGCCAGCACCGGCACCAAGGACCCGGCCGCCCCGGACACCATGTACATCGATGCCCTGGCGGCGCCGGATACGATCAACACCATCCCGGACAAGACCCTGCTCGCGTTCGCCGACCACGGCAAGGTCGACAACGCCATGCCCGCGGACGGCGGCGATGCGGACGCGATGGTGGCCAAGGTCGCCGCGGCCGGCGTGGACATCGACGCGCTCGCCGAGAAGCTGCAACGCGACGGTGCCGCTGCCTTCGTCAAGTCCTGGAAGGAACTGCTGCAGCGCCTCGTTGACAAGACCGGCACGCTCGATTCCAGCGCGCCCGGCAGGAAAACATCGTGAGCACAGCCGGACTCACCGCGCGGCCGCAATGGCAGGCACTGCAAGAGCATGCCGCGCAGATGGGCGGCAGGCACCTGCGCCAGCTCTTTGCCGACGATCCGCAGCGCGCTGGCCGCTACACCGCCGAGGCCGCCGGCCTGTACCTGGACTATGCCAAGCAGCGCATCGACACCGAGACCATCGGCCTGCTCGACGCGCTGGCGCAAGCCTGCGGCCTGCCGCAGCGGATTGCGGCGATGTTCCGCGGCGACGCCATCAACACCAGCGAGGACCGGCCGGCGCTGCACGTGGCCCTGCGCGCGCCCAAGGGCGAGAAAGTCCTGGTGCGCGGGCATGACGTGGTGCCCGAGGTGCATGCCGTCCTGGACCGCATGGCCGCGTTCAGCGCGGGCGTGCGCAGCGGCGAGCGGCGCGGGCATACCGGCAAGCGCCTGCGCAACGTCATCAGCATCGGCATTGGCGGCTCCGACCTCGGCCCGGTGATGGCCTACGAGGCGCTGCGTGCCTACAGCGACAGGACCATGACCTTCCGCTTCGTCTCCAACGTCGACGGCACGGATTTCAGCGAGGCCACGCGCGTCCTCGTCCCCGCCGAAACCCTGTTCATCATCTGCTCCAAGACCTTCACCACGCTGGAAACCCTGACCAACGCCCACGCCGCGAGGCGCTGGTGCCTGGCCGCGCTGGGCGACGAGCAGGCGGTGGCGAAGCACTTCGTGGCGGTGTCGACGAACGCGGACGAAGTGGCGAAGTTCGGCATCGACCGCGAGAACATGTTCGGCTTCTGGGACTGGGTCGGCGGCCGCTATTCGATGGACTCGGCCATCGGCCTGTCCACCATGCTGGCGATCGGCGCGCAGCGCTTCGGCGAGATGCTGGCCGGCTTCCACGCCATGGACGAACATTTCCGCAGCACGCCGCTGCCACGCAACCTGCCGGCCCTGATGGGCTTGCTGGCGGTGTGGAACAGCAATTTCCTGGGCGCGACGACCGTGGCGGTGCTGCCCTACGAGCAATACCTGAAGCGCTTTCCCGCCTACCTGCAGCAATTGACCATGGAGAGCAACGGCAAGCACGTCACCCTGGAAGGCGCGCCGGTCGACTACTCCACCGGGCCGATCTACTGGGGCGAGCCGGGCACGAACGGGCAGCACTCGTTCTACCAGCTGCTGCACCAGGGCACGCGCCTGGTGCCCTGCGACTTCATCGGCTTTGCCCAGACCCTGAATCCCGTGCCCGTGCACCAGGTCGGCGGCGGCGACCAGCACGACCTGCTGCTTGCGAACCTGATCGCGCAGGGCGAGGCGCTGGCCTTTGGCAAGACCGCGGCGCAGGTGCGCGCCGAAGGCGTCGCCGAGGACTTGGTGCCGCATCGCACGTTCGAGGGCAACCGGCCCAGCACGACCATCCTCGCCCAGCGGCTCACACCGTATGCGCTCGGCACCCTGGTGGCGCTGTACGAGCACAGCGTGTTCGTGCAGGGCGTGATCTGGGGCATCGACTCCTTCGACCAGTGGGGCGTGGAGCTCGGCAAGCAGTTGGCCAAGACCACGATTGCCGAGCTCACCGCTGCCGAACTTCCGGCCCTGCACCACGACGGCTCCACGAACGCGTTGATCCGGCGCTATCGCGCCCTGCGCGACGGCGCCCCACCCACACCCGCAGCAACGGCCAGTGAAAAGCCATGAGCCAACAGATCAGTCCCCTCGCGGGCAAGCCCGCGCCCAAATCCATCCTGGTCGACGTATCCGCGCTGCTCGCGGCATACGGCGACCTCGTGCCCGACCCGTCCGAACCAACGCAGCGCGTGGCGTTCGGCACGTCGGGCCACCGCGGCAGTTCCTTCACGCGCAGCTTCAACGCCGCGCACATCCTGGCCATCAGCCAGGCGATCTGCGAATACCGCAAGAGCCGGGGTATCGACGGACCGCTCTTCATCGGCGCCGACACCCACGCGCTGTCCGCACCGGCGTTCGAGAATGCCTTGGAGGTGCTGGCGGCAAACGGCGTGGAAACCATGATTTCCCGTGGCGGTGAATTCACCCCGACGCCAGCGGTGTCGCATGCGATCCTGGTCTACAACCGCGGCCGGAGCAGCGGGCTCGCCGACGGCATCGTCATCACCCCCTCGCACAACCCGCCGGACAACGGTGGATTCAAGTACAACCCGACCAACGGTGGCCCGGCGGACACCGAGGTCACGGGCTGGATCCAGAAGCGTGCAAACGCGCTGCTGGAGGCAAAGCTCGCCGGCGTCAAGCGCATGCCCTACGCGCAGGCGCGCCAGGCCGCCAGCACGCACGAACACGACTACCTCGACGCCTACGTCACCGATCTCGCCAAGGTCGTCGACTTCGACGCGATCCGCGCGTCCGGCGTGCACCTGGGCGTCGATCCGCTGGGTGGCGCCGGGGTGCACTACTGGGCACCCATCGCCGAACGCTACGGGCTCGACCTGACCGTGGTCAGCGATGTGGTCGACCCGCAATTCGCGTTCATGAGCGTGGACTGGGACGGCAAGATCCGCATGGACCCGTCCTCGCGCTATGCCATGCAGCGCCTGATTGGCCTCAAGGACAAATACGACATCGCCTTCGCCTGCGACACCGACCACGACCGCCACGGCGTGGTCACGCGCAGCAGCGGCCTGATGGAGCCGAACCATTACCTGTCGGTGCTGGTGGACTATCTCTACCGCCACCGGCCGCAGTGGAGCGCGCAGGCCGCGGTGGGCAAGACCCTGGTCAGCACCGCGCTGATCGACCGCGTGGCCAAGCGCCTCGGGCGGCAGTTGTACGAGGTGCCCGTCGGCTTCAAGTGGTTCTCGGCCGGCCTGTTCGACGGCTCGCTCGGCTTCGGCTGCGAGGAAAGCGCCGGCGCTTCGCTGCTGCGCCGCGACGGCACGGTATGGACCACCGACAAGGACGGCCTGGTGCCGGCCCTGCTCTCGGCCGAAATCACCGCGCGCATCGGCAAGGATCCCGGCGAGCTGTACGCGCAGTTGACTGGCGAACTCGGCAAGCCATTCACCGACCGCGTGGAGGCAGCGGCGACCCCGGAGCAAAAGGCCAAGCTGGCCAAGCTTTCGCCCGGACAGGTGACGGACGCGAAACTGGCCGGCGAGAAGATCGAGCAGGTCCTGGACAAGGCCCCCGGCAACGGCGCGGCGATTGGCGGCATCAAGGTCGTGGCCGCCAGTGGTTGGTTCGCGGCGCGCCCCTCGGGCACCGAGGCGATCTACAAGATCTACGCCGAAAGCTTCAAGAGCGAGAGCCACCTGCAGAGTCTGCTCGAGGAAGCGCAAACCATCGTGGACGCCGCGCTCGCCTGAATCGCGGGAGCCCGCTGGCGGTGATGCTCCCGATCCGGCACGTGGGACACCGCCCGCCAGCGCTCCCACGGGGATGCCCACACCTCCGTCGCGTGCCGGCACCTACAATAGGCGGATCGCCCTTATCGCACCCTACCCGGAGAAACCGATGTCCAACGGCCTCGACCAGCAATGTGTGAATACGCTCCGCTTCCTGTCGGTGGACATGGTGCAACGGGCAAACAGCGGGCATCCGGGCCTGCCGCTGGACGCGGCGCCGATGGCCTACGCGCTGTGGACGCGGCACATGAAGTACAACCCGAAGGATCCGCACTGGGTCGACCGCGACCGCTTCGTGCTCTCCGCCGGGCACGGCTCGGCCCTGCTCTACAGCCTGCTGTTCGCCACCGGCTACGACGTGTCGCTGGATGACATCAAGCATTTCCGCCAATGGGGCAGCAAGACCGCGGGCCATCCGGAATACGGCCACACGCCAGGCGTCGAGGTCACGACCGGACCGCTGGGACAAGGCCTGGCCAACTCCGTCGGCATGGCCATTGGCGAGGCCAACCTGGCCGCGCGCTACAACCGCGACGGGCACACCGTGATCGACCACCACACCTGGGCCATCGTCAGCGACGGCGACTTGATGGAAGGCGTGGCCTCCGAGGCCGCATCGCTGGCCGGGCACCTGCAGCTCGGCAAGCTCATCTGCCTGTACGACGACAACGAGGTGACCCTGGCCGCCGGCGCCGACATCACGTTCTCCGAAGACCGCGGCAAGCGCTTCGCCGCCTACGGCTGGCAGACCATCCGCGTCGAGGACGGCAACGACCTGGACGCGCTCAACGCCGCGCTGGACGAGGCGCGTGCCGATACCGCGCGGCCATCGCTGATCCTCGTGCGTACGCATATCGGCTATGGCTCGCCCAAGCAGGACAGTTACAAGTCCCACGGCTCGCCGCTTGGGGTCGAAGACGTGAAGCTGACCAAGCAGAAGCTGGGCTGGCCGCTGGAGCCGGATTTCTTCGTGCCGGAAGATGCACTCGCGCACTTCCGCGAGGCGGTGCAGCGCGGACAGCAGGCGCAGTCCGCCTGGTCCACGCGCATGGACGCCTACGCGGCCGCATACCCTGACCTCGCCCAGGAATTGCGCGCGCGCCTGAAAGGCGAACTGCCGGCTGGCTGGGATGCGGACATCCCGGTTTTCCCCGCGGACGAGAAGGGCCTTTCCACCCGCGTCGCCGGCGGCAAGGTGATGAACGCGTTCGCGAAAAAACTGCCAGCCTTGATTGGCGGCTCGGCCGACCTCGACCCGTCCACGTTCACCGCATTGAAAGGGCTGGGCGACTTCAACCCGCCGCTGCAGCCTGGCATGGACAAGGAGGGATCGGACGGCGGCGGCTGGAGCTACGCCGGCCGCAACCTGCACTTCGGCGTACGCGAGCACGCCATGGGCGCGATCGTCAACGGCCTGGCGGTGCATGGCGGTTTCCTGCCGTACGGTGCCACGTTCCTGATCTTCTCCGACTACATGCGCCCGGCGATCCGCCTGGCGGCATTGATGGGCCTGCACATCGTGCACGTCTTCACCCACGACAGCATCGCGCTTGGCGAAGACGGCCCCACCCACCAGCCAATCGAACAGTTGGCGAGCCTGCGGGCGATCCCCAACCTGACCGTGATCCGCCCCGCCGATGCCAACGAAACCGCCGAAGCCTGGAAGGTGGCGGTGCATTCCAAGGGTCGGCCCGTGCTGCTGTCGCTGAGCCGGCAAAACCTGCCGACCATCGACCGCCAGCACTACGCGAGCGCAGCCGGCCTGCAGCAGGGCGCCTATGTGCTCGATCCAGGACAGGGCAAGGATCCCGAGCTGATCCTGATCGGCACCGGCTCCGAAGTGGGACTGATCCTGGCCGCGGCGGAACAACTGCGGCAAGACAAGGTGGCCGTGCGCTGTGTGTCGATGCCGAGCTGGGAACTCTTCGACGCGCAACCCCAGGCCTACCGCGACAGCGTGCTGCCGCCCGCGGTCGGCGCCCGCCTGGTGGTGGAGGCCGGCATTGCCCAAGGCTGGGAGCGGTACTACGGCCCGCGGGGCGGCATGCTCTCCATCGAGCATTTCGGTGCCTCGGCACCCAGCGACGTGTTGCTGCGCGAGTTCGGCTTCACCGTCGAAAACGTGGTGCAAAAGGCGCTGGCCTTGCTGAAACGCTGAACAGGCCCAACAAGCAGGGAGAGTGCGGGTGGGTAGGTGAGTAGCGAGGGGAAGTGCCGGGCCGCCGACGCATCCCTCGCTCCTTGCCTATTCCACTCTTGCCTCGCATCCCGTTTAGCTTCATTTCATGTACTGGCTATATCTATACCGTCTAGTATGGTATTGTACGGCGCGCGACAATTTCGCCCAGGGCTGCCCCTTGCATATCAACCTGCTCCAAAGACGCTCCGCCGCTTACTGCTGCAGCGCGACCCTGCTCGCAAGCGTGTTGGCGCTCGCCGGCTGTGCAGTCGGCCCCGATTACCGGCGCCCACCAGCGCCTGGCGTCGACCGCTATACGGCGCAGCCGTTGCCGACCACGACCGGGGCCAGCAGCGATGGCGCCAGCGACGCACAACGTTTCCAGCAAGGCCACGACGTACCGGCCCGGTGGTGGACACAATTTGGAAACCCCGAATTGATCCGCCGGGTCGACCGTGCCCTGGCCCATAGCCCAAGCATCGCGTCGGCGCAGGCAGCTTTGCGCCAAGCCGAGGAGAATGCCCGTGCCGCTGGTGGCGCACAGTGGCCCGCCCTCGACGCTGCGGCCGGCGCCACCCGGCAAAAGCAATCGGCGGCATCGTTTGGGGGCGCATTCAAGTTCCCGCCCTTGACCGTCTACAACGCCTCGGTCAGCGTCGGCTACGGTCTCGACCTGTTTGGCGGTACGCGCCGCGCAATCGAGGGCCAGGAAGCGCTGGCCGACGTGCAGCGCGCCCGGACCGATGCCACTTACCTCACGCTGGCCGCGAACGTGGTCACCGCCTCGTTGCAGGAGGCCTCGCTGCGCGAACAGGTGCGGGCGACCGAGGACATCATCGCGGCCCAGCGCCAGAGCCTGCAGATTGCCGAGGGGCAACAACGGATTGGCGCCAAGTCGCTGTCCGACACCCTGGCGGTGCGCACCCAGTTGGCCAGCACCGAAGCCAGCTTGCCGCCGCTGCGCGCCCAACTGGCCGCCACCCGCAACCAACTCGCGACCTACCTTGGCACCACGCCGACACAACTCCAACTGGCCCCGCTCGAACTGGATGCGGTCAAGCTGCCGACCGACATCCCGGTCAGCCTGCCCTCGCGCCTGGTCGAACAGCGCCCGGACATCCGCGCCGCTTCGGCCCAACTGCACGCGGCCACGGCCCAGGTCGGCGTGGCTACCGCTGCCATGCTGCCGCAGATCACGCTGTCCGCCAGCGGCGGTTCGCAAGCCCTCGATGCCGGCCAACTGTTTGCCGCCGGCACGCGTTCGTGGTCGTTGGGGCTTGGCCTGACCCAGCCGTTGTTCCACGGCGGCGAGCTGCGGCACAAGAAGCGCGCGGCCCAGGCCGGCTTGGACCAAGCCGCCGCGGACTGGCAACAAACCGTCCTGGTGGCGTTCCAGAACGTGGCGGATGCGCTGCAAGCCTTGCAGTTCGACGCGCAAAGCCTGGCTGCGCAGACCGTCGCCGAGGGCGCCGCGGCGCAACAGCTCGACCTGACCCGCAACCAGTTCAAGCTTGGCGCCACCGGCTATCTCGAGCTGCTGCAGGCCGAACGCAGCCATCAGCAGGCACGCCTGGGCCTGATCCAGGCGCGCACCGCACGCCTGGCCGATACCGCGGCGCTGTACACCGCGCTTGGCGGCGGCTGGCAGGCCACCGGCGACATGGCCAACCAACAGCCCTAGGGTTTCCGCGCTCCTCCCCGATTGCCCATCCGACCATCCGCACCAAACACAGGAGTACCGCGCATGTCCACGCGCGCTGAACACAAACCCAGTACCAGGAAACGCATGCTGTGGATGATCGTCGGCGTGCTGCTGCTGATTGCCCTGATTGCCGGCATCAAGGTGCTGCTGGTGATGCGCATGTTGCACAACATGCCCAAGCCGACGCCGGCGACGGTGAGCACCGTCACGGCCAGCGAACAGGCCTGGCAGCCGGCCTTGCAATCGGTGGGTTCGCTGCGCGCCGCCAATGGCGCCGACCTGGCCATGGACGTGGCAGGCGTCGTCGACATAGTCAACCTGAAGTCCGGCCAGGACGTCAAGAAAGGCCAGTTGCTGCTGCAACTGCGGGACAGCGACGACGTTGCCGGGCTGCAGCAACTCGAGGCGGCGGCACAACTGTCCAAGCTCACGTTTGATCGCGCGCGCAAGCAACTGGCGGCGCAGGCGATCAGCCAGGCCGACTACGACACGGCCGCGGCCGATTACAAGGCCAAGCAGGCCCCCGGCGCACAGCAGCGCGCGCTGGTCGCCAAGAAACAACTGCGCGCACCCTTCACCGGGCGCGCCGGCATCATCACCGTGAGCCCAGGCGACTATCTGAGCGCCGGCACCGCGGTGGCGACGCTGCAGCAGCTCGACCCCCTGTTCGTGGATTTCAATGTGCCGCAACGGGAACTGGGACGCCTGCGCGTCGGCCAGAACGTGGACCTGACGCTGGACGCCTATGCCGGTCGCAGCTTCGCCGGCCAGGTCAGCGCCATCAATCCGCGGGTCGACGCGGACAGCCGCAACGTACAGGTCGAGGCGCATATCCCCAACCACGACCAGACCCTGACCCCTGGCATGTTTGCCAAGGTCAGCGTGGAAGTGGGCGAGCAGCAGCCGCGGCTGACCCTGCCGCAGGCTGCGATCGTCTACAACCCCTACGGCGACACGGTCTACGTGGTGCAACCGTCCAAGGGCAAGGATGAACAAGGCAAGGCGCTGCCCGCCACCGTGCAGCAGACCTTCGTCACCCTTGGCGATACACGTGGCGACCAGGTGGCGATCCTCAAGGGTGTCGAGCCAGGCACGGTGGTGGTGACCAGCGGCCAGATCAAGCTGAAGAACGGTGCGCCCATCGTCATCGACAACAGCGTGCGGCCGGCCGACAGCGCGCACCCCACGCCGCAGGAACAGTGAGTTGAGCGCATGAAATTCACCGACCTGTTCATCAACAAGCCGGTGCTGGCGATCGTCGTCAGCGCCCTGATCCTGGTGCTGGGCGTGCGTGCCGTCACCAGCCTCAGCGTGCGCCAGTATCCGCAGACCGAGAACGCCACGGTCACCGTCAGCACCGCCTATTACGGCGCCGACGCGCAGACCATGGCCGGGTTCATCACCCAGCCGCTGGAGCAGGCGATCTCGCAAGCCCAGGGCATCGACTACCTGTCTTCCAGCAGCGTCTCCGGCATCTCCACGATCACCGCGACGCTGCGCCTGAACTACGACGCCAATCGCGCGCTCACCGAGATCACCACCCAGGTCAACTCGGTCAAGAACCAGTTGCCGCCGCAGGCGCAGCAGCCGGTGCTCAACGTGCAGACCGGCGAGACAGTCGACGCCATGTACATCGGCTTCTACAGCGACGTGTTGGCGACCAACAACATCACCGACTACCTGGCCCGCGTGGTCAAGCCCAAGTTCGACGCGCTCGAAGGCGTGCAGACCGCGGAGCTGCTGGGCGCGCGCCAGTTTGCCCTGCGTGCCTGGCTGGATCCGGCCAAGATGGCCGCCCACGGGGTGACCGCCAGTGACGTCAACGCCGCGTTGGCGGCAAACAACTACCTGGCCGCGGTGGGCTCGAGCAAGGGCCAGGCGGTGACCGTCGAACTGACCGCCGACAGCAGCCTGCACACGGTCGACGAGTTCAAGCAGCTCGCCATCCGCCAGGTCGATGGCGCGATCGTCCGCCTGCAGGATGTGGCCACGGTCACCCTAGGCTCGGACAACTACGACTTCAACGTGGCCTTCAGCGGCAAGCGCTCGGTGTTCATCGGCATCAAGGTGGCGCCCGACGCGAACGTGCTGGACGTGGCCAAGCGCGTGCGCGATGCGTTCCCGGAAATCCAGCAGCAGCTGCCGAACGGCTTGACCGGTACCATCGTCTACGACGGTACCGACTTCGTCAACAGCTCGATCAACGAGGTGGTCAAGACCCTGGTCGAGGCACTGCTGATCGTCACCCTGGTGATCTTCCTGTTCCTCGGCAGTCTGCGCGCGGTAATCATCCCGATCATCGCCATGCCGCTGGCCCTGATCGGCGCGTTCTTCGTCATGCTGATGCTCGGGTACTCGATCAACCTGCTGACCCTGCTGGCCCTGGTGCTGGCCATTGGCCTGGTGGTGGACGACGCCATCATCGTGGTGGAGAACGTCGACCGGCACATGAAGGAGGAAGGCAGGCCGCCACTGCAGGCGGCGCTGATGGCCGCGCGCGAGCTTGGCGGGCCGATCATCGCCATGACCATCGTGTTGATCGCGGTCTACGTGCCGATCGGCTTCCAGAAAGGCCTCACCGGCGCCCTGTTCACCGAGTTCGCCTTCACCCTGGCCGGCGCGGTGGCGGTGTCGTCTATCGTCGCGCTTACCTTGTCGCCGATGCTGACCGCGAGGTTCTTCAAGGCCGAACAGGAAGGCGGCCGTTTCGTGCAGTTCATCGACCGCCAGTTCGACCGCGTGCACCACGGCTACCAGCG
>JACZCT010276449.1_pt1 | contig 10492 bp, 16 predicted proteins | sample 8641871 | NCBI WGS metagenome assembly JACZCT01 (sample SAMN15324604, study PRJNA640507) | soil metagenome | isolation source: monocropping sugarcane control | place: China: Luxin town, Laibin City, Guangxi Province | collected 2019-07-25 | depth 10cm m | reverse complement strand
GCTGGGAAAACAACCTTCACGCGTACCTCTCCCGTGTTTGTTCGATGATGAAACTCATACTTCCCCGTACGGACACAAGGCTCCGAAAGTTCAGGGGACTAGTCCAAATAGCATGGAGTGGCTTCTCCGAAGGGGCATTTTGGTCTCCGACTCGGTGTAGGGGTCTAGTCATGATCAAGACGAACCGATTCCGACTCCTGACCACAACCAAGGATGGCGGTCCCGAATCCCATGTCTGGGCTTACTGGCTCATCGCCATCAAATCCCTGTTCTCGATCGTGGTCTTACGCTTCGAGGACGGGTCTAGGGATGCGTATCACGAGCATGCGTTCCACTGTGTCTCTTGGGTGCTGTGGGGTAAGTTAGACGAGCACTTGATCGATGGCACGGTAAGAACGTACAGGGCATCCCCCATCCCAGTGTTTACGTATCGAGACACCTTCCACAAGGTAGTATCCCACGGCCGTACTTGGGTTGTGTCCTTCCGTGGACCTTGGGTCAGTGAGTGGCGGGAATACCTACCTAAAACGAGGGAGACTGTCACCCTGACCCACGGTAGACGGCGAATCAGCGGTCAGGGGTCCATCGGTGTATAAGGGGTAGATGTTCGCTCGATACCGCATCATTACCCGAAAAGACAGCCAAGGGCAGCACCACTACTACCCTGAGTATCGCACTTGGTACCTCCTTTGGCGTTCATACTACCGCCAATCCCCTAGGGAGTCGGATCACAACGAGCCTCTGTTCTTTGCGTCGCATCAAGCGGCCTATCAGTACATTGAGAAGGGCATCTCCAAACACACCCATCCTAGCAAAGTCGTTGACGTGACCTATTACGACGGTCTTGGCAGAACCGAGGTCGTTGGCTGATGTTCGCTCGCTACAGGATCCTTGACGTCCGAACCTCGGACGGGGAATGGTGTTATTACCCTCAGTACCGCGGTCGGCTCTTCTGCTGGCATTACTTCACGAGAGAAGTTATCATGGGTCCATTGATGATCTTGTGTACGGAGAAGATAGGGTACGAGACTCGCAAGGAGGCGGTTATCCACATCAAATCCGATGCCCATGGTAAGCGTAAAAAGAACACCAAACGCTCCTATATATCGGGACACTTCAACAAGTTTGGGAGGCACCTTGATAAGAGGGGTTGACGACAATCAACATTCATGCACCAATGAGGGCTTTCGTCCCGGTGTTGGCTTCTTGAGTGAGCAAGAACAAGCGGACCGAAGGGACGTAGTGTTGGCCTACGACTATGAGTCTGAGCCTTCGAGGCCACTCCCGCCCGCACCCTCTCGCATCCCTTTGATTTGCCTCTTAGTGATCGTGCCTTTGCTCTAACTGCCCTTGGGTAACCCATGAAACACGCGCTCAGTGCCAACGTGAGACGCCCCGAGCACTGCAGCTCAAAGTCCTGCTGCTGTGGAGGCCACTCCCAGAGGGCCCGTAAGCGATTCAAGACCTGGAAGACGGGGAAGGACCGTCGTGCTCAGAAGGATGGTGTCGATGTCTAACAAGGACTGGGCCATCCTCTTTGCAATAATGCTGGCCCTGTGGGGATCTCTCATTGCTGTGGTTCAGTACAACAAGCAGTCGCCGACACAGGCTGATACTTGTTTGGAAACCGCCCGTTGTCCCTCAGGGTCGACCCCTACGTGGGTGCGAGAACGGGTACCTCAGTGCATTTGTGAGGCGGGATCGGTCCCTCAATGAAACCCCCTCGCATCGACATAGATGCGTTGATCACGCAGCTTCAGGAAAAGCGGCAAATGGTCATCCCCTTCCCGAACTACAACCTCGTGGTTCGGCGTAACCGCGTCTCGGAAGATGATTTGACGTGGGTTTACGGTAAGGAAGGGACAGACGCACCAACACATCCCATCCCCAATTGCAACATCTTCTCCCCTATTGGAGTGATCTTGAACAACCTGTTCTTGGAGCTCTTGTTCGGGGGAGACAAAGAGTTCGTCACCACGGATGAGTACCATTGGTCACGAATACGCCCCTACAAGCCGGACATGATTCGAATCGAGCTTGGGGACTATACCCGTGCTGGGGGTGATGTCATCTGTGATATTTGTGGCTGCCCCTACCAAGATCACTCTCCCGTAGTCGGGTATGTGTGGCTCACTCGTTTGTGTGATGGGAGACTGGTTAAGTTATGACACGTAGTCAATACAAGGCTGAATGTGCCTACGAGAGCTATCGAGCCCGTCGGTCCAAGGTTTACTGGGCAGGGTGTGTTGGTTGTCACAACAGCCGTCAAGCCACTATTGCTCACTACGCGGGTGGGAAGTCCATTCGAATCCCGCTATCCGAACGAGCTGAGGGGTATGGTGGAAAGCTGCGGCGATCGCAGTGGGGCTACTTGTTGAGCGGTCTCGATTTCACCGACCCTTGGGTTGATGCTTTGATCCCCCAGGGCTACGAGAGTCGTCGGCATAAGAAGGCTTATTGGTTTGCGATCCAAGCCTATGCTGAGGGGAAGAGGGCTCCCAACTCATTCCTTAATGCTGATGTCGAGTTCGCGGAGAGGACGTTCAAACGAGCTCGAAAGCTGGCTCGAACGTTGGAACCAAGAGATACCGATGGGGAATTGGCTCGGGACTATCTCAGACATCTGGCGATCTATCGCGTCTGTGAGTCCCGTTGGGTCAAAGACGGGGCTTTGGAGCTCATGACTCAAGCGGCCACGGCCATGTACGTCGCAGCCCGTGAGGCCTATGAAAGGCAGCGGCCTCCCAGAGGGGACTTCCCCGACATGGCCTTCACTGAAGAGGACCACACCCTTGCAAGCATTGATTCAGTCTGAGAGCTCTACATGCACCTCAGGGGATGCTTTGAACGGATACTGCGTCCAAACCGAGGTGTGTCTCCTAACCAATGTGGGGGCTCCTGACGTGAAGCCCTATCGGGTTGCCGCGATTTGTGTGGCCCGAGGGGTTGTGGATAGATCTCCCAACAAGAAGGCAACTTGGCCTCCCCTTCGAGTCGGGGAGGTTTGGTGTCCCCTTTGCTTAGCTGCCCGAATTCAGAGTGCTTAGCCTTCTTTTGGGCTCCCCTAAGCATGACTCCTGCTAAGCGCGTGATTTCCCGCTTCCGTCTAGCCGATGCCATCGTGGATCCTCATAAGGGGTTGGATCAGGTGGGCGACCGTTTGAAGGTGTTTGAGGAGCTGGAAGCTGAAGCTTTAGAGGTTAAGGCGTCTGGGTACACGGTCAGCGACTTCTACAGCAGAGATGGGGACGTCGCCCGCAAGACCATGATCCGAAACAAGTTCATGCAGGTGGGGAACCGGAGTGTGGACTTCTACAAGTTCTACCAGATCTACCCCATCTGTCTCGCCATCCTCCAATCCTACACCTTGACGTCGGCTCAACGTCGTAAGGTGGAACAGACTGCCAAGTTCTGGGCAAACAAGAACAAGCCGAAATCCATCTCTGCGGCTAAGATCATCGAGACCTACCTTGCTCAGGTCAAAGTCCTTCGTGAACAATATGCAGCCCTGAAGCAGATCGTCTCAACTGCAAGCGCTCTGGATGAAGGGGCCAAGTTGAAGGCTGGGTCGTTCACCTTGGTCAACACGGGTGGGTTTTCAGATAAGGACATGGCCAACGTGGCTGCCCTCGTCGAGAAGGGGGAGTCCCTGGTCAAAGCTAAGGGGTTTGGTAAGCTTTGCTACGGTGATGTTCACGTTACCCGTCAGCTCAGTGGACGAGGCGTCCTAGCGTTCTATTCACACACGCATGATGAACTGTTCGTACGGACGGGGATTCGCCTCAACGTGGACAACCTTCGGATCTTCATTCACGAGCTAGGCCATCGCCTTCAACACAAGTTTTTGGCCAGCAAGAACGCTGAGATCAAAGCGCTGTACAAGAAGCACAAGGGTCAAGCCAAAGCTCAAGAGGTAGTTCCCCCCGAGATCGGAGAAGAGATCCCGTACAAGGGGGAAACTCTGCAAGTAATCGAAGTGGATCAGCTCAGAAACCGAATCATTTTCAAGATCAAGGGGGATGATGATGCAGGGAGCAAACTGACCCTTCCCCTTGCGAAGTGGAAGTCCCCCAACAGCCCTCCGCCATCGACGGGGTTCATCACGCCATACGCGGGAACCGAACCAGATGAAAACTTCGCCGAGTTGTTCTCGTTTTACTGCATCAACGATTTGGCGCCCTCGTTCGTGGCCGACCTCGAAAGCCTGTTCTGAAATCGACACCGACAGCCTAGCTACCCCTGAACTTTGGGGACCCTCTGTCCGTACGGGGGTTCATGAACACACGCTTCCGCAAGTTTTCCAAGTCAAAGCCCAAGGCTAAGTCCTTGACAGCCGCCCAGATCGAAGCCAATCGCAAGGCGTTCGATGAGGCCAAATTCACCGTTGTGGGCCGACATGCCAAGGGCGCCCTAGTCGCTGACCTGTCCGGGGAAGTCTATAGGCTGACCACGATTGGGTTCTCCTACCACGAGGACGTGTCCTCCCGCATCTATGGGGCCGCTAAGGCCCGTGCTCCCAAGGAATACACGGCTACCCGCGCTCTCCGAAAGGTCATCGAGGACACGTTGCGTAACGGAACTCACACCCCGGGCTCACGTGGCCTTGCTTTCGATGCTGCAGGGGAAGCCCCTCCCCCGGCCAAAGGCACAGAGTGGAAGTCCTGGAAGGACGGGAAGATGGGTTCGCTCGCGTCATTCCCTTACATCGAGGTCTACGACGACATCGTCTACGCGGTTCGTCCGAACTACGACGACTCCCCCACAGTAGCTTGGGTCCAAGATGCCAAGCTCGTCAAACAAGTTTTGGCTTGGATCGAGATCAGCCCTCAACCTTACTTCGGCGTGACCGAGGTGAGTCAGGTCAAGGCCCGTGCTCCGAAGATGGTTTCGCAGGACGAAGTGGTCAAATGACCAATTTGAATCGCGAGATTCAAGAGATGATCGCTGCCCGAGCAAAGGAACCCCGAGCCTTCGGGGAGGCCCTAGCAGCGGAGATTCAGGGCAACCCGTCCGTGGGGGATACCACCACGAAAGAAGCGTTCAAGCCCTTCGAGGACTCGGTGGACGCAGCATTTGCCAAGAACGCGTTCATGCAACGGTCCGTTGAGTTGGGGATCACTGGCTCGGCTCTGTATCAGCAGATCTTGGCCACGAAGTTTGCCAACCAAGTGGGCGACCTCAAACGGGAGCTCGAACAGACCGTCGAGACGTTCACTTCGCGGTGGCTTGAGCTGAATGCCTCCTACGGAGGGAACGTGTTCGAGGCCGTGAGGGGACGAACCTCCTTCCAGAACCAGATCAGCATCGTTCGGAACGAGCAAATGCCGCGACTACTGGAGGTCAAGGACCTTGATGGCCTCAAAGACCTCTCTGCGTTCGCGACCGAAGAAACGATTCGGTGGAAGGAACAAGAGAACACCCTCTTGGATCGGTTCAACGCAATTGTTACCCTCGACCAAGAGGGGGACGGGTTGCAGCAGGTGACGTTTGCCGTCGACCGAGCCTTCACCTCCTACGTTTGCTGGAACCAATTCCGGATCCACCTCCGAGACGCCTTGCAAGAGCTCTACGTCTGAAAATGGGGCGGACAGCTACCCCTGGTAGGTGTAAGGGGGAGGCTATGAACAAGTGGCATGAGTTAAACCAGGCGTTAGCAACTGAAGACTTTGAAGGAGTACGTGCATGGTACAAAGTCAACCACCTTTTAGTAAAAGAACAGATTGTGGTTGAGCGAGCTCAATTGAGTGTGCCTTGTGAGTACGATAACATTCGATATCCCGTTCAAATTCAAAGTGGGGGGTCCTTAAGCCCACTTTTGAAGCATGGGTACCGAATCGAGGTGGGAGAGCATTGGACCCCTTCACAAACCTCAGTGGATTTTTATGCTAACCACCAGAGTGTTTTGGAAGAGGTGTGTGCTTTACAAGCAGATGGCTCTCTTTACTATAGGAAGGGATTTGTAGAAGATCTGAGAGACGGTCAAGGGCGCTACGTTCATGTCTTATTAAGGCTAGTTCCAGCTTCCGAGATCTCGTGTGAATTCATCGCACGTCTTTCCTATCTAGCCACCCCTAACATAGTTACGCTGGCAGACCAATCTCTTGGTGTTCACACCTTGGATACTCTATCCAATCTATGGGTATTTCAGCAGAAAATTCGACTGCTGTACACTAAGGATAGGTTGACGCAGTTAGTCGATCAGGCGATTGCTTCTTATGAGGAGACGACCTGACACCTAAGCCCTCTTGTGGTGTATAGCCCCTCATGGCCAACTGGATCGCTCCCGACCTGCCCGTCAACACCGGGGTTCCCAAAGAGTTTGCACGTGGAATGCACGCCTTGTTGAACCCCGAGGGGGCTATCTCGTTCGAGTTCCTGCCCGAGAAATTTGCGGATGCTCTGGCGTACCTGAGCTCTCAGCGGATCCTGAAGCTCACCCCGCTGAAGGCTGCAAAGCTCTTCTACTTGGCTGACCAACGGCACGTTCGTACAAGCGCCCGCCCAATCTTCGGGGATGAGTACTACTTCCTCGACCATGGGGCGACCCCCATAGCCGCCTACGACGCGATGCAACTCATTGCCAACGGGGATTTGTGGCAACCCTCCTTTACCGGGATGCTGAAGGACCGCCGAGTTCGAACCTCGAAGTCAGGGGCCTTCTACAGGCGTCACCAAGCGAGTATCAAGAACCCGTGGCGTCATCTCTCCCAAAGCGATGTGGACGCGTTGGCGTGGGTTGTGGAGCGGTACAGACACCATTCGGTGACGCAGCTCGTAGAACTCGTCCCAAAGGGCGAGGGTCTCATGGCCTACCAACAGTTCTTCGAAGGGGCTGAGGAAGACGAACGGCCGAACCTAGAGCTCATGGCGATGGAGCATGAGGACCGAACGTTCATGGCCTCGATGGGGGTTCATCGAGGAATGGGGGACCCCTTCAACCTTGCTGGGGATCCGTCCCTTTGCCTGGTCATCGCAGATCTTGCGCTCGAACGTAGCTTAGCCGCCCCTCACGACATTGGTTTGTTCAAGGAGTGGGCACTTATCGCTCGCGACCTGACCAACAGATACCCCGAGTTACCTGGGCTGGAGAAGCATCGTGAGCACGCCCAAAAGCCCGAGGTCAAAGCTGCTTTGGCGCGAATCCCCTAAGCTTTAGACCACTGGTTCCAGAGTCGGCCAACATCTCACAGAACCTTCGGGATGACGTCGAGCCCACGATACTTGAGTCTCTTGACCTCCTCGCCGTAGTGCCCCTCGTAGTCCGCTCCCTTGGAGTAGTGGATGTGGACTCCGGCGTCGGCGAGAGAGCCCGAGGCGACGTCTAGGACGTCCTCGAATTCGATCACCATCGAGGCATCCCCCTCTTCTTTGGTGAAGACGAGTCCTGCACCATCGAAGTGGCCACCGAGTCTTTCTAGCTTTTGAATGAGCTGGTCCTTGACTCGGTCCGCCTCTTTCCGTGCCCCTTCGAGGATCTTGGGGATCGATCGCTCGTAACCCTCTACGGGAAAGGTCCCTTGGTCGGTCTTGCCCCAATACTTGGCTGACCATTCGACCCGAACCCGAGAAGCGTCCTCGTCCTTGCGGGTCACCCAATTGCTGAGGTCGATTGTGACTCTGACCTCAGCATCGGTTGATATGTACTCTTTGGCCCAGACTCCGCCGTAAGCGTCTGTGTTGACATCCTCGTCTTCCCAGTCGCGGGGAGTCGGAGGCCAGAAGCGGTCGACGTCCCCCCAAACAGGGATCTGGTCCCTGTTTGCAGTTCTCTGGCTCTTCCACTTGGAAACGACGCGTCGCGTGCTGGGGTTCATATCAGGGGGATGCTTAAAGAAAGAACATCTCCCTGTCAGAACAGCCCATCCTGTTCATCCGAGATCTAACAGTCTCTTCTCACGATTTCTTGACATCTTCAAACAAACTTAGGACGTCAATGCAGTCGAGACAGCCTCGCTCATGTCCTTGGTTTTCCCAACCTTCCAGCAGTCGTTCGACTGCTCCTGTCCTGTTGCTTGGAAGGTCCTCACGATTTCGCAGGGACCGAAGGATTTGTTCTGGGGATTGGTTGCTAAGCAGCCGTTCAACGACCTTGCCACAAGCATGCTGGTATCCTTCAGCTCGAAGGTAACCTTCCAGTCCTTGAGCCGGTTCTTTAGGGGAACCCTGTTTGAATTGGTTCGCCAGATCCTTAATCTCAGTAACCAAGGCCTTTCGGATGTCAATCTTGGCGATAGCGTCCCTGAGAATCCCCCTCATAGCTTCAAGTTCCGAATCCCAGATATCCACGACAACTTCAGTAGGGACCATTGCCCCTTGCTTGTCGATTTGAGCTCGAATGTCCTCTTGTCCCGTTATGACGTGTTTGGACAGCTGTAAGTCCACCACGTAATTTTTTCGCTGGATCTTCGTGGTGAGAGTAGCTGTGAGACGGCTGACTCTGATGTTAGGGATGTTGGAATTGAATGGCCACATTCCCCTATTTACACCGGTTTAGGGGTGACCTCGCGTCGGTGTAGGGACAGACATGAACGCCAACCTCGAAGACCTTGATAAGAAGCTCCTTGTTACCAGATTCCTGGGTTTGCCGTACCGTGTCCAGATCCGAATCATCAAGGACCTCAACCTTTTTGGGCCCAGTGACCCTGACCCTATTAGCATGCGAGATGAGGCCTTGTTCCTAGAGGCCTTCAAGAGGGCGAATGAAAAGGGGCTTCTCCTCAGTCTTTGGAACGATGTCAACGCCCAGTAACGCTTTGAGCTTTGCGACGAGTTCCAAGTGCCGTAACCCTAGACGGGCATTTTGGAACCCCTTCCAGCAGTCGTAGTCACAGAAGGTGTGGGGACCAGGATCGTCGGGGTGGACATCCCGGTTGCAGTTTGAACAGTTGGTCATGTCCCGATCTACACCAAGCAGAAGGGGTCGCGAACCAACTTGGCTAGCGACCCCTTTCCCAGAACGTCTGGATTGTTAGCTGTGGAGGACGGGCGTAGGCACTACCTCTACGGGCCAGGGGCGTTTGAACACTTCCCCTTCATTGGCTACTCGCCAAAACTCGACATTGGGTTGTTCGCTGTCTTGAATTTTGACTAAGCTCCCGCTGTAGTGACGTCGTTTAACCCACTTCGTCACGTGGTTGAGGGTCCCGCTGACGTGACTGTGGAGGTCTTCGATCCTGAACTTGCCAAGCGTTCTTGCAAGCTCTAGGCCCTGATCGTTATCGTGTTCCCCAAGAAGCAGCTTGATGGGCTTCTCGGCTGAATGAGAGGCCTTCGGAAGCCGCTCGTTCAGGACAACTTGGTTTTTTTGCTTCCCCTTAGTTGAAGCGGAAGGGTCGCACCATGTCCAGACGAGACGTCCTTGGTCCTTGATGGGCTCAGCACGAGCCAAACCCTTCTTCTCCCAAACGGTGACCCAGTAGCGTACCGTGACATCAAGCCGACCCGAAAACTTTTTGAGGTCGGAGATGGTGAAGCGTTGTAGTCGTTGTGCTTCGAGGGCGCACGCCTCTCGTGTCACACCTCTGTCAGAATGCTTGATCCCCTTTTGGGCGTGGACCTTCCGCGGTGGCTTGGTTGAGGGCTTTGGGTCCATGTCCAGTGGGATAGACTTCATTTCGAGCTGGTTGACCACAGCGTCGAAACCCCGTCGTTTCGCGTAGTTGTAGAGGCTTTTGATGTCCGAGAGGGAGTCTTTGGTCAGAACGAGTTGAAATGTGACGGATCGATCGTACTTCATGCGTCCCCGTACGGACATCGGACTCAAGAAGTTCAGGGTTCCCCGTCGATTTCGTTTCGGTGTATAGATCCCCCGTGACCACCCCCTTCCAATACCACACAGACTGGCTCGGCCTCATCCTCAAAGCAAAGGACGAGCAAGACCTCGATGAGCTCGTCATGGAAGTGTTTGAGGCTGGGCTCACCCCATTTGTTGATGCGGCCTTCCCTGACATTCAGTTGCCCCTGCTAGATGTCTTACAGGATGGCGGTATTCCGGCTCAGTCGTGTCTGACTCTGATCACGCACATCAAATTCTACATCCTCAGTGTGGCCGTCCTTCGTATTGGCTACGATCATCCGTTGGCCCCCACCATGCTTCGGATGTTGGGGGAATGGCTGCCAACCGTTACTCAAGAGATCGATTGGGGACCGCCTGACTTCCGCGAGAAGCGGGAGGCTTGGCTGAAGGAGAGCCTGAAAAATGCTCGACTTTGAGGAATGCGTTCGCCTTCGGACCATGCTCGAACGACTGCGGTCCAAAGGTTATCTGAAAGAACCTGAGTACACCCTACCCAATCACGAGACTCTTCCCTATGTCCCAAGATCCTCGACAACTGCCAGTGGGCGTGTGCTTGTTGGGGATGTTTTGGTGTGGTTCCCGACCACGAGCTTCTTCAGCGACCCACCCAACACTCCCCCTAAGGTCGGGCAGGCCGTCGAGGTCGTGCTGGCTTGTTCGGGATCGTGAAGCGTTTGGATCCGTCCTTGAACACTT
>JACZCT010093171.1_pt1 | contig 10543 bp, 9 predicted proteins | sample 8641871 | NCBI WGS metagenome assembly JACZCT01 (sample SAMN15324604, study PRJNA640507) | soil metagenome | isolation source: monocropping sugarcane control | place: China: Luxin town, Laibin City, Guangxi Province | collected 2019-07-25 | depth 10cm m | reverse complement strand
GAGGAGGCGGCCGCACCCTTGGCGGCACCTGCCGCAGCTGCGGCCGCGGCCTTGTCGGCCTCGGACTGCCCGGGCTGGGTGGCGGCCTGGGTGAAGACGCCCGCCACCTGCGGGACCTGGGGCTGCACCGGGCGCGCCGGTTGCACGGCCACCGGGGCCGTGCCCGGGAGCTCGCCCAGGATGCCGGCCACGGTGGGAATCGACTTCGTCCCGCCGGAAGGCAAGGAAGGGGTCGGCGCCGGCGTGGAAGGGGCCGTGGGGTTGAACGGGTTCGATCCCAGGTCGAAGCCCTTGAACCCAAGGGGATTCAATGCGGACGGCGACGGCGACGGCGCGGCCTGGGCCGGCGTCTTGAAATCGATGAGGCCCGCCACCTTGAGCGGGCCTTTCGGAGCATTCAGAGGCATACGATCTTCCTTCCCCCCGCTTTCGGCCGCGGGATGGCCTCCAGGCCTTTAACGGAGCGAGCGTGCGATGGGTCTCTCCCGCACGATGATATTGCTGTTGTCGATGTAGCCGCCCGGCAGCGACCCCTCCGCATACATGCCCGCATGCCCCGCCTCCAAGCCAAGAGCGCCGTTGAAGGGTGCGGACAGGCGCGCGCGACCGTCGATGCTGACCACGACATAACCGGACGCGCGGAAGTCTACGTCCACATCCATGTGGTACCACTTATCCTTCTCCAGCTTCGTGGGGCCGAGGATGGTGTAAACCTGCTGCCCGTGGGCGGGGGCATGCATGATGTACAGGTCCCCTTGCTGGTTCACGTTGACGCACACCGGGTCCCAATCCGCATCGTCGTTCTTCCTGGCCAGGGTCAGGAGGGAGAGCCATTGGGTCGAGTCCATGGGCGGCACCCAATACCGGAAATCGAAGGAAACCGTGGCCGGCCCGAAACGGCCGATGGTCTTCCCGAACTGCCAGGTCGGATAGGCGCGGTGCGTGGTCCCAGGCAGGTTTGGTTTCAAGATGCGGCCGCGGTGATACCGCCCATCCGGGCCCGAAATCCATTCGGATTGACAGAAGGCCGTATTGGGCTCGATCCAGTTGCCGGCGAACTCGGCCTGGCTCGCGCTCGGCGCCGACCATTCCAGAGGCGCCGCAGCGCGGATCGGCGATAGGAGTCCCAATAAGAGGAGCGCGGTGTTAAAAGTTTTCATCGTCCTATTCCCGCCCTTCTTATGGCCGTGTATCCGCCGCCGTATTCTTGGAGGTACTTTCCCGTGGTCATGACCCTTATGGTTCCGGCGGCGACCTTGATCCGGATGTGGTTCATCAGGCTGATAAACCAATCCTTCCGCCAGGTATTTCCGTCCGAAGGCGTGCAGCCGTCGCAAATCTGGTGGAAGAGGAATATCCCGACAGTCCTCTGAGCCTCCAGGCTGTCCACGATCGCTTTGGCGGTCGTGGTATCCACGCCCGAACCGAGGGAGGAAACCACCCGCATCGCAAAGGGGTTGTTGAAGTTTTGCGCTTCCCCGTTGCTTGCCCCCTTGGTCAATCGCATGTAATCAGGCATCAGAGGCATGCCGGTCCACCTGCGCAGGGCGGAGTCGATGGCGCGGTTATGCCTGCCGAAAGGGAGCGCCGCAACGCTGGATTCGTCGCAGCTTCGTGGAAAGTTGCCCCGGATATAGGCCGCATTTCGGTAAAGCCAGCCGCGAGCCGAGTCGAGAGATAGATCGGTTATGCTGTCGTGCATCCATCCGTGGTTCGAGTACCCGACGAGCCCGCTCCCGCACATATCAAGCAGGTCGTCTCGCGTCATAAAGTTCGGATCGCCGACCCGACCTCCGTTCAGGAACACGTTGAATGGAAGGCGGTATGCCAGCAGGGTGGGATAGCCGTAGAGATAAAAGCCCCTCCACTGATCATCATCGTGGATAAGGACGATGCCGGTTTGGTCTCGCTTCGGGTACGAGGCGATGCGGGCAATCGAAATGGTGTCCGGCGTGGCGGTCTGCGCCCGGAGGCCGAGCATGATTCGGGTAGCCGTTGCGCAGTCATAGGCCCCCGTGGGCACGAAGCGGCGAATCGGGAAGCGCACCTGAGCCCATTGGCCATGGTAGGTCACCCCGGTGTCGCGGACGTCGAAGCTGCCAAATTCGTACTTCAGGTTGTTGCTGAAGTCTCCGAGCCACATTTCCAGCGTGTTCAGGTTCGTTACGCTTTGCTGGCTGGGAGATCGAAAGGTGACCTCGATGAACGAATCATTGCAGACATTGGTCGAGGGGAAGGTGAACGTCCACCTCACAAGCGAGCCGTTGCCCGCCGTAAGGCGTACCGATTGGGTCCCGCTCAGGGGCGCATCCAGGTCCGCAGTGAACGTGCCGCCGGTCCCGGAAGCCGTGGTGGGCAGGGTCTGTCCGTCTACCAGGATCTTGGTGGCCAGCGGCCGATCCCGAAAGTGGATTGGCGCCCTGCCCAGCGCAAGGATGGGCAAGAGCAGGAGGAGAAGGACCCTCATCGCGTGGGCGCCCAGCTGGTGTCTACGATGACGGAATCTTGGGACTCGTTCGCGGTCGCCGCCACGTCGTCGGGACAGGCCTGCGCCTCCACTCCCAAGCCCCAGGCGATGCCATAGGCCCAAATCTTGGTCTGGGCGATGGGCACGCTCGGAATGAGGATGGAATCCGAAATGGTTTGATCGGCGTAGCCGAGGCCCGTCCCCTTTTGCGTCCACGCGGACGTGAAATACCCCGACAGATCGGGGAGCGCGTACCGATCCCGAAAGCGCATGCGGTACACGTGGATGCTGCTATCCTTGTCCCGGCTGTAGACGTTCTCCCCGATCTGCGGCGACTGCAGGATGGGCATGCCGGCGCCGTAATAGGTGCTGGTGAGGGGGATTGGATCGCTGCAGGAGTCGGCCGTATTGTCGATGCGCTTCCACTGCCCAGCGAGGCCCGTGGCCGAGGTGTCGAGGTATACGTTGTTGTTCAGGAACATGTGCCGGGTCTTGCCGAAATAGGTCCCGGTGCTGGAGGACCACCTGATGATCGAAGCGTTCACCCTGGCTTGGCCTCCGATGTAAACCGTATTCGGTTCGGCCTGGGCCAGCACCAAGAAGGCCCCGAGGCAAAGCATCCATTTACGCATGCGGTCTTTCCTTTCGATCGAGAATGACGGTTGTCAGCCCATCGATCTTGTCGAAGAGCGTGACACTGGTTTCCTTGAAATCGGATTTGAGCTCCTGCAGGAGATTGCTTTGCGCTCCCACCTGGCTCTCGAGGCGGCCGACGCGCTCGTAGAGCTTGATGCGCTCGTCGAGGCGCTCGAGGTCGGTCTCGGACAGGATGCTTTTGGGCTCCCGCGCCGGCGTCATCTTGTAGATGAAAGGCGCGATGGCCGCAATCCCCGCGATGCAAAGGCCCATGGTCGGGTAATCCATCACTTCGCTCCAACCTTCAGCTTCGCCACCTCGGCCTCGAGCTCATGGGTGCGTACCCGCAATCCCATATTTTCGTTGTAGATGATGGTGGCGATGTCCCCCATCGCGGACAGGGACTTCGAGATGTTGCGAACATGATCTCCGAACTGGAGTAGGAGCATTTCCGGGGGTTGGCTCTGGGCCTGCTGGGGAACCTCCGCGGCCTTCCTGTCCTGGTTAGGAATTAAGGATCGATTTTTTTTCATAAATACTCCGTTACGCGTTGGCGATCGTGGTGACCGTTCCGGATGGCCCCCGCCACTTCAAGGCTCCGGACTCCGCATATAGAATTCCGCCTCCGCTGGGATTCGATCCCGGGGCCGTTCCGTTGGCGATGTAGATGACCTCGCGGCCGCCACCATAGGAGCCTTGCCCGAAGAAAGCGAAGTTGGCATGGCCCGAGACGTTTCCATAGGCAGCGGTGAAGATGATCCCGCCGTCGCCCGTTTGGAACAGGTACTCTTGGGTGCTGGGGTATATGCCGGACAGGAAGGCCTTTGAGTTGCCGCTGATGCTGTATTGAATTCCCGCAAAGCTGGCCGAGGTGCCACCGGCAGCGATCGAGAGCAGGCTGGCGCTGCTTCCGGAATTGTTCGAATTGTAAACGGTGAGGATCAGGTTGCCGGCGACGTTCCTTGTAATGGTGGTATCGTCCCCAAATCGAACCTGCCCCAGGCCGGTGTAAATCGCATATTTATTGATTCCGGAAGTTATATCGCCGACAGACAAGCCATAATTATTGGTTATGCTTCCTCCGCTCCCTGCGTAGACGGGGGTTATTTGGATGCCATAGGCGTTGGCGATGGCGGCGGAATTCGCACCCGTCACGTTTACGCTTAAGCCGGCCACCTCGCTCGTGTGAGAGGTCCGCGCGGTGAACTGGATACGCGCGCCATGGAGGGTATTTGAGCTATTCGGCGCGCTCGCCGGATTGATGAGGAAGATGTCGTCCGTAGCTGCCGCGAGACCAATCCGGACGATATCCCCGAACTCCACCGCCCCGGAATTGGTCTTGATGGCGTAGTTGCTGGTCCCAACCGTCTGACTTTCGATATAAAGGCCGTAATTGGCCGTGATCGTGGAGCCTGCGCCCTTGACCGTGCTCCGGGCATAATAAGCGGCCGCAAAGGAGGCGGTGTATGCCGCCGCCGCCGTGCCCACCCCGCTATACACGCCGTGGACGTTGAGCAATCCGACGTTGGCGCCGGTCACGTTCACCGTGACCCCCGAGTTGACGGTCGAGGAGGCGGTTCCCGTCCAGGCGAGGTTTACGGCGGTGCTGGCGACCGCTGCGCCGGACATGAGCCCCAAGGGGCCCGCCACCTCAAGATAGGCCGTGGCTCCTGATAGCCTGGCCGAGAGCCCCGTCAGGTGAAGGGAGAAGGTATGGCTCCCGGTCCACGTCGGACTGATTCCTACATCAAGGGCCGGCGCTGCGTCCGAGCGCATCGCGGTCGTAGCCGATCCGTTCTTCGCGGTGAGGCCAGCGGTCACCGATGGATTCGCGAAGCCAGAGAAGGATCCCGGCAGGTCGCCGGCGGCGATGGCCGTCCAGGCGGGATCGGTACCGTTGCTCCTCAGGAAGGTCCCATTGCTCCCGATGGCGAGCCGCGTCCAAGTCGGGCCAGAATTGGTGACAAGGAGGTCCCCGCGGACGTTGGCCACCGCGGCGATCTCGGTGAGGTCCGCATCCAACGGCTGCGCGTCGCCGATCCCATAGCCAGCGAGGGTGGTAGGCGTTCCGGTGAGCTTCGACCAGGCCAAAGCAGTGATCGAGGCATCCCCGATCGTGCCGAAGCCGAGAGTCGTGCCGCTGCGGCGAAGGACGTGCGCATCGGTGCCGGCCGCGATGTCGGCGACATTCCCCGTTGAATTGGCCGCGCGCCCGATAACGGAGAGCGCTGCGCCCTGGCGGAGAAGCGAATCGGAAATCCCGTTGGCTGCGATGGAGAACGTCCGATCGGCTGAGAGGTCTCCGCCGCCCGAAAGCGGCGAGGTGGTGGAGATAAGCCGCGAGGTCCGGACGATGGTGGCCGGAAGGTCGGCGTCCTGGACGGCGGCTGCGATAAAATTGGTCCCGTTGCCCCGCAAGTATTGGCCGCTCGGGGCGGTGTTGTTGTAGCGGAAGCCTGCGACCCCGTTGACGGGATTGTTGAAGATGTGCGTCCCGGTCCAAACCGGGGCGATCGAAAGGTCAAGGGGCGGGGCCGCATCGGACCGCATCGCCGTTTTGGCCGTGCCATTAGCGGCCGTGAGCCCCACCGAGGCGGTGGGGTTGGCGAGCGAGGGGCTCGTGGCGATAGGCCCGATCCGGGCGCGTACCGCATCGAGCGCAGCCTTCCAATCCTGCTGCATGTCCCGCAGGTGGATCTCGAGCATTTCGAAAGAAGCGAATACCGCTTGGTCGGCGGCCGTCAGAGGCTTAAAGGTAACCGCGCTGAAATCGCTCACGGCAGTACCTTCCCGCCCGCGTTGGTCAGAACGTCCGCGGTGTAATAGGCCACGGCCGCGGCCGAGAGGGTCGCGGTCAGCATGCGGAAGTCGAAGAGCTGCAGGGCGCCGGTGTCGGGGTTCAAGGTGAGGGAGGTCCCGCCGAAGCTCCCCGCGACGGTCACCGTGCCGAGGAGGGTGCCCGCCTGGTAGACGCTGACCGTGCTTCCCACGCGCACCAAGGCGAAGCCGTGCCAACCTGAGGCGATGGAGTTGACCGCGCGCGTGGTCCCGTTGATGCTGATCTGCGTGGCGCTGGGGAAGCTCACGTAGAAGGTCGAGCCGGCGAACTGGAAGACCTTGTTGCCCGTGGCCAGGCCCTTGACCCAGAAGAGGGCGGTGAAGTCCCCATAGGTCGTGGCGTCGGCCTGGCTGAGGCTCTGGCCGGCGCTGAAGCTGACGGCGAAGTCCCGGCCGTCCGGGCCCGTTACGAAGGCCGGCAGGCTGCCGCCCAGGGCGTACAGGGCCCCGCGCGCGCGGTTGAGGCGAAGGCTAAAGCGGGTGAGCCAATGCTTGAGGGTCGCGCCCAGGGCCCGCTGATAGCCGGCCTCGTCGGTTTCCGCCGCGCCCAGGCCCAGGGCGCGCCGATCATCCTCGAGGTCGCGCGATTCGATCCCCACCAGACGGAATTTCGACGTGGTGAAGGAGAGGCTTGTTTGCAGGCGGTGGCCGCGGTGCTCCTTCCAGAAGGAGATATCCCCCGTCTTCGGCACGTTGGCAACCGTCTCGATGGCGGTGGGGTTCCCGTCGGCATAGCCCGAAATCGAGACCTGGAAGCCCGCCAGGTACCCGGCCTCCTCGTCCACCGGCCGAACCTGCAGGTGGGTTTCCTGGTGGGTCAGGGTGTTCGATTCCTTCGAGCCCACGCGCTCGCGGAACCGGGCCGCCGGCGGGATGTCGGTCCCGCCGCTCCCGTCGACGGCTATTTTGTCCTTCCACTGCTTGGTGAGCCCCGATCCCTCATGGCTATCGAAGGTCTCGATCCAATAGAAGGCCCCATCCACCGAATCCAGGGCCAGGAGGCGCGTCACGCCGTTGGCGTCGATGCACTGGGCGGCGCCGGCGTAGAGCGGCGGGAATACCCAGGTGGAGCGCGCTAGGCGAGACCAGCCCTCACCGGCGTCCCCGCCAAAGGCGAAGCGGAGGCACTTGTTGTTGTAGGCGGCCGCGGAGTCGTTCCGGTACCAAAGCAGGAAGGCGCCGGCGAAATACCCGCCGGCGCTCCCTTCCACCAGGGTCCGGATGAGGCGGCGGACCTTCCGGGACGCCAGATCCTTGGACCAGGCCATGCCGTCCCAGGTGCGGATGGTGTGGTCGCTGCAATGGGCGATGAAGGTGCCCGTCTCCACTTCGGTCAAGCTGCTCCAATCGGTCACCCCGATCGGGCCATCCACGGGCACGAAGTGGCGCAACTGGAAGACGGAGGCCAGGGCGAGGCCGTCCCCCTTCGGCCCCATATCCTTGTAGACCGAGGGCGAGCTTCGCCAGCACTTGTTGTTGCCGATGAAGGTCACCATGTTGGCGGATTTCGCGATCGCCTGGATGCTGCCGTCGAGCCTCAGGACCTGGAATCCCGGTTGGTAGGCGCCGGCGAGCTCCTTGGCCCCCAGCTGGCTATAGGGCACCTGGTTATCCCCGCGGACCGCCTGATACAGGAAATTGGCCGTGACCTCGAGGACCTCGCCGGGGGGCAGGTCGCGCCAGCCGCGCGTGCGGAGGCCAAAGCCGGACCCGTAAATGGTGCGGAGTTCGTCGTCGGTCTTGGTGATGGACCAGGTGGGCGAGGTGATGTCGAAATCGCCACACCAGATGTAGATCTCGCGGTTGTTGCCCGCGCCCGAGGTGGGATCGATCCCGTTGGTGCCGATGTCCAGCACCTGGTACAGGCCACAATGGGTCCAATGGGAATCGGCGGCAATCGCCAGGAGATTGCCGTCGAGGGTGCCATCGTCGGTCGGGTGGATGGTGAGCGGGTTCGCGGCGCTGATCGGGTTCGCCACCCAGAATTCGCCGTAATCGACCTGGAAGTCCGTCCCTAGCTGGGTGAGGAAGGTATTGGCCGCCGACTCCTTCTCGAGCGTGGCGGTGATGCGGCTTGAGGAGAAGGCGGGATCGCCGTTTGCATCGACGATGCGGCAATAGGTATAGATGAACCGGTACCCGTATGGCGTGCCCCCCGATTGCGATCCGGACCCGACGAGTGGCTTCCGGCCGTCGTACAGGACATTCAAAGTCGAGGCGTCGCTCAGGTTGAAGAATTTGCCCGTGGTCAGGTTGACCTGCACCGTGCGTGCGTTGCTCAGGCCGATGAACTTGGCCGCGATGACGAAATCCTTGTCCAGGTCCTTGATGGTGGACGGGCCCGCGATCCCGAAGGAATTCGAGGCCACCGTGGTGAGGGTATTGGCCGCGTCGGTGTCGTCGCCGGTGTAGGTGACGAATACGGTGCCGCTCAAGCCGGACGTGTTCTGGGCCTGGAAATGCAGGTTCCCGTTTCCTGACCGCGTGCCGCGCGCGACGAGCTGCGTATGCGCCGCGTCCTTGTACACCGAGAAGGTCCTGGTGGTGGCCGCGTTGGTCAGGGTCCAATAGGTGACGCCGGCGTTGGAATTCGAGGCCGTCACGCCTCGCAGGTAGGGCTGGAAGAGCTGGGAGCCGGTGTCGCCGGCGACGGCCGCGTAGCTGTTCCCATAGGACCAGTCGACCACCTCCGCCCAGCTGGTCATAGCCACATCGGCCATCCAGAGTTTGCTGCCGCGGTGCAGGAGCCACTTCTTGGACACGGGGTGCTGGCGCCATGCGTAAATAGCGCCAGTGCCCGGCAGGGCCGTGGCGGTGTACTTCTTCGATCCGCTATGGCCCTCCAGGAAGCCCGGGAACGCGACGAGGTCCTGCAGGAGCGGGACCTCGTTCGGGGCGATGACGGAGGCCGGCAGGTCGGAGTTTTCCCCGCCCTCCCAGGCCCTTTGCCGGAAGGTCAGGACCCCGGTGGCCTCTTCCTTGGATTCGCTCCTATGACGCCCGGGCATGGCCTCACCACCGGGGCGGCGTGCGCGGGGCCTGCACCCGGCCGCCGGCGCGCCCTGCAAAGGTGGAAAACCGGGCCTCCTCCTCCTGCAGGAGGGTAGCGATGTTCCGGGAGGGGGATCCGTATTGCTTCACGCCCAAGGCTTCCAGGGTCTTCCAGAGGAGAAGGGTTTCCTGGTACCCTTCGGGCAGCTCGAAGGCGACGGATTCGGCCGTGAACTGCGTCGGCCACCGGTAGGCCTGGGCCCGCCATTCCACCGTCGTGGTGCCGGGATCGTTGTCCTCCCAGAAGGTGATGAGGCAGTCCTCGGAAAGGGCCGCACGGGAGGGGATCCAGTCGGCCGGGGCCTTGGCGATGCCCGGCATGCTGCCTGGGTCGTCCTCCTCGAGGGGGTAATGGGAAACCCGGTCATGCCCGCCGTAGGCGAACTGCCCTTGCGAGCCGTCCAGGGCGTAAACCAGGCCGATATCCCGTATATCCCACTGCGTCGCGCCCAGGGCCCCGCCCACGGACGAGAACAGGGCCGCGGAGGCCGCGTACTGGAAGGTGCCGGCCGTGGTGACGAGGAACGGATCGGGCTTGATGCGCATGAGCCCCACCCGGGTCCGGGCCAGGTAGTAGTTCTGCGCCCGATTGAGGGCCGAAATCGCCTTCGCGCGCGTGAGCTCGGTGCCCACGTGCTCGATGACGAGATCGACCATCTCCGACCCGTGCACGGCTTAGCCCTCCGCCGGGTGGGGCATCATGACGGCGCCCGGTACCGAGACGAATTGCTTCAGCCAGGGCCGGACCAGGTCCACGGTGCTATCCTTCACCGGGTCGAACTGGCGGCGGGAGCGGGCCTTCCGGTAGGAGGCCGGCTCGACGTGATCCACTTCCTCGGTGTACTGCGGCTTGCCCTTGGCATCCAGGTCCGGGACCATCACCTCGCGCATGCCGCCGCGGCCGTCGTCCTGCTTCTCGGGCTTCTGCTTGAGCCGGTAATGCGTGATCGCCTGGGTCACCAGCTCGAGCCGTTCCTTGTTCCGTTTGGTGGCGGGGATTTCGCAATACCCGTCGGCCAGGATGGCCAAGGTGAAATTCTTGTCGATCCGGGCTTTGTAGCCGTTCGCGTCCTCATTCGGGACGATGCGGATTCCCTCCCACCCCGTCTCGAAAACCACTCCCCCGACCTTCCCGGAGCGGTTTCTGTGGATGCGGAAGCAGGGGATCACGGGCACGTTCAGGGCGTCGTATTCCTCCGCGACGACGCGGTCGGGCATCTCCTCGCTTCTGCGCATGTCAGATCCCCGCGGCTTTCAGGTTGAGGACCGCCTTGTCGAGCCATTGGCCCGCCTCGTGCAGGAAGTCGGCCGCGCGGGCGATCTCGTTGCTCTCGCTCTGGGCCAGACGCGCCTGACACCCCGCCCGCATCTGCCGGACCGCGCCGGCCAGCTCGGCGGCGAAGCTGTGCAGGGTGGTGGGGGGAAGCGCGCTGGCGGCGACCGGGGGCTCGGCCGTGGCCGCGGGAGCGGACGAATTGTGACCCGTCCCCGGCTCGGCGGGACGGGCCGGGGGGGGGGGAGGGGCGGGCCGGGGCCTCGGCCCCTCCGCTG
>JACZCT010183877.1_pt1 | contig 10591 bp, 8 predicted proteins | sample 8641871 | NCBI WGS metagenome assembly JACZCT01 (sample SAMN15324604, study PRJNA640507) | soil metagenome | isolation source: monocropping sugarcane control | place: China: Luxin town, Laibin City, Guangxi Province | collected 2019-07-25 | depth 10cm m | reverse complement strand
GCTGTTCCCGTTGGCATATTTTTAAGTTCTCAAGGATTATTGCCCATTTCAATAGAGGAAAGTATCTGCGGTGCAACTTTTGGTTATTTGTTTTTATTCATTATTAACTGGTTATTTAAACGCTGGCGAAATATAGATGGCATTGGTGAAGGCGATTTTGATTTACTTTTTTGTATCGGATCATTTACCGGTATTATTGGTTGCTGGATGAGCGTTACTATTGGTTCTATTCTGGGTTCAGCGTATGGTTTAATAATTCTTTTCATCACACAACAAAATCAACATTCCGAATCTTTTCTACGCACTACTAAAATTCCCTTCGGTCCCTTTCTTTCATTTGGCGCAATTATTTTTGTCTTTATCCAAAAATATATGTACCTTGCTCCTTTTCAACTTTTTCTTGCATAAAAAGCAAGTAGTTACTACTTTTGAATAGTAACATTTTTAAAAAAAAAGGAGTCCTAACGATGTTAACAGCAAAAAAATTGCTGCGTATTCTCTTGTGTATACCGGTATTTGCATTGTACAATTTCACTTTTACCGCTCGAACGGATTCAAGCATTAATATCGCTCGCTTAACAACTAAAATAAAAGATGTTGTTATGTTTATGCATGAATTAGCAGAAGATTCAGATTGGAATGAAGATCTGGAAGAAATATATTGCGCAATTCAGGAAAATAGAAATATTGTCATGCGTTGCCATGTTGAATCTGCAATGCATAGTATTTTAGGCTTTTTGAATAAACACCGAAAAGCATTTAAAAATGCTAAAGATTTCAGCATGATTACAAATTACATAAATGATTATGTGATTAAGCAACGAGAAGGTAAACATATAAGCGATGATAAACAAGCATCAACTCATCACAAAAAAGGCAGCAATCATCATTGTTCATCTAAAGAACAATTTTGTTCTGCCTTAAGTGGCGCTCAAAATTGTATTACTGTCCAATGTCAAAAAGAAAATCATCACAATAAACACGACAAATGTAAACCACAATGCCAAGAAGGCCCTCGTGGCGAAATAGGTCCTCGCGGTCCTCGTGGTGATACGGGAGCTACTGGTGCTACCGGCGCTACTGGAGAAACGGGCGCTACTGGTGCCACTGGCGGCTTTGGCCCTACAGGAGCAACCGGTGGAACAGGAGCAACTGGTTCGATAGGCGAGACTGGTGCAACAGGAGCAACCGGCGGATCAGGAATAACTGGTGCTACAGGACCAACTGGTGCATCATGCACGGGTGAAACAGGCACAACTGGTGCAACAGGACCAACTGGTGCAACTGGTGCTGTAGGAGCGACTGGCGTAACTGGACTTAATGGATTGAATGGTCAAACAGGGGCAACTGGCGCAACTGGCCCTGGCGGAGCAGGATCTGTCGGAGCAACTGGTGCCACTGGAGCAACTGGAGCAACTGGCGCAACCGGTGAAACGGGCCCTACAGGAGAAACTGGCCCGCTCGGACCTACTGGAAATACAGGTGTAACCGGAGCAACTGGTGCAACGGGTGGTACAGGCGCAACAGGGGCTACTGGGGCTCGTATTATGGAATATGCTTATATCTATAATACTTCAGCTCAAGCCGTTGCTGTTGGCAGCAGTGTGGTTTTTGATACCAATGGTCCCATTACTCCAACTATATTTCATACGGCAGGAACCACCACTACAACACTAGCTTCAGCAGGAACCTATCGATTCACCTTTATTGTTGAAGGAACGGCAGCCAACCAGTTTACCATATTCGTAAATGGCGTTGCAAATACCAGTAGCACGTATGGTACCGGTGTTGGTAATACTCCAAATACAGGACAAGCAATTATTACTGTTCCTGCAGCATCACAGATCACGCTCAGGAATTTTACTTCAGCAGGAGCAATCACACTTGCAACTGGACTGGGAGGATCCTCAACAAACGTAAATGCTGCTCTGATTATTGAGCAATTGGCGCCGTAATAAAACTTAACTCCATGCTTAATGCTTGGCACATGAGGACTCCGTATAAAAACAAGAACAGCACAAAAAAACGTTCATGAGAGTTTATCTCATGAACGTTTTTGTTTTGAATATAGCTACTGCATAAGCCCATCTTGTATAATAATAATATTATTATTTTCATCCACGGTGATAACATCTTTATCTGATGCTGCAACTGCTATAAACCCTGTTTTATCTGCACGAGAACCCTGCACAGATGCGCCTGATTTTCCGACAAAATAATTGCGCCCTTCAGCTCCTGAAAACCCATATGAATAATAAGGTTTTCCTTCTGGTTTCCATCCAATACTGTTTTCACCCAACAAAACATCAGAATAGGTTCCATGTTCGGCAAAATATGCTTTTTCTGCTGCATAGATAGAATTTAAATTCATGTATGCTTCTGCTCGCTTTGCTTTGGCCAGAAAACGATTAAAATTGGGAACCGCAATCATAGCTAAAAAAGCCATAATTGTCACAACCACCATTAATTCGATTAAGCTAAACCCATTCTTTTTCATGAGATTCTCCTTTATACATATAATCTATTGGCAACTCTACCATAGATTAAATCATACTTGATACAATCTGCTCATGGTATAAAAAAAGGAAAATCATTATGCAAAAAACAATGTTTTGGTTCGTTTCATTACTATTTTTCTGCTCTGACCAGGCCATGAATAAAAAACCTTTATGGGTAGAAACAATCGACAAAAAAAAGCGATTGATTGATTCTAATATTATCGATTCATCAAATCTTTTAACCGTCTTGCAAGAAAAATATATCGGTTCTTACACCAATCCACTTATCATTCCTTTCAATAAAACATTACTTCAATTTTATTGTTTTTTTTCTGTCATTTCTGCAAAAACTCTGTACAAGACATTATCCATAAGCAGCTATTACCAACTAATCGATGCCGTAGAAAAATTTAAAGCTCTTAAAATGTATATAAATCTCGTTACGGAAATACTACCCACAGAAAATGAAGCGCAAATACAGATGAAGTGTTCTCATGGCCACATAACTCAAAAATGGATTGGCGATTTACTCATAGGACCTACTATCAAGAAAGAACATAAATTGTATACATTTCCCACAAAAAAAAATTATAACAGAAAATCTGAGTCACATATCATTATCAGTAATAACGGTAATTATTTAATACATAATTTTTGTGATCAATCAGAACCATCAAGCATTGAATTATACCATACAAAAACAAAGGAAATTGAATACTTACATCCATCTAGAGATGCACAATGTATCTACTGCAGTCCAAATAATAACTATATACTTATCGTTGATCAGTTTCTAGGAATACATCTATATCATATACCAACAAAAGAGAAATTTTTCTTATACCATCCCTATAACCAACAATCTGAGATTATTATCAGTGATAATAGTAAATATATATTGAACCAACAGATATTACCTTTCAATGATTACATAACATTATATAAATTATGGCATATTAATGACAATAATACATTAGAAGAAATAGATCTTAACAATAATTTATCTGCTTCAAAATCAGCGATTTTCCATCACGATAATGAACATATTTTTCATCTCAACGAAGGCAATCTATATCTATATAATATTTCCACCAAAACAAATACTAAGCTCGATCCGAAAGGTATCCGAAATCATCCAAAACATTTTATATTTTTTGACAAGTTAGTTATGAGTTCTGATAAAAAACACATCATCTGCAAAATTAAAAATCCTCGCAATACATCACTATCAGACCATTTTAATTATATTGTTTTACATATACAAAATATTGCAAAAACTATTTTTACCACGTTGCCGCCATCATACCTCGATTATTTACCTCCTTTATGTATACCGCATACAAATCTTATTGCCCATTGCGTAGACAATAAAAACTTATTACAGTTATTAAACGAAAAACAAAAAATCGTTGCATCTCACACAAGAAAAAACAGTCGTATTTCTCAGATGGCAACGGATGAAAGTGGCAACCATCTTGCATGTGGTTATTGTGATGGCACTATCATTATGTGGAACATCTCAAATCTATATAATCAAACCCTTAGCATTGGTACAAAATTAGTTGGTTTAAATATGCCTATAAAAAATCTTGTATTTACCAGCAATCACTTATTATTTTCTTGCTCAAGATCACAATTATTTTCTCTATTTCAAAACACTGGACAAGCAATCTTATGGGATCTACAAGGCAAGAAAATTATTGATTTTGGCAATACAGTTCTAGATGCCAATATAAATAAAAAAGGTTCTGTAATTACTATTGTAAAGAGCGAATATGAAGAAAATAATATGCAACGTAGAAACACTGTAAGGAATCTTACGCTCACTTGCTGCCAAATTAATCAACTCTTGCCTGCTCCCACCCTTAAACAAGCGTATACATTTCTTTACCCGGAAGCAGAGGCCAAAAAAGGATCATAAACCTAATTTCTCCCGGGGAAATGCTCCCTCACGGACAATCTTAAGTTTATCTCCTGTGCAATCAATGATCGTAGAGGCAAGGGTTGATCCTGATGCGTCATCATTCAATACAATACAAGAAACAGACTGCAAAATATTTTTATCTATTTCTTCAAGATGAGCAGGGACCGGGTGGCCTTTAAGGTTAGCACTGGTTGAGTATAACGCATCAAAATGATGGAGTAATTGGAGTAATCCTCTATGATCTGGAACTCGAATAGCAATATTGCCCTCGGGAGATCTAACACCTTCTGGGACCTCTGGCTTTGCCTTTAAAATCAAAGTCGCTGGGCCTGGCCAACAAATATTCATTATTTTTTCTATTTGACATGTTTTAGCGGGGTCGTTTTCAATTAAATTAAGCGCTTTTTTCTTATTCTCTACCAATGATAAATAAGGCTTATTTGATCGATTTTTAATGATATCAAGTTGCGCATATCCACGTTGCGATACATCGACCAGAAGACCGAATACCGTATCTCCTGCGGCTAAAACAACCTCGCCATTTTTGAGCATGTCAGTCACCTGTATAATTGTTTCTGGATTACTCCAAAATAATAGTTTCATGTAAAGCCTTTTTCTTTTGTAAATAATGATCTAGTGTCTTAATTAAAATTTCTTGTTTGACATTTTTGCTTTATGCTATATGATATTAAGCATACTAGGATTTTTGCCTAACTGAGCTAATTTTTACTAAATTCAGTAAAAATAACCCATAATTGGCATATAATCCTGTAAAAATTAATAATAACAAAGCAATCATAAAAATCATTAGATATCTGGAGAAAATCGATGAAAAATGTCACCAACCAAAAGCCTACTATTGCAACAAAGGCTACCGGCAAACAACGCAGCTATAATGAAGTTATCGACTTTTTGGAAGCTCGCTGGACAGCAAATCGTGCAGATACTACTCTTTCTGGCATAAAACAATTAGATAAAGCTCTCGGTTCTCTTTCACAAAAAGTACCTACTATTGTTATTGCTGGTACAAATGGAAAAAGCTTAACAGCTCATTTTACTACTCGTTTATTGCGTGAAGAAGGTTTAACTGTTGGTACATTTTATGCGCCACATATTTTAACATACAATGAACGCTTTTCTCTGAATAATGAAACTATTTCTAACAAAGTATTCACTGATATTGGTAATGAAGTTATCACTGCCGCAGAAGATTTGAATTTATCTCTTAATTCATTTGAACTATTAACTATGATGGCACTTGTTTACTTTAAGCAAAGTAATGTTGATGTTGCTATTATGGAAGTTAATGAAAATGGTCCAGCTGATGCAACCAACATTTGCTCATCTAAAATCGTTGCTGTCACTAGAATTATTGATCCTCAAGCATCTCCAAATGCAAAAAGCACTGATGAAGCATTAATCCAAGAAATTTTAAGTATCGTTAAACCCAGTGCGATAGTTGTTTCTGCTGATCAAAGCAAACTCAATCTTCAAACTATGCAAGATATCGTTGTAGCAAAAAATGCTGAGTGGGCAATGCCTATTCGTAAACTTGCTCCTCTTGCATACCCATTTGAACAATTACACGGCAGATGTGCAGCGCTTGCTGAACGTATTACTTCTATTTATATCAACACATTTGCAAACAAAGATGCTGTTCTTGTTGCCAACAGTCTTTTGACTAAGAAAAAAGGCCAACGCGGCAGACCAACTCTTGAAGTAAAACGTCAAACAGAACTTAATCCAAAACGTACTATTGAACAATTCTGGAAAGAAACATTAAGTACGCTTCCTGGTCATTTCCAATTGCTTGATAAAGAAAAACCAACGATCCTTCTTGATCCTGCATCCAATCTTGATGCATTCAAAAACTTGCTCCTTGGAACAAGACTTCTTCACTATAAACGTCCACTTAAAGGACTCACCATTATTCTTGGTTGCAATAACGAAGAATTAGACATTCACGAACTTATCAAGTTGTTACGCTATTTCTTCAAAAAAACATCTGGGCAAGTTATTGTTTGTCCGGTAGATCCAGTTCCTGGACACAAAGGCCATAAAGCTTGGGATATTGAAAAAGTAACTAATGATATTAAAAGCTTAAAAATAAAAGCAAAAGCGACTGCTGATTTTGCTGAAGCTCTGGAAGCTGCACAAAAAACAGTTGATGAACGTCATGGTGTTATCGTTATCACCGGTTCAACATCAATCGTTTCTGAATATTGGAAGCATAAAGGTTTGAAAAAATTATCGAATTAATTACGTATGATAATTTCTATCATTCTTGGCTTATCACTCGGAACATTTTACGGGCTCTTCTTTGTTCTCCAACAAAGGAGAGCCTTATCTTTAAATCGCACCTCATTTGCTCAACATATGATGAAATCTGTTTTCATTTCTCTAATACGCTTTACTCTTTTTGCATTAGGACTTGTATATATATTGCACTCATCATCAATCAATCTTATACTAGTAGTAACATCATTTTTGATTCCATTATGTGTGGGACTAAAAATGGGAACTCATATAAAAAATATTTAACGTAATCCGCATGTGATTATCCACTTATCTCGTTCTTCAATAGAATCCCCGTAAGGAGGATGGATATCCGTTACAGAAGCACTTGTTTCTTCGTAGTTTTAACGAAGTAGAAAGTAAAGTAATAGATATACAGAATGAGGATGGAGTTAGAAGAGGTTGCGCTACTATGAACGGTGCTGAATTTGTAGAAATACCACAGTGGTCATTCGCTTCGTTATTTGGTTATGAAGAACATCCACTATTTATCGCAAATAGTGAAATTATCATTCATACATGGATTATTATGGTTATTTTAGCGCTGTTTCTTGCATGCGTTAATTTTATTTTACATCACACCAAACTTGGACGATTTATTTTGATTCAAATCGTTTCTTTTTTTATTGATCTTACGAAACAATCGCTTGGTACGTTTGTATATAGTCATTGCGTTTTTGCCGCAGCTCTTTTTATTTTTATTGGCTTATGTAATATTGCACCACTTATTCCATGGCTTGAAGAACCAACTCGTGATTTAAATACAGCACTTGCCTTAGGAATTATTTCTTTTATTTATGTGCAATCAGTTACAATACAATCGCGTGGAATTATTCCCTATTTTAAAGATTTTTTTCAGCCAATTTTTGTTATGTTTCCACTGAATGTTATCGGAAAATTATCATCAATTGTCTCTATTTCATTCCGCTTATTTGGAAATATATTTGGTGGTGCAATCATCACCAAGCTTTATTTTAGCGCAATTAGTGGATCAATTATCCTTGAATCTCTTGGTCTTTTAACTGGTGCAAACTTTTTAATCACTGCGTTTTTCACTCTTTTTGAAGGGCTTTTACAAGCATTTGTATTTGCGATGCTCACGTTAACATATCTTTCCATTAACAACCAAGAGGGCGGTGGTCATTAATTATTACCTCACTTGCCTTAACCTCATTTTACACGTTATTTTATATGGGGACTCCGGGCAAGTAAAAGCTCTGCTTATCCGACGAAGCTTTGGCGGAGTTGAAAGCTTTATGCATAGTTGTAAGTTTTTTTTGCTTCAAAAAAAGTATCGTAGAGTGTATCTTAAAAAATAAACAAAATAGATAAAGGCCTTTGCAATGAACCTCTCATATGAATATTTCCATTACGGCGCAATTACCGCTTCTATTGCTATAAGTTCCATTTCTGTTGGCCTTGGCGAAGGCCTTATTAGTTGGAGCGCATTAAATGCCACGGATAGGCAACCAACCGCAAAAGATGATATCATGCGCATTGCAATTATCGGTATGACACTCGTAGAAACTGTTGCTATATTGGGATTATTGATATCAATTCTTTTATTAATCTATACCAATATAGAATCAACTAATCAGTTTTCTTATTATTCTGAACTTGGCATTATCATCGCAATGGGAATCACGGGACTTACCATTGGCCTTGCATCAACATTTCCTGCCCAAGCTGCATGTGATGCTGTTGCCCGTCAGCCATTTTTTTCACACCGTATTTCATCTTTTATGCTTTTAGCTCAAGTTTTAATACAAACTCCGATGATTTCTGCATTCCTTGTTTCGCTTTTCATTCAAGGCCAAGCAAGCTCCGCACTGAATATGAGCGATAGCTTGCGTCTTATTGCAAGCGGATTATGTATCGGCCTTGGCAGCATAGGACCTGCGATTGGTCTCAGCTCTTTTGCAAAATCTGCCGTACTTGGTTTAGGAAAAAATACTAAAGCTTATGATAAACTTCTTTCTTTTACGTTTATCAGCCAAGCGCTTATTGAAACACCGATTATTTTTTGTCTTATTATTGCAACTACACTTCTTTTTGTAGTTTCGCGTACTACGACCGATACTGGTTTTGATGGCATTATATTTTTATGCGCTGCATTTTGCACCGGAATTGGCACACTTGGAGCAGGAATAAGCTCTGGAAGAACTGCAGCTACAGCATGTACTCAAATTGGTGAAAATCCACAGTTATATAGCATTCTTTCTCGTACCAGTATACTCGCACAAACTCTGATAGAAACCATGGTGCTCTACACAGTTATATTATCATTGTTAATGATTTCGTTTAGGTAAAAGTAAAACACAAAAAAGCGCTCATTTTTATTGAGCGCTTTTTTTAAAATAGCATTGATTTTTATTCATTTTCACTATTGCTACCATCACTATCGACACCAACAGTATCATCAAATTTAATAGGAACATCATAAAAAGATGGTGTATACTGATTACATTGGCGATTCATTATCCATTGCAATAATGGCTTGCCAGTTGTTTGCGCAACTGTATGACAAGTCATTTTCGCCAACTCTTCTTTTTCTTGTAAGGTAGAATATTGAGGAAAAACACCATGCGTTGCAAGGCATACTTTTAATTTTTTATCATTGGTTGTATTGCCCACTATTAAATCAGCTGCTGAATTACCATCAGCATCTTTAGTTTGCGGATCTACGCCAGCTCTTGCTAATATCCTAACTACTTCTGGTTTAGTAGTAAAATGAATGGCGGTCCACTGCGCTGCCCCAACTTTTGAATTGGGATCGATCTGAGAATTATTTAAAATATGTGTAACAAGTTGACCCTCATTATTATCCGCTGCAATCTGCAATAAATTCATACCATATACATTTTCGTTACTAGATGTAACTGGTTTCTCTAAATTAACTCCTAACAAACTCAATTGCTTATGAAAATCAATTTTTTGCAATTCTGTAAGTGATACATGAGTATTAGTAGAAAAAATACCTTCTAATATTTGCGGATTAATATCTGAAGCCTGCGCTTCTAATAAACAGAATTGGATTTCTTCAGCAGTACCACCTGTACTTGCACGTAAAAGACGATCTTGAAATTCACACCTATCTAAACGACCCTTAAATGATGAAATTTTCCTTAATCGCGGTTCTATTTTTTTCTTTTTGGGTGCAGCTGGAACAAGCCTAGATCCTTCTGGCCTTGGTCGTTTAGTTGGAGAGCTTGTCCATTTACTTGGAGAGCTCAACTTATTATCCATGGACCTTATTTGACCGAAAACGCCTATCAGAAGCATTATCGCACCCAATTTCTTATTAAAATTCCCCATTTCCATCTCCTTACTTAATAATTACATATAGAATTAATCACACACGCAATAAGTTTATCATCTTTTAGAATTGTTCACAAATTGTATATTTTTAACAGATCTCTCTCGCAGACATACTTAATGACAAGTATGAAAAAAGGAGATATCATGTAAAGCATATGATTATTCTGATAATTATATTATTTTTAATATCTTGGCAATTGTCCTGTTTGAATAGCACGCAATACATGAGGATTATTAAGTCCAGAATACTTTCTAGTCATCGCATTGGCTGATTCTGCATTCAATAAATCAGGATTTTCTCCACCATACATTGCTTGCCATTGTTGAGCAGTTTGACCATACACATTTTTTTGCTCTACTGAACCACCATTTGCAATATACCAGGTTGCTATTTCTAGATCTTTAATATCTCTTGATGCATTTTCATGCAATAATGTTTTTCCTAATGAATCCCTATCTTCCAGCGGAGTAGCTCCAAATGCCTGTAATAACCTCAACATTTCAACGCTTTGTGCATCAAATGCAATAGTTCTTCCACTAGCATCACGTTTATTTG
>JACZCT010088482.1_pt1 | contig 10637 bp, 14 predicted proteins | sample 8641871 | NCBI WGS metagenome assembly JACZCT01 (sample SAMN15324604, study PRJNA640507) | soil metagenome | isolation source: monocropping sugarcane control | place: China: Luxin town, Laibin City, Guangxi Province | collected 2019-07-25 | depth 10cm m | reverse complement strand
CTACGCCGCCCGCTTCAATCCCTCAACCAGACACAACTTGCACAGATGCCCACCGCCCGCATCCGACGGTATCTCGACCAACGGCACGGAGATACCCCGGCAGCCACAGATGCGGCAGTGGCGTGACGGTTCGCCCCTGGCCGCCACACGCGCCCGATACGCCTGCATTTCGCAGCGCTTGGAACAGATACGCCGGGGCGTATTCGCCAGGAACGTACAACCGCACACCACGCAGGCGCGCGGGGTTGCCGGGCTGGCGCGATAACACGCTGCCGAGCAATACTCGGACTGATAGCGGCTCGTGAGCGGGCCGTGACAGGTTTTACAGGTGACGCGCTTCACTTCACCTTCTCCGCCTTCAACCCCTTGCCGTACTCGCCCTTCTTACGCCCCGGTTGCGGGCGTTCCACAATCCAGCGCCCACCCTCGTAGCGGATATGCCCCTGCCGCCGGAGCCGCCCGACGCTGCCGGCGGGAATGCCCAGGAGGGCGGCCAGTTCGGTGATGGTGGGTGTGTTCATGACGCTTCCTCGTCATAGGTCAGCGCCGATACAACCAGGCTGGCTGCGACATAGATATTTAGGACAATCATCGCCGGCCATGCCCGTTCCGGCCCGTCGATCACAAAGCCGACACCCCAGATCACCATCCACACGACGGCAAGTACCATCAGCAAGCCGCGCATCCGTTTTCGCTGGTTCATATGCGGTCAACCTCTACAAGCCCGTTGGGCGTTTCCTCGATATAGCCGTCGCTCAGCAATTCGGCCAGCGTTTCGGCAAGGCCCGACACGTCAAACGATTTCGCCAGGAGCGCTTTCAGTTTGCGCCGGGTGATGGGCGCGTTGTCCCGGATTGCCGCCTCAACCGCAAGCACGTCTGGCTCCGCCTGCTCCGGGCAGCCCGCCGCCAGCCACGCAGCCAGGTCGCCGGTTGCCAGCACCCGCTCGACGCCGCGCCGCTCCCAGGTCGTTACGTCGTCTGCGCTGCTCAGCAGGTACCAGCCGCGCTGCTCGATCGCGCAGATCGTCGCGTCGAGGGTCTGCGGTTCAAAGAGTGTGGTTTGGCGATAGTCGGTCACAACCACACCTCGGCGCATATTCGAATTCCAGCCTCAGTGCGTTCGCGTGCGTCGCGTACCCGTTGGCGCAGTCGAAGCAACTGATTCATGCGATTGAGCGTGCGGACACTCAGCAGACGCTGCGCAGCGTCTATGACTGCCTCTGCGCCAGTCAGAAGTACAAGAACAAGCAAGAGGGCGATCAGCACAACGATCAAGCCAATCCAAATACCGACACCGAACAGGCGATATTTCAGTTGATGTATCACCGCTTCCCTCCTACCAAGAGCGCCGCAACCAGCACCACCAGCAGCGTCCCGATCCACGCCTGGCGGCGCGGCGCGAAACACCACAGCAGCACCAGGCACGCAGCGGCAAAGACAGCAAAGCACCACATCACGCGGCCTCCGGGTTGTTTTCGACAAAACACGTCTTACACGCAAGGCGTTGATCGTTCGTGGTGATCTCGCCTTCCTCTGGCCGGTGTGCCCATACTACGTGCCGTTCGCGTAAATCCTCCAACGACGTGTATTCGTGCTTGCAGTAGCGGCAACGCTCGCCGACGTAGGCAATCATGCCGAGTAGGAAAGCGCGCCCATCTTTTTCAAGTTGTTCTTGTTTGCTCACGCTGCTACCTCCCTCAACGAATAGCCCTGCGGTGGCACACCCTTGGCCCGATCCCTTGCACAGAGGTGGCACAATTCCGGTTGCGGCAAGGGGCCGTGGTAGAGCCGCGTGCAGCCGTTGCAGCGGGCGTGCGTGGCCAGGGGCGCGCCACAGGTGCCACAAACGCCGGGAGTCACGCGGCGCTGCTGCTCGCACGCGGTACACGGCGCGCGATAGCTTGGCAGGGTGTCAGCCGGAACGATGTGCTTGCCGAATGAGCACCAGGCGCGCCCCGTCGCCTCCAAGGTGCGACGACAGGCCGTACAGAGATACGAGTTGCCGCTGGCGGCGCGCTCGGCACACACGGCACACACGCGCGTCGGGCGGTTGCGACTGCGGCGCGCCAGGCATGCCGTGCAGCACCCGGCCTTGCTCCACTCGGCGCGCGGTACGGCATGCCGCCCGGCGTTGCACCACACCTGGCCGCGTGCGCGCACGATGTCGTGACACGACTTGCAGATTGCGCTCGTGCGGAAACTGGCGTTCACGCCGCACAGCACACAGCGCGGTTTGTCGGGGTTGCGTGGCATCAGGCGGCCTCACTCTCCAAGGCGTCGAATAGCGTTGGCGTATGTGCAAGTTCGGCAGCCGTCGTCAGGTTTGCGCAGGCCTGTTTCCAGTACGAGCGCTTGAGTTCCGCGCCGACAAAGCGCCGGCCGAGCTTGAGGCTCACGTAACCCTCGCTGCCGATGCCTCCGAACGGCGACAGCACCAGATCGCCGGCGTTGCTCCAGAGTTGCACGGCTCGCTCGATCACGTCGAGCTGCAGCGGGCAAATGTGCTTTTCATCTTTGGCTTCGCGGGCGCTCATGTATTGCAGCGTGTTCGACGGATTGATGTCCATCCAGACTGGACTGGCATACCGCTGCCACAGGTCAACGGAGAATTGCTCCGGGTCTTTCGTGATCGGATCGGGGTTAACGCCCGGCTTGCGCATCGTCACCAAGTAATCGGGAATGCCCTGGCGCGACATGGCGCTATCCTTTTTGAGTTGCTTGTAGAGCAGCCCGATCGCCTTGGTGCGTTGCATCGCCGTTACCGGGTCTTTCCAGATGCACACTTCCGAGTGATAGATAAAGCCAGTCTCCTGAAAGATGCGGATCAAGTCGCCCCGAAAATCCTTAAGGCCGATGTAGCCGTCGCGGGATTTCATTGCCGGAATGTTGTTGCAATGGAAACTCACCAGACGCCCCGGCTTGAGCACGCGGTACAGATCGCGCACCAGGAACAGGAAGTGCTGGTAGAACTCGGTCGTGTCTTTGCAGTTGCCCATATCGCGGTCGCTGGCCGAATAGGTGTACAGACTGGCGAACGGCGGCGAGAAGATCGAGTAATCCACACTCGCATCGTCGAGTGCCGCAACCACCTCGACACAATCCCCCAGATGCATTTCCCAGCCGTCACCGGCGGCAACCTCAACTTCGTAGGCATCGTTCGTAACGCTCGCACCGTGAATGGCAGCGGTGTTCAGATCCCGCATGTGCTCCAACATCTGATCGGTCATTCGTTCGTGATCCTGTCGTTTGCGCTCGATATTGCGCACCACGGCGCCTTCAAGCTCGCTGGTAATGATGTAGACATGCACGGGTTCGGTTTGCCCGTAGCGGTGGCAGCGGTGAATGGCCTGATCCATTTCTTCAAAACTGTCACTCAGTCCGACAAAGGCCTCATTGTGGCAGTGCTGAAAGTTCAGGCCGAACCCGAAGATTGAAGGCTTGGTCACAAGTACGCGAATGGTGCCGTCAACGAACTCGCGCGCGGCTTGTTCCTTGAACGCCGGCGAATCGCTGCCCGTAACTTCGACCGCGCCGGGGATAGCGGCCACCAGCGCTTCGCTTTCGGAATTCAGGTTGCACCAGATCAGCCAGGATTCGCTACTGACGTTCACCAGTTCAGCGGCGGCCGCGACGCGATCCGCCAGACTCACCTTGCGGGCGTTACGGCGCTCGATCAGCGTGTTCGCCTCAACTGCGAACAGATAGAGCTGCGACCCATCGGCGGCCTGTTCCTGGTGCTCGACGTTCACCACAACCTCGTGATAGTGGAGTGGCGGCAGGTCGAATCCGGCATCGCTGTAGCCGATGTCCGACGGCTTGCGAAGCATAACGGCCCACGAACACACCCAGGCCCAGAACTCTGTTTCCGCGTGGCCCTTGAGCCGCCAGACGCTCGTATCGCCGCCGTCGTGGACGAAGAACATGCTGAGCATTTCAACTCGGCTCATGACCCCCAGGAATTCGGCGTGGTTGCCCAGTTCCATATGGTCATTGGGCGCCGGCGTTGCGGTACAGGCGAGCTTGTAGGGTGTCAGGCGAAACGCATCAATAATGGCGGTGCGCGTCTTACCGTCGTAGGCTTTCAAAATGCTGCTTTCGTCGAGCACCACACCGCCGAACGTTTGCGGTTCAAAGTGCTGCAGCATTTCGTAGTTCGTAATATTCACGCCCGGTTGTACATCGGCCTGACTGCGACAGATCGCGACATTGACGCCGAACTTTGATCCCTCACGTGCTGTCTGCTGCGCAACGGCCAGTGGCGCCAGGATCAGGACTGGGAGCCCGGTGTGCTTGGCAACGTGCTGCGCCCATTCGAGCTGCATCGGAGTTTTACCAGTACCGTAGCGGCTAAAGATGGCGGCGCGCCCGCGACGGAGGGCCCAACGCACAATGTCTCGCTGGTAGTCAAACAGTTGCGGGTTGATGGTCGCGACCTCAAAGCCACTGGCAATGGCGACGTTTTGTTTCTGTGCGAGAAAATCTGTGTACTCCATCACGCCACCTTCTCGATCTTCATCCGGCTTCCGGCCAGGGCCAGCGCATACGCATCCGCTTGATGTTCGTCGTTGAGTCCGGCAGCCTGCATGACTTCCATTTTTGAAGCATTGCCCTTGCCCGTCAGCGCCTTCTTGGCTTCGGTCGGGCTAATCTCAACCCACGCCAGGTTGCGCGCCGCACATTCGGCCAGCACGGCGCCACTGACGCGCGCTTGCGGGATAATCGCGTTCGCGTACTTGGCCACAGGCGCTTCTATGGCCACAAGATCAACATCCGCCTGCTGGTCGAGGTAGGCCGCCACCAGGTCACGCGCCAGCAGGCAGCGCGCCGCAATGTCACGGCCGCTCAGGCGCCAGGTCAGCCGGTCGAGGCGCTGGCCGCCGGCGAGCAGCACCAGGCCGATGTGGGTCGAACTCACGTCGAGCCCGAGGATCATGAGGTCGCTTTCCATCTATGCAGCCTCCAGGCGGACGATCTGAGTCACTTCCGATCCCAGATCCCAGTGCAGCGGCCGGTCGTTCGGCCAGCGATGCACCGATGCTGGTACCCCACGTTTGAGCAGGTCATTGGCGAGCTTTGGCCCGCGCGGCTCCGGCGCCGGCGGCAGCGACCGAATGCGACCAGTGGCCATTCGCTCCTGCATCGTGGCCAACCATGCGGCGCGCCCTTCGGTGTAGGCCCGGTCGCTCGGGCAGCCGGCCAGGTCGTTATCGAAGAAGATCAGGATATGGCGCGGCTGTCTTGCGGCCAGTTCGTCCAGCCACTCATCGCGCCAGCTGACGCCGCCCGATGCCACGTACACGGCGCGCGCGTCACTGGCAGCTGCCAGCAGCCGGTCGACCAGGTTCTCGCACCAGACCACGACCGAGCCGGGCGTCACGTCGCCCAGGCCCATCAGCACGCTGGCGCTCGTCGAGGCGGTCAGCCATTTCGGGCCGTCGTCGGCCGGGTGGGTAGCGCGGCCGCGCAGTCCGACGATCTGGCCACCCACAATCAGCGGCACGATCAGCCGGTCGAAGCGGTGCATGTACCACTGGCGTTTCGTCTCACTCCACAAAGGGAGCCGGCCGAGCCCCAGATCGGCAACCTGGATCGTTAGCTCGTCGAGCGGCTTGTACGCCTGCCAGGCGGCAACCACGGCCGGCCACTGGCGGCGCTGGAAGGCGCGGTAGTGTCCGAGCGCGACCGCCTGCTGCCATGGCGCCAGCGGAATGGGCAGCTGTTCGCGTCGCTCCGCCGGCGTATAGCCCTGCAGATCGAAGTGCCGCGCCAGATCGAGCAGACTACCGCGCCAGCCGCACACCCAGCACTGCGCACCCTGGCGGCCGGGCAGGTCGTACACGTAGAAGTGATAGGCCGCACGACCCGTGCGTGTCGCGCCGTCAGCGCCACAGAACGGGCAGTCGGCGTGCGCGCGGCCGCCGCGATCCAGGTCCACACCGAGCCGGTCCAGCACGGCGGTCAGCAGATCAGCCATGCTGGACCTCACGTGCGCGTTTCGTGCATGCGCTATCGCAGAACACGTTGTGTTCACTGACCCGATGGCCGCGCTTGCCGATGCCCGATTCGAGCTCGGCGCGCGTCGGGTGGCCGTCGAGCAGTTCATAGGTGCAATCTGCCAGGCGACCCGACTTCAGCAGCGCTCCCAGGCGCTGGCAGAGCCACAGTGGCACGTGGTTGAGTTTGGCGCCGCGGAATACGCGCTGCAGCGATATCCAGCTATCACTGCACACCACGCCGCGCCAGCCGGTCGGCAGGGCCTCGCAGCCCACAATCAGCGCGTACAACTCGGTCACGTTGTTCGTGACCGTGGGCAGCCCGACGTCGGCTTGCAGGAGTGTGCCGCTGTCTGCGGCCACACGCGCGCCCTGCTCGTCGACCAGGCACCAGGCCCATGTGCCGCCGATCGGCGACGGGTTGGGACCAATCACGCCGCCATCGGCGTACAGCATGCCGGTGGTTGCGACCACGCGCGGCCGCTCCGGCGTCTCCAGGCCGCATTCGCGTTTCCAGGCCCGATACTCCGCAACCAGGCGTTGCACTTCGGGGTCGCTCACATCGCCGCTGGGGCCGCGATAGGGGACGGGGTTATGGGTCACGATGTCACCTCCTGCACCATGCCGTAGAGTCGCGCCGTCGAAAATCGCTCGATCGCCTGCACCGCCTGAAAGTGCGTAATGAGTTGCGCGGCTTCACCGCTGCTCAGCATGTGCAGTTCATCGCGTTTGATAGCGCCCTTGGCCAGGCGACGCAGCCATTGCTGCTGTCCTTCGCTGGCCGCGCGCGCGTGCCAGGCGCGGCCCTTGCTGGCCAGCGAATCGTTGGAGTGCTTGGCCGCCAGCTTTTCGCCTTCCGCGAATGCGTCGTCGCCATGGGGCCACGGTCGCGCCTGGAATGGTCCGGTTGCGCGATAGCGCCCGTCGTCCTGTGCGTCGCCGTGCCGCCAGAGCACCCAGAGTTCGCCATCTTTGATGGCCAGCACCCGCTCAATCCCCTCGCGATCCCAACCGCAGCCGAGCGTGAGCCAGCCGTCGCGGCGATACCACACGAACGGAGACGCATCGAGATAGCGCAGCTCGCGGGCAATCACCTGCAGGTTGGTGCCATCCGCATCAAAGCTGTCGCCGTCGAAGGTAAAGCCGATCTGGGTCGTGCCGGGTTTTTCGGCCTTGCGGAACTGTTTCAGCAGTTCATCGCGCGGAATGGGGCAGCCCAGAATATCGCCCAGCATCGCCACGTTGCGGGCGTCGGCCGGCAGATAATCCAGAATGAGACAGTCCTGTTTGCTCGGCGTCGGACGCAGGCCGCGGCCGACCATCTGGATATACAGGCCGTCACTGCGCGTTGGGCGTGCCAGGTGGATACAGGCAATCTCGGGGACATCCAGGCCCTCGGTCCACAGGCCGCAGTTGACCAGCACCTGATAGTGTCCGGCGCGGAAGTCGGCCAGAATCTGGCGCCGCACGTCGCGATCGGTTCCACCGTCAGCGCTGGCCGCACTGAACCCGGCCGCGCGAAAGTCGGCAGCGAGCGCGTGCGCGCCGGCGACGCTGGTCGTAAAGGCAATCGTGGGACGGGTGCCGGCGTATTCCTTGTGTGCCGCAATCACGAGCGCGCGACAGGCGGCCGTATCAAACCGCTCGGCCAGCTGGCCCTGCTGAAAGTCGCCACCCAGGCTTTTCACGCCAGTCAGGTCGATCTGGGTCGAAATCGCGTACCAGCTCGGCTTGACCAGGTAGCCCTGGCGCACCAGGTCGGCAATCGTGATCGTGAAGGCGGTCGTCGTGAAGCCGTTCGCGAGCGCCAGGCCGTCGCCACGCATCGGCGTCGCCGTTACGCCCAGATGCCGCAATGCCGGATTGGCCTGTTTCATCCCGTCACGCACCCGCAGGTACGCCGGCGCGATCGCGTGATGCGCTTCGTCGGTAATCAGGTAATCGACGGCGCCATGGGCCAGCAGCTTCTGCAGGTGCGCGGTGCGGCCCAGGGTCTGAACGGTCGCCACCGTCAACTGGCGGTCGTAGTCTTTTCGGTCGCCCATCAGGAGCCCGACGCGCGGCCGCGTGAGCCCGTCTGCCATCAGCCAGTCGCCGGCAATCGCGCGCAAGCGCTCGATCGGCTGGTGAATGAGTTCCTCGCGATGCGCCAGCACGACAATGCGCGCGTCCGGTTGCTCCCGGAGCAGGTCCATGGCCAGCGAAAGGAAAATGACGGTCTTGCCCGCGCCCGTCGCCGCAACGCCCAGCACATCGGTATGGTCGCGCCAGGCGGCTCGAACAGCGGCAATCGCGTCAGATTGATAGGATCGGAGCTGCATGTGTCAACCCTTTTTCGAGGGGAAACTGTGCATTGCTCCTATAAGTAATCTTATAGGGGTGATGCACAGTTTCGAGTCTGAAAAATCCTTACAATGGCGCGCACCCTGGGACCGCGCCCGGCTGCCGGCACCCGCTCGTCCCGTTCGCGCCAGTTCCCCGTTCGGATCAGCGCGTCGAGCCATTTGGCGGCGGTGCGTCGGTTGGCGCCCAGCTCGGTCACAAAGTCCTGCGTGGTGACCTGCCCAACCGCATCCATCCGGGCATCAGCGGTCGCAAGCACGGCCGGCCAGCGGTACACATCGACGCCGGCCGGCGCGCCGCCGAACAGCGCCGCAAGGTCAACCAGCGTGACCGGCACATGCGGCAGCGGCAGGTTGGTCAGCAGCCACACGTCGACCGGCTCGCGCAGCGGACGGCCGCGGTGAATGGCCTGGATGAGTTCGGATTCGCGTAGTTGCTCCAGCAGACGCTGCAGCTGGGGATCGTCCCAGAAGCCCGACACGAGATAGGCGTAGGCCTGCTCGGCGTAGACGCGCTCCTGCTGCGTCCAGGTGGTATTGAAAGGCGTGTCGCGCTCGTCGTAGAGCATGCTGGCGGTTTGCACCAGGTCGTCGACGGCCGGCTGCGGCGTGCCCACGATGATCAGGCAATCGCAGCCCTGCAGTCGATTCGTGCCACGGTTGCCGTGGAAGTGCGCGACCGGGCCGCGGTCTTCAAAGACCGGAACCACATCCTTGTAGCTGATGAAGGCAGGCCGCTCGTAGCCGCGCGCCAGGATGGCGTCAATCTGCTTGCGAATGTGGCCGACCTTCGGCGTATCGTCGGCCGCGGCGCCGAGCGTCGTCTTGGTGTTCAGGCTGGCCCAGACCTGGAAGATACGACCACGCAGGCGAACATCAGGCTGCACGACCTGCACCGGCCGGCCAAACAGCGTCTGGTACAGCGCCGGATCGCCGGTGGCATCGAGCCAGATCACGTGCGGCGGGAGCACTTTGGGCGTCTGGCGCAAGAGCAGGGTCAAGCCATCGCTCGTGACCTGCACGCGACTGATCCACTCGCGGCCCTGGAGCGCCAGGCGGGCTTCGCGGCCGAGGGTAATCAGCGTGTGCATCAGGTGCCCATAGGGCGCCTGCTCGGCCGCTTCCGCGTGTGAGAGCTCGGGCGCGATGAGGTCGGCCAGCGCAACGTCGGCACACACTGCGGCAACATGCCGCGCGCCGCCCAGCGCGTCCAGCAGGGCCGGCCCGCGCCAGTCCCGCGCCCCCTCGGGCGCGGGTGTCTCGCTCAGATGGCGCAGCGTCCGCAGCAGGTCGCGCCGCGGCCCTGGCGCCATATCGGCCGGTACGACCGACGCGGCCGGAATGTGCCAGGGGTGCAGGAACGCGCGAACCGGGAGTTCATCGCCGATCACCAGGGTGGCCTGCTCCAGGCGGGGATTGCCGAGCACCAGGTGCTCGTACTGGACGGCGATAATCGGCTCGGTGCGGCGGGCCTGCGCATGCCAGGGGCATCCCTCACGCACATACGACCAGCCGCAGATGCGGGGATTGCTGCAGAAGTCCAGCGCCGGATAGCCGCGCCGGAGCCAGGCTTCCATCTGAATGGTATAGCGGCACGTCTGGCCGATCCCCTGCCCGGCGCCAAGGGTGCGCGGCTTCCATTCGTACCACCAGTCCGGGTGCTGCTGGAGCGCCTGCAGGTCGCGATAGAATTCGCGTCGCGGGCCGGCGTAGAGCACCACGCCGCCTTCACTGGCCACACGCTCGGCCGTTTCGACGCCAAGCGTGGTTTTGCCCAGCCCGGCCGATGCGGCAATCAGCAGCATATGCGCCGGCGCCGGATCGGCCAGATAGGTTGTGACGGCATTCCGCATCAGGTGCTGACCTTCTTCAAGAGACAGGCGGTCGTAAATCGTTTCGTCCGGCTCAACGTCGCGTAACCCTCGTCGGAGTGGCGCCGCCACGTCCGGTGGCGGATCCGGGAGTGGGACGGCGATTGGTCGAATATCCGTTGCCAGCAGCTCGTCGAGCGCGGCGGTAAGTTCGCTTCTGGCCACATCGTCGTCCTACAGGGCTGGCTCTTCCACCAGCACGGCCCGCTCGGCGGCAATCATCGTCTGCACCCCGGCAATGGCCTGCTGCAGCTCGGCGTCGCTCAGGTCGGCCGGCTTGCCCAGATCAGGCGGCGCCAGACCAAGCTCGCGCGCCTGGCTGACCAGCTGGCGCAGCTGCGCGATCAGGTGCTTGCGGTCGATGGCAGGCGCCGGCTCGTCTGCCGGCTCGCCCTCGTCGGCGTCGTCCCAGATTTCGCCGGTCGTGCG
>JACZCT010392577.1_pt1 | contig 10744 bp, 20 predicted proteins | sample 8641871 | NCBI WGS metagenome assembly JACZCT01 (sample SAMN15324604, study PRJNA640507) | soil metagenome | isolation source: monocropping sugarcane control | place: China: Luxin town, Laibin City, Guangxi Province | collected 2019-07-25 | depth 10cm m | reverse complement strand
CTCATTTCGTGTACGTGATTCGGAGTTGCGGTTCCCCGGATTGGCCATTCCCTCGGAAGTATCCGTAATACGTTTGGGACGTACTCGGACCGGGACCCAATGCGATTCCCTTAGCCGTATTATCTCGGAACGCGTTACCAATCGAATTGGGAAGCGTGACCCATTTCGCCTGCCCGTAAGAGAACGAGGGAGACGAAAGATTGTCGTTGATTTGGGATGAGGAATGGTTACCCGACACGCTCGTTTGGTTGTGCGTTCCAATGATCGCTTCACCACCCGAATTCGAGTAGAAGTGGACGTTATCGAGATACAATTCAACCTTGTTTATCGTGGCCCCCGATAGGTCACTTTGAATTGTAGCGTACGGGAATCCGATCATACTGAATTGGTTCCCGTTCGTACCCGAATACCGACCCTGATAGCATTCCGCAACTCCCCTATTCGTGCCGTCCTGCTGGAAACTCGCGGAAGCATTCGCGGCGTACGTCTTAACGTATTGCTGGGGAGGATTCCCACCGCCACCGGAACCTACCCACGCGCCCATAGGTACGTAGATTCCCGTATCCCGCACCCACATTCGGGGATTTACGGTGTTCTGCAATTGGAAGCCTGCCGTATTACCCTTCAGGTATGCAGCGATATGCAGATCTGTTCCAGCCGCACTAGCCAACTCGATTGGAACGAGGACGTTTATACCAACGTCGTAATTGGAATCCGTCGCGCTACTCGGGTTGCGTCGCACAACCTGAAAGTCTGTGAATTGCGTGTCGTTGTCGTCCGCCGCCGCATCCCAGTTGTAATACATTTTGTGGTCGACGTACGTTGTTGCGGGTGTCGTCGCCTGCATATCCACACGACCCATCCACCCGATTTCATAAGACCGGGTAGGGTCAAAATTGGGAATGACGATACGGCCAACGAGCAGGTCATTAGTCCCGTTGTACGTGCCGGAATTCGCAAGGGAGTTGATAGCGATTAGACCGCGCGGCAATACGGCGAGAATGTTGGCCAGACTCTCACCGTTCAGGAACATTTCAGCGGCGGATACCTGCTGGAATACAGCGTTTCCGTCCTGGTCAATGTTGAAGTTTGTTGAGCCGATGGTGAGGTTATAGAACGTGGCGGAACCGTCACGGGCGATTCGCCAACCCGTGACGTTTCCCGATTCGGGGTCCGTATTGAAGTCAGGGGACTTAATCGCAGAGCGAATTAGGTCCTCACTGCCAACGATCGGGTTTCCGAATTCCATTACCGCCGTCCTGAATTGAGGGTGCCTTCCAGTCGACAAGTACAGAGCGCGCCCGGAGAAGCATTCGACCAAACGAATACGAGTTTGTCTTGCGACGGGACGAGGATTTCCGAACCGCCCGCCGTATCCTGATTTCCAGAATACGTAGACGCAACGAGCGCAGAATCACTTTCCGCTCCCCGGTAGACTCTAAGCTGACTTTCCGTACTGCTGTCGGTCGTCGTCGCCATTGACTTTACCGTCCAAGAATCCCCGAATTTCGCAGGACCCGTACTGACTACCGCTCGCCCGTTCGCGTCGGCGGTCGCCTGTACGTATTCTTGCAACGGAAACGAGGGCATTAGATTTCGCTCCCGTAGTCGACTCCATATTCATAGATGACGGAGACTTCAACCTGAGTTCCTGCGTTCGCGCACGCATAGACAGCCTCAGTTGAAGTGAGAGAACCGAAGTCAGTACCGGCAGGAATGAGGAATCCCGTATAGGGACGCACGTTATCATCACTGCCAATGTAAAGGGGATTCGTGTCCCCATGCACTCGGATGCGAAGCGAGCGGCGCTTTTCGTGTCGCCCAATGATCTGTCGGGAGGGTCCGTCACCGTCCACCACCACACGCATTGCGCGGAACGCAAGTCGTTCCTTACTTGTGCGCTGAACAAGGCGGACGGGAATTACGTCCTCTTCCTTGATTTCCGGCGCATACTGAATTTCGTCGTCGTCGACTTCCTGAGTTTCGTAATAGTCGTCAACGTCGACATTCTTAGGCATGGGAACGCCGTGCGTCTCATGTCCCCTGTAAGGGAAGTACGTACCCTCTACGGCTTCCGCTACGGGTGCCACGCGGTCCGGCCGTTCCGGGGGTGTCTGCTGCCCCGTGAGCTGTCGATACGAGCCCATTTCACACGTCCTTCCTGAGCGCGACCTCATACACAGATACGAGGACGAACGCCATAAACGCCGAGATTCCGAACGGGATACTTGACCCGTAAAGCCAAGAAAGCATTGCTCCGACTGCCAGAGCGACGACGACAGCGGCGAATTCGCCTAGCCGTACTTCATTCGCTGCTGATTCCTTGTCAGCCTTACTCACGTCAAGGAAATTCGGCAGGAATGCGTTAAACGACATTACCGTCTGCGTGATAGCGAGTGCGCTACCACTAGCTTCCGGCTTGATTTCCGCCATTTGATTTCACCTTCTTTCCCACCGACTTTACCGTTTGGGCAGTGTCGCCCATTACAGCGCCAATCGCTTTCGACCGGACAAGCGAAATAACCGCAACGTACATGAGGAAAGCGCCGCCGAGTGCGAGACCAATCCGGTACCAATTCTTTGTGTCCGTGAGCCATCCGAACACACCAGCCGTAGCCTTCAAAGTGTCGTACACAGCGGTAACGGTCGAGAGACCAGGAATGTTGTCCGTAATCCCAGCTTGGATAACATCCCCACCGGCCGGAATCTCCGCACCGTTCAGGTACTTTTCCGGGTCGACCGCCTTACCGTTTATCCGGACCTCAAAATGCAAGTGTGGTCCGGTGCTCTGCCCGGTGCTGCCGATATATCCGATGACGGTTCCCGCGCTGACATTCTGTCCCACACGCGCGGCAATGCGCGACATGTGGTGATAGGAAGTCAGGAACGAGGAATTCGCCTTGATTTCGACAGTGTTTCCGTACGCACCCTTGTACCCGGATACGACGACTTTCCCATCGTGCGCCGCGTAGATTGGACTACCGGTTTTGCAGCCGATATCCAAACCGGTATGCCGACCGGAGACATACCGGGGCGAGGGATTACCGAATCGCTGCGTAATCACCTTGCACGATGCTGGCCATTTCAGAGTCGGCATTTCACACCTCGTACGAGGCGGGAACGTCGTCTTCCCTGTCAGGGTCCGGCACTCCCAAATCACCGGGATATTCAGGACCGCCGAGAGACGGCGGCTTATCCTGCGGCCGTCCCAATTCTGTTTCTTCCTTCTTGTTGAAAGGCTCAGGCTTCTTTCCGCCGAGTCCCCAACGAATCACATCACGAGGGTCGTACGCCTTGATACCGGAGTAAAGAAGAATTGCCCCGATACCGAGCATAACGACGTGAAGCGGTGAAATCTTCACTTCGAATACCCCAGCTTCTTAGCGATGGGAACGACGTTCATAAGCAACGCCGTAACGAGAACGAGCGCGGCGAATTGCCGGGCCAATTTCTCGTTCCCTTGTTCCAGTGCAGAAAGCATAAGAACGAGGACCATCATTCCGACAACTAGCTTTATCGAAATCTTCCCGTCCTTCTTTGCCCACTGCCCAACGGCGACAATTACGACCGTGAGAACGGCGGAAGTCGTCGTGTCCATCAGCTAGCCTCCTTGACGGCTTGCGCAGTCTCCTTGACGACCTTCTTTGCGCCGCTCGCCGCAGACATGCCCTTAGACGCGCGTGTAGCGGCCCCAGCGGCCTTCAACGCGCGTCCCTGGGGCAGAACGTTCCCAGCAACGTTGAGAAGCTGCTTAGCACGTCCTGTAGCGCCGCTGAGCAGGATCAGCGAGAGGACGATTAGCGCGGCCCCGCCGAGGATCATTCCAAGGCGGAACCACGTCTTAGGATCGGAGATGAATTCGAAGAAATCGACAATCTCCGGAATCGGGTTCACATCGTCCAGAAATCCCGCCTGAGACGCGCCAGGTACCGACGCGCTAGGGTTGCCCGCAGCTTTATTGGCGCGACTGAGATAGCGAAGATAAGCACCCGATGTGTAAGTCGTCCACGGCCGGAAGTTCTTTCCGCCACCCGCAATGGCATACGCAGCCTTCGCATTCGTCGTCGGATTGAACAGATCCGCATTCGACTTCAACCCGAATTGCTTACGCCGCGCCGGACCCATTGAGCCCAACATGTTGATTTGCCAGAGCCCATAAGAGTTGTCCGGCGGAACGGCGTTGTGGGCATAGATGTTCCCGCCCGATTCTGCAAGCGCGATAGCGACCGCCTTTGCGAGATTCGAACCGGTGAAACCAGCGGCCTTTGCCGCACCGGCAATTTCCGCATCGGAGATTACTTTACGCTGAGCAGGCACGGGCGGGACACCTTTCTAGAGCAGTCCGCGAACCTGGGGCGGAAGCATTGCGGACAGCATCGGGTTACTCATCATGGCTTCAACGCCATTCCGAAACCCACTGAGCATTTCGTGAATCTCCGCCACCTGTCGCGCAACCTCCGTGAATTCGGCCCGCGTGACCGGTCGCATGACGCACGATTCGACATGCTCACGGAGCGATGTTTCGTCCGTGCTCACGTCACCCTTACAGTGCTCGCATTCGATGATTGCCATTGCCTCGGTTCCTTCCCGGTTACTTTGGCACCCAAATACGGGTACCGGCGAAAATCAGGTTCGGCCCACGCGCTTTCATGATTGCGACAGTGGCCGGACTCCGATACTTGAGATTGAAATTCCAGACCGTTTGCCAGGACTTACCGTAACGAGCGGCAATCTTGGAAATGGAATCACCGCGCTTTGCGACGACTTCCACATACGGAGGAATCTTGTTTGTCGGCGGCTTGGGAGTCGTCGGCGGCGGATTGGTCGGGGGATCAGTGGGAGTTACCGGCCCCGGTGTTCCAGTCGGCGGAGCAACATTCACCGGATACGGCGGGGCACCAAACTTTGTCAGTGCCAGACTCCACAATGCCCATTCCTGAATGGACATTTTGTTTCCCGAGATATCCTCTCCGCCGTTCAGAGCCTTTGTGATTGCCGATGATGCGAGACCAGCGGGGTAACCCTGAGCGATAAGCCAATTGATAGCGGCTTGTCCCCATGCCTCGTTCGTCTCGTACGTCGGCGCACTCGGACCCGTTGTCGGCGGCGGAACGGCCGTCCATCCCGGACCCTCCCCAACACCGGGAGTTCCGGAAGTGTCTTCTACGACTTCCGTTTCCTCCGGTGCGTCGGTTCGGTTCCGACTCCACAGAGCAATTCCCAAACCGCCTGCCACAACAGCAATCCACGCGCCGAGTGGCAGCGGTCCGATCTGCTTTCCGAGATCCATTTCAGCCATAAGTCACCTCACAGCCGATAGGAACGGTTGCCGTAATCGCCCGGAATATCCACGGCCTCAATTCGACCGTTCACAACCGGCCCATAACTCGACTCCGGGGGAACGTCGTACATATCGGCATCCCACGGAGCGGGATCAATCCGGTACGTATTCCGAGCATTCCGAACCGGTGCCATCCCCAGAATCGGGTAATTGCGCCGGTGATCGGCCATCGAGAAATGAACGCCATTCAGCGTTCGTGCACCGTTACCCTTTGCGCCCTGATCAAACGGGCGCGTGAACGAGTAAGAGCGCGGGGACAGTCGTTCCGTCCAACGAGTTTCGGCGGGAGGATTCCAACGCGGGTCCGGCCCCGGCGCATAGCGAGACTTCTTTTCGTCCCAACCATTCGCGTCCTGATCAGTAACACTCTCACGCTGCTTTTCATCAGCGTCACGCGACTGATAGAACGGCACCGGAGAACCGGACCCGTCGGGCCGGAAATCCCGGACGGGAAACGCGCGCTCGCGCATTGCGTCCGGGGTTCCGTCGACACCGATTCGCGTTTTCGGTCCCCAACCGAATTCGTCATTGTACGGGGCATCCTGGCGAATGTCCGGCGCGGCGTACGCGCTGTTTGGCGTGCCGTATTCAGGCACGTTGGAGTATTCGCCCGCGTACCCGACGCGCGAGTCGTACGCGCCCTGCTGCGGGGAATTCTTAGCAACGCCACCGGCCATGATTCACCTACTTTCCGAGTGCTGCGCGAATGGAGCCGCTGAATGCGTCACCCATTGCCTTGATGACCTGAGCGGAAGTCGGGCGGGAAACAATCGTCGTGACCAGTGCCACAGTAACGATCGCTCCCAGGACGTTGAACATCTTGTCACCCATTACAGGTTCCCTCCTTCCGGGGGATTCGGGTTTGAATGCGACGGCGGATTCTGCCGGATTTCCAGACTCGTATTCGGGTCCTCAGCGATCTTTTGAATCGCCTCGCGAACGAGTCTTTCCATCGTGCCATTCCGCAGATCAGCGCCGAGCTGTTCCGTAGAATTCTTGGTGTCTTCCGCAGTCTTGGTATTGATGAGCGCCGTAACGGCGACACCGACCATTGCGAGAACGGAAGTCACAAGTGGCGTGGAAGTCTCGTTCAGTCCGACCCATGACGAGCCGAGAACGAGCGCGACCGCGAGCGCGAGCGTGCACAGAACACCGGCAATCACGGTTCGGGACATTACGCCTGCGCCGCCTTCGGAGCCTTCTTAGAGGCCAGCATTCCCGTAACCCACGGGAGGACGAACCAGACGAGCAGCGCGCCCACAATGAGCGACTTAAGGTCGAGACCGAAAGGCATTTCGTTTTCCTCGTTTCTCAGTTCACGCCGACGGAAACGCCACCGACACTCACGCCCCGGAATCCCCGACGAACGAGGATCAGGAATACGAGAGCGCCGATAACGAGCGCAGCCGCAGCCGTGGGAGTCTGGAGCATTGACGGCTTAGCTTCGGGATTGTCGTACATCCGAATTCCCCTTAGATGAACACGCTACCGGCAATGGCAACGTCATTCGTGAGGACTTCCAGCGTGCCCGCATTCGCGGAATTGAACTGGACTTCCAGTCGGGTAGAACCGAGAGTCGGAAGCCACAGATCCCGGTTTTCGTGACCGTACGTCCCGTCAAACTCGTGCATGAAATCGTACACGCGCACACCGTTTTCCAGGCCACGTGCAGAGTTCGCAGCGGGAGTAGTCGTACCGACCGAACCGCCGAATCCCGAACGCTGGTACATCGTGTCACGCCAGTTGTTCGGCTCGATGATATCCAGCGGGCGGGTATCCAGGTACAGGTAAACCGGGTCCGCCGCCATGAGATCCGACTCACCATTCACGCGAGAAGTGCCACCACGGCGCAGCGTGAAAATGAGGTTCCGGATGTAGTTACCCACGCGGGTAAGACGAATCGTGTTCTGTCCCGCATTCACGTTGTACGTCTGCGAAGACCAGAACTGAGTCGTATTCATCGCGGGCGGGGTGACCTGATTCGTGGCACCCGCAGAGGAAATCTCCGGCTGGTCCCACGCTTCCAGGAACACGCGAACACGCACGGTCGGAAGAGTCGTCGGCAGCGTGCCACCGGCGATATCCGCCACCTTTGCGAGCGTCATACGCAGCTTGAAAGTCGCTGCGGCATTCTGGTTCGGCAGAGCGCCGAGACCATCACGCACATTCAGCTCAACCGGAATTCGCAGCAGATACGAGAATCCGGCGAACGAGGTTCCCGCATCCGAGAACTGCGGAGAAGCCTTCGGGTCCGAACCGACAACGTGCCCGTACCCGCCAAACTTGTTGGCAAGGTAGAGCTGATATGCGGTGTCGAACTGGGAAATGACAGCGCCGTTCGGCTCCGTCAGATAGATGTTCTTGAGTGCGGCGAAAACACCGGACTCCGTGAGAGTGGCAGCAGGCGAACCGCCCGTGCCACCGGACGCGGTGACCAGAACGACGAGATTCCGCACGTAGCCGTACGCGGGAATGTCGAACACTCCGAGATCCTGGTCAGACGTGGTGAGCAGTCGGGAAACGTCGATTCCCGTAGGCTCACGGTGCTTCGCAGACGCGCGAATGAACGGGACCGTGGGCATAACCCGCTGATCCTTGTTTCCGCCGCGCGTACCGGCATTCCCGGTCGGCTGCTGAGTGGCAGCAGTAGGCATGAACTTTCTCCCTTACAGAGCGACTGCCATTGCGTCGCCAACCGGCGACCCGTTTTCGGACAGCTTCGCGGCGAGCATTCGCCACAGGAACGTGAAAATCACCATCATGGCACCCACGATGAGGACATTCAGCGCAGACGGCGTAACCATCATTCCTCCCTTTCACGCCGTGACTTTTGGTGCGCGTGTGCGGACCATTTGGCCAGTTCGCGTGTTGATGTAAAGAACCTGATAACGCTCAAGATCGGCGACGATTTGTCGAATGAGATCGGCAGATCGGTACGAGATTCCCGAGAGTCGTTTAAGGTTCGTTTCGTCATTGTCCCGCCAAAAGAAAAGGTGCGTGCTCTGGTCGTACACTTCCAGCGGAACCCACGCGGGACGTTGCGTCGCAACGAGAAGGGAAATTCCCAGTGCTCGCGCTTGCAGCAGATACAGCTTTACATCCATTTCGAGTTTCAGCACATTGTCTATGTACCAAAGCTCATCAATGGCGACAGTCCACCCGCCCTCACGATAGATACGCTCGAAAGCGTCGTGAAAGATGATTTTCTGTTGCTGCACCGAATCCAGCTTTCCCGCATCCGGCCAGAGCACGCGGCGCGGGAACTGTTTCGGATCTAGACTCATCCAACGTTTCACCGGGTAATACCCGCCGTGCCGGATGAGCCTTTCCATAGACTCATCGCGCGGCTTTGTGGCGTACACCACCACGTACGGGTGAAGCGGCAAAAGCTGAGTGAGAAGTGTTGTCTTTCCCTGTCCGGTCGGACCAATGAGCGCGACATGTTCACCCTGCTGCCACTGGAAGGCAGATGAGAGAAACTTGTCCCACGGAACGCGCGGCGCTTCCGTCGACAATCGCGCTTGCTTTATTTGGTTGACCATATCCCGGTTTGAATTCCACGTCGGGGACGCGACCGGGAAGACAGGGAATCGGCTCACTCGTCGCCCTCCGTCTGCGGTGCCTGCGACGCGGTGAAACCGGCGACCATTTCAGCGAACGCCTTTTCCTGGGCATTCTTGAGCGCCGGTACGTGGTGCATCGCAACCGCCATGAGGATTGGCGCGTGAGCCATAATCACCTTGCCCCATGCGGAAGTCGTGACAAGGGAAATGAGAATGCGACGAACGGCCGGATTCTGCTTGGCCATTTCGTCAAGTGCTTCCGCACACGCGGGAGCCTGCTCGATGATGATTTTCGCGCAACTCGGATCAAACGGCATCATCACCATTCCGAGCGACACGTAAATATCAGTGAGCGGCTTTGCGAGTCCGCCGCGCGGCATTGCCGGTGCAGGCTTCCGCATCTTGCGCGGCTTGCTTGCATTCGGTGCGCCGGGCGACTTCTTGTTTGAACGCCAGGAATCCCACCAACGCGCCTTCTTGGGAGGCTCGAAAGTGGGTATCTCGCCCGGCATGTCTACCGGCTCAGCATTCAGCGAACCGAGATCGAAATTAAGCGGTTCCGGATTCTCGGGGTTCGGCGGGATGAATTCGTCGCTCACCCAAACCACCACTTCGCAAGAGACGACCGACCGTCACTCTTGCCGGTGCTTCCGGGCGTACTGTGCGACTGGTTCCCCGACTGGTTCCCCGAACCGCCCTGAGAACCGCCCTGAGCGCCGCTCTGAGCGCCGCTCTGCTGCTGCTGCGACTGCTGCCCCGACTGCTGCTGTCCGGACGGCGTACGGGCCGGTTGTGTGGCTTCCCGGATCGCGTCAACGATCTTTTCGGGGAGACTGTTCACCGCAGTAAGAACCTCACCGAAATTCGGGCCGGATTCGCGCTGCTGCCCCGCTGCCCCGCTGCCCCACTGCCCCGCACCGGAATTCTGCTGCTGCTGCGGTGCGGAATTCTGCTGCTGCTGTGCGGGCGGATTCTGTTGCTGCTGCGCACCGGGGTTTCCCTGCTGCCCCGCATCGTTCGGCGGATTCTGGTTTCCGTCACTCTGTGTGGTCACTTTCGCGGTTCCTTCCCTGTTCGCTCTGGGCGAAATCGATCATGTCCCAGGGTGCAGACACGGGGCCTGAGCTGGGCTTATCATAGAGAGGCAGAGACGGCGGGGCCGCTACCGGGAAGGATGATCACCACCCCGCCGCCCGTGCCTCACTACGATGGGTTAACCATACCCCGCCCTTTTGGGCAAAGACTGAAAGCAGGAATCCGAAATGGCCGCAAACCGGAAGTCGCAGGAAGTCGAGAAGGCTCACCCGACCATCGCGCCGGAAGCACTCGCGGAAGTCACCTCGTTCGCGGACGCGGTGCAGCTCGCGCAACAGGTCTACGGACAGGAAAACGTCGTCGTCGCATCCGACGTTCTGGGCGACGGATTCAAGATGCTGGAGAACAAGTCCCAGCTTCTCGGCGTCGGCTTCTTCGCCGTTTCCTGGAACTTCTCGATGGGCGACCACGGCGAATTCGTCGCCGTGAAGCTGGTCACCGAGGATGACCGAAAGCTGGTCATCACGGACGGCTCAACCGGCATTTTCGCACAGCTCGCCGCGTACTCGAAGAACACCGGCCGGTACGGCGGACTGTTCGTCCGTAAGGGACTCCGCGTGTCTGAGTACACGTACGAGGACGAGAAGGGCAACGAGAAGGACGCGCGCACGTTCTACCTGGACGTGTCCGCGTAACAGCCGCTAGGCACCACGAATCCGGGCCCGCTTCCCACACTGGGGAGCGGGGCCGGCTCTCTTCTAATCCGGGGCAGGATGAGAGGGGCCTAAAGTGGCCGGAATGAACG
>JACZCT010123135.1_pt1 | contig 10758 bp, 7 predicted proteins | sample 8641871 | NCBI WGS metagenome assembly JACZCT01 (sample SAMN15324604, study PRJNA640507) | soil metagenome | isolation source: monocropping sugarcane control | place: China: Luxin town, Laibin City, Guangxi Province | collected 2019-07-25 | depth 10cm m | reverse complement strand
ACGCGTGGCCGGATCGCTGGAACCAATCAGATGAAAGCCATACTCGCGCTCGAAAACGGAATCTGGTACGAGGGAGACTCGGCCGGCGCCTCAGGGGAGACAGGCGGAGAAGTCGTCTTCAACACCAGCATGACCGGCTATCAGGAAGTGCTGACAGACCCCTCGTACGCGGGGCAGATCGTGACGATGACCAGCCCCGAGATTGGCAACTACGGGATCTCGAACGAGGACGGCGAGTCGCGCGCGCCGACGGTGGCGGGGTTCATCATGCGTGCGGAGTCCCCCGTCGCCAGCAACTGGCGGGCGGACAGCACGCTGCGCGAGTACCTCGTGCAGCACGGCATCGTCGCGATCTCCGACGTCGACACGCGGGCGCTGACGCGGGTGCTGCGTTCGGCCGGCGCGATGCGCGGCGTCATCGCAACGGGCGACGTGGATCCGCGGGAGCTCGTGGAACGCGCGCGTGCCGTCACGCCGATGGAAGGGTCGGACCTGGTGAAGGGCGTGACGTGCGAATCGGCGTTCGACTGGACGCCGGAGTCCGGCTCGCCGAATGACTTCTCCCCCTCGCCCGAACGGCAGGCGGGCCGCCGGCTGAAGGTCGCGGCGTACGATTTCGGGATGAAGTGGAACATCCTGCGCCGCTTCACCGCGTACGGCTGCGACGTCCGGGTGTTTCCCGCGACAGCCCCCGCGTCGGAGCTCCTCGCGAGCCATCCCGACGGCGTGTTCCTGAGCAACGGACCGGGCGATCCGGCAGCGCTCGACTATGCGATCCAGAACGTCAAGGATCTGATGGCCGCCAACGTGCCGGTGTTCGGCATCTGCCTGGGACATCAGCTCGTCTCGCTCGCGCTCGGCGGCCGGACGTACAAGTTGAAGTTCGGACACCGTGGCGCGAACCATCCGGTCAAGTACAAGGAGACCGGCCGGGTCGAGATCACGTCACAGAATCACGGCTTCGCTGTGGATCCGGCGTCGCTGCCGGCCAATGTGCGCGTGACCCACGAGAACCTGTACGACGGAACCGTCGAAGGGCTCAGGCACGAGACCCTGCCGGTGTTCACCGTGCAATACCACCCCGAGGCGGCCCCCGGACCGCACGACGCGGACTACCTGTTCCGCCAGTTCATCGACGAGATGGAGAAGCGATCGTAAGGCGATGCCCAAGCGTACCGACATCAAGCGCGTTCTCGTTATCGGCTCCGGCCCCATAGTCATCGGCCAGGCCTGTGAGTTCGATTACTCCGGCACGCAGGCCTGCAAGGCGCTGCGAGCCGAGGGGCTCGAGGTCATCCTCGTCAACAGCAACCCGGCGACGATCATGACGGACCCGGAGCTGGCCGACCGCACGTACATCGAGCCGCTGACGCCCGAAGCCCTCGCGGCGATCATCGAACGCGAGCGTCCGGACGCCGTGCTGCCCACCGTCGGCGGCCAGACGGCGCTGAACCTTGCTGTCGCGCTCGGCGAAAACGGGACGCTGGAGAAGTACGGCGTCGAGCTCATTGGCGCCTCGGTCGATGCGATCAAGGTGGCTGAGGATCGGCTGCTCTTCCGGGAGGCCATGCGCGAGATCGGCTGCGACGTGCCGGACAGCCGGTACGTCCACTCGCTCGAGGAAGCGCTGGCGGCGGCGGACGTGCTCGGGTTCCCGATCATCGTGCGGCCGTCGTTCACGCTCGGCGGCGTCGGGGGCGGCATCGCCTACAACATCGAGGAGTTCCGGGAGATCGCCGGGCGCGGGATCGAGATGAGCCCGGTACACGAAGTGCTGATCGAAGAGTCGGTGATCGGCTGGAAGGAGTTCGAGCTCGAGGTCATGCGTGACCGGGCCGACAACTTCGTCGTCATCTGCTCGATCGAGAACATCGATCCGATGGGGGTGCACACCGGCGACAGCGTCACCGTCGCGCCGGCGCTCACGCTCACGGATCGCGAGTACCAGCGCATGCGGGACCTCGGGCGGCGCATCATCCGCCGGGTCGGCGTCGAGACGGGCGGCTCCAACATCCAGTTCGCGATCAACCCGGCGGACGGGCGAATCATCGTGATCGAGATGAACCCGCGCGTGTCTCGGTCCTCTGCGCTCGCGTCGAAGGCGACGGGCTTCCCGATCGCGAAGATCGCCGCCAAGCTGGCGCTTGGCTACACGCTCGACGAGATCCCCAACGACATCACGCGGCTCACGCCCGCCTCGTTCGAGCCCACGATCGACTACGTCGTCGTGAAGGTGCCGCGCTGGGCGTTCGAGAAGTTCCCCCGCGCGGACAGGACGCTGACGACGCAGATGAAGTCGGTGGGCGAGGCGATGGCCGTCGGCCGGACCTTCAAGGAGGCCTTCATGAAGGCCTTCCGGTCGCTCGAGATCACCGGCGGCGGGTCGCTCGTCGCCCAGCGGGCGGGGCGGTCCGGCGCGCCCGAAGAGGAAGACGGCGCGCTCCAGCGGGAGCTGACGATCCCCAACGACAAGCGGATGTGGGCGATCTTCCGGGCCCTCGAACGCGGGTGGACGGTCGAGACGCTCCACGAGCTCACGCGGATCGATCCGTGGTTCCTGATCCAGTTCTCGCAGATCGTCGAGCTGTGCAAGTCGGCGGCGCTCGTCGGCCTCCGCGGCATCTCGGCGGACCTGCTCCGCACGCTGAAGCGCGCCGGTGTCGGCGACCACGAGCTCGGCGTGATTCTGGGCACGGACGAGGAGGCCGTCAGGACGCGGCGGCTCGAAGCCGGCCTGCGCCCCGCGTACAAGCGGATCGATACGTGCGCGGCGGAGTTCGAGTCCTACACGCCCTACATGTACGGGACGTTCGAGAAGGAATGCGAGGCCGACCCGACGCCCCGGCAGAAGGTCGTGATCCTCGGCAGCGGCCCGAACCGGATCGGGCAGGGGCTCGAGTTCGACTACTGCTGCTGTCATGCCGCCTTTGCGCTGCGCGAGGAAGGCTTCGAGACGGTCATGATCAACTGCAACCCGGAGACCGTCTCCACGGACTACGACACGGTCGACAGGTTGTACTTCGAGCCGCTCACGTTCGAGGACGTCTCCAGCATCATCGCGCGCGAGCGCGAGGCCGGCGGCGACGTTGCGTGCGTGGTCCAGTACGGCGGGCAGACGCCGCTCAAGCTGTCGCTGCCGCTGCAGGAAGCCGGCATCCGGATCCTCGGCACCTCACCTGACTCGATCGACCTCGCCGAGGATCGCGAACGTTTTGCCAAGCTGCTCTGGGATCTCGGCATTCCCCAGGCGGCCAGCGGAACGGCCACGACGCCGGAGGCGGCGAGGGAAGTGGCGGAGAAGATCGGCTTCCCGCTGGTCGTTCGGCCGTCGTACGTGCTCGGCGGCCGCGCCATGGCGATCGTGTACGACATGGGCGCGCTCGATCGGTACATGGTCAACGCCGTCGCCGCGTCGCCCGGGCACCCGATCCTCATCGACAAGTTCCTCGAGGACGCGGTGGAGCTCGACGTGGATGCCGTCGCCGACGCCACCGGCGCCGTCGTCATCGGCGGAATCATGGAGCACATCGAGGAAGCCGGGATTCACTCCGGCGACAGCTCGTGCGTCGTCCCGCCCTACAAGATCATCGAGCGGCACGTCGCGGTCATCCGCGACTACACGCAGCGCATCGCCCGGGCGTTGAAGGTGGTCGGCCTGATGAACGCGCAGTTCGCGATCAAGGACGACACGGTGTACGTCCTCGAGGTCAACCCCCGCGCGTCCCGGACGGTGCCGTACCTGTCGAAGGCGACCGGGGTACCCCTCGCCAAGGTGGCCGCGCGCGTGATGATCGGCCGCACGCTCGCGCAGCTCGGGCTGACGCAGGACCTCGACGTCGCGGGCGTATTCGTCAAGACGCCGGTGTTCCCGTTCGTGCGGTTCCCCGGGGTCGACACGATCCTCGGGCCCGAAATGAAGTCCACCGGCGAGGTCATGGGCGCCGCGGCGACCTTCGGCACGGCGTTCGCGAAGGCTCAGCTCGCGGCCGGCGCCAAGCTGCCGTCCGAAGGCTGCGCGTTCATCTCCGTCAACAATCACGACAAGCCGGCAGTGCTCCCGATTGCGAGGGACCTGGCGGCCCTGGGCTTCAGCCTCGTCGCGACCCGCGGAACAGCCAACTTCCTCCGGGCACACGGCCTCGACGTGGAGATCGTGTTCAAGGTCAACGAGGGACGTCCGCACGTCGGCGACGAGATCCTCAACCAGAAGATCCAGCTCGTGATCAACACGCCGCTCGGGCGCGAGTCGTTCTTCGACGACAGGATCGTCAGGCGGATCGCGACCCTCCACTCCGTCCCGTGCATCACGACGCTCACGGGGGCAGCCGCCACCGTCAACGCGATCCGCGCGTTTCACAGCGAAGGGCTGTCCGTCAGGGCCATCCAGGAATACCACGCACAAACTGCGACGCGCCCCGCGTAGGCGCGTCGCGGTTTTCGCCGCGTCGCATTCGCGCCCGGCCGGATTCACCGGCTTTTCCTCAATCCTCTTGTCAGTTCGCCATGCGCCGGCCGTCTTGCATTGACGGCCGCGCGTGCGCGTGCCTGCCGCCCTCGTTGCGATTCCTCTCCTGATCGGCGCCGCGGCGGGAGTGTGCCTCTGGGCGGACCTGCCGGCAGGGTGCGCGCGTGCTGCGGCCGTGGGCGCGGTCTTCGCGCTGCTGAGCGGTATCGGGGCCTTCGCGGTCGGCGCGCTCGCCGAGGGGGTGGTGGCTGTGGCGGCAGGAGCGCTGCTCGCCGGCGTGTCGATTGGCGCAAGCTCCGCCGCGAGCACGCTGGATCCCTCCTTGTTGGGGTGGTTTCGCTCGCGTCCGTCCGCGCTCATGACCAGTCCGGCACTTCTCGAAGGAACGCTGCGGGAAGACGCGGCTCTTTCGTCCGGCGTGGCGTCGCTGACGATCGACGCATCGGCGATCCGGGAAATCGAGCGACGCGCAACGAATGACGACAAGCTGTTGCCCGTAGCCGGGGGCGTGCGGGTGTCGGTCGGCGGCGCCCTCGCGGCATCGCGCGTCGTCGAATGGAGGGCCGGCCGGCGCGTCAGGGTCACCGCGCTGCTGCGGCTGCCGGCCGTCTATCTGGATCCAGGTGTGCGTGACGACCGGCAGGCGCTCGCGCGCCGCGGGATCGTGCTGGCAGGGACGGCCAAGAGCGCGGCGCTCGTCGAGATCACCGGAACGGGAACACGGACGCAGGAGGCCGCCGCTGCGGTGCGGGCGTGGACACGCGTGCAGCTGCGGCGGGCCGTCGGGCGATGGAGCGAGAGGTCTGCGGCCGTGGCCACGGCGGTCCTCATCGGTGACCGGACAGGCCTGCCCGATGCCGACATTCGGCGGCTGCAGGACGCCGGCACGTATCACGTCATCGCCATCTCGGGCGGGAACATCGCCATCCTGACGGGCATCCTCCTGGCGTTTCTCGCCGGCATCGGCGTCCAATCGCGCGCGGGCACGCTCGTCACGCTCGCGGCGCTCTGCGCCTATAGCCAGATCGTCGTCTCGTCGGCCTCGGTCCAGCGGGCCATCGCCGTAGCCGTCATCTACCTGGGCGCCCGGGCCGTCGATCACCGGGGGCCGCCGCTCAACCTGCTCGCTGTCGCCGGCGCGCTCGGAATAGCCATGGCGCCGCTCGTGCTGTTCGATCCCGGGTTCCTGCTGTCGTTCGGCGCGACGCTGGGCATCCTTGCGGCCGCACGCCACCTTCCCGGAACGGCCGGCCGGAACCGCTCGCGCTCGGCGATGATCCGGGAAGCCGTCGGTGCGCTGCTGTGGACGACAGTCGCGGCCGAGGCGGCGCTCCTGCCGATCGCCGCCGTTCTCTTCGGCCGGATCACGTTTGCCGGGCTGCTCCTCAACTTCGCGGCGATTCCGCTGATGTCCATCCTCCAGGGAGCCTCGCTGGTGGCGCTTGCGCTTGCGCCCGCGGGCGCTGCGGCCGCAACGGCAGCGGGGTACGTGGCGCACATGGCGGCAAACGGGATCATCGAGTCCGCGCGTTTGACGGAGATGATGCCCTGGCTGGCGCGCGATGTCGTATGTCCGTCGTGGTGGGTCGTTGCGGCTTACTACGCGGCGGCGTGTGCGGTGGTCGTATCGCCACGTCGCGCCGTCGTGCGGAGATGCGGCGCAGCGATGGCCTGCCTCGCGGGGCTGCTGGCCGCCTCGCCGTCGTGGGCGACGCAGGGGATGGCTCCGCCGCGAAACGGCCTCCGGATAGCGTTCCTCGACGTAGGGCAGGGAGACGCCACGGCGGTGCTGTTTCCGGACGGCCGCGCCATCCTCGTCGACGCCGGCGGGGTCGCGACGGCGGCAACTCCGGGGCCAGGTGACGGCGAAGACGGGGGCTTCGATGTCGGCGCGCGGATCGTGGCGCCGGCGCTGCGGGCGCTCGGCGTCAGGCAGCTGGACGTGCTCGCCATCACGCACGGCGACCCCGATCACATTGGCGGCGCGCCGGCAATCCTGCGCCTGTTCCATCCGCCCGTCCTGTGGGAGGGCGTACCCGTCCCGCCGCACGCCGGCCTGGCGGCGCTCACTCAAGCGGCGGACGGCCTGCGGCTCCGCTGGCGGACGGTCCAGGCGGGCGATGTGGACCGGATCGGGAACGTGCGATTTCGCGTCCTCCATCCGCCGCTTCCCGATTGGGAGAGACAACGCGTCCGCAACGAGGACTCGATCGTCATCGACGTGCGGGTCGGCGACGTGTCCGTGCTGCTGCCGGGAGATGTCGGGAAGGAAGGGGAAGCGGCGCTGCTCCCGTACCTCTCGCCTGCCCCGATTGCAGTCGTCAAGGCGCCACACCACGGGAGCGCGACGTCCAGCACGCCCGCGTTCCTTGCCGCAGCCCGCCCGGCGGCAGCGGTCTTCAGCGCAGGCCGGAACAACCGGTTCGGGCACCCCGCGCCGGCCGTTGTTTCGCGCTATCGGAGTGCCGGGGCCGTCACCTTCTCCACCGCAGACGATGGAGCCGTGATCCTGGAAACGGATGGCAGGAGCGTGACGATGACCGGGTGGACGGGCCGGACGCTGAGGTTGGGTCCTCTGCGCTGAGCGCGCGAGCAGGGTGGGGGCGCTACTGGGCCTGCTTGGCCTCGGCCCACGCCGACTCCATCTCCTCGAGGCTCGCGTCGTGCACCGTGCGGCCGCTCGACTCGAGGCGGCGTTCGACGTCGGTGAAGCGCGCGGTGAACTTCGCGTTCGCCTTGCGCAGCGCCGTTTCCGGTTCGATCCCCATCTTGCGCGAGAGGTTGGCGATCGAGAACAGCAGGTCGCCAAGCTCCTCCTCGGCGCGCGCGGGGCTCTCGTGCTCGCGGGCGTGGCGCAGCTCCGCGACTTCTTCTTCGATCTTGTCGAGGACCGCGTTCGTCTGCGGCCAGTCGAAGCCGACCGCGGCGACGCGCGTGCCAATTTCGTGCGCGTGCAGCAGCGCCGGCAGCGTCCTGGGCAGGCCCCGCAGCACGGACCGCGTGCCGCCGGCATCCTTCTGCTCGCGGGACTTTATCTGCTCCCACTGCTCGACGACCTTGCCGGGCGTGTCCACGCCCGCCGTGTCTCCGAAGACGTGCGGGTGACGCCGGATCAGCTTCTCGCAGATCGCACGCAGAGAATCGGCGACCGTGAACCGCCCCTCGTCTTCCGCTATGCGCGCGAGGAACACTCCCTCGAACAGAAAATCGCCAATCTCGTCTCGAAGCGTCCCGTCGTCTTTTTTGTCGATCGCGTCGAGCACCTCGTACGTCTCTTCGAGGACGAACTGCCGGAGCGACTCGAAGGTCTGCTCCCGGTCCCACGGACAGCCGTCCGCGCCGCGCAGCCTGGCCATGATGTCGACGAGCTGCTGGAACGCGTCGCCGGCTGAGCGGTCTGCTGCACGCTTCAGGTCTGCCATGTGGCGAGTATGCTAGCATTCCCCGGTGGAACAACAGGAGCCCACCGGCGTCGACTTCGCCGGCTTCGTCCTCTCGCTCGCGACGACCGCCGCTGTGTACTTCGGCGACATTGCCGATCCCACCACAGGCCAGGGCGCACCCGCGAATCTGCCCGCGGCGGCGCAGATGATCGAGATCCTCGGCATGCTGGAGCAGAAGACCAAGGGGAACCTGCTCCCGCAGGAAGCGCAGCTCATCGGCGATCTGCTGTACGAGCTGCGGATGCGGTACGTGCAGGCCCAGCAGGGGGAGAAGCGGATCATCCAGCCGTAGCCATCCGCTGCGGCCTCTCATCGTGAAGATTACGTTCCTGGGGACCGGCACGTCCCACGGCGTGCCGATGATCGGCTGTGACTGCGCGACGTGCACTTCCACCGACCCGAAAGACAAGCGGCTTCGGGCATCGGTCCTCGTCCAGACGGCCGATCGCACGCTGCTCGTCGACGCCGGTCCGGACCTCCGCACGCAGGCGCTCACCCGGGACATCCGCCACATCGACGCGATCCTCTTCACCCACGGCCACGCGGATCACATCTTCGGCCTCGACGAAGTACGCAGGTACAACGCGCTCCAGCGGGCGTCGATGGCGTGCTTCGCCGACGCGCTGACGATCTCCGAGATCCGCCGGACGTTCTCCTACGTCTTCGAATCGGATGCCCCGAAGGGCTTCGGCCTTCCGGAAATCGAGGCATTCACGATCGCCGGGCCGTTCTGCGTCGGGCGCGAGGTCGTTCAGCCGGTGAAGGTCCTTCACGGCCGCCGCCCGATTCTCGGCTACCGGATCGGCGGCTTCGCGTATCTGACCGACTGCAGCGCGATCCCAGACGAGTCATGGCCGCTGCTGCAGGATCTCGACGTGCTCGTGCTCGACGCGCTTCGCATCCGTCCGCATCCGACGCACTTTTCTCTCTCCGAGGCCATGGAGGCAGCACGGCGTGTCGGCGCTGCGCGCACCTATTTCACCCACGTCTGTCACGATCTGGCTCACGCCCCGACGACGGCCTCGCTGCCGGCCGGGATGGAGCTGGCCTATGATGGGCTCGTGGTGGAGTGCTCGTGAGCCCTGCATCCCCGACGATCCCCTGCCCGGTCGAGGCACGCGAATGATCGTCGCGCATTTTCCAGACGACCCTCCGCCACGCTGGCACCAGCCGGTCCTTGCGCTCGGCAACTTCGACGGCCTGCACCGGGGGCACACGAAGATCATCGACCGCGTCAGGCGCCGCGCCGGGGAGCGCGCGGGCACGCCGGCGGCCATGACGTTCGACCCGCATCCCCCGCGCGTGCTGCGGCCGGACAAGGCGCCGCCGCTGCTCATGACCACCGCGCAGAAGCTCGAGGCGCTCGGACGCGCCGGCATGCAGGGCATCGCCGTCGTCCGATTTACGCGCGAGCTGTCGTTGTGGGACCCGGAGACGTTCGTGCGCACTGTCCTCGTGGAGTGGCTGCACGTCGCCGAGGTCTGGGTCGGCGCGAACTTCCTCTTCGGGCACGAGCGTGCGGGCACGTTCTCCGTCCTGCGCAGCCTGGGCGCCCGATACGGCTTTCGCGCCGAGAAGATCGACCCGGTCCGCTACAAGGACTTCGTCGTCAGCAGCACGCGCGTTCGCCGGCTCGTCCAGGAGGGCCGCGTAGACGAGGCGGGCGCGCTCCTCGGTCACCATTACTTCGTCGACGGCATTGTCGCCCGCGGCGCCGGCCGCGGCCGCGGCATTGGATTTCCGACGGCGAACCTCGAGACGGCCAACGAACTGGTGCCGCCCGCGGGCGTGTACGCGACAGCCGTGTCGATCGACGGGATCGTTCTTCCGTCGATCACAAACGTGGGCATGCGACCGACCTTCGGTGACGTGGATCACGTGGTCATCGAGACGCACGTGTTCGACATGGACAGGGATCTCTACGGGCAGACGCTGCGGCTGTCCTTTCTCCAGCGGCTCCGGGAGGAGCGCGCGTTCCCCGACGTCGACGCGCTGCGCGCGCAGATCGAGGCCGACTGCCGCGCCGCGCGCCGGCTGTTCGGCCGCATTTCGCTGTAGAATCGCGTATGGTCGAATCGCGCGGAGTCCGTGACGTGAAGACGCTGGTCCTGCGCATTTCCATTCCGGCGGGCGACGGCTATCACGCCATCGTCAAGGAACTGGCGGCCAGGGTCGCCGCGTATGCGGGCGAGTCCGAAGCCAGGAGCCGGGGCGCGGTCGCCGACGTCGAAGACGTCTCGTCGAGGGTCGCAGCGGCCGGCAGCGGCAGGGAGGGTGGAGAAGAGACAGTGTTCGAGTTCCGCCGGACGGGCGATGCGCTGGTGATCCACGCGACATGCGCCGGCCGTTCGGCCGACACGCGGCACCCGCTGCCAACCTAACGCCGAACCGTCTCCGCGATCCTGCCTCATGCGCCTTCACAACACGCTAACCCGCCAGGACGAGGAATTCGCGCCGGCGGCCAACAACCAGGTCCGCATGTACTCGTGCGGGCTCACGGTCTACGCCCGCGGCCACATCGGCAACTTCCGCACGTTCGTTGCCGTCGACATCCTCCGGCGCGCCTTGCGCCATCAGGAAGGGTTCGACGTGCTCCACGTCATGAACTTCACGGACGTGGACGACAGGACGATCCTCGAGTCCAACAAGGCGGGCGTCCCCCTTCGCGAGTACACCGACCGCTTCATCGCCGCGTTCCGCGAAGATGCCGCGGCCCTTGGCCTCGCACAGCCCGAGCGGCAGCCGCGCGCCACCGCCGACGAGAACATCGTGGCGATGGCGGAGACGGTCGCGGCGCTCGAGGGGGGGGGGGACACGTACCGCAGCGACGGGTCGGTCTCCTTCAAGATT
>JACZCT010089187.1_pt1 | contig 10780 bp, 7 predicted proteins | sample 8641871 | NCBI WGS metagenome assembly JACZCT01 (sample SAMN15324604, study PRJNA640507) | soil metagenome | isolation source: monocropping sugarcane control | place: China: Luxin town, Laibin City, Guangxi Province | collected 2019-07-25 | depth 10cm m | reverse complement strand
TAGCTGGCGTTGCCGAGCTGGAAGATGTCGCCGGCCATGCTCTCGACCGCGAAGTCTTCGTTGACGGTGCCGACGATGATCACCTGTGGTTCCAGCACCACCTTGTAGTCGGCGGTGTCGGGAATGGTGCCGCCGGAGGTCAATGCGGTGAGTCGAGCGCTGCGCCGTGGGCGCAACTGGCGGTTCACCGCATCGCGATGGAGGTAGGCAGCGCGCGGTCCCTGGCGGGTGGTGAAGCCTTCGGCCAGCATGCGCACGACCGCGTCGAACTCGCCACGCGGCAGGTCGGGGTACGGATGGGCGCGGCGCACCAGCGCGTACAGCGCATCCTCGTCCCACGCCCCGCACGCGACCTCGGCCACGATCTGCTGGGCCAGCACGTCCAGCGGCTGCGGCGGCACGGACAGGGCGTCCAGTTCGCCGCGGCGCACGCAGTCAAGCAGCGCGGCGCATTCCAGCAGGTCATCGCGCGTGGCCGGGAACAACCGCGCCTTGGGTATGCCGTCGAGGTGGTGGCCGGAGCGACCTGCCCGCTGCAGGAAGGCGGCGATCGAGCGCGGTGAGCCGATCTGGCAGACCAGGTCCACCTCGCCAATGTCGATGCCGAGCTCCAGCGAGGCGGTCGCCACCAGCACCTTGAGCTCGCCGCGCTTCAGGCGCTGCTCGGCGTCCAGTCGCAATTCCTTGGCCAGGCTGCCGTGGTGCGCCGCCACCACGTTCTTGCCCAGGCGCTCGGAAAGATGGCGCGCCGCGCGTTCGGCCATGCGCCGCGTATTGACGAAGATCAGGGTCGTGCGGTGCCCACGCACCAGCTGCGCGAGCCGGTCATAGACCAGCTCCCAACTGTCGTTCGACATCACCGCTTCCAGGGGCACGGGCGGTACTTCGAGGGCGAGGTCACGTGGGCGCGCGTGGCCGACGTCCACGATGGCGACGTCGGTTCCCCCACCCTTTTTCTCAGACCGCTGGGACAAATTGTCCTCACCGGGATGACGGTCGGCAGGGCAGCCACCACCAGCGCCAACCAGGAAATCGGCGACCATCCCGATGGGCTTCTGCGTCGCCGACAGCCCGATCCGCAGCAGGCGCCGCTGGCATAGCGATTCCAATCGCTCCAGCGACAGTGCCAGGTGCGAGCCGCGCTTGCTCCCCGCGATCGCATGGATCTCGTCGACGATGACCGTGCACGTGCCACCCAGCATCTCGCGTCCAGAAGCCGAGCCCAGCAGCACGTACAACGATTCGGGCGTGGTCACCAGGATGTGGGGCGGCTGTTTGCGCAGTGCGCTGCGCTCGGCCTGCGGAGTGTCGCCGGTACGCACCGCCGTGCGGATGGCAACGTCGGGCAGGCCGAGTCTCGCCAGTTCCGCTCGGATGCCCTCCAGCGGCTCCTCCAGGTTGACGTGGATGTCGTTGGACAGCGCCTTGAGCGGCGAGACATAGACCACACTGGTGGTATCGGCCAGCGTCCCGCCGTGGGCCACGCCCTCACGCACCAGCGCGTCAATCGCGGCGAGGAAGGCGGTGAGTGTCTTGCCCGAGCCGGTGGGCGCCGCCACCAGGGTGTGCTGGCCGGAGCGGATGGCCGGCCATGCGGCAGCTTGCGCCGCGGTAGGCGCGGCAAAGCGCTGCCGGAACCAGTTGGCCACGGCCGGATGGAAGGCGTCGATCGGGCTGGGATTCACGGCCATCGGCGTACCAGCGATGGAGGGGCGGTTCATTGGAACATAGATGGGGGCAAGCGGCTTGTGCTCAATCGAGGCGAGGTTCCCATGTTGGCGATGCGGCGCCAAGCACCGCGTCGGTCGATCGGGTGTGCAAAGCGGGCAGCCGCCCCATCCTGCTGCCTGCATTCGCGGGAGATCAGGACCCGGCAGTGAACTCGGTCCGTTCTTCCCTTATTCTTGTCACTCCAGTGGTCAAAGGGGACTGATCCATGTTCAATCGCACGCTCTCGCGTTGCTGCCTGCTGCTTGCAGGACTGCTGCTGGCCACGACTCCCGCATTGGCGCAGACGCGAGCCCCCGACGCGGCCGCTGGCATCACCACGCCGAAACAATTCTTCGGCTTCAACATTGGCGACGACTACCAACAGGTCAACTACGCCAAGGCGGTCGAATACTGGCAAAAGCTTGCCACCGAGACTGACCGCATGAAGTTGGTGGACATCGGCAAGACGGAGATGGGCAAGACCGAGTGGATGGTCATCATCTCCGCGCCCGAGAACATGCAGCAGCTCGACCACTATCGCGAGATCAGCGCACGGCTGGCACTGGCCAAGGACCTGGACGAGGCCGCGGCGCACAAGCTGGCAGCCGAGGGCAAGGCCGTGGTGTGGATCGACGGCGGCCTGCATTCGGAGGAGACCGTTGGCTTCCAGCAACTCGTGCAGACGATCTACGAGATGGTCAGCCGCAACGATCCGGAAACCATGCGTCTGCTGCACGACGTCATCGGCCTGTACGTTCCGGTCAACCCCGACGGCGTCGAGCTGGTGTCCAACTGGTACAACCGCATCGCCACGCCCGACAAGCGCACCATGGCGCCCGGCTTGCCCACGGTCTACAACAAGTACATCGGTCACGACGACAACCGCGACTCCTACATGTCCAACATGCGGGAGACGATCAACATGAACCGCGTCCTGTTCCAGGAGTGGTTCCCACAGATCCTCTACAACCACCACCAGACCGGCCCCGCGGGCACGGTCATCTTCATGCCGCCGTTCCGCGACCCGTTCAACTACAACTTCGACCCTCTGGTGCCGCTCAACATCGAGGCAGTGGGCACGGCCATGCACATGCGCCTGGTGGCGCGCGGCATGGGCGGCTCGGTGCAGCGCACCGGCGCGAACTACTCCACCTGGTGGGATGGCGGCGTGCGTACCACGGCCTACTTCCACAACATCACCGGCCTGCTCACCGAGATCATCGGCGAGCCGAACCCGATCCAGATCCCGCTGATTCCGGCCAAGCAACTGCCGAACGGCGACTGGCCGCTGCCGATCGCGCCGCAGACCTGGCACTACAGCCAGTCCATCGCCTACGAGCTGCAGAACAACCGCGCCGTCCTCGACTACGCCTCGCGCAACCGTGAGGAGATGCTGTACAACATCTATTCGATGGGCCGCAACCAGATCAAGCGCGGCAGCGAGGACTCCTGGACCATCACGCCCAACCGCATTGCCGCGTTGGAAGCCGCCGACGCCAAGTTGAAGGCCGCCAAGGGTGAAAAGGCCGATGTGGACGAAAATCCGTTCCGTCCGCGTGGCGCCGATCCATCTCTCTACGCCAGCGTGCTGCACGATCGGGCGTACCGCGATCCGCGTGGCTACATCATCCCCAGCGATCAGCCCGACTTCGCCACCGCCACCAAGTTCATCAACGTGCTGATCAAGAACGGCATCGAGATCCAGCGCGCCACCAGCGCGTTCACCGTGGCCGGCAAGCACTATCCAGCCGGCAGCTACGTGGTGATGTCGGCGCAGGCGGCGCGGCCCTTCATCCTCGACATGTTCGAGCCGCAGAACTATCCCAATGACCTGGCCTATCCGGGCGGCCCGCCAGTACCCCCTTACGATGTCGCCGGCTGGACCGTGGCGCTGCAGATGGGCGTGGACTTCGTGCGCGAGCTCGACGGCTTCTCCGGTCCGTTCCAGAAACTGCCGTTCGGCGAGCTGCAGCCGATGCCCACCTATGTCGTGACCGGCGTGGCCAATCCGGCCGGCTACGTCATCAGCCACGAGGTCAACAACGCCTTCCTCGTCATCAACCGCCTGATCAAGGCCGGTGCCGCCGTGTACTGGATGCAGACGCCGCAGTCGGTTGGCGGCAAGGACCTGGGCATGGGTACCATCTATGTCCCTGCCGGCGCCAAGGTGCTGCCCATCCTCACCGCGGCGGCGAAAGACCTGGGGGTGGCCGCGCACGGCGTGGCCAGTGCGCCCGCCGGCGCAGCCATGAAGCTCAAGCCGATCCGCATCGGGCTCTACGACGAGTACGGCGGCAGCATGCCCAGCGGCTGGACACGCTGGTTGCTGGAGCAATACGAATTTCCGTTCCAGCTCGTGTTTGCGCCCGAGCTGGATGCCGGCAAGCTGCGCGACAAGTTCGACGTGCTCCTGTTCGTGGACAGCGGCATTGGCGACACGGGCCGCAGGCGCCGCCCGCGCCCCACGCCCACCGCCGCCGAACTCGCCACCGTGCCCGCCGAGTGGCGTGCGCGCATGGGCTCGATGAGCGCCGAAAAAACCGTCCCTGCGCTCAAGGCCTTCGTGCAGGCAGGCGGCACGCTCTACACCATTGGCGCGGGCACTTCCCTGGCCGAGGCCGTAGGCCTGCCGATCACCAGCGCGCTCACCGAGATTGGCGCGGATGGCAAATCGCAGCCCTTGCCGCAAACCAAGTTCTACATCCCCGGCTCGTTGCTGCGCGTCACGCTGAACAACCGCGACCCGATTGCCTACGGCATGGGTGACAGCGTCGTGGTGGACTTCGACCACGACCCGGTGTTCCGCACCCTGCCCAACCGCACGCTCGACCCGACGGTGTCTGGCTGGTTCCATGGCGACCAGACCCTGGTCAGCGGCTGGGCCAATGGCCAGGCCTACCTCAACGGCAACGCCGCCATTGTCAGCGGCCGCATCGGCCAGGGCATGGTCTACGCCGTGGGTCCGGAGATCACGTTCCGCGGCCAGCCGCACGGCAGCTTCAAGCTGCTGTTCAACGGCCTCTACGCCGGTACCGCCACGTCCGGCTCACCAAAGTAGGCCTGCCGACGTATCCCATGGGCTTCCTGTTCTTTTCCGAAGGAGCCCATGGGCGTGACTGGGGCGAAGGCAACGCAAAAGGCGTGCAGGACGCATTGCAAAGCGGTCTGCTGCCGCTCGCGATCCGTCATTGAATCGCGGGATTGTCCCCGATACCGGGGTTCACAGCTTTTCGAATTCCCGCTTCAAGTCGTAGCCCTTGTCGGTCACGATGCGCTCGAGCGTCCTTACGCGTTGCTCCAAGGTATCAATGCGGGCCTGGAATTGGGGATCCTCGCGTGGCTGCATATGCTTGAAGCGCAGGTGGTCGCGCACGATGCGTGCGCCAAAAACGATGATGATGATGCCCAGAACGAAGAGTTGACCGTTTTCCATCGTGGATTCCTATGTCGTCCAGATCGCATTGGCGACCGAGGTCGTATTGGCCCGACGTGACGTAAACCTGTGTGCAGCAACTGCGTGTCCAGCGCACGAACGTGGTGTCGCCAGCTGTGACCAGCCCGCCCGTCGCCCCGCCTATCCTGAATCCCTTGTTGCGGCCCCAATCGTAGAACCTGGCTCAGCTCCTGGGGCGGCGTGATTGCCAGAAACTGCGTTCCTCGCCGTCGCCCCAATAGCGCAGCGGACGATCCGGCATGACCAGGGCGGCGATGACATAGCCGACCACGACGGTTGCCGGGAAGCACCAGCCCAGTCCCAGTGTGCCCAGCCTGACCATCCACAGCGGCCAATCGAAGTATTCCGCAATGCCTGCGCACACCCCAAGGATCACCCCGCGTTCCGAGTCGCGATAAAGCCGACGTTGCCGGAATTCATCTCGTGAACAGTTCATGCCTTGTCTCTCCAGGATTGAAATCTACGTATCGAGGGCCGTTCCAACGCCTTGGGCTTTACTCGCCGCTGGCGGGATTCACCGAACCCATGCGTTCCTTCAGGGCAGCCAGCTCGGCCTCGACGTGGTCGTTGGTTTCCAGGTCGGCGAATTCACGGACCAGATCGTGCTGTTTGCCCAGGTCATAGGCCTCGACCTTGCCTTCCATGTGCTCGAGCTTGCGTTCGTAGTGCTCGAAGCGGCCCAGCGCATTGTTGATGCGCTCGTCATGAGTCCGGCTGCGCGCCTTCAGGCGGCTTGACGCCGTGTACTGGCGGGTTTCGAGTGCCTTCTGGCGATGCTTGGCATCGGCCAGCTTGACCTGCAGCGCGGCGATGTCGTCGCTGAGTTTGGCCAGGCCGAGTTCGACTTCGTTGCACTGCTCCTTGAGCGAAACCTGTGCGTCGTCCACATGCTTCTTTTCGGCAAGGGCCGCCTTGGCCAGGTCGTCACGACCTTTGGTGATGGCCAGTTCGGCGCGCCGTTGCCATTCATCGGCCTCGCGCAGGGCATGGGCAATGCGTCGCTCCAAGTCCTTGCGGTCGGCGATGCCGCGCGCCGCGGCGGAGCGCACTTCGACGAGCGTGTCCTCCATTTCCTGAATGATCAGGCGGACCACTTTTTCCGGCTCTTCGGCCTTGTCCAGCATCGCATTGATGTTGGAGTTGATGATGTCGCTCATCCGCGAAAAAACGCCCATGTCTGGTTACCTCGTGAAGTGAAGGGCCACGAAGTTCCTATAGCAGTGGTCGTGCCATATCCGCTCGTCCTGCAAGTCATTGATACGTAAATTGTTTTTAAAGTAAGCTCCATGATGGTGCCATCATGGAAGATACGTAATAGCTTATTTATAGTGAAATTGACTAAAGTAAAGCCATATAGCCTTAGCCATGGACACTCTTCGACTGGCGACCTGAGGCCCATGCCAGACACCTTCCCAGCGGATCTCGGATCCACCACCGCCCTGCTTGGCGAGTCGCCAGCTTTTCTGGATTTGCTGGAACACGTCTCGCGCGTTGCCGTGGTGAACAAGCCGGTGCTGGTCATCGGCGAGCGCGGCACCGGCAAGGAGCTGATTGCCGCGCGACTCCATTACCTGTCGGCGCGCTGGCAGGCACCGCTGGTCAAGCTGAACTGCGCGAGCTTGACCGAGGCACTCCTCGAGACCGAATTGTTTGGCCACGAGGCGGGAGCCTTCACGGGGGCCACCCGTCGCCACATTGGCCGCTTCGAGCAGGCGCATGGCGGCACCTTGTTCCTCGACGAACTGACCACGGTCTCGATCCGCGTGCAGGAGAAAATCCTGCGCGCCGTCGAGTACGGCCAGTTTGAACGCGTCGGGGGCAGCGAGACGTTGACGGTGGACGTGCGCATCGTGGGAGCCACCAACGGGGACATCCCGGCCGCGGTGCGGGCCGGACAGTTTCGCGCCGACCTGCTGGACCGCCTCGCCTTTGACGTGTTGACGGTGCCTCCCCTGCGCGTGCGCACGGGTGACATCATGCAACTGGCGGAGCACTTTGCCGTCGACATCAGCCGGGAACTGGGCCGGGACCTGTTTGCCGGGTTCACCGAATCCGCCTGCGCGGCACTGCTCGGATATGGGTGGCCGGGCAACGTGCGCGAACTGAAGAACGTGGTGGAGCGCTCGGTTCATCGTGCCGCGGCTGGCGAGCCGGTCGACACCATCATCTTCGACCCGTTTGCCTCTCCGTTCCGCCCTCCGGTCCAGGCCGAGCCGGTCGCCGCGGCCGAGCCGGAAAAGACGATATCCCTGCCCTGCGACATCAAGGCAGAAATTACCGAGCTTGAGGTCGCCTTGATCGGGCGTGCACTTGCCGCCGCCCGCTACAACCAGATCCAGGCTGCGCCGCTGCTCGGCTTGAGCTACCACCAGCTCCGCGCGTTGCTGCGCAAGCACGGCATGGTGAAACCACGCAGCGGCCGTCAAACGACCGGGCCCGAGGGAAGCGCCAGCGGCGGCTGAGTGGGCCATGCCATATGGAGATCGAGATCGGCACTGCCGGCTTGCGTGGTCGAAGCTTTGGGACGGACCCGACCCGGCTTGGAACGTGCACCAAAAAGAAGTGGTAACCCAATCCATCCCGTCCCCTGGTCTGGCGATGTCTGCTCCGTTGGAGGTGGTGCGATCGTTGATGTTGGGTATGGTTCCCACGAAAATGCGGGCGAGGCATGGTTGGCGTCCGTGGAGCAGAACTTTCCGCTGGGCTCGACTTCGCTTGCATACCTCCGCTTCTTGCTGGAGACTTTTGGCCCGTAGAGGCGGTTATGCCGCCGGGGAATGTCCGGGGGCACAATGTGACCGATCCCGACGAACCATCCGAACCGGCAGAGCCAGCCGAAGATCACGGCTTCATCGCCGAGCTGCAGCGCCGCAATGTGCTGCGCGCCGCGTTGTTGTATGGCGGCGCGGTCTGGGCGACAGCGCAGGGCATCACAGTGTTGGGGCCCGCCGTCGGTTTGCCTGATTGGGTTACGCGCTGGTTCCTGGTTGCGGCGGTCATTGGCTTTCCGTTTTTCATCGTCTTCGCCTGGCTCTTCGAGTTCACGCCGGGCGGCCTGAAGCTCGAGAGCGAGACCGAAGTCGGGCACCGGCCAGCCGGTGGACTCGGGCACATCACGGGACGCAAACTCGACTACTGGATCATCGGCGTGCTCATCGTCGCGGTCGTGTTGCTGCTGACCAATCAGTTCGTCCTGCGCCGCGATGCGAACAGCGTGGCGGCCGCGGCCGATGCCAAAACCTTGACTGCCGAGCTGGCCAAGCTTCCCAGCAAGTCCGTCGCCGTGCTGCCGCTGGCCAACGAAAGCGATGATCCCAAGCAGCAATACTTTTCCGACGGCCTGTCCGAAGAGCTGATCTCCGATCTCACCCAGATTGACGGGCTGAAGGTGATCGGCAAGTACTCGAGTTTCAAGTTTCGCGACAGCAAGGCCACCCCAGGCGAAATCGGCCTGGCACTGGGTGCAGCCCATCTCATCCTCGGCTCCGTTCGGCAACAGGGCGACCGGATCCGCGTCATGGTCAGCATGATCCGCGCCACCGACGGCAGCAGCGTCTGGTCGCACAGCTACGAGGAGCAACTGAAGGACGTGTTCGGAATCCAGTCGCAGATCGGCCGTGCCGTCGCCGACGCGCTCAAGATCAAGCTGCTGGGCAAGCCGATCGTATCCGACGACAAGCCACCGAGCGGCAACGTTGAGGCTTACCAGTTCATGCTGCAAGGGCGGACCGTCACGCGTCGCGGCACCGAAAGCAGCATTCGCCAGGGCATTGCCCTGTTCCATCAGGCGCTCAAGCTCGATCCGGCCTACGCCTACGCGTGGGGGTTGCTGTCCAATGCATCGGTCAACTTGGGCGTGTTGTTCCTGACCGGCGAGGCGCGCCAGCAAGCCTATGCACAAGCCCGCGTGGCAGGGAACAGGGAACAACTGTTGGCACCGGACGCGGCGCATACCCACACCGACCGCGGTTACTTGCTTGCAACCATCGACAACGACCCCGTCGGAGCGCTCGCAGAGTATCAGCGTGCCCATGCGCTTGCTCCGAATGAAACCAACAGCATGAATTTCGTGGCGGGTGGCCTGGAGAACCTCGGGCAATTACAGGCTGCGGTACAGATGTATCGCAAGATCCTCGCCACCGATCCGCTGCGCGTCGATATCTATTCCAACCTGGCGCTCGGCTTGCTGGGGCAACGCGAGCTCGATGCCGCCGAGCAGGTCACGCGCAAGGCGCTGGCCCTGCAGCCGGATTTCCCGGGGTTGTATGCAACCCTGACCGAGATCGACGTTTTGCGCGGTGATGCGGATGCCGCGCACGACGACGCCGCGAAGGAGGCCGATCCCACCTGGGGGCCGTGGGCACGACTATTGGCGCAGCAGATCGGTCCCGATCGCCACCAGGCGGATGGGGCGCTGCGGGATTACATCGCCAAGCAGGGCAAGGATCAGCCTTATTTCGTTGCCGACGTCTATGCCTTGCGCAAGCAGCCGGGCGAGATGTTCGATTGGCTGCAACGTGCCTGGAGTCAGAACGATCCGATTTTCTCCGGTCTCCTCACCGATCCCTTCGTACTGGCCTACCAGGACGACCCACGTTTCGCGGTCCTGTGCAAACAGGCTGGTCTGCCCCTTCCGGGTACCACGCTGTCGGCAATGGGCGGCTCCGGCGGGCGCTAATCGTGGGCAGACCGCCCGAAGCGAGCGCGCAGGAAGCATGACCGGGGCGCCCGTGGCGCTACCAATCGCGGGACTGGACTGTCGGATTTATACCTTGCGAACGTCGCGACAGGCTAAAAGCAACCATGTCCACGCGCCTGAGCCATCTCCGGGCGGCGTCGGGAATCCTGACGGTTTACGCAAGGAGATTGGAATTTCCGAAAGCCTGTCAGAACGCCTTGCTGGAGTGGCCTGCGCCACGGCAAAGCCGGATCGTCGTCGAGAAAGTTTACATAATATACCCAGTACGCTTGGCCTCACCTAAGCAAAATCAATCTGTTGCAGGCTGGCACGAGCAATGCAGTGCGTGGGTCAGGGGTCCACACAAAGGTGCTCTATGCCATGAAACGTTTCCTGGTCCTTGCCTTTATGGCCTTGGCGGCAGCCATCATCGCGCCGAGCGCACTGGCGACGCGGGCGATTTTCGATCCACCGTCAGGCGTCGCGCCGCCCGCGGGCACCGACTGTACCCTGGGCGTCCCACCCCTCGATGACTACACGCCGTGCAACATCAACAAACGCAACACCCCCTTTGCGGTGCAGTTTGTGGATTGCGGCACGCTGACCGGCTTGTCACCTCCGGCTTCAGGTTGGTGCCTTTACATGACCAACGTCACCGGCGGTTCGCTGCACACGTTCACGTTCGACTTTACCGCCCCCAGTGGAGGCTCCGCGGATGGCACCGATGAGCTCACGTGCGGCAGCCAGCCGCCCGGCTTCGCCACGGACAACTGCATAGATGGCATGCATGTAACCGCTGGCCAGATGCTGGACCTGTCGTTTTTTGCACCGCTGGCGAACAACACGAACTTTTATTTGATCACCGACTTCTTCAATTCGCCGGGTATCGCCACGGTTACGGTAAACGCCCCCGAACCCGGTGAATTGGGCTTGTTTGG
>JACZCT010057383.1_pt1 | contig 10797 bp, 12 predicted proteins | sample 8641871 | NCBI WGS metagenome assembly JACZCT01 (sample SAMN15324604, study PRJNA640507) | soil metagenome | isolation source: monocropping sugarcane control | place: China: Luxin town, Laibin City, Guangxi Province | collected 2019-07-25 | depth 10cm m | reverse complement strand
GACGTTGTAGTTCATCCAGCCAATCCTGCCCCGGATGTACACCAGGATCTGGGACTCCAGAGCAAGCGGGTTCAAGACACACTCCGCGTGAGTTCCGTGGCAGAGCTGCACAAGTGGCACATAATGGTAAGGTCGTCCCGTCGGATTCAAGCGCACTACCAATGCTGCACGAAAAACAGAGTACTGTTGTGTCAGTTCCAACGTCTGGAGCAGAGTTCTCGGAATCGGTCATAATGCTTTTCCTCGCCTGTTGCCTTCTCTAAGGCTGGCATCACAAATGGACCAGTCTCACGTTCAACCACAACCTTCACTGCTGTAGTCGCTGCACCTTCTGCTTTGGGGGGGAACACCAATGTCTCAGACAACCCCGCCGTTTCCAACGTCGCTCTGAGGTTGGCACTCTCAACCTCGTCCCCATCAGGCCAACCTGGGTTCTCCGGCCAGATGCGACCGTCCCATCCCAAGTCTTCGAGGTACCTCAAAGTGTCGTGTTCGGTCTCGGGGTAGACGGGGAACTCGACTTGAAAGATCCCGCTTGGCATTGTATCCGCGTCAAACAACATGAAGCGGATCATTACGAGGGGGATGCGAGTTTTCAGACGCCTCGCAAACCATCCCAACAGGGGGATGGCGATGTATTCCCCTTTGACTGTGTCTGGGGATACGAGGACTTGACCCACGGGCAACTTGAGATGATTGTCTGGGATGGTCTCGTCTTCGACGTCTTCGTCATGTTTGCGTTCCACGTTACGTCGTATTGTTCGTAGTTTAGACATAGTTACTCTTTTGACTCTACGGGAGTGCCTGATGATGAGGAGGATTCATCATCAGAAGTGTTGATCAGGGTTTGCATCATCTCGATGCTTTCTAAGATTTCGTCTAGGGATTCCCCACAATCGAACTGAATCGCAACCTCTTTGAGGTACGCCGCGGTCAACCCTTCAGAGGCAGTCAAGACTTCTTGAGGGATCTCGACCCCAACCCCGTACTCAGCAAAGTACGCCGCAAGGATACGACGACGTTCAGCTTCATCCGGGGGCTCAAATTGGAGGACTTTGTCGATTCGCCCCGGCCGAGTCATTGCGGTGTCCATCACCTCCAGGTGGTTCGCCGTCATGACGATCGTGACCCTGGGGAATCGTTCCTTGAGGTTTGTTAGAGCTTCCAGAATGGTCGATAGCGTGTTCTTGTTCGTCACACGATCCACATCTTCGATGAGGACGAAGTCGGGCTTCAAGCCCCCAATGAAGAGGTTCATGTCATCGGTCCCGCCGTTAGACAACCCCTCAGCATCGATTCGAAGGACGCGGTCCCCACATCGTTGAGCAAACCTCAGGGCGAGCGTGGTCTTTCCAACCCCGGGGACCCCAACGAACAGGTAGGTACGTGAATACCCCTTGCTTGAGTAGACCCTGTGCTTTTGAGCTAGGAGTTCCAAGTCATCGAGCATGTTTTTGGACATCGGATCCGAGTTGAACACGATTTCCTCGTAGTCCACGTCAGTCCGCCCCCTGAAGGGGTTGTACGTGACTTGCACGTGAAGCTTGTGGTTGTAGTGTCCCCACAGCTCTTCTAACATGGTCTCGAATTGAAACCCCTTCGAGACGTAGAATGTCTGGCTGATGGATCCCCCGACGATCCCTTGGTACTCTGCGAAGTAGGCTCGACCATACTTGGAGGACACTGCGATGATGGTGAGATCCAATGAGGCTCGATACCGATTGATCAACAACTCTGAGCGCAACGGAGTCTTGAAGAAAAGGTCAGCGAACAGTTGGTTCGTGAATTCGTCTACCCCATCGGGCTCGTTCGTTCTAAGGAAACGTTGTAAATGGTCATTCCCTCGATGCATATCCCGAATCTTGCTGACCACGGACATGGCTTTGAGCCCGCCCTTAATGAGTCCGTCACCCCGAGAGGGGAATAGGGGCCAAATCTCAGAAGCGATCGTGAACATGTTCTCAGCTTGTTGAGATGTGACTGCCGAGACCAATTTGACTATTTTGTTCATGGGGATTTCGCGGCGGTGTATAGGGGAGGTGACAGTTACACCGAAAGGACCAACCATGAGCCTGAAAGTACATGTAGTTTCGATTGACCAGCAAAACGACTTCACTAACCCCAACGGCAGCTTGTACGTCAAGGGGGCGGAAGAAAACGTGAAACGGGGAGCCAAGATGCTCCAACGCTTGCGGGACAAAATCACGGAGATCCACAGGACGATGGATTCGCACAACATGGTGGACATCAGCCATCCATTGTGGTGGCAGACTGCTGCTGGACATGCTCCTGCCCCATTTACTGGCGTGAGTCTCCTTCCCGATGACACTTTCCAATTCCTCAACTATGCGACGGGGGCTACGACCACGGGCCAAACTCGGATGTTGGGTGCGAGGAAGCGAACGATCAAGTACCTCAAGGATCTTGCATCCAACGGTCGTTACCCCCACACCATCTGGCCGAACCATTGCTTGATTGGGGATGAGGGTCACAACATCGACCCCATCATCGCTGCGGCGATCCACGAGTGGGAAGAGAAGCGGTATGCTATCGCAAACACCGTTACCAAGGGTTCAAATCCTTGGACCGAGCACTTTTCGGCAATCAAAGCCGAAGTTCCCGATCCCGAGGATCCCTCGACACAGGTCAACACCAAGCTGATCCAAGACATTGAGGCGGCCGATCTCGTCGTGTGGATGGGGGAAGCTCTCAGCCACTGCTTGGCCAACACATTCCGTGACACCATCGCCAACTTCTCGGACCCGAGCTTCGTCAAGAAGCAGTGGATCTGCGTTAACGGCAGCTCTAGTGTTCCTGGCTTCGAGAAGCTCGGGCAGGACTTCTTGGCCGAGATGAAAGCCAAGGGAGTCAATCTCACCACGACCGAAGACTTCCTGGCCTAAAACCAGGGACTCCAACCAAACGAAACCCCAAACGGAAATCAAGATCAAAAATGCCTCTATTCGACAATGACGACACCATGACCTCGTACAGCGGGTCAGGCTTCAAATTCTCTGGCGTGGACATCAACAACCACCTCCAAGCCTCGGAGTACACCCTCGTATCCATCGCAGCGGATCGCAGTAGCAGCGTGGCAGGATTTGCGGCAGAGATCGAAGGGTGCATCAAGACCTCCTTCGAGGGATGCCAAGATTCCCCACGGGTTGACAACCTGATGGTTCGTTTGACGTGCTTCAACCAGAAGGTCGAGGAAACCCACGGGTTTCGCCACCTCACCGATTGTCCTTTGATTTCGTACGTCAACTTCCTTCGTCCTGGAGGAACCACCTCTCTGTACGATGCATCCGTGGACGCCATCGACTCGGTCGCTACCTATGGCAAGGCTCTCCAAGATCAGGAATATACGGCCAACGGCCTCGTGGTGATCATCACCGATGGGGAAGACATCGGTTCCACGTTTTCGGTCAATGACGTGAAGAAGGCCTTAGACAAGGCTCGTTCATCCGAGGCGTTGGAATCAATCCTCACGATCTTGATTGGAATCAACGTCACCAATCCTGCCATGGAGCAGTACCTCGATCAGTTCAAGACGGCGGTCGGAATCGATCAGTTCATCGCAGCCAAGGACGCGAGCCCCAAAACGTTTGCGAAGATCGCCAACTTCATCAGCAAGTCCATTTCGAGCCAGAGCCAGGCACTTCGTTCCGGCTCTGCAAGTCAGCCAATCACGTTCTGAGGGATTCATGGGCACCGATTTCTACTTCCGGCAAGGGCATTCCCATTCAGTCTGTCAAGACTACGCGATTGCGGGGACTCACAAAGAAACCCAATTTGCGTGTCTTTCGGACGGCTGCTCGGGATTGGTCAACCCCTCCCTCATAGGGTCGCCAAATACTGACTTCGGTGCCCGGTTTCTTGTCCGGGCCGCGATAGACTACCTCAACAGTCCGTTGATAGCTAAAGGTCAGCTGCCAACGTTTGACATCATCCATCGTGCGTGGTCCATGGCCCATATCATGGGCCTTCATCATGAGTCGTTGGATGCAACCCTACTACTCGCTGTGCGAGACCAAAAGGGAGTTCGAGTTTACCAAACTGGGGATGGGGTGGTGGCCGCCCGTAAACGGACGGGGGAGATCCGCTATTTCAACCGACAGTTTGGCAATAATGCCCCTTTCTACTTGAGCTACCTACTCCAGCCAGAAGGGGTCATTGACCGCTACCTCAAAAACATCGAAATCGTGATCCGGAACGAAGGTACGATTGACCAGCTTGGGGGCCATCAGGTTAACAAGAATACCTTACAAGCCACCATTTCTGATTTGGTGGAGACACACTACTTTCCAGAGGAAGAGTACGAGGTTGTTCTGCTCATGTCTGACGGGGCCGAATCGTTTCAAGATGCCAACAAAGCCGCTATCCCCCTCAACCAAATTCTAGAGCACATGTTCGCTTTCAAAGGGTTGCTTGGGGAGTTTCTTACTCGTCGATGCAATTTCTTCGAGAAGCATTGTCAGAAGAACTCGTGGCGACACTACGATGACTTCAGCGTTGTGGGGATCACGCTGTGAAGGTCAACGTTAAGGGAGTGGGTCCCGTAAGCCTTACGCAACAGAACTATGTAGCAACAGGCGGGCAAGCCTCGGTCTACGTGAAGAGTGGAATCGCGTACAAGGTCTACACGGACCCCAAAAACACGATCCCCACAGACAAATTTGCGGAACTCAGCGCCATCGCTGATGACCACGTGATTAAGCCTGAAGCCCTGTTGCTGAACGACAACGACTCGCCTATCGGCTACACTATGAAGGCTGTAACGAGTCCGTACTCGCTCGGGCAGTTGTTCACCAAGGGGTTCCGAGATCGGACGCACGTCACCAACGACCACATCATTGGGGTTGCCTCCAAGCTCCGCGAACACGTCCAGAACGTCCACAACGCCAATGTTCTTGTCGTCGATCTGAACGAGTTCAACATCTTAGTTCCGGACAGTCTGGACGATGTCTACCTGATTGACGTAGACAGTTTTCAAACCCGAGGGTACCCCGCGACGGTGATCATGCCATCGGTTCGAGATTTCTCGGTACCGTCCAGCAAGTTCTCACCTCTTTCGGACTGGTACTCGTATGGGGTCCTCACCTTCCAATTGTTCGTTGGGATCCACCCCTACCGGGGGACGCATCAACCCTCAATGACAGTTGAGAAGGATAAGCGCTTGGAACACCGGATGAGAAACAACATCTCAGCTTTTAGGTCTGATGTTGCCCTCCCCGGTTGCTGCTACCCCCTCGATAACATCCCTCAAGTGTTCCGCCAATGGCTAAAGGCTGTTCTCGATGAGGGGAAACGTGTTGCCCCTCCCGATCCCAAGGGACTCACTCCAATTGCCACTCTCCACACCATCATCAAGCAAGATGTGGTGTCGACGGACAAGCTCAGGATCACGAAACTCTTTGCGATCGATGGCGCCCTCGTTACTTGTGCTGAGGATGGGATCAATTGCATGACTCTTTCCAAGAACCAGCACAGCTACATCTTGGCAGTAGATGGTTCGCGTATCGCCGCTATCCAGGCACTTCCCCCGAACCTCGTCTTGGGATGCACCCCAAAGCTCAATCGCCCCATCGGACTCTACATCGACAACGGCACTCTGCACGTCATCGACTTTCAGTCCAAGGCAACCCTCTCCTGTGGAAGCGCCGAAACTCTGGTCAAGAGTGGCCCTTCTTCATTCCACATCAAGAAGGGGCCGAGTATTTACGAGCTCGACTTCCTAGAGAGGTCAACCCTACATGTTGGGTCTCACAGCGTTGCTAACGTGCTGGAGAAAGCATCCAAGCTCTATGACGGGTGCTGTGTCCAAAACATTCTAGGGTCAGTCTTTGTGTCTGTGTTCCCCCGTCCCAAGACGGGTTACCAGGTACGAATCCCTGAGCTCGACAACTATCGGATCATCGATGCCAAGTTCTCGGGCGCCACACTCATGGTCTACGGGGCCATTAACGGCGTGTACGATCGGATCATTGTCAAATTCGACGATGCCTACGAGAAGTACGACATCCTAAAGGTCCAAGACGTGACCCCATCCGCTCTCAACTTCGTGACCCTGGACAACAAGGTTTGTGTGTCGATCACAGAGGAAGAGAAGCTTGAGGCATTCCTGGGCAAGAAGGGTGCGTCGAGTTCAAAAATAGCAGCGCTTCCCCTTCCGCTCAACGGATCAACAAAACTCCTCAGAGCAAAGGGGAAGGTTGCCTTCGAGCACAATGGGGCCATCTACAAAATCGAGATGGCCTAAGGGGGTCACTTCTTCAGGACAGGCTTCTTGTCTGGTACAACCTTGAGATCTACCGCTTTCTGATCGTCCACGATCAGCTTGGCTTTGCCGGTCTTTTCGTCCACTTCAATCTTGGGGGTTGCTTCGGCAACCTTCGTGACTTGTTGGGACGTGGTGTCCACACCTTTTTTAGTCGCCTCAGTGGTCTGTTCAATGCGCTTTTGAGCACGCATCAGATCCTCCTGCTGGTACATGAGGTCTTTGACCTCATCCCTGAGGTAGGACACGTTGATGGTCGAGATTACGAGAATGAGGAGACACACGAAAAGGAGAAACAGGTTGACGACTTGAGCCGTGGTGGCCCGCCCAAACTTGAGGACGAGCATCAGCAGCACATCGACGACCTTGTCCATACCCGCCTCGAACCTCTGAGCGGCCTCCAAGTGTCTGGAGGTGCCCATTTCAAGGTCCATGTTGTGCTTCATCTCTGCGATCTTGTCGGAATCAGTGCTCATGTTGTGGGGGTGCTCCGAAATGGCCGTCGGTAAATTCTAGGTGTTATGGGGGCTGGACGACTAACCGCCTCAGACTCCTCTCGGATACGCCGCATCTGATCGGCAGCTTCACGTAATGATGCTTGAGACAAGAGTGCTTCTTTCACCTGTGCTTTGAACTGGTCCGAAGCCTCGCGTTCAGCTTCAGATCTATCCCTGAAGAATCGTGCAAAGAGCGCTTTGAACATGTTCAGCTCCTTCCGTTCGTGCACTTCAGGTTAACCATCGACGCTTTCAAGCCGATCTGTTCCTGTGTTAGTCCTGTGATAGTGGTTCTCAGGGACTCAAGGGTTTTGTCTTGAGTGTTCAAAGTGTTTTTGACGATGTCTAGGCTTCGGTTTTGTTCTACTAGCATGTGTGATGCTGACTTGTTCATCTCAATCGCCAAGTCTTTGGCAGCATCGTTGTGACGACTGATCGTATCCGTCATCAACCTCTGGTCGTGGATCCGGTCATCTTTGGCCTTTAGCAAAGCTCGCACCGTCACGAAAAGAGCGACCATCAGCAGTACGCAAAGAGACCCCAAGACACCTTGACTCGCAATAGTGTCGAGAGCCGACTCAGTTTGTTTCTGCCCCGGTATGTCCATCGTACCACTGTGTTGATTAAGAGTTTCAGAATGCCTACATCGAACCCTGTTGTAAGATTCTCCGCTGTTGTTTGTAGCGTTCGATCAACGAGGCTGTTCTGCTCTTCAGTGACAAAGGAAAGTGAATGTTGATCCGTTGGTCACCTTCATCCCCGCCCCAGAGGACGATGTCGTGAGCACCCCATTCAACTACCGGAATTTCCAAGTCCTCCATCTTCTCCTCTGAAAACGAGAGGGTAACGTGAGGCTTGTAGTCAGGGAACTTCTTCGAGTACAGGACCCCAGCTTGATCTAGAGCTGCTTTGAGGTCGTCCCAAAGCTTGTGTACCTCCTCAGATTCCAGGGGGCAGATGATGGGATAGATCCCACCGCTGGTGTCAGATGGTGTGAAGCATGAGACACGACGTGTTCTCAATGTGAACGGACGTTGTTTTGATGCGACCCCGTAGATCGCTTCCATTGCCTTAGCTAGAGTCTTAATGTCTACGTTGTCCTCAAGCATCAACAACGTGGTGTGGAGATGTCTGGAGTCGACCTTGTCTCCAGGAACGTCAATTTCGGTGAGTACTCGGACGGTGTCCGTTGGAACTGAGAAGCCAATGAATGCCATAGATTTTCCTATATTGAGTATTGGATGCCAGTGAACCGTTCGACGACTCGATGTGCGGCAGTTTTGTCCTCACCTCGGGGTTCCCATTGGCCACCGTATCCGTTGTATTGTTTGACTGCCCAAGCCATAGCCTTTGGATTGGGCCAATGACGAAACCCTCGCCCCTTATTAGGAGCATGAATTGTTCGGGGCCCCTTAGGCCCCACGCGGGTCATCTCGCGTTTCCGCCCTCTAGCTACGTCCAAGACTCGCAGCCACAGCCGACGATCGGTAGCTTCCCATTCATCTGTCATGTAGGGCTTCGAGGGCGCCATACATAGCTCATCCCTTTAGAGGATTATCGGGAGGGGTAACATTGACCAAGACTCCTCCCACCTCAAAAAACTTCTTGACCCGTTCAAGTTCGGCGGTAGTTGCGTTCGGACACGTCTTCTTGAACTGGGCGAAGTTTCGTACCTTGACCAAGGTTGTTACGTCAGGGGACTTGTAGGACGCGGATTTGCCCGTCTTGGGTTTGTCCTTAGGTAACTTGTAGAACACCTTCTCAATCCAAGCGACCTGCTTCTTCGAAAGCCCACCGTAACGATGGATGGCGTCCCACATGTCCTCAAATACTTGGCGCTCCTTAGCAGGGATCGCTCCTTTGAGAATGGCCTCTAACATTTGCTTTGGGGGAACTGCTGACATGTCCGCTCCTACACCCGAATTGGTGTATAAGGGGAGTTGAATGAAGTACAAATTTCACTTCCTGATCGCGATCCTGTTGGGAGCCTTCCTGGCCTTTGCCTGGGCTCCCTTTGGGGTCAAGACTTACTTAGAGCGACGCTACGAGGGGGTTACCATCGGGGGCGTCGCCATCCAACTCGACCACATCACGCTGAAAAAGGTCTTAGTCAGCAGGTCCAACGTAGTTGGGACTCTTGACGAGATCCAAATCGACTTCAACGCAACGGGGGTTACACAGATTCTGATCTATGGGGGCTCCTTGATCGTAACCGAAGGATCCTCAGTAAAAGGGGTTCCAACGGGCGGGGGTTCTTTACCTCCCATCATTGCGGCTGAGCTCCAAGTGCATGTCAAAAAAGATGGGCACGAAGCCAACCTTGAAGGGGTGTCCTTCACAGACTACCGTGAACCCAAGTTTCGCTCCTTCACTGCCACCGTTTACGATGCGAGCGGACAATCCCATCAGGTGAAGGGGAGGCGAGGTTACTACAAGGATGGACACCTTTATTTGACCTCTGTTGTGGCATCGGAGTCACTTCCGTTCGAGATTCCAGGGATCCCCAAAGGCCCTCACGCTATCTCAGCAAACAACGTTGAGGTCATCCTTGATGGTCCTGTGATTCACATCAACGATCTTAGACTGGGTGATCACGTTCAGACGGACTTAGTCACGATAGAGCCAAACATTCCGACAGCCGTGCTGCACAAAGTGACAATCAGTCACCCCTATCTCGACGTTAGCACTACGTTGAATGACGTTGGGATACAGCATTTTCCGTTTCTAGACAAATGGGAGGTCGCATCAGAAGGGGTCCTCTTGACACTGACTGGGACTTCCAAGCTTGAAGGGGAAGGGGCCTGTCAGGATTGGGCCAACGCGATTCCAACGCCCGTGTCAGAAGCATTCGAGCTAGCCAAGCCTCATTTCCACGGGACGCTAAGCTGGGAGATCGTCCGAGAGCCCACCCTCGACATCAAGATCAAGAATCTGTGCAAGTTCGAGTGTTCGGCAGAACCGATTCAAACGCTGATCCAAACCTTGCGGGCCAACGGCAAGTTCGAATACCAAGCGTACAACAGTAAGGGGGAGTTGTTCAACCGTACTGTGGGCCCTCGTCTCGGAAACTGGGTGAGGTATGCAAACCTTCCACCGTGGGTCCCCAAAGCATTCGTGACGTTGGAGGATCCTGGGTTCTGGAAGCATCGGGGGATCATCCCCCAAGCTCTAGAGAACTCACTCAAAGCAAACATCGAAGCAGGGCACTTCTTCCGCGGGGGTAGCACAATCACAATGCAGTTGGTGAAAAACCTGTGGTTAACTCGCCAGAAGACTCTGAATCGGAAGGCTCAGGAGCTCCTCATGACCTCGATGTTGGAGACCTGTTTGAGCAAGCAAGAGATCTTCGAGCTCTACGTCAACGTGGTGGAATTTGGCTCAGACCTTTACGGGATCGGAGCCGCGTCCCGCCATTATTTCGACTCGTACCCGGAACACTTGACGCAGGAAGAAGCCTACTATTTTGCATCCATCTTGCCCAATCCGAGGCGAGCGGCCAGACCTGAGAACGGAGGCTTGGCTCGAACTCGTCGGTTGATGCAGCGGTTAGCTGACCGTGGATTCATCTCGGATGATGAGTTGTTGGCAGTGTCAGATCCTCCTGAACCGATCGTTCAGGATGACGGGGACAAGTGGGAATCTGAGTGATTCCTTTTTAGGCCAGCATGGGTATGGACATGCTGGCCTCGTATGTTGAACCCATCAAGACCCCCTTAAGCTTCGAGGAAGCCACAGACTGCATGCGCTGGGCCCTCAAGACCCGAATTGGGGAGCCCAAAGTTGAGGTGCTGGCGCTCGCTCTTGCCAAGACCGCGTTGGAAACCGGACACTGGAAGAGTATCTGGAACGCGAACTGGGGCAACGTGAAGGCCTCCAACACCTATGATGGGATGTACACATGCATCGTCCTCAACGAGGTGCTGAAGCGCAACGGTGTCAACAAACTGGTCTGGTTTGCCCCAGAAGGGGAGTTGAGCGGCAACCCTGCCAAGGGTGGCGTCCTCATTGAAAAACCGCGAGAAG
>JACZCT010163569.1_pt1 | contig 10800 bp, 21 predicted proteins | sample 8641871 | NCBI WGS metagenome assembly JACZCT01 (sample SAMN15324604, study PRJNA640507) | soil metagenome | isolation source: monocropping sugarcane control | place: China: Luxin town, Laibin City, Guangxi Province | collected 2019-07-25 | depth 10cm m | reverse complement strand
TGGGACAAGCGGAAGTGCAGCAAGACCTAGGAGGAAGAGACGGCGGTTCATCTTCTCGTGTACACCGGTTAGCAGATTTTCCGAAACGTCAGATTGACCCGAACACCCACCGGCTTCTTGGTCCTTGGAATTGTGTGCTGCCAGCACTCTTGGACGCCCTTCGGCATATGCAGTAAGGATCCGTGTTCGAGATCAACGCTGTGCTGAACCTTGTTGTCGGAGATGAGTCTCAGCTTGAACGTTCGCGTTGCCCCAAAGGAGAGACTTGCCACCGCGGTACCTGAACCAAACAAAGGCTCATCGTCGCTATGCCAACCAACACAATCGGTACCGTCCCGGTATAGGTTACAGAGAACTGCATCGTAAACGTCTCCGGTGATTTCAGACACCCTTCCCCGAAGTCGCTCCACAAGCTCGGGCATCGGAGCGGGCTCCCACACAATCCCGGAGTAGGCATAAGGAACCGCCCCGTACCATTTGGTGAGGCGGGGCTGGGGGTAAACCGCCCCGTAGACCGTAACCGATCGCTGTTCCCAGGCGATAGCTTCACGGATTTCGTCGAGGCTAAGGTCTGAGGCCCCTCGAACATAACTGAAAGGGTGAAACATGGTGTCTCCAGATCTGAGGGGAAGTTAGCCTCCCCCTCAGATCTCTGCTCTCAAGAGAGGAGAGCCATACTCCAAATAGAACCCACCACGCTGAGGATGTAAAAGCCAGCTTTGATGAGGTAGTTTTTAGGATCAGACGCCTTCCAGAAGAGGGACAGAAGGGTCAGGATTACGGTACATGCGACAACGATATCGATCATACCCTGTAGAGCCGCGAGAACGCAAGTCCTTAGGGACTATTTAGCTCGCCCTAAAACTTTTGTCCCCAACCCCTAGGTGATGTACGTCTACGCAAGGCTTTCTGAGCAGTACCTCGATGAGGTCATGGCTGGAATCGGGATGCTGATGGCCCAATCGGTCATTGTCTCGAACCAGTTCTTTGACGAAAAGGAGATCCGGAAGTACCTCTCCCTCCGAAGGTCCTACCACGACACCTTCGTCAAAGCCTGTGAGGGACTCGCCAAAGATTTGGAAGGGGAAGACCCTGAACTCCAGATCCCGCCCCACACGATGAATTTGCTCCTGCAGATCTCGGAGCTCCCTCCGACCCAAGCACAGCGGGCCCTTCGGATGACCACTCGTGCTCTCCGAACGCTCAAGCGCGTGGTCCAAACCCCAAAAGTAGAGCCCAAGCTTCGCCGTCTCGTCTTCTTGGCAAATCAGCTGGCCACGAGTTCTGAGGCAGACTATGCGTTGCGATCGGACATGGTTGAATTCATCAACCTCTTGACGCGACTTACCACCATCCCAGCCCCGGTTCGAACGCTCCTCAGAAAGGTCGTCAAGCACGTAGGGTACACAACCTTCTCGGAGACGGCCAACGCAGGGGCCTGGTTCGAAATGCCTTCTCAGCAGAAGGATGCGATCCGAAAGGCAATGGGGGATCTCCTTGAAGAACAAACCGCGGTCTACAAGACCTTCGAAGATCCTGAGAAGCGTCGAGAGGCTTACAAGGCAGTTCAACGCAAGATCGATCGGCTCCGCAACGTTGCGGGCGTTAACACTGACATCATCAGCAAAACCACAGAAGAGCCTCCAGTGGAAGAGCTCCTCAAGAAGGAGGCCAAACTCCAAGTCGATGGCCCCACAGAATTCATTCAACTCGAAGTCACCCGGTACTTTCGTGATAACTTTCAGCGGAATGGTAAACTCCCCCGCGAGTACGGCAAGCTCCTGACTCAGCTCGGAAAGACCCGAACCCTTTCTACTGCCAAGCGAGTCGTGGAGGAAGCAAAAGAGCGGGGACTAGTTCACAAAGACACAGTGGAGGCCATCGAAGAGATCTGGGGGAAGTTAGGGAAGAACATTGCAGTCCAAAAAGGGGTCAAGCTTGTCCCCCTCGAATGGAAACCCGTAAGTGAGGAAGACTTCCAAGCGAAGCATTCGACGGGAAGGGTTTACTTCGATAGCGATGCCCCTAAAGAACGGCGTGAAGAGACGCTAGGACGTGTTTCCCGTGCTCTTGAGGACCTGGAGGGGATCTTTGGTAAAGGCTTCTGTGGCAAGCACGGGAAGGCCCTGGAGTTTGATTTCAGGGGAACCCTCAATGGGGCGACCGCCAACTACTTTGCTTGGGCGGACCGCAACAACTGGCAACCCAAGGTCACGTTTGGAGACGACTACCCAGGATACCTCGCCCATGAGCTCAGCCACTTCTTTGACGACCTGTTAGGGAGCAAGATCTCGCAACTGCAAAACCCCGAGAATTTTGAGAAGTTGAAGCAGAAGTACGGGCCGGGAAGTGGAGACTTATTTGGCTCTACAGGTGTCGACCTTGAATGGTGGGTCAACTCGAACAAAGGGACGAAAGAGGTTCCCATCCCTGAGGTGACGGAGTTTGCTGAGACGATCGTAAACACTCCAGATTTCAAACGCTGGAAGGATATGTCTAACAATCTCCACCACGACTGGATCGGCAAAGCCATCGAGAATCTTACAGGGATGCGGCCCTACGAATTAGGTAAAGATCACCCCTACTCACCCGTCTACCGGAACGTTCCCCAGTTCAAATCGGAATGGCCCCCGGAGCTCTTGGCAGAGACGGAGAGGATCTTCCGGGAGCGTGGTGAAGGCGATAGCCGCAAGCTCAACTACTACAACAGCGGGACCGAGGTGTGGGCCCGTATGGTCGAACAGTACGTAGCAACCAAGTTGGCTGACGTAGGGATCTCCAACCCGTGGCTCACCCAACTGTCTTACGACATCAAAGATCTACCTCAAATGATGGACCAGAAGCGGTTCGAGCAACTGATTGTACCCATCTTGGATCGACTTTTCCGAACGATCCGAGACCGCCAGCTGGTGGCTTCGAAACGCGTAGTACAACGTTTCCGGAAGAGTTGTCTGAAGCATTAACTTTCGAACGTCCGTCGCACCTCGAATCCGCAACGGAGGTTGGTACTGTGTTGGTTCTCCGTCAAGTCCATGTTGGCGAGCACTGCGGCCGCCTCCGCTGCATGCTCAGTACGGTATCGCTCCCGCAGACCAGCGTCCTCTAAAGGGCTGTCATAGTACACACAGAACTCACCCTCAGGGTCGAGATCCGCCTCCGCCGCTTCTCGGAGTTTCCGCTTGAGATGAGAAGTTGCATTCTCACCCGCTTCTCCCTCCGTACTTTCCTGGGCCAGGGCTTCGGCCACCTTCCGTGCTTCCTTCTCGGATGCATACCCAGTGTCGTCCGCATCGTCGGAGCCCCCAGCATCGTCCTGGGTGCGAATGAACCACGTGCCGCCAACTTCCCCGATCTGAACTTCGACATCACAAGCTCCGTCGAAATAGTCGTCCGAAGGGAATGTGTAGACGTAAGTCCCAACCGTCTCCCACTTCTCGACTTCCTTCTTGGTGAAAGGGGCGGGATCCCCTAACTTAGGTTCCCCGTTCCACGGCTCGAACTCACCCTCGGTATCAGGGTGCTCGAATCGAGCGTAGACCGTCGTCTGGTCTGAACGGTCGTAAGATCGCTCGTAGATGTAGTCTTCGTCGCAGGCGTAAGAGACCTCGACTGTTTGCCCCATATTACAACGGGGCATCACGTATTCCAACTGCTCGAAACGTTTCATGACTGCTCCTGGTTACATTCTTCAGCGTGCAACGCTGATCATGAATCCCCTTACGGACAGAGGACTCTCAAAGTTCAGAGCCTGCTGCCGAAACTTCACGAATCGAAACCGCTCTCCCGTCAACGACGAGCCCTGAAGCGATGGCAGTGGCCTCCAGATAGGCTAGGATCGCTTCCTGTGCCCGATCGTCTAGATCAGAGTACTCGATATCCCCTTGCCCGGAATACGCCCACGGAGTGATCTCGTGCAGAACCTGCCAGGGGATCCAATACGATTGGAGGCTATCGAGCCAATCGTTGTAGAGACCCATCTCTTTGGCAAACGCCTGTTCCCACCCCAGAAAGACGAAATCAGACTCGACTTCGTTTGGGGGAATCTTTGACGCAAAGACATGCCCGGCTTCGTGGATGAGACCTATCATATCGGTACCAGGAAACCAGTTCACCCAAATCTCTTTCTTGACGTAGTCAAGTCCCATGGTCCGATCGAAGGGCGAACGATATGCCTCCGGAATATTGGAATGGGGTCTGACTTTACCTCCAAGTGCTTCTACCAGCTTGCAATAGAGAGCTATGTAATCGCAGTTATCCATGTCCCCGCCTTTGCTTCTTCTCCAACCCCGCACGGGTTAGGACTTCCGCGGCTTCTTCCTGAGTCAACTCCGATTGGATGAACGCAACGTAGACGCTCGTGGAACCCCGACTCGACTTCTTGGCGGTCTCTACCGAGACGACATCTCCGATGACACGGAGCACAGCCTTGTCTGTGAGTGTCAACGTTGGTTTGTGTGCCAAAGCAAGCTGATGCTGCATCAGCAAATCCAAAACCTCCTGGGGGTACGCCATCAGACCAGCTCCACTTCGTTAGCACTAAGGGCCATGAACCCCCATACGGATCTCGGCCCTCGAAAGTTTAGAGGTACCGATCACACCGGTGTAAATACCAAGGACGTAAGTTGCCCCTTCCCCTAAACTTCAACCTTCGGTTGTCCGTATGGGGAGCTATGGACGAAAAGATGGAACGAAAAACACCTCAAGAGATCCTGGAACAGCTGCAACGTGTCAGCCTCCGCCACATCATCCCAACCACTGACACGGTCGAGATGGATGGGAGACAGATCTTGATTTGCGTCTCCGCGGCCGATAAGGGCCTGTGGCTCGGGTGGATGTTCACTCTACGAGCGGATTTGACCCTCGAAGGGAAGATGTGGCGGACCAACTTCCCCCGAATGGCACTGCACGGCCGTGAGCAGAAAGACGTGATCCGTGCCGTTGGTCGCCTCGAAAGGATCATCGACGAGGTCGAGAACGAGCACCAACGATTGACATCATTTGACGGTAGCAACACCTACCGCCTGTTCGATTGAACTATCATGGACAAGCAACCCGTTCTCACACTCTCTCGGGGATCCGTCGAGACTATCTTGGTCTCGTTCCAATCCCACTATGGATCCGTTTCGTCTCAGTGGACAACAAATGGGTCACACGGCTTCGTGGCTCGTCACATCGCCGATCATGTCCGCCACGGCTACACAATTACGGACTCAATTCTCCCCCATGACCTCGACTACTCTGATGCGGAGGAGGTAGCCGAATCACTCAAAGACACCTACTCTGAATGGATGAGGCAATTCAAATGACCCACTACGCAGTTGTTTACCAAGGCCGCATCAGGTCCCTTTCCAGACACGACACCGAAGCCCAAGCTCAGGAGTGGTACAGCGAACGTACCTACGCCGGAACGGCCTTGGTCACGTTACGACTCGAACCCAACCAAGACCCACGGATCGGCGACCGGGTTGAGGTTGTCAACGGCGTAGCGACTCTTCTATAACTCGACGATAGCGGTCGTACCCCTTCTGAGCAGCTACTGCGAGGTCGAGTATAATCAGGTCCCCCGGGAAGATTGACTGCCATTCGGACAAGCCAATGAACCGAGGAGCCTCCCACAACTCCTTGTCTGGCATCACAACCCGCTTCCAACCCGAAGCCTCGAAGAACGCGCCCTCCGCCACCTTCAGGGCTTCGCGAGGGTCGAGCGCTGATGGCTCTTCGAGATTGACAGCGAGGTAACGCATCAACAACCAATTAGGGACGACTACCTTAGAGTCTAAGGTAGTCGTCAAAGCTGACGCTTCTTGGAAGGTTTTCGCCTCCTCTGGGGTTAGACCACCCTCCTCAACTAGGTCGAAATCAGGGAAGTTGTTGTTCATGTGCTTCTCGGCAAATGCCAAGAGCTTGCGAGCCAACTTGAGTTGGATCCTCAGAGGGAGTTTGGTCGTCATACCCTGATTTACACCGAAGGGGAAATTGTGGCCTCACCCCCTGAACTTCTGAGAGTGCTTGTCCGTATGGGGATTCATGACCAACCTAACCTGCTGCACTTGTGGTTGTACCGAAAGTCACGTCATTGCTCGTCGTAAGAGCTTCGATGACTACACCATCAAGATTTGGTCTGACGGTGTTCTCACCTACAGTTTAGGTGAGGTGCTCAAGGGCACAGGACGGGGAAACCCCGTTAAGGCTCAGGCCGTTCGTCTGCTCATGGAGGACTTTGGTGTTCTCACAACGGATGAGATCCCCATGGTCGTCAAAGAGGCCATAAAGCTCCTGAAGAAGGGCGTTCCTGAGGCCGACGTCCGTGCTCGGGTAATGGCCCGCACCCTCACCATCTTTGGCTAAATTGCCCTCGAACTCGCCGTCGGTGTATACCCCTTGGTATGAATCGCGACGAGTTCGAGGAAGCGTTCAGCAAGTTTTTTCTGGAGGGCCCTTTTGCCACACTCGCAAAGGGGTTCTACCTCAATGGAACGACAGCCAACTACATGGCTGGGTACTACAGCACGCCTCAGGGTCGGAAGCTGTTCCGAGACTATTTGCGTCGCCACCCCGAATTGACCCTGACCCACGAAGGGGCTTCGGAGAGGGCCGTGTTCCAACTGAAGATCGACGCATCTCCCGGGTACATGCCCAAGTTGAAAGTGCACCTGTCGGGGACCCTCAACGACGATGAGGAGATGGCTCATTTCCTGCCTTACGTGACTCAGCTCAGTAAGCTCCAGAAGGCGTTCTGGAAGCGTTTCGGGAATGAGGGGATGTCGTGACAACTGTGCGAGAGATCTACGACCAGCTGCAAGCGGCGTGCGGCGGGGAAGCTACCCCGAGGATGCTCGTGACCGCCATCAAGGGCCATGTGAAAACCGGGTTTGTGTTCGACCCCAAGGACCGCCCTAAAAGCGGCCACCAAGTACTCAGTGAAAGCTCGGTAAGATTTATTTGGGGTCCCTCCTAAACTTCTAAGAGCCCCTGTCCGTATGGGGGAGTATGAACGCCCAATACCAACGCCACATCGAACGAACCATCAACCTCTCACAGCTACGTGCCAAACATCACGAGGACGCCAACCTCACTCAAAAGATGAGTCTAGCCCGAGAGTTCGGTCGCAAAGGTGGCCCGGGTTGGAGCACGTCAGGATCGGTCTTCACACACATCGAGCACGCAGCCCGTGCCAAGGCATACAACGACCTGATCCGCCTCTTCACGACGATCCAGAGCGGAAGCCTCAGCCATGAGTCTGCAGTCGCCGATCTCGAAAACGCCATCATCTTCGCCACGTCCCGGCTCGAAGCCGCTCAAGAGGAAATCGTCAAAGCCCTCAACGCCAACAAGACCCCAGCCGATCAAATTGGTTGGGTCGAACACCGGGCCCGCATTGAAGTCTTGGAAGAGCACCTCCAGGTTCTCAAAGCCAACCCACCCTCGGAATTCGAAAAAGAATGAGCAACAGTTTCTTCTCCAAACACGCCTCTGAATCCCCAACCGAACAGGCCCTCGCCGTCTCCAAAGAACTTCGCGAGCACCTCAAAGCCTGGTTCGCCAAGCACGAAGCTGACTTCAGCCTCCGTGTGTTAGAATACATCGCCATATGCCAGGTCAAGGAGACTTCGGCTGAAGTTCTGGCTAACGCTCAGATCAACGCCAAATACCCGTACCGGGTATTCACCAACAAAGCCCAGCCGGACTTCGAAAGCAGCTCACTCGCCGAAGCTATCCCGGCTTATGAGGGAATTCTCAGAAGTGGCGTCATGGTCAGACTACAACAAGGCTCCCGTATCCTCATCGAAGAGGAAGAGCTCGTCAACGCGACGCCAGACGAAAAGGCCTTGATCCAAACTTGGTTTCGCGACCAGAGGGGGATCAACATCCATGGGTAACCTTGGGGTCCACTTCCCCGATCATGTGGCGGTCGGATCCCACGGGCTCGAAGGCCTCCGTGAGGGTGACTTCATCACGGTAACTTTGGATGAGGCTCCTGTCATGGCCGTCTTGTTCTTCCCTCTCCCCACGCTCGCAGAACGCTTCAAAACACTGGTTCTTGAACGGTTCGGTCAAGAACCACCCCCGGGCCTATTGGAGTTCCTGAACAGTCTTCAAGGGTCCCCAAACTGAACTCTCGTAGCCAAAAGCTACATCAGAGACACCCCAAAAGGAATGGGTGTTGGTGATATCAGTGATTGCTGTCCGATAGTTTCGCCTGCATCACGCCGAGTTTTCCTTCTACGCCTCGGTAACACAGTGATGTACTCAACGATGGGTTGCGCATATCGTCCAAGGCAAACACGCACTAACTAAAGAACCACCACACCACATGACAGCAGCAAAGGTATTACGCTCGTCTAAAAGAAGCGGCCACGTTCACACCCGCTGACCGTGAGGCCCTCAACCAGTCTCTATTCGGAACCCTATGAGAGCCCCCAAAGCACCTCCCCCGCGTCCGGCCTGGTACCGCAAGCCTGATGACACGGCCTACCTTACCGCGTGTCAACACTCTCCCAAGGAATGCATGGATATCGCAATGACCCTTCCCTTGGAGGACGGGCTTCGGCTCATCAGCTATTGGTCTGACCGTGGCTACGACGTCCTCCAAGATCCTGGCATGGCCTTGACTCTAGCCACGATCGGTCCCTGAAACGTGGATATTCAGCCAGGAACGTTGATTGTTCTTGGGGTCGTCTACCTTACCATTGATATGTGCATCGCCTGGGTAGCGAACACCTTAGAACCTGATCTTGTCTTCGAATTGGGCGTTCGCTGCTTCTGGTCCGCATCTATGGGCGGTATCATAGCGCTTGAGGTGCTTGGGTGGGTCGGCTCCCCTTGAACGAGCCGACCCACCTTGAAGCTGGGTTGTCGGTGTAAGTACCGTTGTGATCACCGAAATCAAACCCCTTCGGGTGTCCTGTGACTACTGCGCTTTTGCCATCAACACAGATACCCGCCGCTTGGGCCAGGACACCATCGAATGGGGGACCAAATACGACCGTGAGGCCTTCGGTAGTCGGAACTGCAAGCACGTGTGCCCTAACTGCAAGACCAAAGGGGTCAAGGTGACTTTGAACGGAATTGCGAGGTCCCTCTAAACTCTCAGGGGCATCTGTCCGTATGGGGATTCATATGAAAGCACCTCCCATCTATGTGATTGAACGAGACGGTCGTGTTCAAGAAGGGCCCGACGAAGTACGTCGAGTGTTCGCCTCAACCGAGGCCCTTCAGAACTGGTACAAGGTCACCAACGGACTCCCAGGGGAGGAAGCCGTCCCCTACGTCTCGGTGAAGCTTTTGAGCGAGCTTCTGACGACCCCTTCCCCAGCGCGTCGCATCAAACGCCTCATCGATATTTTACAGATGGGGATTCAACGACCAGAGCCCGAACCCTCAAAGCCGCCCAAGCCTGAACTGAACCCCGAGCTGAAGGAGGTCATCCAAAAGATCCAGGGTCTGATGCAAGGGTACAAGGAGTCCCTCGACGTACTCAAACACGGGCTGAACCCCGAAACGTACATGGCCCGTAAGCTGGACATGACGAAATACCAGCAGTACGTGAAGGTCTGCCTCAGCGCCATCAACCTCATCGCAGAGACGGCTGACCTCCCAAGGATCCTAGCCGCGATCGACCTCGAAGGGTTCCAAAGAGATCTGGGCAATCTAGTCCGTGCAAAGGGAGCCGTGAATGTCATGGGATCCATTCGGTACCACGAGAAGAAGTACGCCCTTGAGATGTGGACTTCGGTTGTAGCGTTGTTGACCCTCGACATGGGAACGGAAGTCGTTGTGACGGAGACTAAGCCACCAACCACCGCTGAATCGCTTGCTGAGACCCACGTGACGGCTTCTGACACAGCGTGGTTTAGCGTTGCCAATCAGTTCTCGAAATTTCCCGCTGGCCCCCGCAAAACGGATGGTGAAAGGTCGGGGGAGCTTCTCCGTGAAGTCATGGCCATTCTGCTGAGGCGTCACTCCTCAGTGGTCATCGACCTGGACGGCACTCTGGGTTATGGTTCGAGCTTCCTACGCTCAGCGTTCGAAGGCTTAGTCACGGACGAGAGGTTCTCCTCAGAGGAGCTGCATAAGAGACTGTACGTGAAAACCGACTGTAAGGCGTACGACTACGAGATCTGGCAGTACATCGACGAGGCTCATGTCTAGCCTGTTGAACCTGCTCCCTTACTATCAACGAAGTGAGGAATGGCTAGCCGGACACTTCGCGTACTACGATCTCCAATTCGAGCACGACAACCCCTTCAGAGAAGGTTCCAAGGAACACTCAGAGTGGTTGTCAGGGTTTCGTACTGCCGTTGCTGAAGATCGTGACTAAGCGAAGCGTTCCAACACAGCCCCCGGTTACGTGTTCGGTGTACTGCTACTCATGTCCAATTCTGAAGGGGTAGGAGCTACCCGTTTCCGTGAGCTCCTCGAAAAGCTGCAAGTGGGAAGCAGGGTCGCCGCACACGATCTGGTCTACGATTTCATTGGGCAAATGGTTCATGACCAGCAGTATTCAGAGGCTCAAGCGTTTGTCGATGCTGTCACAGTGACGTCGGGGATCCCCACGGGCATTCTGCTGAGTGTGCTCACAGCAACGCTTCCCCATCGTGACGTGATTCGGCGAACCGCTCTCTACGAGGCAGTGCGTGAGGTCGAGACCCGTGCGGGAATGGACCCTGCTGTGATTGAACGGCTCCTTCAAGGGCTCGAATAGAAATCGTCACTTAGGAAGGGGCCGCATCGCAGAGCACGACCCACCTGTCGTTCTCGGATGACGGGTGGGTCGTGCTGGATTCACAGCATTGATGT
>JACZCT010004011.1_pt1 | contig 10878 bp, 10 predicted proteins | sample 8641871 | NCBI WGS metagenome assembly JACZCT01 (sample SAMN15324604, study PRJNA640507) | soil metagenome | isolation source: monocropping sugarcane control | place: China: Luxin town, Laibin City, Guangxi Province | collected 2019-07-25 | depth 10cm m | reverse complement strand
TGATGTGAAAGAACTAAGTTATTAAAATCCTTGAAAGCAAATCACAACTATAATCAATCTGTATTGAATCTTTTTTTGGATGTGAAAGAACTAAGTTATTAAAATCCTTGAAAGCAAATCACAACTAATCATAGCGATGCTGATTACACTCGCTGGATGTGAAAGAACTAAGTTATTAAAATCCTTGAAAGCAAATCACAACAAATCGTAATTGATAGAGTTGCTCTCCAATGATGTGAAAGAACTAAGTTATTAAAATCCTTGAAAGCAAATCACAACCGCTTACCACCGGTGATAAAGTTAATATTGATGTGAAAGAACTAAGTTATTAAAATCCTTGAAAGCAAATCACAACAGTACGACCATGGTTCAGGCTATTTTGGAGATGTGAAAGAACTAAGTTATTAAAATCCTTGAAAGCAAATCACAACATGAAGGCGAAGGCTATTTGATACACCGCAGATGTGAAAGAACTAAGTTATTAAAATCTTTGAAAGCAAATCACAACCAAACGGGCTTAACAGAACCACAACTATCAGATGTGAAAGAACTAAGTTATTAAAATCCTTGAAAGCAAATCACGTAGCCCACACGATTCCCTACTCTCCGCTTTCATTCATTTCATTAAAAACCAAAAAAAATTCCCCATATTTCTTTGAAAACATATCGCAACAATATATATTTATTCTGCGAAATAATTAACACCGCCAAACTAACCTCCTATGATTACCCCCTTCACACTTATCATCGCCCATAACCATTACGTTTTCGGCGACATTCTTCAAAACATTATCGAGTCGCATGCCGGCATTACCGTAGTAGCCAGGGTAGACAATGGTAAAGCGCTGCTTGAAAAAGTAAAGGAACTGCAGCCTCACGTGGTGCTGGCAGGGCTGGAACTAACGGGCATGCGCGATAAGGCTGCATGGCAAAAGCTGGCAGCCCGATGTGAAAAAACCAGGCTGGTGATATCATGGCGCCACCAGGATGCAGATAAACTACCGGCGATGATACGCGCTTTGCATGCCGGATACATTGCCCGGGATGCGTCGCCCGCCGAATACCTGTTTGCCGTAAAGCAGGCCGCCAAAGGCAAAGACTATTATTGCAGCCACACCCAACTGCGGCAAAGACTGAACGGAGCTGCCTCTTTTGCAAAAAGCCTGGATGATACGTGGCTGCGGATGCTGTATTGCATTTGCATGGGCTACAGTAATAAAGAAATAGCGATGGGTACCGGGCTAAAAGAAAATACGGTAAAAAGCTACCGTAAAAAGCTGAAGAGTATGATGGGGTATAGAAGTGTGGCGGGGATGGAGGGGTTGTTGAATTATGAATTATGAATTAGGAATTATGAGGAATGGAGAATCGAGAATGGAATAGAGAGTGGAGAATGGGCAATTGGCAATCGGCAATGGGCAATGGATAATAAAAAATTGAAAATAGAGTTTTGGAAATTATTTCCATTGTCCATTTTCAACTTTCAATTAAAAAAAGAGGCCTGTGGGTGATTATTGTGAAATACGGTTTAAGACAATACTGGCTTTAACCTGCTGGTAGGCCCCTACTGACAATGCACGGCAGTAATAAGTGGTGCCTTTGGTAAGCCCGGTAAAAGTAAAGGAGGTGGTGGTAGCGGGGAAGCTTACCCAGCTGTTCTCCTGCAAGGTGGCATCGGTAGTGTACTGAAATAAATAACTTGAGGCACCCCTTACGGCCTTGAATTTTAATACCAGTTGACCGCCGTTGCTGCCATCTGTTAGCGTCGGGTTTTCCGGCGCTGTGATCGTAATGGGTTGTGGCAGCTTGTTAAGGTCGAAACCTGAGCTGGCAAGCAATGCAGGGTCAGTGGTGATGCCATTTACATAATCTGCAAGCTGGCCCAGCATCTGGTTCAGCGTAAACTTGCTCTTGTTTTTTAATTGCACCTGCACCTTATCCCTGCTGGCTGAAGTTTGCAGCAGTTCTGCATAATTTTCAAGCTCGGTATTAATACTTTCGAGGGAGGGCACGGGGGTGGGAAATGTAGTCACGGCGGCAGCCATGCTGACCGTAACGTTTTGACCAAATGTGAGAAGATTTGCGTCGGCTAATGATTTGAAGGTTTTGACAACCTTCCGAAAAAACTTTTTCATAAATATTAAATTTTATTTTCAGGCCTCATTTTTTTGAGAAGCCTAAATTGAAACATAAAGTCAATACCCGCAACCCCATTATTGGGGTATAATAAAATGAACTGTTGAACGTTGCGGGCAAAAAAGTACCGTAAACAGGGCGTTTCATGGCATTGACTTCCACAAGATTTTTTTTGCGGAGCCCTTCCGGAAATAAACTTATCCACATTTTTTGCCGGAAAATGGCATTTCTCCGGCTCTCCCCCACAGCAAAAAAGGCATAAAATGGCAAAATCCCGGCGTGAAATGGCCATAGCAGGTATGTATGTTGACGATACTATTCCTATATGTTGGTCATACTTTACCTATATATGGGTCATATTATACCGTAGGTTGGTCATACTATGCCTATATATGGGTCATATTATACCGCATGTTAACCATACTATGCCTATATACGGGTCATATTATACCGTATGCTGGTCATATTATGTAGGTAGATTGGTCATACCATCCCTATAAAATGACCATTATAATGTATATGTTTCATAGCGGCTGGTTATGTGGTTGACAGTACCAATTATTTCGGGATATTATTTCATGGAAAACCACTACAAAGTTCATGGAAAGGCGTGGTTGCCTGGAATATATCTTTGGGAGACCAAAGAGGAACGCGATGGGTGAATTGACTGTTGTTTTAATGGAGCACTCTTTTAGAGGTTTGTTTTTTGATAACGATTGGAAAAGTACAACACTATAACTTTTACGATGAATGAAATTTTTTCATTTGGATCTGGTGTTATTTCATCAATTTATGGGTTGGCGGTCAGTTTAGACAGACCCTGCTAATTTGTGTAGAATTAAATTCGTGACACAATGAAACAGACAAATGCATTTTTAAACAACCTATTACTCGTAACATTTATACTGTCACGTTTTAATTCCTGTGAAGCAAAAACAAAGAACCTTCCTTCTGACATTACACTTGTTGCCATCAACATTATTGATAAAGCCGGGTAAGGAATCAGAAAATTTTATGGTCATCTATTACAACTGCAGTAGTCGTTCGTTAAAGATAGAATATATGGTGGTAGGTTTTTTCATGAAATTTTGGAGGTTTTTCATGATTGGAAAGGAAGTTTTTCACTATTAAACTGCATATAAAATTAATAGTTTTGGAATATGTTGGGGATTGTTTGAACAATAAATCCTCCAAATAAATTAAATATGCCAGACAATTCCACTTCAACAATTCTTGATAATAAGGCGAGAACCAGCATTGCAACGGAAATTATTCTTTATGGTACTATTGTTTTAGGACTTGTTTCAATTGCTATAGTAATCGCAGGATTAATGATAGCGAAGTATAATCCTAACGATCCGAATAAGGGAATGAATTTAGTCATAGATGTCTTTCACTCATTATTGCCCGTGATTGCAGCTTGGATAGGTGCGGTAATTGCTTTTTATTTCGGAAAAGAAAATTTTGAAAGTGCAAGTAATCAAATAAATAGTTTAGTTAGTAAAATTACTCCTGAACAGTTTAAGACAGTTCCCGTAAAGCAAGTAATGGTTGACTTTGCCACGATGATTAAATACCCGAATGCTGATGCAACCACTTTAAAACTGAGCAGTTTAGATGATTATTTTAAAAATGAAATTTCTAAAAGTAGGCTTCCAATTGTAGATAAGAATTGTTATCCGCTTTTTATAATTCATAAGGATGAATATGAAAAGTTAAATGCAGATGCAGCAAACAAAGAAAAGCTTATTGGTGATTTCGCTGAATATGGTTTTAATCAATCAAAAGGATTCGTAATTATTTCTGAAAGTGCAAGTTTAAGTGATGCACAGGAGGCGATTAAAAAAATAGCCGCCTGTGAAGATGTATTTATAACCAAAAATGGTACTGAAAAAGACGCATTGGTAGGATGGCTTACTAATGATAGAATTTTAAATTTTTTGCAATAATTCATAAGGTGTAAGCTGGACATCTTTAAGAATAGTAAACACCCGTAAGCCGAAAAGGGTCTACAGCCGGCAAAAAAATATTTTATGAGTAACATAACAGCATCTAACTGGCAGGCTTGGATAAATCAAGAGCCGGTACAACCTACAACTGGTGGAACACTTCATGTAACCGGCAATGTAGATACACATTCAACAGATTTTGCTTTTCTTAAGAAGAAAATACCTCAAGGATTTAATCCACTTATTTTAATGCTTGAGCTAATAGTTCAAACAGGAATAGCACCAGCAAATAATCCTCAACAAGTGCATTTTCCAGAAGCATTAATGAAACAGCAATATGCTTCAATTGAAATATTATTGGAAGGTAAAATAATAAAAGAAATTAAAGATATTCCTGTTGTTGTATGATATAATTGAGTTTAAATCCTTAGAATTATTGTATGGCACAAGTTAACATCCAATCTGCTATTAATGAGTATCATCAAAAGATGAAGCAAATGGGTATGGACATGCATGAGTTTCATGCAAACTGGCACCAGCAAAACAAAGATCCACAACATCCTAATACTCCAAACCCTGATTGGGGGACAAATATATCCTTTGGTAAGGATTTTTTACAAATGCATCATGAAATGGTAGAAGCTTTAGACACAGAACAAAAATTTTTTATGCATCATCAAAGTATCGTTAGCTGGTTTAACTCTAAAGGTTATAACCTTCCTCTGGAATGGAATCCTTTAACACCTATCCCTAATGAACTTGCATTTACTCCTACAGATGTGTCCTTGAAAAGAAAAACTAATGATCCACGTTTTGCTTTGCCTAAACATTTTACCGTCCAAGGTATTGCTCAAGGTGAAGATCCGGAGCCTATAACCAGAGCTACAAAATTGACTGATTTTAAAAATTTAAATCAATTAGGATGTTGTATTGTTTATCCACACAACGCCTGGCATAATGCCATAGGTGGAGCAATGTTATATTTCAATACTGCTATTGATGATCCTATTTTCTATTTCGGACTCCATTGGCATATTGATAAGGTGTTTACTACATATTTAAGTTTACAGCATAGATTAACTGTAATTGAAAAAACAAAAAGAGTTATTCCAGAGGCGTTTACTCAAAAAGAATTGGAACAACTAAAAACGGCTGAAGAACTTGGAATTAGAATAAGAAAGAATAATTCCAATTAATTAACGAAGTTCTTCTAAAACCACAATAATTATTTCTTATGATATGATAAAATGTTGAAGCGAAGCCATAAAAATAATTGAAATGAATAAATACAACTACTTAGCAATCTTATTATACTTGCTTTTATTCCCTTATATTTCAGTTGCACAAACTGAAACTAATATTGTAAAGGAACCGCTTACCCAAGCTGAAATTAATAAAATATTAAATACTGCCTTCAACAGTTTAGTTACTTCAAATTCCAATCCTGGAGAAATCGCTACTTATGCTTCGCTTGATCCGATAAACACTTCTTTTATATTAAAAGGCACATTTCCCCTTCACAAAAATTTAGTAAAGGTTCAAAAAGGAAAATCATTCAAAGAAAGGTTACAATCAGATACAGGAAGTGTTTCGTACTTCAGCTTTTCTTTATCAGGAAATCTTATTGATAAGAAATATGGTGTCCTTTTTTCTAATTCATTGTTGAATGCAGGCATCAATTTTCAAGCACAATATAATTTCAGGCTAAAAGCGCCGCTTTTTTCATTCTCAAGAAAAGAGTGGGAAGACATTTCGCTGAGGCGTGATATGCTATTTAGTGTCTATCATCAAAACATAAGGGTACTTGAAACGAGTTATAGTGACTCAGCGTATAATAAAAATAAATATTTACTTGAGTTACAAAAGAGATATAGCACAATTAAGATAAGTAAAAGTGAGGTACAACTTGATTTGTTAAATAAAACTATAGATTCTTTAGGTACATCAGTAATGGATCGCCCTGAAATGATTGATAGTTTGCTGAACTTAATTAAGGCAACCGATGCACTAAAAAATACTTTAGTTCATACAATTTTAGCTCTGGATTCACTAGAACAAGCAAAAAACCATGATCTATTTCTACTAAATATGAATCAGCAAGCATTATTGCAACCAAAATTGAAAAAGGATTACGACTCACTTTTAATGAAAGCAACATTGCGAAAAACTAAGTTAAGTTGGGTATCTCTTGTAGGAGGTATTGCAAAAGCAAATTATGTTACATATGACCCTTCATTATCCTTTTCTTCTCAAATCACTAAGAATAATTTAAATACGTTTAATCTTGGAATTGCTGTTAATTGGATAAAAATTGATAAAATTAAAAAACGCACATTATTTTTAAATGGTAATTTATCTTGGCTAAGGGATAATAACCTTTCTGACTTAAGTACTATTGAAATTGATCAATCAAAAAAAGTTGCGAACTTATTAGGAGATACTACTAGGGTAATTACAAGTAAGTATAATGTATATACTGATCCTGTTATTAACTTTTACGCTTGGAATATTTCTGGCAATCTTTATTATATATATGGGGAAACTCCATCAGGATTTCACGTTTTCCCGTCCATAAATTTTCAAAATAATGGCTTAACTGCCGCAAACTTGTCTCTAGGTTATATTATTGCCTTTAAAAACACTACAAAAGATCAACCTATAATAAATACTGAGATATATCTGACGTTTAAAGATATTTTCAATGACCATGAAAAAACTAAAAAATTTTGGAATAGAAATGAGATAGGTATCAGTTTTACAGTACCATTTAATGTTTTAAATTAATAATCAACTATTATGGCAAACAAAAAAAACGGAGCACAAAATGCACCGCGAAAAAAAGACCAAATTCAAAAGTCGCTTACCGCAGCAGCAAAACTTCTAAACAGATCTATGCACAGGCTTGCGTTAGAAACTACAATTGCTGGTAATCTTTCCAATGCTATAGAAGTAATGGGCGAAAAACTTTTTACTGTTACTCTTCATCAACCTTATTGTGATGATGAACAAATGCCTTTAGGCACCCCTACTACTGATTTCAATTCTGCCAGAGCAATGGCTATTCATCACCATCAACAAACGGGTCATGTGACGGATGTAATTGATAGTGAACAAAAGAAAAATTAATTAAACATGAAATTTTATCTTATGCTTTTTGTAGTGCTATTTAACAATTTGCTTTCCTAAAAATTCCGTCTGTAATGCAATTTATTTCTTTAAGTAATAATGTAACACCGCAGAATACTTATAAATAATTAAACAAAGGCAGAAGCCGAAAAGCCAGAATAGAGAAGGAGCAAAAATTTAAAAAACAACAGTTATGACAACATAAAAAAGAATTTTTAGAATTATGAAAAATAATCTGCTCAATTTCTTTAGCTTTTTCTTAAAATAAAATATCATTAGATAAATCTACGAGCTGAATTAGCAGAAAAATTTATTCTTAAATAAGAAAAATAAAACGTGTAAGAGCGCATCTCGTTAAACTGCGCTCATTTAATTTAAAAATAAATATTATGGCAAAATCAACTTTAGACATTCAACGGGCAACTCTTAAGGAATTACAGGATAAACTCAAGCAGCCTGATATTCAAAGGGAGCCAACAAAATCTAAAATTTTGGAAACTGTAATTAATCAATTAAAAGGAGAACAAGGTGCAGTAGCACCTGAATTTGGACTTCGTTTTGATATGGTAATAATATAGTTCTTCTGTTGAAAATGTTAAAAGAAAGAGGCTATTTCTGTGAAAAGCTTCTTTCTTTCTGCATGTATTAAGTGCATTGGTTTCCTTTAAAAGTAATGTTTTAAACCTTTATTCCATTTTCGGTGGAAAATATATCTAGAATTATGTTTAGTTCTGCAATTGTAAAACTCACTTCTTTCTGTAATTTAAATTGTACTTACTGCTATATGTTCAATTTAAAAGACAAAACATATTTAAATATGCCGAAATTTATGAATATTGAAGATATGTTTCAGATTCTGGATAAAACTTATGATTATATTCAGAAAAAACGCATTAAGAGCTTTTCAATTATTTTACATGGTGGTGAGCCATTTTTATGGCCTTTACAAAATTTCGAAAGGATTTTCAACTACATTAATTTAAGAAATAATAGTAAATATGAAATAAAGTTTTCCATACAAACCAATGGATATAAAATTCCTTGGAATTTATTAAAGTTGTTGTACGAACAAAAAGTTCCTATTGGAATTAGTATTGATGGACCGAAAGAGTTACATGACAGTTTTAGATTAACGCATAATGGTAGGCCGACATATAATACCGTTTTAAATAATATTAATGAAATTTGCAATAGAGGTTATTCTCAAATTTTAGGTGGATTTTTAACTGTAGTTAATCCTCTTATAAATCCCCAAAAATATTTCGAGTGGCTACAATTGCTTCCAATTAAAAAAGTGGATGTTTTATGGCCAATTGAATTCAATTATCAAAATACACCTTGGGGATTCTTTGGAATAACTGAGAGTAAATATAAAAATGAGCCAATATATGGTAAATGGTTTTTCAATCTATTTAGAATATGGTATCAAAATGACGATCCAAATATTTACATCCGATTTTTCTATGAAACTTTGAGGGTCATTTGTGGTGATCACTTGCACCATAGCGATAATATCATAAACGATCAACTAAATATGTTTGTAGTGAATACAAATGGAGCAATTGAATATCACGATTATTTTAGAGCTTTGAAAAATGGCAATAATGCAACAAGATTTAATATTATCGATAACACCTTGTTCGAAATTGAAGAAGATAACTTATTCCGAAAGTTCTTTTTGTTAAAGGATTTTAATCCTATTAAATGTAATGACTGTGAGAATAGGGTCATTTGCGGCGGCGGTTTTTTACCAGGTAGAATGGAAGAATCTATAGAAGATTTCGCGAAAAACAAATCTATTTTATGCTATGATCACCTCTACTTTTTTAATAGTGTAAAGAGTATAATAGCGGAGACAATTGAATAATGATAGAAAGTTTTTTACTCTTGTTATATTCTTATCCTCTTTTAAGCCTTTGTTGGTGTTGAGCGAGGATATGTGCGTTGCTTCACCAACAAACTTATGTAGGCAGTAATTAAAAAAATTGCCGCCGCCCACACACCAATTATTATTTCGGGATATTATTTCATGGAAAACCACTACAAAGTTCATGGAAAGGTCAGGCTGCCTGAAGTATATCTTTGGAAACCAGTGAGGAACGCGAAGGTTGAATTGATGGTTGTTTAATGGAGCACTCTTCGGATTACAATTGAAAAGGTATTACACAAAACTCTTACAATCGATGATATTTTTCGTTTCAGTGGGATGTTATTTCATCAATTTATGAGTGGTGATACTATGACGTTACTCTAATATGGAATACAAATATCAATACAAGGCGACTGAGAATAAATCTAAGACATTTACCTCTAAAGACTATGTAACTATTGGTATTTCAATATTTGCATTAGTAACCTCTCTGACGGCCTTTTATTTTAGCAATCTTCGGGTAGAAGATAATCTACAAGCCCGAATAGTTGATGTAGATGAACTTAGAAATATTAAAGATTCTCTTTCGGAAGATACAGCAATTATTCAAGTCGCATTTATCAATGCAGGGAACAGACAAGCAATTGTTTTACGTCCTACTTTTCAGCTTGCAGATACGACTAACGCTTATAACGGAGCATGGGGAGGAAAGGTCAACGAAGCTAATCCATTCCCATTAATACTCCAACCTCGTGAAATGAAATTGGTTGGCATAAAAATTTGTGTTAGCGAAATCAATTTAAATCCAGGGAAAGTGACAGACTCATCGCAAGGAGGCAAAACTTATCAATCTTTTTGCCAGTTGCAATTTTTTGGACTGGATTCAAAAGGAGACAATCACCAAATGAATAGTGACTTTGCAGTACAAATAATTACAGGTGAAAATAGTATCAACAGTATATTAACGGCAAATAATAGAGACTTTAATTCTTATAAACCAATTAGAATCTTTTGAGAATGTTTTTAGCCACAGACGTCCCCTCCAAGGCCGTGTCTCTAATCAAAGCCCTAAAGCAGAGGAGGACACGGATAGCCAATGCAAGATAAAATTCTTAGCTTAGCGCATGGCTGTAAGAACTCCGGTAGAGCAAACTGAAAGTCTTTATTTTATAAGTTGCTAAAGCTAAATTATATTCACAACAATCCTTGCAATACGGTGTGGAGTTTGATTAAAAATCCGGCGGATTATAAACATAGTTTGACAAAAATATTACATCGCGGGAATGCAGAGCAAATACCCAATTGACAGTGAATAATCCAGCATGGCCGTGTCCTGCACATGCACAAGGCCTGAAAGAGAGACACGGCCTGGGATACACTGTTGGGCAAATATTACATCGCGGGAATGCAGAGCAAATACCCAATTGACAGTGAATAATTCAGCACGGCCGCGTCCTGCATATGCACAACGCCCGAAAGAGAGACACGGCCTGGGATAAAACAAAAAGAAGTGCTTTAGGTTCGCAACGATCCATAAGGAGTTTACAAAAAATCACCAATCATCAATATAAAAAAACATCCGTGACCGGATCTTCCAATACCGCAGCTTGCAGCGGATTTTTTTTTAAGTAATAAAAATTTAGGTTAAATTTGATTACTGACCCGTTTTTAATCTTACTTCTCTTTCCACAGGCCGGAATATAATTCCTCCAAATATCCATCTATCAATTCTTGCTGCCTTAAATTTTTACTTCTTTTGCCACAAATCGACTGGAAATTTTCATTCCCCAATATCTG
>JACZCT010185555.1_pt1 | contig 10909 bp, 6 predicted proteins | sample 8641871 | NCBI WGS metagenome assembly JACZCT01 (sample SAMN15324604, study PRJNA640507) | soil metagenome | isolation source: monocropping sugarcane control | place: China: Luxin town, Laibin City, Guangxi Province | collected 2019-07-25 | depth 10cm m | reverse complement strand
TGGTTGCGTGAGTCATCTGCTTGACCCGATACTCGCGTTGGAGTGCCTCTCGACGATCAAAGGGCCCTTCGGAGTAGGCCAAGATCCAAGGTCTACCGGCCTTAGTCCTCTTGGCCCCCTTTGGGCTCGTGTTGTGCTCGCCGAGCCTTCGTTCAAGGTCAGTGGTGATTCCCGTGTAGTAGGTGTTTGAGGAAGCACTGAAGAGGATGTAGACGTACCAGATCACGTCACCCCTTACACCCGTATTACGGGTTGGTGTCATCAAAATTGGTCTGAAGCCGGGTGGGATTCCTAAACGCGAGGTAGTATCCCACCAAGCCAAAGCTACCCTCGCTGATAGCCGGGCCAGTTGGGCGTCCACTCCGAGCCGTACCCGTGGAAGTCTCCGTAGGTGGTTTTGATATCGGAGTCCTTCTTGCTCAGGTATTGCCCACCCTTCAAAAGGCCTAGGTGGCGGTAGATCTCGTCTACCCCAAGGTCCTTGTAGATCTCCTGCTTGGACATGGCGTAGTCGATAGCCTCGTTGAGCTTGTTTGGGCTCTCCGTGAGCATTTCAACCAAGCTTCGATGGCGATCCATTAAGGATTTGGCGAGGTTCAGGTTCTTCGAAGTGAGCTTACCGCTGGGATCTTCGATGCGACGAAACTTCGCTTCGTCAGCCTTGAGCTTGGTGAACGAGGAGTTGATGCGGTCGAGGAGCTTATTTTTGAGGGCGAGGTACTTAGCCCCTCGGGTCTCGATGATCCGCTTCTCCCGTTCGTTCTTCTTCTCTTGCTCTTGGTTACGCTTCTCGTCAAAGCTTGTCAGAGGAACAAGCCGCCAATTAGCTACCTTTTCCTTGTACCCCCTCAGTAACCTTTGGTTGAGATCAAGCTCAACCTCTACTTTCTTGATCTCGGATTCGATCTTCTTCTGGATGTGTGGCTCCCTACGTTCCTCATCCAAGTACTTGTATTCCTCGCTAGCCCATTCTAGGATTGGAGTACCCTTTGGGATGAGCTTGCGAGTGGTCGAATCGAACTTGGTTTCTTGAATGATGATACTGTGAGGGTCTCGCTTGTAACGAGCTAGCAAGGCCTCTGTAACCTTGACCTGATCTGTGTAGTAGTCCACCCCAAGTTGGGCTGTTACAGGGCTGATCTCGAACGGAGGCATCTTTGCGCCAGGGCAACGACCCACCGTGTATCCAGTACCCGGTCGCTGATACCCGTGTAGAACGAGCTTGTCTTGCTGTACGCGTTGTTGACGGTCGCAAAAACCACAGGTTCCGATTTGGCGGGTAGCCATCTCTTCAGCGAAGCGCTGAACCACTCTTTTTGCGGTAGTGTTTGTCATTGGTGGAATCCTGGCCAGTCGGGCCGCCAAGTGTTGGGGTCTTTGATTGGATTTCGTTGACCAATCCGTTGGCGAGGTAGTTCGTAGTGACCGTTAACCTTAAACCCTAAATGTGTCAAGATATCGTCGATCCCCAACCGCTCGCAAAGGTCGTGGAAGTCAACGACCCTGCCAGAGTCATCTTGCATCTTGAGTTCTGAGATCTTCCAAAGAGCGTTCCAAACCAGATCGTATGCTTCCTCGAATGGCTGTTGGACGTTACGAGCATCCATGTGGACCATGGGTCTGCCAAGAAGGCGGCGGTACTCAGCCTCAGCCGCTTTGAGAGCAGCGTACGCCTTGGGGATTCGCTTGAGGAGCAACCCCTTGATCTTCTCGAACTTGCCCTCTTTGAGAACGCGTTGTTGTTGAGCCTTCTCGTCTTTGATCCCTTGTTGCTGAGCCTTCAGCTCTTCTACGGTGGTCAACGTTACGGGCTTCCAATCTCGAATGAGCTTCTCGTAACGAGCCTTGTTGACCTTGAGTTGGGGAAGGTCTCGCTCCAATCGACGGTCTACGTCAGCTACAATGTTGGCAAGAACCTCTTCAGGGGAACGACTCCCCGGCCTCTGAGTGGACTTCTCGACCAGGTCTCGGATCTTGACGATGTCTTTGTTGTGCTCAACCTCGAACTCCAGAGGGTTCGCCTTGAGCTTGGTACGATCTGCACCGATGCTGGCGATAGCTTCCGTGGTCCACTTGAGCCCCATCTCTGCGGTTACTGCGGATACCTCGTAGGGATCTTTACCCACTCCGGGACACTTACCCTCAGCATACCCCCAGCCTGGCCTTTGGTAGCCGTGGAGGACGAGCTTGCCGTTCCTCAGCTTTTGAGTGTTCTCACAAAACCCACAAAACCCGATGTGGCGGGTCACAGTGGCTGCAGTGAATCGTTGGGCAACTCGGGTTTCGGGGCTCACTTCACACAACTTACACCGGGTGTTAGATCGCGTCCAGTCTTCTGAGAATTCCTCATACCCGTCATCTAAGCCGTGTCTGTAGTAGAGGACATTCATGCAGCGTTCACAGGAGTTGGCCGCTAGAATGATTGCCCGAGAAAGAGGCATTGGTTTGATGGTGTGCCCTCGATCCAGGGCTGTTTGAATCTCTTTCTCTGAGGGTCGGGTCATCGCTAAGACGAGGTCCTCAGAATAGGAGTTGTTCGTTGAGATGAAGTCCCGAGTCCCCTTCCCCTCCCACCTTTCAGGCCAAGGTTCCCCAACATTCTTGATTTGGGTTCCCCCGCAGTGATTGCAAATGCGGCCTTCAAGCCCGTCAACAAGTCCGTGATCCGTTCTAGTTTCGGGGTGGTTGCACGCGTCCACATCCTCTTGATTGATGAGCTCCACGACGCTAGTACGCAGAACTAGGGGATCCTGATGGCATTGATACTTGAAGTCCTTAGGTAACGGGTAGAGGAGATCCAAGGTTTCAGGATCAGGGATGATTCGCTCCCCCTTTTCGTTTTCGAACCAGTAGCGGGGGAGCTCGATGTCCAGGTTGAGGGCTGTCCGGAGCCTGAAGCGATTCAGCACCCGTTCTGCAGCGGACTTGGTGATGACCTTCTTGAAGGATTCGAGTTGATCTCTGGCCAAATCGATATTCATCACGTAGCGTTCAAACACTTCGGCGAACGCCTCTTCAATTGAAGAGGCTCCGTAGTCGCTTACCGGTGCCACTGGTTTCTCGAACCCGTCCTCATCCTTGTCCCCCGAAGGGAAGTCCCGAACTGCCTTTGACGGGTTGGTCTTGACCATTCCATTGAACCTGGCTCTTTGCTCCGGGTTCATGAATTTGAACCAATAACGGTGACCCATCTCGTGAACTACGTACCTTACTAGTTTTAAGTTGGGGGGAGCTGTAATCTTTACGATGTCCTCTCCTGAATGGTACACCCCTGCCACGTTCTCAATGTTTTTGTACCCGAGGTCAGCGTAGGCTTTCTGAGCCTCCTCCGACAACTGCTTGTAGTCTTTGGAGTTGATAAATATCACACCGTACCAGAGCTTCTCGAACCCCTTGTTACGAAGAAGGGCCCGGGCGTCTATCAGGTACTTGGAGTACGCATCTGAATCGTACACATCTATGTTTTTGTCTAGGACAATGGCCTTCAGATTCCCGATGTTGAAGACGTCGAATCCTTGCAACCCCTTCTGGGAGTAATTCACGTCAAGCAACCTCTGAATGGAGTCAAACCACCCTAGAAAGTCGATGGTGATCTTCTCTTTCTTCAGCAGGCGGGAGACTACCTCTTTGGGTGCATTGGCGTCCAAGAAACGCGAGGAGATCCTGAAGTCCTCTTGGCTGTCGGAACCTTGGGCGTTATTCGCCAAAGCTTCCAATTCCCGAGGGGTCGCTTTCTTCATGACCTTTCGGATGAACGCATCAACCTTAGCAGGATCGAGGTGGATTTGGGTCTTTAGTGCATGTCCTAGTGTTGGAAGCTTCTCTTGGATGACCTCGTCCAAGACGTTGGAGAGGACGTGGTATCGGACGTTGTCCTCAGCGGTCTTGAGGGGATAGTTGATGTTTCTCAGCGTGCTGTCTAACTGTTGATAGCTTTGGGCTAGCTTCTTGAAAATGCCCACCCGCATCTCTAGGCGTTCTTCCAACATCCTCCTGGCGTGGCGGTGGATGTCCAGAGAGCTAATCTCGAAAACGAAGTTCCTATGAAGCGGGATGACCGAGTCCTCGATGGCATCGGCAATCGAGGACGGCCTTGAGAAGTTTCGAGACAACAATGCCTTCAGGTTCGCTTTACCTTCGGTGAATATCTTGTTCGGGACTACGGCGGATGTGACCACAGAAGCCAGTCGCACTTCCCCTGGGATCACGATGTTCAACCAATGCTTGATTACAGGGAGCACTGTAGCGGGGCCGTACCCCACAAGCCGACCAATGGCCTCACAAAATGCCTCCTCAGCGTTCTTCCCCGCGTACCCTGTGATGGGATTCTTGGGCACAAACAGTTCACGTCCCTTCCCCAGGGCTTCCACGAAGTCCTGACGCTCGTTCATGTTCTCGTCCCTATTCAGGGTATCCACTTGAAGGGCTAGGATAGGGTCCCGATCCTGCATGTGGAAGAAGAAGCTGTGGGTGTAGCGAAGCGTGTCTGGCCACTGGTCAAGTAATTTGACCAAGTCAAGCTTGCCGTAGTCGTTCGAAATGGCGGCATCCCAGAACTTCTTCGCGGATCCGCTTAGTGATTTGAACCAGTGGTGGCCCATCTCGTGAGCCAAGACGTGAGCTCCCCATTCTGGTGGTTCATTGACGATACCCATCAAGGAGATCCAAACATGGGATCCCTCGTAGCGCCCGCCGTCCTTTAGCTTTCCGTTGAAGTCCAGTTTGAGAGGGAGTTGCTTTTTGAGGACCCAGGGTACAATCTGGGCGGCCCGTTTACGGTAGATCCTAAGACCCTCTTTGAATTTGGACAGGGCTTCGTTTTGCCAGCTTCCCTCCTCAGGGTCGTACCCGAGGATTTCGACTTGGAACCCTTCCAATACAAGACGATCGACATTGGGGACTTTGACTCCGATCTCTTTCTCTTGGGTGTACCCGATGTAGTCGCGAACGCTCTTCCAGAACTTCTGAGCCTTGGACCTCAAACGTTGTTCCCAGGCCTTCCGTACCTGCTCGAACTCAGCATAGCGTGCCTCTTCCGTTCGGTACTCGGTAGGGTTGTCGAGGGGGAAGCTCAGTTCAGAGTAGAAGCTCCAAGCGGGGTCAACCAATCCTTGGAATCGACGACCGTCTTCTCGGTCAGGGTTCAGGAACTTATTGAAGAAGAAATCGTAGAACTGCTCGCGGTACTTGATGAACAAGCCACGCAAGGTCGTGGCAGTCTCAAAGTCAACCACCCGAGGTAGGTTTTTGATGAGGACGAGGAAGTCCTCCCGCATCTTGTCGACCCACTTCTCGTTGATGGGGACAATCTTGGCTTCTACTTGAGAGGCCGCAAACCGAGTTAGCACACGTTCCGCGCTCACCATGTGAGATTCCCTTCAGCTTTGCGGAGCTTCAATCGACTCAAGATCCAGGGTCCGTGGGTGAGGCTGCAGAACAGCCCTCCCGCCCAACGTTTGCGGTCGTAGTCCGACAAATCCTTGAGGGCTCGGTCCCGCCGGCATTCGATATTGAAGTTGGCGGCTGCCACCATATCATCGCGGTAGCGTCCCCAGGTGGGGGCATGAGCCATAACCCAGACGCTGTAATCAACGAACCCCTCCTCGTAGAAGGAGTCCCCTTCGGGGAAGGCGGCGAGGGCAGCATGGGTGAGCTCGTGAGTCAACTTCTCCAAGGTGATCCCGGGCTTACCGTCAACAACAGATGGGGAAAGTCGGATCTGTCCGTTGTCGGGTTGAAATGAAGCGTTTGCTCCCCCGGAGTGGGCTCCGTCGTGGAGGGGGAGAATGGTGGGGAGAGGTTCTACTGCGTAGGGTCCCAAAGCTTGGGCTACGAAGGAGTAACAAACCGGTGCCCATTGCTCAATGAACACGTCCCAGGGTCCGTTGCAGATCGTGGAGTGGAATCGCGGGGCAAAGTTTGCGATTCGAACCTTCGATGCGTGGTCTAAATACTGTTGGACCTCAGGCGGAATAGTCACACTTCCGCTTGATCACAAAGGAATTAGGCTCTGAACCTCTCGAAGTCGCCGTTCTTCAGCTTCTTTGTAGCTAGGGCTCCCTTGGAGCAAGATCCCTGAACCCTCACATGTTGGGCATTCGTAGTAGACCTGTCCTCGGTATTGCCCGCTGGCATTGATGTCGGATTCCGAACGTTGTCCCGAGCCACAGCAGTCGTCGCAATCAAGGTGCATGGGTCAGACATACACCAGGGGTTGGATTTTGAACAGGGAGCCGGTTCAAAAGGGTCTCGAAATAAAAGTGAGGGTCCCCCTCAAATAACTGTTGCATCTTGGAGTGAGTCCCCGTACCTTTCTCAGACCATGTTGGTTTCGTCCTTAACAGCAGCACATACCCCGGCAGCGCCCAAAGCGCTCCAGTGCGGTATTGTGCGTTTTGAGGGTACGGAATCACGTCAATATAGCGCTTGGAACAAGTCCAGTGATCTGATTGGAAATCCAAGAGCGGGTGGCTCAGGAGGAGTAGGCTAAGGTAAACAGGACCTAGCCGAAACACTAAAGGCCACCCAGGAAACCCCTGAGGTGGCCTTAGTCGTTTTAGGCCCAAAATTCACGGAGCGTATTGTACTGGCGTACTAAGCGGGCTGTAAACCCGTCGTGGGGAAACTCACACTCTAGGTTCGATTCCTTGACGCTTCACTACTGAAAGGACTTGCTATGGAAAGGAAACAGGAGCTCGGCCCAAAACGTAAGGGTGCGTAGCTCAATTGGTAGAGCAGTCGATTTTTAATCCTCAGGTTAGGGGTTCGAGTCCCCTCGCACTCACGGATATCATGCCCGCGTAGCTAAATGGTAAAGCAGTGGATTCTTAATCCGCCGACTGGAGGTTCGAGTCCTCTCGCGTGCACTGGGGTATCGTCTAACGGCTTAGGACACCGGTTTTTGACACCGTGAATCAAGGTTCGAATCCTTGTACCCCAACTCAAGAACAAATATTCCGGGATCATCTAGTGGCTCAAGATGGCGGTCTCTGACACCGCTCACGCAAGTTCGAATCTTGCTCCCGGAACCACTATGGGGAACCTAGCTCCCCACAGCTCTTTTACAATCTGACAGGACTTGGTGTCGAGGTTCGCCTCGGTTCCTCTCCTGAATCGTTTGTGGTAAGGGGAGGGGGTTGACTAAACCTCAGCCCTCTCCCCCGAAATTTGACTTTATCGCTGGATCACTCGTGAGGGTGGTTTCTCCCGAAAGTCGTACCATGGACAGACCTGTCATACTCATAGTGGATGACGAAGTCACTTTGCTTCGGTCAACGAGGCGTACACTAGAGGGCCATTTCAAGGACACTCTGGAATACGCAACGGCGGTCGATGTACCTATGGCTCTCTATACCGCTCATCAGTTCGGGTCTAGGCTAAAGGTGTTGATTACAGATCAGCTCCTTGGTATGCACAGAGGGACCGACTTGGCGAAGTCCGTTAGGTTTTACTACCCTAACGTTGGTGTGTTGATTTTTACGGGGTATTTGGACGGAGACGTCTCGAAGGAATTCGAAGCCCTGTCGAAGCCGGCGGGAAATAACGAGCTCGTCGAGAGAGTCAGTCGATTATTGACACAAGTCGTGAAGTGAGTATTGTGAAGTACCCGAGTGGTAGCAGGGGCCCGGCTGTTAACCGGTTGCAGAAATGCCGTCGTTGGTTCGAATCCAACCTTCACAGCTGAACATGTCTGGGTCAGTGACCGAGCCATTCAGAAGTGTTGTAGATTGCGCAAGATCAACACCCCTAAGAAGGGTTATTGGTCGAATCCAGGAAGGGTTCAAGAAGGTTCGATTCCTTCACCTGGAGCTGAAGTGACCTAATCGTAGTGAGCATACAAGCATTGTTGGTTCGAATCCAACCTTCTCCACTATTCAAAATTACGGGGAAGATCGTCCGATGGCAGGACAGCAGTCAGTAAAACTGTGGTAACATCCCGCTCGACACACTCAGGTCACTTCTGAATTTTGCCTTCGTAGGGGAGAGGCCGTCCCCATCCGCCTGTCACGCGGGAAATCGCGAGTTCGAATCTCGTCGAGGGCGCTGTTACTTTGGGGATATCGTCCAGTGGGAGGACGCTAGCATGGCATGCTAGAAACCCGGGTTCGAATCCCGGTTTCTCCACCAAATGTCTCGGTAGCTCAGTGGTAGAGCGGTTGCCTGAAGAGCAGCGCGTCGCTGGTTCGAGTCCGGCCCGGGGCACTCAAAGTCTAGCTGTCTGTACGACAGTGAGGTAAGAACGGGGTAACGTCGCTTTGAATGGGGGATGGGCTAAGGTAGCCAAGCGGATTCCAAATCCGCAGGACAAGGTTCGATTCCTTGATGCCCCGCTGAAAGATACTTGACAACTGTCAGAACCCCTGGTAGCTTGCCACTTCAAATTATTGCGGGATGGAGCAGCCCGGTAGCTCGCAAGGCTCATAACCTTGAGGTCGTTGGTTCAAATCCAACTCTCCGCATCTAAGGGACTCTGCTGAGTCCTCGACATGTCGACTAGTCGAGACGCTGAAGGTTTGCAAAAGCCTCAGTAAGTAGAGAGCCCTACAAACATAGGCGCATCATCTAATGGTTAGGATGCAGACCTGATAAGTCTGTAATATGGGTTCAAGTCCCGTTGCGCCTACTGCGAGACATCTAAACGTTGAGACCATACAAGCAATGGGCGCAAGCCCTCTGAAGGTTCGAATCCTTCTTCCCGCACTGCCGCAAGGCAACCCTATGCGGGAATGGCGGAATGGTAGACGCACCACTATTGGAAGTGTAAAAACTCTACGGTCTTCTCACTCAGATGTCTCACAAATCTTGGGGTTGTGTATCGGGATACAGGCTGGCTTTGCAAGTCGGTCGCGCGGGTTCGACTCCCGACAGCTCCACCAAGACATTCAATCTCTAGGTCCCTACACGCATAGCTCAATTGGTAGAGCGTCGGGCTCATAACCCGAAGGTTACTGGATCATCTCCAGTTGCATTCAAACACCGGACCTAACACTCGAATGTCTCAACAACGGCACGTGGCGTAAAGGCAGCCGCGGAGGTCTTAGAAGCCTCTGTCCTTAGTGACGTGGGAGTTCAAGTCTCCCCGTGCCGACTCGAATGCTCGGGTGTTGGAATGGCAGACAACTCCGGCTCAGAATCGGAGGCCCATCGTGGTGTGAGGGTTCGAGTCCCTCTCCGAGCACTGAGGGTCCATAGCTCAATTGGTCAGAGTCCCCGTCTCATAAACGGGTCAGTCTCGGTTCAAGTCCGGGTGGGCCTACTCAGCGCAACCCCATCTGATCTTGCATCTTCGCACGGTACTCCTCAGGGGTTCCGTACTTGGCAATGAAGGCAGCTTCGAGGTCGCTGAGGCGGTCAAACTCTCTCGCTGCGAGGTTTTTGATGATGGCTTTGACCTTGGTGATCTCGCGAAGGATCTCTTGGGCGTCTCGGGTTCCCGGACCAAAGGCATAGCTGGCTGCGATGTCGTACGGACCTTCAGCCGTCTCCAGAGAGGCTTCGATGTCGTGGAGAGTGTTCCAGTGCTCGTCCAACTGCTTCCTCAAGGGGCCTTCTTGGCGAGCTGTCTTACTGGTTCGGTCGTACGAGTACATGCCTGGAATGTAGCACAAGTAGTTTTTGCCCGTATCGTCTAAAGGTTTAGGATACCAGACTTTCAATCTGGTGATTGGGGTTCGAGTCCCCATACGGGTACTATGCCGGAGTAGCTCTCGTGGGAAAGCACTAGCTCGACAAGCTAGCTAAGATGAGTTCGACTCTCATCTCCGGTACCATGCTCGGGTGGTAGGAATGGCAGACACGGTCGATTTAAAATCGACAGCCCCTTCGTGGGCGTGGGGGTTCGAGTCCCCCTCCGAGTACTTTGCTCAGATGGATGGAATGGCAGACACGGTTGATTCAAAATCAGCTGCTCGCAAGGGCGTGGGGGTTCGAGTCCCCCTCTGAGCACCCTGCAGGTATGGCCGAATGGTTAGGCACAGCGTTCCCAACGCTGCTACGTGAGTTCAATTCTCACTACCTGCTTTTTGGAGAGATGGCTGAGTGGCTTAAGGCACCCGGTTGCTAACTGGACGAAGCGTAACAAACTTCCGTGGGTTCAAATCCCACTCTCTCCGCTGGGGTATAGCTTAGCTTGGCTAAAGCGCGTGTCTGGGGGACACGAGACCGTGGGTTCAAATCCCGCTACCCCAACTAGTGATTTGCTCTCACAGCACGATGGACCGTGCACCCGCTTGCGAAGCGGTAGGTTGAAGGTTCGAATCCTTCTGGGAGCGCTGGAGATATGGTCCAGGGTGGGCCGCTTGCTTTGGGAGCAAGACACGACGGGTTCGATCCCCGTATCTCCAACTACGTCCGTGTCATATAATGGCTCAGTATGCTACGTTCTCAGCGTGGTCATCGGGGTTCGAATCCCCGTACGGACACCAACTATGCCGATCTAGCTATCGTGGGAAAGCACAGGTTTCATAAGCCTGCAAGAAGGGTTCAACTCCCTTGATCGGTACTGTCTGCCGGAATAGCTATCGCGGGAAAGCAACAGTCCTACAAACTGTCCAAGGTGGGTTCAACTCCCTCTTCCGGTACTCTTCACTTCGGTGTGTGAAGCGCGATCTGCTCTCGTGGTCTAATGGATTGGGCACCCGCCTTCGAAGCGGTTTTATGGGAGTTCGAGTCTCTCCGGGAGCGCTAAAGGGATCTCACCTCCTCAAAGTGTGAGACGACTCCTGCCGGGGGCGCTCTGGTGTATAGCGGGGATCATGGGTACTTCGATTTACGCATCCGTTGTGGTTGGCGCTCCTGTGAGTTCTGACGAACTCAGCACCTCGATCACGGAGGTCCCTTACAAGTGCGACTCTTGCGAAAGGTCCCACAAGGCAGGCCTCAAGTTCTGTGGGGGATGCGGGCACAGGTT
>JACZCT010169314.1_pt1 | contig 10950 bp, 11 predicted proteins | sample 8641871 | NCBI WGS metagenome assembly JACZCT01 (sample SAMN15324604, study PRJNA640507) | soil metagenome | isolation source: monocropping sugarcane control | place: China: Luxin town, Laibin City, Guangxi Province | collected 2019-07-25 | depth 10cm m | reverse complement strand
GACGAGCGAGTTCGAGTGGGTTCAGCGCGCGTCGGCGCTCGCGGTGGGAACCCAGGTTCGTGCGCAAGGGCTCAGCGCGGAGGTGTTGCGGAGCTCGAGCGTGGGAGAGACCGAGGTGCTGTTCGAGCTCGAAGAGGAGCTCGACTCGGGCTGTCTGGTGCGCTGGAACGGCGGCGCCGATGGCTTCTTCGAATCGCTGACGCTGCCTGCCAACGGCAAGCTGAAGCTGCCTCACGAGCCGGGCCCGCTCGGCATTTAGCGAACGACTTTTGGCGAACCGACCGCGCGTCGCCGGAAGAGCAGCAACACCGATGCGAGGAGCCGTCGCAAGCTCCGAGCCCGTCGATCGCGAGCTCGTCGTGCGCGCTTTCGGCGACCAGGAGGCGCCAGTCGAAGACCGATCTCACCCCGCTCCGTATCCTTGATGGCCATCACCGGCCTGGTACCTACACGCCAGACTACGCGATGGCCATCGAGCTTTTGTGGCCCCGGACGCGCACGGCGCGATGCTCATCACGCAGTCCGCTCCCGATGCAGCGTGCGCGGTAACGGGTGGCGTCAATGACGAGCGTCAGACTTGACGTCTGTCAACGCTGACGGAGCGCTGAAGGATTCGTGACAAACACGACGTGTCGCGCGTGTTACGCCCAAGTCCGAAATGGAACACGCGGTGCCACTCGCACGAAGCGCTCAGAGCGCGGTCGTGTTCCCTGGGCAGGGCTCGCAGCGACCCGGTATGGCGCGAGATTTTGCCGGCGAGTTTGGCGTTGCGCGCGATGTCTTCGCGGAGGCGAGCGAGGCGCTCGGGCTCGACGTCGCCGCGCTGTGTTCGGGCGACGACGAACGGCTCGGGCTGACCACCTATGCGCAGCCCGCGATCCTGACGGCCGAAATCGCCATCTACCGGACGCTGACGAGGGAGTTCGGCCTCGTCGCAGACTACTTCGCCGGGCATAGCCTGGGTGAGTACGCTGCCCTCTGCGCCGCTGGCGTCGTGCCGCTCGCCGACGCCGTGCGCATCGTGCGCTGCCGCGGCGCGGCGATGCAACGCGCCGTCCCGGCGGGGCTAGGCGGTATGTTGGCGGTGACCGGTCCGAGCGCCGCCGCGCGTATTGCCGGCGCGAGAGCCGCCGAGCTCGAGCTCGACATCGCGAGCGTCAACGCGCACGACCAGGTCGTCCTGTCCGGGCTCGTCCCGCAGCTCGAGCGAGCCGAGGCCACGCTGATCCTCGAAGGCTACCAGGTCACGCGGCTGGACGTGAGCGCACCCTTTCACTCGCGGCACATGAGGCCGGTGTGCAGCGACCTACGCGGAGCGCTCCAGGCGTCGCGGTCGAGCTGGAGCACCACCGCCGCGAGCCGCGTGGCGTCGAACGTGCTCGCCGGCTTCCACCGGCCGAACGCCGTCTGGATCCTCGATTCGTTGCTACTCCAGCTCACGGCGCCGGTGCGCTGGCTCGACAACATGCTGGAGCTCACGGTCGTCGCGGACGAGATCGTGGAGGTCGGCCCGAGCGCGCCGCTGCGCGGTTTCTTCCGCTCCCTGGGCCGACGCATCAAGGCGATCACCTCGCTGCGACACGTCCAGCGGGAGCTCCGCGCGTGACCGGCCGCTTCCGAGCAAACGACTGGGCGCTGATCCTGGGCGGCTCGAGCGGGTTCGGCCTCGCGGCGGCGAAGCGCCTGGCCGCGGACGGCATGAACATCGCAATCGTGCACCGGGACCGACGCGGGCGACTCCCCGAGCTAGAGCTCGAATTTGCCGAGATTTGCCGGCACGACGTGCGGTTCAAGGCGTTCAACGCCGACGCGCTCGCGCCGCCGAAGCAGGACGCCATACTCGATGAGCTCGCGCGCGGATTCGAGACCGGCGATCGCGTGCTGCTGCTGCTGCACTCGATCGCGAACGGGAACCTGAAACCGCTGGTCCGGTGTCGGGACGAGTCGGAGCTCGCACTGAGTGACGAGGACTTCGCACGCACCGTCTACGCGATGGGCACGAGCCTCGCGTCCTGGGTGCGTGCGCTGCACTGGCGCGGTCTATTCGCCGACGATGCGCGCGTGCTCGGACTCACGAGCGAAGGGAGCACCCTCGCCTGGCCGAAGTACGCGGCGGTCTCGGTCGCCAAGGCAGCGCTCGAGGCGCTGATCCGGTCGCTCGCGCTCGAGTACGGCCCGGCAGGCCTTCGTTGCAACGTGCTCCAGCCCGGTGTAACCGACACGCCGGCTCTGCGACTGATCCCTGGGTGCGAAGAGCTACTGTCGCACGCACTCGCGCGAAACCCACTCGGGCGGCTGACACGCCCCGACGACGTTGCGGGGGTGATTTCCTTCCTGTGCACGCGCGACGCGCGCTTCATCAACGGAGCCGTCCTGCGCGTCGACGGGGGAGAAGCCATTGCAGGCTGAGCTCGAGCCGCTCTATCTCCACGGTCTCGGGCACTTTCACCCGGAGACACGGCTCGACAACTCCTTCTTCGAGTCGCTCGAAATCGGGACTAGCGACGCCTGGATCCTCGAGCGCGTCGGGATCCGTGAACGCCGCACCGTCCTTCCGCTCGACTACATCCGCACCACCAGGAACCGCGACCCGCGCGCAGCCGACGAGGCCGCGACGGTCTCCACGGTGGACTCGGCCTGCCGTGCCGCCGCCGCGGCGCTGGAGCGCGCGGGGCTTTCGTCCTCGGACATCGGCTGGGTGGTCGCCGGCGGCTGCGCCCTGGACGGACAGACACCGTCCGAGAGCTGCCGGATCGCGGCGCGCCTCGGGGTGGATGCGACGGCGCTCGATGTCTCTTCGGCTTGCGTGAGCTTCGGTGCCCAGCTGCACCTGCTGTCGCGGCTGGCGGGGCTGCCTGATTTCACGCTCGTCGTGAACGCCGAGCACACGACGCGCGTGGTGGACTACAGCGACCGCGCCTCCGCGGTGCTGTGGGGCGACGCGAGCTGTGCGGCGATCGTGTCGCGCACCGTGCCGAGCCCGGTCCGCGTCTCGAATACACGCTTCGCGACTCAGCCCGCCGGTGCGCCGCACATCACGATCCCGCGCTACGGGCATTTCCGCCAGGACGGCTCGCTCGTCCAGCGATTCGCGATCAAGACCACGCTGCACGGTATCGCGGAGCAGCTCGAGGTGGCGCGGCGACGTTCGGCGGAGCTCGGCGGCAGCGTGCGCTTCGTGGGTCATCAAGCGAACTTGTTGATGCTGAAATCGGCGGCTTCGCGCGCCGGCCTCGCGGACGCTCACTGGCACAACGTGGAAGAGTTCGGAAACACGGGCGCGGCGGGCGCCCCCTCGGTCCTGTCGCAGCGCTGGGACGATCTGCAACACGGGGACACGGTGATCGTCGCCGTGGTCGGCGCCGGCTTCAGCTGGGCCAGTCTCTGTCTAGAGGTCACCGAGCCATGAAGTACGAGAGATTTCTGACTCTCAACACCCTATCCAAGGCCGAGTTGCTCGCGCTATCGCAGGGCACCCTGCTCGAGGACGCGCCAGGGGACTTCGTCCGTCTCCCGTCGCCGCCAATGCTGATGCTCGACCGCGTCATATCGGTCGATCGACGCGGCGCCAAAGGGTTCATCGTTGGCGAGCAGGACATCTCGCTCACGGACTGGTTCTTTCAGTGTCACTTCCGCGGCGATCCGGTGCAGCCTGGATGCCTCGGCGTGGACGCCGTCTGGCAGCTGCTCGGGCTGTATTGCGGACTGTGCGGTGCTCCCGGCAGCGGTCGCGCGCTCGGCTGCAAGGAGGTGGACTTCTTCGGCCAGATCCGCCCGTACGACCAGACGGTGCGGTACGAGGTGGAGATCCGGCGATTCTCGGTGCTGCCGCAGTCAGGCGCAGCGATTGTCATCGGAAGCGCGCGCGTGCTGGTCGACGGTGTTGCAATTTACAGCGTGCGCGACGCAAAGGTCGGTGTGTTCCCCGGCATCGCCTACCCGGATTATCCGGCGCGCTCCCGGAACAGCGTGGGCGGTGTGTTGATGCGGGAGGCACCGTGACTCCGCTTTCGCCGCTCACCCCGAGCGAGGTCCTCTCGCTCTTACCGCAGCAGGCCCCGTTTCGGTTTCTCGACGAGCTCAGCTACATCGGCGAGGACGGAGCCATCGGGCTCTACAGGTTCACCGGCGCAGAAGCGTTCTATTTGGGTCATTTTCCGGGCAATCCGGTCACTCCCGGGGTGATCCTGCTCGAGGCGGCGTGCCAGACCGGCCTCGTCGCCCTGGGTGTCTACCTGCTCGGGCTCGAGGTGCCACCGGCGGTGATCCGCCGCACGCGGACGCTGTTCACCGAAGCTCAGGTGGAGTTCGAGCGGATCGTGCGGCCGGGCGTGACGGTGCGAATCGAGGCGGAGCGGCTGCTCTGGCGGCGTCGCAAGTTGCGCGCACACGTACGCGTGCTCCTCGAAGACGGAGCGCTCGCCGCGCAGGGCGTCGTCGGCGGCGTCGGCGTCGAAGTCGATGGGTCTGGCGATGTCTGATCCGGGTGCAGCGCGCGTCGTCGTCACGGGGCTCGGAGTGGTAGCGCCCAACGCACACGGTGTGCAGGACTTCGGCGAGTCCCTGCGCGCCGGCAAGAGCGGAATACGCTTTCATCAGGCGCTCGCCGATGCGCATTTTTCGTGTCAGGTCGGCGGCATTCCGGAGAACTTCGAGGAGACCGCGCGCCGCTACCTGGCTCCGTCCGATCTGCTCGCAATGAACGCCAACATGCGTTACGCGGCCGTCTCTGCGATCGATGCCTGGCGTGACGCCGGGCTGCCCTTGCCTCCGGCCGACAGCGAGCAGCCGGACTGGGAGACCGGAGCGGTGCTCGGCACCGGCATCGGCGGTATCGATACCGTGGCGGAAACGCTCGTTCCCAAGACCGACGCTGGAAAGGTCTCGCGCCTCGGCAGCACCATGGTCGAGCAGGTCATGTCGAGCGGCTGCAGCGCCCGCGTCGCCGGCATTCTCGGTCTCGGCAATCAGGTATCCACCAACTCGAGCGCGTGCAACACCGGCACCGAGGCCCTCGTGACCGCCTACTCACGGATCCGTCACGGCCTCGCCGCTCGCATGCTGGCCGGCGGCTCCGAGGGACACTCGAAGTACATCTGGGCCGGCTTCGATGCGATGAAGGTGCTGGCGCGCGGCAGGAACGAGACCCCTGAGCGCGCCTCGCGCCCGATGAGCGCCAGCGCTTCCGGCTTCGTGCCGGCTGCGGGGGCTGGCGTGTTGATGCTCGAGTCGCTCGAGTCGGCGCTGGCGCGCGGCGCGCGGATCTACGCCGAGATCATCGGAACCGCCTTGAACTGCGGCGGCCACCGCATGGGCGGGAGCATGACGGCGCCGAACTCGACTGCCGTCGTACGCTGCGTTCGCCAGGCGATCGCCCAGGCCGGCATCGCTCCGTCGCAGGTCGATGCGATTAACGGCCACCTGACCGCCACCTTCGCCGATCCCGTCGAGGTGCAGAACTGGGCGGCGGCGCTCGAGTGTCACCCGAGTGCGCTGCCTCTCATCCATTCCACCAAGTCGCTGATTGGGCACGCGCTCGGTGCCGCGGGCGCAATCGAGTGCGTTGCCAGCGTGCTCGAGCTTTACCACGACTTCATTCACGCGTCGGTGAACTGCGAAGACCTGCACCCGACGTTGGTCCCGTATGCCGACCGCATCGTGCGCGAACGCATGGATCGGGCCGGATTGAAGATCCTCGCCAAGGCGAGTTTTGGCTTCGGCGACGTGAACGGCTGCGTCTTGTTCCGTCGCTTCGATCGGAAGCACTGCAACGTCTGAAGAAAGAACAGGAAAACGATGGATCGCTCGCAAGTACTCGATCAAGTGATTGGCATCTTGAAACCGTTCGCCAAGGCTCCGGATGCGCTCGCGTCAGCCGGCATGGAAACCTCGATTCTGGGCGACTTGAAGGTCAACTCGGCGCGGCTCGTGGACATCGTGCTCGAGATCGAGGATCGCTTCGGGTTCGAGGTGAAGGACGCCGAAGCGGACGGGGTCAAGACCGTAGGGGATGCCGTGAATCTCATTCTCTCGCATGCGCCCTGACTACGTCGGGAATGACGTAATCGACCTCGATGACCCGGCGATCGCCGATCACCACCGGCGAGACGCCCTCGTGGCGCGCGTGTGCGCTCCGGAAGAGCTGCACGCGCTGGCCCGAGCCGCGGACCCGAAGCTCCGCCTTTGGTGCTTGTTCGCCGCGAAGGAGGCGGCGTTCAAGGTGACCGTGAAGCGGTTCGGCGAGGTCCCCTTCGCGCACCGCGCCTTCGTGGTGGAGCCCGACCTCTGCGCGGTGCGTTACGGCCAGCTGCGGTTTCCGTTGTTGCTTTCGACGGGGCCTGGCTGGGTTCATGCCGTGGTCAGCAACGCAGCTCGGCCCGTGTTTCGCGTGAGCGCTTCGACCAACGCGTCGGCGAGCTCTTCCGTACGCGAGTTGCTCGTGGTCTTGGTCGCCGCTGAGACGGGCTGGCCCGCGGAGAGCCTGTGCGTGGAGCGGGCACCGTCGCCGCGGTCCTGGGACGGCTACGGTCCTCCTCGATTGCTGCACGAGGGACGGCCTGCCGCCTTCGACGTGAGCCTGTCCCACGACGGCCGGTTCGTCGCGGCCGCTGCGGTCGCTCTCCGCGGAGATAACCTGGGAGCGAGCAAAATCAGGCCAGGTCCGTCGCCCTGTGACAGTTGACGGCGGCGAGCAGCCGATCGACCGACGGGTCACGCGGAGACAGGGCTCGTCCGAGGCTCAGGCTGGCTCGCTCGAGCTGGAGCGCGAGAGAGAGCCGTGCGAGGTCGAAATCGACCTCTGGCTCGGCCCGGGTCCGCTCGAGCACGGCGAGCGCGCCGAAGACCGCGATGATGGCGTCAGCCAGGTCGACTGCGATCGCTTGCTGTTCGAACAAGCGGAACCCCCAGGTTTTCTTGAGCGACCCGAGCCCCGAGACCAGCCTCCCGAAGACCTCCTGCCACGCTCGCTCGTCAGCCGTCAGTGGTCCCGGTGCCGGTTCCGCGCAGAGGGCTGCAAGGCGGTGTATCGGCCAGGACAGCGCCGCGGCGGTGAGGCTCAGCCGCAGGACGTCGTTCGCACCTTCGAAGATCCTCGTGACGCGGACGTCCCGAAGCCGGCGTGCCATGCCGGCGTCCTCCAAGTACCCAGCCGCTCCCATGAGCTGGAGCGCCCGGTCGGTGACGGCCCACGCGCCCTCGGAAGCCAGCACTTTGACGATCGTCGAAGCGAGCAGCGGTCGATGCATCGCGGCGCCGTCCAGCGCACACACGAGCCTCAAGGCGCTCTCCAGCGCGAAGACCGTGGCCCGACACCGCGCAACGGACTCACCGACCAACGGAAATTGCGCAAGCGCTCGTCCGAACTGCCGGCGCTCTTGCACGTGCTCCTCCGCTTCGACCAGCGCCGCTCGCGCCGTTCCGAGGCAGCCTGCCGAAAGGAACGTACGGCCCCAGGCGAGCGCGTCATGCGCGTGCTCGAGGCCCCGGGACAGCTCTCCTAAGACGTGATCGTCCGGGACTTCTACCGACTCGAAGGTGAGGCTCACCGTGGACGACCCCTTCAGCCCCATCTTGTCTTCTTCGCGGCCTCGCGTGACGCCTCGTGAAGATGGATCGACGAGAACGAGGGCGTGGCCGGCGCGGGCTCCCCCGAGACCGGGGCTGCGTGCCAGCACGGTCACGAGGCCGCAAACGCCGCCGTTCGTCACGTAGCTCTTCGCGCCGTCCAGCAGCAACCTTCCGCGGTGCTCGCGGAGAGTGGTGCGAACCGCGGAGATGTCGGAGCCCGCTCCGGGTTCGGTGGCGGCGAACGCAGCGATTCTTTGGCCGCGCGCGACCGCGGGCAGGTAGCGCTCTTTGAGCGCGGGCGAGCCGAGGTGGAGGAGCGCGTGCAAGCCGAGCCCTGTGTGGAGCCCCACGCACGTCCCGAGAGAGCCGTTGTACCCCGCCAGCTCTGCGACCACGCGAGTTGCGGCAGCGAGCGACAGTCCGGCGCCGCCGAAACGAGCGGGCACGCTGAGCGCGAAGAAACCGCGTGCCGCGAGCTCGCCGAGCAGCTCCGGGCCGAGTCGGCCTTCACGGTCGATCCGACCCCCGTTCACGTGCTCCGTGCAGAGCGAGCGCACCTCACGGAGAATCGCCGGAAGTAACTCGGCTTCAGCAACGGCTTCGGTCGCCATCGGCGCGACGAGCTCCGCGCGCAGCGAGAGCACGCTCGAAAAAGGATCTGGCATCGTCATCGTCTTCAGCGCCGTCCGATTGCCGTGGCGCCGCCCTACGAGGCCAGGCCGCTCCCCGCGGCCAGCAGCTGGGCGAGGAAGGCGCTCACGTCGGCCACGGTTCGAACGTCCTGGAGGTCCTCGGGATCCACGTCGACTCGGTATTTTTCCGTGATCTCGGAGAGCAGCTCCATCGAATGGAGCGAGTCGAGCCCGAGGTCGTCCCGTAGGCGATCCGACCCATGGATCGGCCCCTGAAGTTCGGGCCGGACACGCCGAATGACGGCCTCGACGTCAGCTCGGATTTGCGCTGCGGAGATGTCGACCATCGGGGGCTCCTTGAGTGAGTCGAACGTAGCGGTGACGTAGGTACCAGTCGCAGGCCTTCTTCAAGGTGAGCGAGAGCGGCGTGGGCGCCGGCAGGCCGAGATCGCTCTCGGCTTTCGCGTTCAGCACGTGACGCCCGAACCGCACCATGTCCACGAGCTCGCGAGAGATCGGCGCGCGCCCGCCTTTGCCGGCAGCGGACACGCGCGCTTCGCCAAGGAGCGCGCGCCAGGCCGCGAGCTCGCCAGAAAGCAGTGGCGCGTCGAGCGGGACCGCAAGCAATTCGGCGATACACTCCAACAGGGCGCTGACGCGCAGGTTGTGGCCACCCACGATGTAGCGCTCGCCGGACACCCCGCGCTCGGCCGCCAGGATGTGCGCGTGTGCGAGGTCATCGGCGTCGACCACGTTGGTCGGGCCGTCGATCCGGAACGGCAGAGACCGGTTGCCGACGGCCACTATCAAGGATCCCGTGCCAGCCTTCACGTCGAGCTCGCCGAAGACGGCCGTCGGCACGACGACAACCGCGTCGAGGCCGGAGCGCCCCGCCAGCAACACCTCCTGCTCGATCGCGGCCTTGACCGAGTGATAGACGCCTGCGAGCGAGGCGGGATCGGCGCGGTCTCGCTCGTCGGAGTACGCTCGTCCGGACCCCGGAGGGCCGATCGTTGCCACCGAGCTCGTCAGGACGTAACGACCCACACGCGCGCGTCGAGCGGCCTCGAGCGTGTTCTGCACGCGCCGCCGGGAGACTGCGAGCTCACGAGCCGGGTCCAGCGAGTAGCGCGGGTAGTGTCCAGCGCAGTTGAACACTACGTCGCTGCCGCGCATCACTTCTGCGAGCGCCGGGGCGTCGTCCAACTCCCCGTCTACGAGGGACGCGCCCAAGCGGCGCGCGAAGAGTGTGTTTGCGTGGCGCCGACGCGTGGCGAGCACCTGGTGTCCGCGCGAGACCAGGGCACGAATCAGGTTCATGCCGATGAACCCGGTGCCGCCGAGGACGACGGCCTTCAACCCGGCCCCCCGTGCTCGCGCAGCGTGTTCTGCAGAAACCGCTGCTTCAGGCTGACCCGTCTGAGCTTGCCGCTGGTCGTGCGCTCGATGGTCTTCGGCGGCACGACCAGCGTCAGATCGGGGCCGATTCCGACGGCCGTAACCAGCGCTCCGCCGACGTCGCGTGCAAGCCTCTGCCGCTCGTGCGCCGTCATCGGTTGGGTCTCCAGCACGAGCACGAGACGCTCGGTACCGGTCGCATCGTCGGGCGCTGCGAAGGCCGCCGCCCGCAACACCCGATCGCGACAGGCTTCCATCGCCAAGCCCTCCAGCTCCTCGGGCGCGTAGTTGCGCCCGCGCTTGATGATGAGCTCCTTGCTGCGCCCGGTAACGAAAAGCTCTCCCCCTCTGACGAAGCCGATGTCCCCCGTCTGCAGCCAGCCTCCAGCCAGGGCCGCGGACGTTGCTGGCTCGTTGCGAAAGTATCCTGCCATCAAGGAGGGGCTGCTGAGCCGGATGGCGCCGCTGACGCCCATCGGGACCGGATGCCCGCAGCCGTCGACCACGGCGACGCTCACTCCGTCGAGTGGAGTCCCGACCGAGACGCACTCGCGCCCGTCGCTCTCGAGCGAATCCCAGTGCCGTGCCGCCGGGGGGAAGGTTGCTGCGAGCGAGTTCTCGGCCATGCCATACACGGGCTGGAACGCGCTCGAGCGGAAGCCGTGCGGCGCGAAACGCTCGGTGAAGCTGCGCAGGGTGCGCGCTTGAACGGCCTCCGCCCCGTTGAAGGCGCAGCGCCAAGCGCTCAGATCCAGGTCGGCGAGGTGGCGAGCGGCGACGCGGTCCACGACGAACTGGTAGGCGAAGTTCGGTGCGACCGAGAGCGTGGCCCGCTTTCTGCTGATCCACTGCAGCCAGCGTCGCGGCTGGAGCAGGAAGGATTCGACCGGCATCAGCAGCAGGGGATAGCGCCAGTACAGCGCGGTCAACAAGGCGCCGACCAGGCCCATATCGTGAAAAAGGGGCAGCCAGCTCACCCCCACGTCGCTCGTGCTCACCCCCGCTCGAGCCCCGATCATGTGCGCGTTCGAGAGGAGCGCGCGATGCGAGAGCATGACCCCCTTCGGGGCCCCCGTGGTGCCGCTCGTGAACTGAATCACAGCGACGTCGTCCTGCGAGACCGACGGCAGCCCGACGTTCGATCCAGGCGCAGCCTCCAGCGCATCGACGCGTACGAAATCCCGGAGCGGAGTGGCCGCCGCGCGCAGCTTGGGGAGGTAGCCTTCGATCGTGCCGTCACCCACCAGTACGCTGGCGTCGGCGGCTCTCAGGGTCGCGTGGGCGGTCTCCGCAAAGCGGTCCGTCCCGCCGGACGATAGGTTCGGACCGGCGGGGGCGGCCGCGCCCCCGG